>JACKQG010001304.1_pt1 | contig 34898 bp, 45 predicted proteins | sample 8237621 | NCBI WGS metagenome assembly JACKQG01 (sample SAMN15677084, study PRJNA649215) | marine metagenome | biome: marine; feature: Black Sea; material: saline water; isolation source: suspended particulate matter (SPM) from the Black Sea western gyre | collected 2013-06-09/2013-06-10 | depth...
TCAGAGTACTCTAATTGCACCGCTCTGATCTGTGCAGCTTATGGGGGGCAGTCCAAAATTAATCTCTAACAATATAAATTAAGTGAATATACAAGTCAATTTAATTTGTTAGGAAACAGGGGGACGTATTGAAGAACCCTGTAGCAAGCTACAGGGAATGCTCTGCCTGACGGCAGTGCTTCGCAACGACCGTAAGGAAGTTAGCCATTTTTAGATTCGCTCGCTAACCCCGCAGCAAGCTACGGGGAATGCGCTCGCTATTGCGGTTCAACTTTTAAACTTAATTCATGCATAGAGATATGTTATTCGAAATAGGTCTATCCAATTTAGAACATTTGTAGTTTTGCGGCAGCTTATCACTTTTTTGATAGTTTTTAGGATAGCGTCTGCGTCAAGTGAGCAGTACGAGAGCTCCAAGTATTTCAATTTGAAGAATGTTCCAATCTATTTACAGAGCATTTTCTTTAAAAAACATGTTGCGTATTGCGCAATATAGAGTATAATATAAAATGTGATTAAATCATTCAAGCATAAAGGTTTGGAAAAATTTTACAATATCGGCAGCGTAGCAGGAATTCAGCCATATCACAAACAAAAGCTCAGAATGCGTTTAATCGCCATGGATACTGCAACTAACATTGAAGACATCAACTTGCCAGGCTTTCGCTTGCATCCCTTGAAGGGTGATAGAGTGGGTTTATGGGCAATAGATATAAGCAAAAACTGGCGTATCACATTTAAATTTCAAGATGGCAATGTACATGTTGTCGATTATGAGGATTATCACTAATGGGTATGTACAATCCACCTCATCCCGGAGAGTTTATCCGGGAAGTATATTTGGAGCCACTAAACATAAGCTATCGCAGAGTTGCCCTTAAATTCAAGGTATCACCTTCCACCTTTTTACGTTTGATTAAAGGTCAGAGTAATGTGAGCCCTGAAATGGCCTTGCGGCTTTCTAAGGGGCTGGGGCGTAGTCCTGAAAGTTGGTTGGCGATGCAGGATAGTTACAACCTGTGGCATGCTAAAAAAATCATAAATCTGGATGAGGTAGAGCCATTGGCAGTTTCAGTATAAAAGCCATCCAAAACTCTAACCACATACTGGTGTGTGACAGCAAGGGGCGGCGCATTTTTTCTTTGGTTACTTTTACTCCAGCAGATTCAACTCCTGCTCCTCGGCGATTTTCTGTCCTCTCATGACTGATTGACTCACTGTGTGTTGGGCTAAATGGCGTCCCCAAGTAACACAGTAAACTGCTGATTATTCCTTTATGTGGAGAGGTTTGGATAGATGAATCCCAGATAATTTTCCCGATGTATGACCTCGAAACCTGCGTCCGGATAGTTTTCTCGCCAGTCCTTAGGAACCTTTACAGGAACACTTTTCCACTTTATCTCGTAACCGTACAGGTTTCCCTTCCGTTCTTCCACCATGTCGATTTCCTTTTTATCATAAGTTCTCCAGAAGTAAAAATTTGTCGTTTGACGAAGATATTCCTGCCTTTTCAAGCGTTCGGTTACAATGTAGTTTTCCCAGAGGTCACCAATATCATTCCGGAGATCAACAGGATTAAAATTTCCAATTAGTGCATTTCGAATCCCGTTATCGAAAAAATACCACCTCTGGTTTTTTGTAACTTCCTTACACAGATTTCGACTGAATCCGCTCCTTTTGTATATTACAAAGGCTTTTTCCAATAAATCCAGATACCGATCAACCGTATTTTTGCTCATTCCCAGTTGCCTTCCCAATTCGCTTACGGACACATTCTTGCCGATTTGAAAGGTCAGAAGCTGCAGCAGACGCACAAGTTTATTGGCATAACGAACGCCTTCCAGTACAAGTATATCCTTAAAGAGATAGGAACTGATAATTTCACGCAGATACTCCTCGCGGCGCGACATAGAAGTTGGACTTTTTACAAGGCTGTCGAACATTTTCCTTGCAATCAATCAATGTTGCCATTATCATGCCAAAAAAAATGGCAAACCATATAAAAAGGATTAACCCATGGCTAAAATATTCCGGCCAAGCAGCCGCGAAGCAACCATCTTATCAAAAATAGAGTCTTCAAGGGAATTTGAGCGCAAAAAGGCAATAAACAGTATAAGAGACTGTATTGAACCTCTTTCCAATGCAATTGCCACAAAGCTTATTGAAAACAATCTCGTTGAAACCACCAATAAAAATGCCCTCGAAGAGCAGATAATGCAATGTCTTAATAAATTAACCAGAGCTGAAGATTTTGATGTTGACTTTCAGATAGCGCCATTCAGACACATCACACGGAATCCTAATATTGTAAGCATTTATACTACAGCCTTTGTTGTTGAACAGCTTTTAAAGCACAAGGATGTAGTTGATATTTTCGGTTCCGACGAAGATATATATATCTGTATAAACCGTCAGGTTGCAAAATTTCTTTCCAAATAATGCGCTCCTTATTCCATCCCAGGCTAATAAACGGCCCCTTTGAGGACCCTGGCCTGTTCATACCCCTTTTTTTTGAGAAACGCGCCGTAATTTTCGATCTGGGCGACATCTATTCTCTTTCAGCAAAGGATCTTCTCAAAATTAGTCATGTTTTTATATCTCATACCCATATGGATCATTTTGTGGGCTTTGACAGGCTGCTGCGTCTGTTTTTGGGGCGTGAAAAAAAACTTTATGCGTACGGCCCCAAAGGCTTTTTAAAAAATGTTGAGGGAAAACTTGCCGGATATTCATGGAACCTTGTAGAAAACTTCTACAATAGATTCTCTCTGCATATTACCGAAGTACATGCCGAGCAGCTTATAATCAGAGAGTACCAGTGTAAAAATAGATTTACAGCTTCTGGAAAGGCTGTAAAACAGTCGTTTAACGGCATCCTCTTTAAAGAACCTGCGCTGACCTTCTCTGCAGTAGTGCTTAATCATAAAATTCCGTGCCTTGGGTTTACAATTAAGGAAAGGTTTCACGTTAATATAATAAAAGAGAGGCTGATCGATCTCGGGCTTGAAATTGGCCCATGGCTTAGAGAATTTAAACAGGCTCTCTTTAATTATCAAGAGCCTGATTCAAAATTTGAGGTTAAACTGGGAGGGGAAAATATAAGAAAAAAGGAATTTATATTAGGGGATCTTACGAATCGGATTGCAATAATAACTCCCGGCCAGAAGATTACCTATATTACCGACATGTTATATTGCAAACCCAATATTGAAAAGGCGGTGGAATTCGCAAAGGATGCGGACCATCTTTTTATTGAGGCTGCATTTCTCGAAAAAGACAAAGATATCGCCGAAAAAAAATTTCATCTCACAGCCAGGAATGCCGGAATGATAGCAGGCATGGCAGGGGTAAAACAGTTCACACTTTTCCATTTTTCACCAAGGTACTCAGGTCAGGAAGATCTTTTTCAGGAAGAAGCGCTTGCTGCATATAAAAAGATTAAGGATTAAACAGACTTATCCTCTTTTTTATCAACAGCCTGCTTTTTCTCTGCAGTTTTCTTCTTTCCTGTTTCTACTACCTTTTTCTCTGCAGTTTTCTTCTTTCCTGCTTCTGCTACCTTTTTCTCTGCAGTTTTCTTCTTTCCTGCTCCTGCTGCCTTTTTCTCTGTTGTTTTCTTCTTTCCTGCACCTGCTGCCTTTTTGTCCTTAGTTTTCTTCTTTTCACTCTTTTCAGCACCTACAAGTTCAATCATAGATACAGGAGCGGCATCTCCGGAACGTCTTCCCATCTTAATAATTCTGGTATAGCCTCCGGATATAGAGCCAAATCGCTCAGCAGCTTCATCGAACAGTTTATAAACGACCTTCTTTTCTCTTACAATCGAAAGGGCCTGACGTCTGGCATGCAAATCTCCACGTTTGGCCAGAGTAATCAAATGGTCTGCCCAGTGCCTCAAGCCCTTTGCCTTAGTATCTGTAGTGCGGATTCGCTCATGCTTAAAAAGTGAGGTAACCATATTTCTAAACATGGCATTCCTGTGACTGCTTGTCCTGTTTAATTTTAAACCAGCCTTTCGATGTCTCATAGGATCCCTTTACTCCCCTTCCTCTGCGTCTTCCTCAGGAGGCACAAATCCATCAAGCTTCATCCCAAGAGAAAGGCTCATTTCATTTAAAACTTCCTTGATCTCATTCAACGACTTTCTTCCAAAGTTTTTGGTTTTAAGCATCTCTGCTTCGGTCTTGACAACCAACTGATATATCTTATGTATTCCGGCATTTTTAAGGCAATTGGCGCTTCTAACGGAAAGCTCAAGCTCTTCAACACTTCTATAAAGATTTTCATTAAACTGCGGTTTCTGCGTCTCTTCCGGCTTTTCCCCCAGCTCCGGCTCAAGCTCTTCGTCAAAATTTATAAAGACTTCCATTTGCTCTTTTAATATCTTGGAGGCATATGCAACAGCATCTTCCGGAAGAACGCTTCCATCCGTCCACACCTCTAATGTCAGCTTGTCATAGTCGGTCCTCTGGCCAACACGGGCATTACCCACAACATAGTTTACCCGTTTAATAGGTGAAAATATAGCATCTATAGGAATTGTGCCTACAGGCGCATCTTCATCCTTATTTGCTTCAGACAACGCATATCCCTTGCCGACTTTAACGGTCATGGTCATTTTTAACTTTGCCTTTTTGGAAAGCGTTGCGATATGCAGCTCCGGATTAAGAACCTCACACCTTCCGTCATCGCTGATAATATCGCCGGCTTTGACTTCGCCCTCTCCTTTAGCATCAATATGTATTGTTTTCGGTTCAGCATCATCCGGTTTTAAGCGCACACCCTTTAAGTTAAGAATAATTTCGGATACATCTTCAAGTATAGCTGGAATAGTACTAAACTCATGCATAACATCATTAAATTTGACAGATACAATAGCCGCACCATATAAGGAAGAAAGTATTATACGCCTTAAAGAATTTCCGATCGTTATTCCAAATCCTCTTTCCAGAGGTTCACAAACGAACTTGCCATAGGAAGGCGTGCTGGTAGTTGCCTGCACCTTCTCCGGCTTTATCATTTCTCGCCAGTTCATAAACATTAGTTCATTTAATGACATTGTTATAACTCCAATTTTTGAGAGCTTTGGATCCGCTCACTTTGTCTGTTACTTGGAATAAAGTTCAACTACAAGCTGCTCCTGCATAGGCATTGTAAGGTCTTCACGCACCGGAAATGCCTTTACTGTTCCTTTCAGCTCGTCTTTTTCCAGGTCAAGCCATTGAGGAATGCCTCTACGAACCACAGCATCCAGCGAATTAACTATTGCCTGCATTTTACGGCTTTTTTCCCGGGTTTCAATTACATCACCAATTTTTATTAAGAACGATGGTATATTAACCTTTTTGCCGTTAATTAGAAAATGATTATGTCTTACAAAGTGACGGCCCTGAGCGCGTGAGTTCACAAAACCCAAGCGATAAACAATATTATCAAACCGGCGTTCCAATAATGTAAGCAGATTTATGCCTGTAATGCCTCTTTGTCGCTCAGCCCTTTCAAAAAACAGGTGGAATTGTTTTTCAGAAAGACCATACATACGTTTTATCTTTTGCTTTTCACGAAGCTGTATACCATAGTCTGAGCTTTTTCTTCCGCGACGCTGACCATGCTGGCCAGGCGGATAACTACGTCGATCAAAAGCACACTTATCAGAATAGCATCGATCCCCTTTAAGAAATAACTTCAAATTTTCGCGGCGGCAAAGCCGACAAACCGAACCTATAAATCGTGCCAAATTATCCTCCTTTTATATTCTGCGCCTTTTCGGCGGTCGGCAGCCATTATGTGGAATAGGGGTAACATCTTTTATCATAACAACGTTAAGTCCCGCTATCTGCAATGACCTAAGCGCCGATTCACGACCAGCTCCAGGACCCTTGACATATACCTCCACAGTCCTCATTCCCTGTTCCATTGCCTTTTTAGCAGCATCTTCGGCTGCCAGTTGGGCGGCAAACGGAGTGCTCTTTCGAGAACCCTTAAATCCCTGGACGCCGGAGCTTGACCAGGCCACAACATTACCGGCAGAATCTGTTATGGTAACAATTGTATTGTTGAAAGTAGACTGGATATGTACCACTCCATTTGGAATATTTCTCTTTTCTTTCTTTTTTGTACCGGTTCTTTTTGCCATTTATAACATCCCTGTAATTATGAGTTATTAAGAGCTTTATATCTCAGCATTACTTCTTTGTAGCTCCACCTCTCTTCTTAACCGCCGATCTTCTTGGCCCCTTGCGGGTACGTGCATTCGTGCTTGTCCTCTGGCCTCGCACAGGAAGCGATTTGCGATGGCGAAGACCGCGATATGATCCAAGATCCATCAATCGTTTGATATTCATCGAAACTTCTGTGCGAAGTTCACCCTCTACCTTGACTTCACTGTCAATAATTTTACGAATGCCATTGATCTCGGACTCTGATAGTTGATCCGTTTTAATATCATAACTAATGCCAAGTTTATCCAGTATACGCCTTGATATGGTTCTGCCAATACCGTAAATATATGTTAAACCAATCTCAATCCGTTTATCCCTGGGTAGGTCTACGCCCGCAATTCTTGCCAAACCAACTCCTCCTCTATCCTTGCCTTTGTTTGTGCCGTTTATTTTCGCAGAGTATTCTTATAACCCTTTTTCTACGGACTATTTTACACTTGCTGCACATTTTCTTCACCGATGCTCTGACCTTCATATTATACTCCTTTTATCGTAATGGTTCAGCCACAAAGACACTAAGACACCAAGATTATAATATAATTCTTTTAAAATTCATAATTCATAATTTAGGAATTGCGAATTTAGGAATTTAGGAATTAAAGGTATTCTATTGATTTTAATTCCTCAATCCCTTAATTCCTCAATTCCTCAATCATATGTGCCTTTGTGACTTAGTGGCTGAACTTTTACCTTTTATCTTGAAGCCGAATAATGACATTTTATACAGGTATCCGGCTATTTTGCCCTGTAAGTTATTCGGCCACGAGTAAGGTCATATGGTGAAAGCTCAACAGTAACCTTGTCACCGGGCAAAATTTTGATAAAATGCATACGCATCTTTCCGGAAATATGCGCCAGCACCTGGTGCTTATTCTCCAATTCAACTTTAAACATCGCATTGGGCAGCGTCTCAAGCACTTTGCCCTCAACCTTTATGGCCTCTTCTTTCGGCATGTCTTAACCTCTGTCAATTTCACTTAAGATAACTGGGCCGTCTTCTGTAATTGCAATTGTATGCTCAAAATGAGCCGACAAAGAACCATCTTTTGTTACAGCAGTCCATCCATCTTCAAGTATTTCAACATCATAATCTTTTTCATTAACCATAGGCTCTATGGCAAAAGTCATACCCGCTTTTAAGCGGACCCCCATGCCGGATTCTCCAAAATTAGGTATCTGAGGCTCTTCGTGTAATTTGCTGCCAATACCATGACCGACAAATTTACGAACAACCGAAAAACCGGCAGCCTCCACATGCAATTGAACTGCATGTGAAATATCTGAAAGCCTGCCGTCTGGAACCGCTTTTTCAATCCCTTTGTAAAGAGACTCTTTTGTAACTCTGGACAGCCGTGCCGCAGCCTCTGATATTTTCCCAACATCCACTGTAATAGCTGCATCACCGTAATATCCTTCCTTAAGAATTCCAAAGTCCAGGCTCAATATATCCCCTTCAACAAGAGGCTTTTTAGAAGGAAATCCATGCACAACCACATTGTTTACTGAAGCGCATATCGAATATGGAAATCCTCTGTATCCTTTAAAGGCCGGAATTGCTTTTCTCTCACGCGCCAATCTTTCCGAAAGATCGTTTAAATAAAGTGTATCAACTCCTGGCCTGACCTCTGGTTCAAGTGTGGAAAGAATTTCCGCAACAATCTGATTGCTTATGTATATCTTTTCAATTTCCTTGGGTGATTTTAAAATCACCATATCAGCACCCTAAAACCGTCCCTTCATCTTTGCCCCGCCCTTCTTTAAAAACCCTTCGTAATGGCGGGATAGCATATGAGATTCCATTTGCGAAATAGTATCAATCGCAACTCCAACAACTATTAGAAGAGCAGTGCCTCCAAAGTAAAAAGGAACATTAAATTTAGATATCAAAATCGATGGAAGTACACATACTGCAGAAACATATATCGCGCCTCCCAGGGTAATCCGTGTTAAAACCCTGTCAATATGATCCGCCGTGCGCTTGCCCGGACGAATGCCCGGAATATAACCACCCTGTTTTTTCATATTATCGGCGACATCAACAGGATTAAAGGTAACGGCAGTGTAGAAGTAACAGAAAAAGAATATAAAGCCTACAAACATCAATTCATACACAACATTACCCGGTGTAATTGAAGAAGCAATGCTCTGTATCCACGGAATCGCTATAAAACTGGCTATAGTGGCAGGAAACATGATTATTGAAGAAGCAAAAATAGGCGGTATTACACCGGAAGTATTAATCTTAAGCGGAAGATATGTGCTCTGACCGCCATACATCTTCCTGCCGACGACCCTTTTGGCATATTGAACCGGTATTCGACGCTGTCCCTGCTCAACAAATATAATGAATCCGACAACAAGAACCATCAGTACAGCCAGCATTACTATCACAAATATTCCCATTTCCCCTGTTGAAAGAAGGCGGAATGAATTCCCTATCGCGCTTGGAATGTTGGCCACAATACCGGCAAATATAATAAGAGAAATACCGTTGCCGATGCCACGCTCTGTAATCTGTTCGCCCAACCACATAATAAATGCCGTTCCTGCTGTCAGAGTTATAATCGTTATAAGCCTGAATGCCCAGCCCGGGTGTATAACTACCGGAGCGCCGCCCGGCGAAGTCATGCTTTCAAGACCGACACTGATGCCAAGGCCTTGTATGATGCTTAATACAACAGTGCCGTATCTTGTATACTGTGTAATCTTTTTGCGCCCCTGTTCACCCTCTTTTTTTAACCGCTCAAGATGCGGTACCGCCACAGTCAATAACTGCAGGATAATGGATGCGCTGATATATGGCATTATCCCCAGGGCAAAAACCGACAGTCTTTCTAAGGCTCCACCCGAAAACATATTAAAAATCCCGAAGATAGTCCCTTCCATCTTTGCAAAAAATGAAGCGAGCGCGACTCCGTCTATACCAGGAGTTGGGACATGCACACCAATGCGGTAAACAATCAAAAGGGCCAGTGTATAAATGATCCTTTTCTTTAGTTCGGGTATTTTGAAGATATTTTGGAAACCACCGCCAACCATTATTTTAAGACCTCTACCTTCCCGCCGACAGCTTCGATTTTATCTCTGGCTCCTTTGCTGATATCGCTGACTCTAATTATTAGCGGATATTTCATATCTCCCTGACCCAGAAGCTTAATTCCATCATTTCTGCCCTTAATAAGCCCGCAACGAACAAGGGCCGCCTCATCCACCACACTGCCTGTTTCAAATCTTGATAAATCACGTATATTAACTGTAGCAATATGTTTTCTAAAAATATTTGTAAAACCACGTTTGGGTAAACGTCGATGAAGAGGCATCTGACCGCCTTCAAAACCGGGCCTCACTCCTCCTCCGGAACGGCTGTTGTGTCCCTTTGTTCCTCTTCCGGCAGTTTTTCCCGTTCCTGATCCAACGCCACGCCCCAAACGCTTGGGCGGCTTCCGTGAACCCTTTGGCGGTGACAATTCATTTAGCTTCATCGATCTTCTCCTTGAGCTTTCACCAGATGTGATACCTGATTGATCATTCCACGGACCGAGGGCATATCTTTAAGCTCAACGGTTTTGTTGAGTTTTGTCAGCCCCATTCCACGCAAAACTCTGCGGTGCTTTTCCGGCCTTCCAATCATGCTCTTAACAAGAGTTACTTTCAATATGCCAGCCATTTACTGTTCCCTTTACGGGTTATTGGTCATTAGTCATTGGTCATAAAATTGAATATTGTCGATTGAATATTTATGGAATCGCTTCGCTTAATTGCGAATTTAGGAATTTGGGAATTTAGGAATTAAAGGTATTCTATTGATTTTAATCCCTCAATCCCTCAATTCCTTAATCCCTCAATTCCTTTTACAAATCCTCTAATCTTATGCCGCGCCTTGAAGCTACCTGTTCACGGCTTTGAAGCTGTTGAAGCCCGGCAATAGTAGCTTTAACCAGATTATGAGGGTTGTTTGACCCCAAACACTTCGTCAAAATATTTTGAACTCCTACGACCTCGAGCACAGCCCTGACAGCGCCGCCCGCAATGACTCCGGTGCCCATGGAAGCAGGCTTCAATAAAACCCTTCCTGCGCCAAATTTGCCGATAATTTCGTAGGGGATTGTGCTGTTAACCAAAGGCACTTTAGTCATGCTCCTTTTTGCCTTTTCTACTCCTTTACGAATCGCTTCAGGCACCTCGCCTGCTTTTCCCAATCCAAACCCGACACTTCCCTTGCCGTCACCAACTACAACTATAGCGCTAAAACTGAACCTTCGACCACCTTTGACGACTTTTGCCACACGGTTAATATGAACTACCTTGTCAATTAACTGATTCTCGCCTGTATCCTGTTTAATCAAGGAATCTGCCTCCTCCATTCTTCATAAAATTGGCTAAAAATTCAAACCAGTTTCACGCGCACCCTCAGAAACAGCCTTGACCCGCCCGTGAAACAGAAAACCATTTCTGTCAAATACCACTCTCTGAATTCCTTTCTCGGCAGCACGCTCTGCTATAAGTTTCCCAACATAGGTTGCCGCAACAAGCTTCCCTTTACTTGATTCGGCCGCGAAATGCTCTTTTACATCCTTTTCAACAGTTGATGCGGCAACAACAGTATGTCCGGATGTATCATCGATTATCTGCGCGTAAACATGCTTTGCACTTCGAAACACACTCAACCTCGGTCGCTGCGTAGAACCAACCAAATTCTTTCTAATCCTTTTCTTTCTCTTTAAACGCGCCTGCTTTTTTATATTTAACGGACCCATCCTTTTTACATTCCCATCATGAGACCTTTGCAAAACACCACATTTTGCCTCCCGCCCGTGGCGGGATCAGGTTCAAGTATAATTTTGAGTTTTTAGTTTTAAATTGTGAATGAAGAATAAAAATTCGTTTTTAATTCAACATTTGAAGATTCCCTGTAGCAAGCTACGGGGAATGCGCTCGCTATTGCGGTTCAAAATTAACAATTTTCTATATAATCCTTAGATATGCTATCTATTTAGTTCCTGTTTAGTTCCTGTCTTTCCAGCTTTCCTCTGAATTCGTTCCTCTGCATATTTGATACCCTTGCCTTTATATGGCTCTGGGGGTCTTAATCGTCTAATTGCCGCAGACACAAGACCCACCTTCTCCTTGTCAATACCGAAGAGTTTAATAACATTATTTTTTTCAACAGATGCTGAAATACCATCAGGCAGATCAAATTTGATTGGATGTGAATATCCAAGATTTAAAACAATGGAATTACCCTGCATTGCAGCATGATACCCAATGCCGTTAATTTCAAGCCTGCGTTCAAATCCCTCATTCACTCCGCTGACCATATTAGCTATAAGGCTGCGTGTAAGACCATGTAAGGAGCGGCTGCTCCTGTCATCCTTGTCAATGCTTACACTTACAGTCCCCTTTTCTATCTTCAGATTCACAGCAGGATGTATCGGTCTTTCAAGTGTGCCGTTTTTACCCTGTATAGTAATTACCCTGTTTTTAAATAATATTTTTGTATTATCAGGTATCGGAATCGGTTTTTTACCTACTCGAGACATTTATACCCCTCTATCTACCATACATTGCAGAGAATTTCTCCTCCAAGATTTTCACGCCTGGCTGTTTTGTCTGTTACTATCCCTTTGGATGTGGATAAAATTGATATGCCCATACCGTTTAATACAGGCTTAATATGATTACCCTTAACATAAACACGTCTACCCGGCTTGCTGACACGTTCAATTCCAAGGATTACACTTGATCGTCCCTGGCCGTATTTAAGGTATACACGCAAAACACCTTGCTTGGAATCCTTAACAAATTTATAGTTTCTGATAAATCCTTCATTCTTTAAAACCTTGGCCAACTCTGTTTTTAGCTTTGACCCTGGAATATCAACACTATTGAATTTTGCCTTTTCAGCATTCCTGATCCGGGTCAGCATGTCAGCAATTGAATCACTCATCGACATTTTCTTCTCCGTAACATAATATCGTAAAATTTATAATTTAGGGATTGAGGAATTAAGGGATTGAAGGATGTTGTCACTTTTAATTCCTTAAATTCCTTAATCCCTCAATCCCTAAATCCCTCAATCATATATACTACCAGCTGGATTTAGTTACTCCGGGAAGCATCCCATGTGAAGCGAGATTACGAAAACATATACGACAAATCCCAAATCTCCTCAAAAATCCCCTCGGCCTGCCGCAAATCGGGCACCTGTTGTATGCCCTTACCTTGAACTTAGGTTCTTTAATTCCCTTCATTCTAAGAGCCTTTTTTGCCAATTCATCCTCCTTGTTTAAAAATCAATCTCTAAACGGCATGCCTAACAGTTTAAGAAGCTCTTTCCCCTCTTCATCAGTCTGCGCCGTGGTAACGATGGTTATATTAAGACCTTTGATTTTATCGATTTTATCGAAATCAATCTCTGGAAAAATGATATGTTCCTTTATCCCCAGAGTATGGTTTCCGTTTCCATCAAGAGCCTTTCCTGAAAGGCCTCTAAAGTCACGAACACGAGGGAGAGCAATATTTACCAGTTTACAATAAAAATCGTACATCTGTTTGCGACGAAGTGTCACCATACAGCCAATCGGCATTCCTTCCCTTAGCTTGAATGCTGCAATCGATTTTTTAGCGCGGGTTACAACCGGACGTTGCCCTGTGATCAGTTTAAGTTCTTTGGCGGAAGAATCAAGCAGTTTGATATTATGAATCGCTTCCCCAAGACCCACATTCAACACGATTTTACTAAGCTTAGGAACCTGCATTATGCTTTTGTATTTAAATCTTTCGATTAATCTTGGAACAACGTCTTTCTCATAAAAAAGTTTTAACTGCGACATTATTATTCTCCGACACGATCTTAAGAGTCTATTATCTCATTACATTTCACGCAAACACGAACCTTTTTCCCATCCTCAAGACTCTTCATCTTGATACGTGCCGGCGATACGCACTTGCCGCACATCAACATGACATTAGACCAGCTGATTGGAGACTCACCCTCAACAATCCCTCCCTGCCGGTTCTGAGCACTGGGCTTTACATGCCTTTTAACAAGATTCGCTTTCTCTACAAGAACCCGTTTATCCTTTTTGATTACCTTGAGGACCTTTCCGATTTTGCCGTTATCCTTGCCGGCAATAATTTTAATCTTATCGTCCTTCTTTATAAGACATTTATTTCTTATCATAAGCCGTTTCTCATATAATTCATAATTTAGGAATTGCGAATTTAGGAATTTAGGAATTGAAGGTATTCTATTGATTTTAATCCCTCAATCCCTTAATTCCTTAATTCCTCAATTCATTTTATAAAACCTCCGGAGCCAGAGAAATGATTTTCATAAACCTTTTGGCTCTGAGCTCTCTTGCAACAGGGCCAAAAATACGTGTGCCTATAGGCTCCAGATTCACATTAATTAAAACAGCTGAATTGTCATCAAATCTGATATATGATCCATCCGGCCTTCTGATTTCCTTTTTGGTTCGAACCACAACAGCCTTTAACACATCTCCCTTTTTAACTTTTGCATTAGGGATTGCTTCTTTCACACTTACAACAATTATATCGCCAATACTTGCATACCGTCTTCTGGAGCCTCCAAGAACCTTTATGCAATACAATATCTTAGCTCCCGAATTATCAGCTGCTGTTAATCTCGTCTCTGCCTGAATCATTTTTGCGAATTTCCTTAATTATACAACCTTCTTAAGAATCTTGCTTACGCGCCATTTTTTTGTCCTGCTGATAGGTCTTGACTCTGTTATTAGCACCTTATCACCAATCTGGCAGGCATTACCTTCATCATGAGATGAAAACCTGGAGCGTCTCTTTATATATTTATGATAAAGTGGATATTTAACCATTCTCTCAACCTGGACAATTACGGTCTTATCTATCTTGTCACTTACAACTGTCCCGACCACCTGTCTTTTATTGCTTATTTTTTTCATGGCATTTATTGCTTGTCCGTATGAAAATTATATGTTCCTCAAGCTTCCTTTATTATGGTTTTAATCCTTGCAATATCACATTTGATCTGCTTCATCTTTTTAGGATTTTCGAGCTGACCTATTTCATGCTGAAAATACAGATTAAACAACTCCTCTTTAAGGTCAACCAATTTCCGTTGTCTCTCTTCAAGACTCAGCTCTCTAATCTCACCTGCTTTCATTATATATTGCTCCTTTCCACAAACCTTGTCTTTACCGAAAGCTTGTGTGAAGCAAGTCGGAACGCCTCCCTTGCCATATTCCTCGGGACGCCTTGCATTTCGTAAAGAATTCTTCCCGGACGAACTATTGCATTCCAACCTTCAGGCGCACCCTTTCCCTTTCCCATTCTTACTTCAGCCGGTTTTTTGGTAAACGGCTTATCGGGAAATATCCTTATCCACATCTTGCCGCCCCTTTTTACATGCCGTGTCATGGCGATTCGGGCGGCCTCAATCTGTTTTGAGCTAATTGCGCCGCATTCTATTGCCTGCAATCCAAATTCACCAAAATTCAAATTACAACCACGTGTGGCTAAGCCCCTCATTCTGCCCCTTTGCTGCTTTCTAAATTTGACCTTCTTTGGACTCAGCATAAATTATATCTCCTAATATTATCTATCCATCGGCGATTAATCCATCGGCGATTATTTGTTTAAACAGATAATGCCGGATAATCGATGGCTATTGACTCTCAATCAGGTCCTTCTTTAAAATTTCGCCTTTAAAAATAAAGACCTTTACGCCAATAATTCCATATGTTGTATTAGCCTCAATAAAACCGTAATCAATATCTGCCCTTAAGGTATGTAACGGCACACGGCCTTCCCTATACCATTCAGTTCTGGCCATCTCGGCTCCACCCAGACGCCCTGAACAGATAATTTTCACACCCTTGGCGCCAAACCTCATGGCCGATGAAACCCCACGCTTCATGGCACGCCTAAATGCAACCCTTCTCTCAATCTGAAGAGCGACATTCTCGGCAACAAGCTGAGCATCGATCTCCGGCTTTCTTATCTCCTGAATATCTATAAGGATTTCCTTCGGTATTTTATTGTGGCCAAGCATATTTTCAATGCCTTTTTTAAGCAGGGCTATTTCAGATCCTTTTTTTCCAATAACAATGCCCGGTCTGGATGTATAGATTCGGAGTTTTGCACGCTCAGATGACCTCTCGATTTCAATCCTGCTTATCCCTGCATGATAAAGCCTCTTTTTAATAAACTTTCTGATATTATAATCTTCCAGAATATAATCGGAGTAATTCTTTCCAGCATACCACTTTGATTCCCAGGTTTTAACGATCCCCAACCTAAATCCTATCGGGTTTACTTTCTGGCCCAAGCTTTTACCTCCTTTTTTACACCAAATCTTCAGCTAAAATAACAGTAATATGTGTGGTCCTTTTCAATATTCTTGTACCTCTGCCACGTGCTCTTGCTTTGAAACGTTTCAACGTGGGTCCCTGATTTGCAATTATATTGCGAATAACGAGCGAATCTACATCAATATCCGGATTTTGATCGGCGTTTGCTACGGCGCTTCGGATAATTTTTTCAATTATATTCGCCGCCTTTTGCGGCATAAATTGAAGAATGTCCAGACCGGCCTGAACCGGCTTTCCCTTGACAGCTTCAATCAATCTCCGAACCTTCAGTGAAGAAATTCGTACATATTTTAATACAGCTTTTACCTCTCTTGCAGCCATTACCCTCTCTCCACGAACCTAAATCTATTAATAAAAATCAGACAACTTATTTTTTTAATTTCGATCTCTTATCTCCGGCATGACCATAAAAAAGCCGTGTCGGAGAAAACTCTCCCAGTTTATGTCCTACCATATTCTCCGATATGAAAACAGGAATAAATTTTCTTCCATTGTGAACCGCTAAAGTAATACCAACCATCTCCGGAATAATCGTCGAGCGCCTTGACCAAGTTTTAATAACTCTGGCACTTCGAGTCTCCTGGGATACCATTACCTTGTTTAATAATTTTGGCTCAACATATGGACCTTTTTTTAACGAGCGTGGCATAAAACTTTCTCCTGATATCTTGCTTGTTATTCGTTATCATTGCGAATTTAGGAATTCAGGAATTTAGGAATTGAAGGTATTCTATTAATTTTAATCCCTCAATCCCTCAATTTATAATTATCTTTTTGTACGTTTTTTTACAATATATCGATTGCTTTTCTTTTTATTACGAGTCTTATAACCCTTTGCAGGTATGCCCCATGGACTGCATGGATGCCGTCCTCCTGATGATCGCCCCTCACCGCCTCCCATTGGATGATCAACAGGGTTCATCGCAACTCCTCGCACCTTTGGTCGTCTTCCAAGCCAACGCTTGCGGCCTGCTTTACCCAGAGATATATTTTCATGAACGACATTGCCCAGACGCCCTATAGTTGCTTTGCAATTCAACAAAACCATCCGAACTTCGCCTGATGGAAGTTTTATCAGGGCATATCTATCTTCCTTTGCCATTAACTGCGCAAATGTTCCGGCGCTTCTTACGATCTGGCCGCCTTTTCCCAAACGCAACTCAATGTTATGAACATGAGTGCCGAGCGGAATGTTTATCAAAGGGAGAGTATTACCTGGTTTAATATCGGCTTTTGGTCCCGACATAACAGTGTCGCCGACCGAAAGATCGAGCGGCGCCAGAATATACCGTTTTTCACCATCTGCATAATGCAGAAGAGCAATCCTGGCGCTACGGTTCGGATCATATTCTATTGATGCTACCTTTGCAGGTATTTCCGTTTTATCGCGTTTAAAGTCAATAATTCTGTAATGCCGGTTGTGCCCGCCACCACGGTGTCTGCATGTAATACGTCCGTTTGCATTACGCCCGCCTGAATTCCTGATCGGTTTAAGCAGACTTTTTTCAGGTGTCGTAGTGGTAATCTCATCAAATGTTGAATACACTTGACCTCGTCGTCCAGGAGATGTTGGTTTTACTTTCTTAACCCCCATTATAAGCCTCACTTATCAAGTTATCTAAGCCCCTTCAAAAAAATCAATACGTTCACCAGGCATCAATGTCACAATCGCCTTCTTCCAGTCCCTGCGTTTCCCGACAATGCGGCCCCTTTGTTTGGCTTTCCCTTTAACCTGCATTGTCCGGATATCTCTTACCTTGACATTGAATATTTTTTCAATTGCCCTTCTGATCTCAATCCTGTTCGCCCTTTGATTCACCTCAAATGAGAACTGGTGAAACCTCTCCTTTTGAATATTAGTTTTTTCCGTATCTAAAGGACGTTTAATAATATCATACTGGATCATTCGATCAGCCTCCCTTCAATAACCTTTATAGAAGACTCAGCCAGGATCAAATTCTTGTATTTGAGAATGTCGTATACGTTCAATCCCTCGGTTCTTAAAACCTTTACGCCGGGCACGTTCCTGGACGAAAGCTCCAGGTTCTCATTTTTTTTATCTGTTACAATCAATGCATTTTTCACATTTAAGCCATTTAAAACCTCTACGAATTTCTTTGTCTCAATCTTTTCAAGCTCAAACCGGTCAAGAACTAAAATGGCGTTTTCCTGAAATTTACTGGTCAGCGCCATTTTAAGGGCCTGTTTTCTGACCTTTTTTGGAACATTGTAAGAATATGACTTAGGGTCGGGGCCAAAAGCAACGCCTCCACCTCTAAGCAAGGGGGACTTGATATTACCACGACGTGCCCGGCCTGTTCCTTTCTGACGAAAAAGCTTCCTTCCACTACCCTTAATGTCGCTGCGATGCTTTACAGATGCTGATCCCGAACGCCTGCGGGCTAGCTGCATTGTCACAACTTCATGCAGGACGCTTCCTTTCAAAGGCACATTAAATATACTGTCCGCAAGATCCATCTGCGAAACCTTTTCTCCATTTATATTTTGAACATCAACAACAGCCATATCTCTCTTATTTCCTTCTGCAGCCTCTGCTGCTAAACCTTTACAAAATGCCCTTTATTTCACTCCGCCAACGCACTCTGGCGGATCCGTTTCTTTATTGAAACCAATCCGGATCTAAAACCCGGCACAGCTCCCTTTACAAATATAAGATTCTGTTGGGGCCTTATGTCAACTATCTCCAGGTTTTTGATTGTCTTTTGTTCATTCCCGTAGTGACCAGGCATTTTTTTCCCCTTAATAACCTTTGCAGGCCAAGCGCTACATCCAATAGAACCGGGGACCCTATGGCTGTGGCTTCCATGGGTTTCACCTCCGCCATGGAATCCATGCCTCTTTATAACGCCCGCAAAACCTCTTCCTTTGGAACTTGCGGTAATATCAATCCGTTCGCCTATCTTGAACATATCCGGACTCAATATCTGGCCAGGCTCGTAATCTCCGGGATTATCCACAGAAAATTCACGAAGCAGCTCAAAACAACCCTCTCCACTCCTTTTGAGATGCCCTTTGATCGGCTTGTTTATGCGAGATTTCTTTTTTTCGCCAAAACCCAATTGAAGAGCGTTGTATCCGTCAGTAGCAACCGTCTTAACCTGGATTACAACACACGGGCCGACCCGCAATACCGTTACCGGAAAGTATTTGCCTTCAGGAGAAAAAAGGCCTGTCATTCCTAATTTTTTCCCTATTAATCCTTTACACATGGCTTTTGCATTTCCCTATGGGCATCCTAAAGTATTAGTCGAGTAGTTAACAACTCGACCAATTTCCTACTCGACTAAAGTTTTATCTCTACATCGACTCCCGGAGAAAGATCCAGTTTCATTAAAGCATCCACTGTCTGCTGGGTTGGCTCAAGAATATCTAAAAGCCGTTTATGTGTTCTAACTTCAAACTGTTCTCGAGATTTCTTGTCTATATGGGGAGAACGCAACACACAATATTTGTTGATGCTTGTCGGTAGCGGGATAGGCCCAACTACCTTTGCTCCTGTTTTATTGGCAGTATCGACAATATCTAATGTCGACTGATCCAGAAGTTTATGATCATATGCCTTGAGTCTAATCCTTATTTTTGAGTTCATTATCTATTTCTCTTTATTCAATTATTTCACTTACCACTCCGGCGCCGACAGTCCGACCGCCTTCCCTTATCGCAAACCTCAGCTCCTTCTCCATAGCTATCGGTGTTATCAAGTCAGCCGTAATGGTTACATTGTCTCCAGGCATAACCATCTCTACTCCCTCCGGCAAAGTTAATATCCCTGTAACATCGGTCGTCCTGAAATAAAACTGAGGCCGGTATCCATTGAAAAACGGGGTGTGACGACCTCCCTCCTCCTTGCTTAATATATATACCTCAGCCTTAAACTTCGTGTGCGGCGTTATCGAGCCGGGTATGGCTACTACCTGACCACGCTCAACTTCCTCGCGCTTTGTCCCACGCAATAAAAGCCCTACATTGTCTCCGGCACGACCTTCATCAAGCAGTTTCCTGAACATCTCAACACCGGTGCAGACCGTCTTCATCGTCGGACGGATACCTATTAGCTCTATTTCATCTCCTACACGAATTATACCACGATCAACTCGACCGGTCACAACAGTGCCACGACCCGATATGCTGAATACATCCTCTACAGGCATCAAAAACGGCTTGTCTATATCCCGCTTGGGCTCAGGTATAAATGTGTCTATGGCTTCCATTAACTCAAATATACACTTGGCCTCATCACTGCCGGGATCATCGCTCTCAAGAGCCTTTAAAGCGCTGCCACGAATTATCGGGGTTTCGTCCCCGGGAAACTCATACTTGTCCAATAACTCCCGAAGCTCTAACTCCACAAGCTCTATAAGCTCCTCATCATCCACCATGTCACATTTGTTTAAAAATACTACTATGCTCGGAACACCTACCTGACGAGCTAATAATATGTGCTCACGCGTCTGAGGCATCGGACCATCATCCGCTCCTACCACCAATATGGCCCCGTCCATCTGCGCAGCGCCGGTAATCATGTTCTTAATGTAATCCGCATGACCGGGACAATCTACATGCGCATAATGACGATTGTCAGTCTCATACTCAACATGCGCCGTCGCTATCGTTATGCCACGCTCCTTCTCCTCCGGCGCCTTGTCTATCTGATCAAAGGGCACAAAATCTGCCATGCCCTTTAATCCGAGATGCTTCGTTATCGCCGCTGTTAACGTCGTCTTGCCATGATCTATATGACCTATCGTTCCTACATTTACATGCGGCTTAGTCCGATCAAACTTCTCCTTAGCCATGTCATTGCCCTCCCGTACTTTAGCACAACAGTTAAAAGCTCAAACCTGGTTATTGCCATCTCTTTAGTTTTGAGCTTTTAAAATTTCTACCACCGATAATGAGCAAACGCCTTGTTTGCCTCGGCCATCTTGTGTGTATCTTCCTTTTTCTTAACAGAAGCCCCTTTCTTGCCAAAGGCATCTAAAAACTCGCCCGCAAGTTTGCCGGCCATGCTCTTTTCCGACCTGTTACGCGCATAACTTATAATCCATCTAATACCTAAAGCGGTTCGACGTGACTGACGAATTTCAGTTGGAACCTGATAAGTTGAACCACCGACACGCCGTGACTTTACTTCAATGAGCGGTTTCACATTATCAACGGCTTTTTCGAAAATTTTCAGCGGGACTTCATTTGTTTTTTTCTCAACGATATCAAATGCATCGTAGAGTATTGACTCCGCCAGACTTTTTTTCCCGTCTCGCATTATAGCTTTTATGAATTTTGCCACCAGTTTGCTGTTATACTTTGAATCAGAAACAATAATACGTTCAGGTATTTCTCTTCTTCTCGGCATATATTACACCTCAATCCCTCAATCCCTTTTCTACTTTAGCCTTTTTGCACCGTACTTTGATCTGCCTTGTTTTCGGCCCTCAACCCCAAGAGTATCAAGGATTCCCCTGACTATATGATATCTTACACCAGGCAAGTCCTTTACACGCCCCCCACGAACAAGAACTACGGAATGCTCTTGAAGATTATGGCCTATACCGGGGATATAAGCTGTAACCTCAACACCGGTAGTCAGCCTGACCCTGGCAACCTTTCGCAAAGCAGAATTAGGTTTCTTTGGAGTCGAAGTATACACACGCGTACATACTCCTCTCTTTTGTGGGGCCTTCTTTAGCGCCGGTGTGCCGGTTTTCTTCTTTATCCTCTTTCTGCCCTGTCTAACTAACTGGTTAATAGTCGGCATATTCTCCCCTTAAATAAAAGTTCAGTCATTAAGTCGCAAAAGTCTGTAATGTAAATAGTTCGCGAAGCGAACCCTAGCAAAGTTATCAAGTTTTGACAAAACATAATTTTCTATATATATAGCACCTTATTGTCAAGTATTTTATACGATAATTTTAGGCTAAATATATTTAACTCAAGTTTCGCACCCTTGATTTCTATTAATGTCAAAGCAGTAAAGGGCTGAATTCAATTTTTAAAGCAAAATGATATGATCATCCTTTTTAACCAGCACCCCATGGGATGTATCAATGTGTTTACCCTGTAAGGCTGGTTTTCTGATCAACAGCCACATCATGATATAAGTAAATACCCGTACCAGCAGGAATAATTCTCCCCATTATTACATTTTCCTTAAGGCCGTGTAAATAATCGACAGCGCCGGCAACGCTGGCATTCGTCAGGACTTTAGTCGTTTCCTGAAATGAAGCCGCAGAAATAAAACTATCTGTGCTAAGCGATGCTTTAGTAATTCCAAGAATAAGGGGCTCGGCAACAGCGGGTTTTCCGCCTTTTTCGATTACAGCCCTGTTAACATCCTCAAATTTGGTTTTTTCCATCTGCTCTTCAGTAACAAAATCTGTATCTCCTGCATCAACAACCTTAACACGTCTCATCATCTGCCGAACAATTACCTCTATATGTTTATCATTAATCCGGACGCCCTGCAAACGGTATACTTCCTGAACTTCATCAACAAGATAGCGAGCCAATGCTATCTCACCCTTGATATTTAAAATATCCTGTGGAATAGCTGCACCGCTAATAATAGGTTCGCCGGCTTTAATAAAATCACCTTCAAAAACATTTATATGTTTGCCTCGTTGAATAAGATATTCCTTTTTATCGCCGGCATCTATAGGTGTTACGGTTACTTTCTGTTTATCCTTTTTTGTGCTTTTTGATATGGAAACATATCCGTCTATTTCGCTCAAAACAGCAATCTCTTTTGGCTTGCGTACCTCAAAAAGCTCGGCCACTCTTGGAAGACCACCTGTAATATCCTTGGTTTTAGTTGTTGCACGCGGAAGTTTGGCAAGAACGTCGCCGGCCTTAACTTCATCTCCTTCATCAACCAGAAGGATAGCATTTACAGGCAGCAAATAGCGCGCAACCCCCTTTGATACCGAGAGTTTACCTGTTTTGCCGGATTTATCTTTAATGGAAATCCTTGGAACCTCATCAGCGGTTTTGCTTTCGATAATCATACGACTTGATTTGCCTGTAACAGGGTCTACCCTTTCCTCCATGGTCTTCCCGGATACAATGTCGCCAAATTTAATAATTCCGTCAATCTCTGTAATAATTGGTGTTGTATACGGGTCCCACTTTGCGAGAAGATCGCCGACCTTGACCTTCTGCCCATCACGCGCAACAAGATGAGCGCCATATATAACAGGAAATCGCTCCATCTCTCGCCCTTTATCACCCATTATGGCTAATTCACCGCCACGGCGGTCCATAACCACAAATTCATTTTCATCATTTTTTGCAACATTAAGATCGACATACTTTATCTTTCCACCTACTCGAGCTTTTATATCCGCCTGTTCAGCTCGACGACTGGCTGTTCCTCCAATGTGAAAGGTCCGCATGGTCAATTGTGTTCCAGGCTCACCGATCGATTGAGCAGCCATAATTCCCACAGCCTGACCTATTTCAACCGTTCTCCCATTGGAAAGGTCCCGTCCATAGCATTTAGCGCATACACCATATCTTGACTTGCATGTCAGAACCGACCTTATCTTTACTTTTGTCAGACCGGCATCTTCAACCCTCAGTACCAATGCTTCGTTGAACTCCTCTCCATTCTTTACAAGCACCTCATCCGTAAATGGATCACGGACATCCTCCATGGCAATACGGCCCAAAATACGTTCGCCTAAACGCTGGATAACTTCTCCTCCTTCCATCAATGATTCAACCTCAACCCCCAACATCGTCCCGCAATCCTCTTCAATTACCGTACAGTCTTGAGCAACGTCTGCAAGCCGCCTTGTAAGATATCCTGAGTTTGCCGTCTTCAACGCAGTATCTGCAAGGCCCTTCCTGGCGCCATGGGTTGAAATAAAATATTGAAGAACGGAAAGTCCTTCCCTGAAGTTAGCGGTAATAGGAGTTTCAATAATCTCACCAGAGGGTTTTGCCATAAGACCGCGCATGCCTGCCAACTGGCGCATCTGATCCCTGCTGCCTCTGGCGCCTGAATCAGCCATCATATATATTGAGTTGAAACTTTCCCTGACAAGGGGCTTTCCCTTCTTATCAAGAACCGGAGCGCCTTTCTTGTCGATTATCGGGGCCATCTTCATGGCTTCCATCATCTCATCGGCCACATCATCCGTCGCCTTTGTCCATATATCCACGACCTTATTATATTTTTCACCCTGGGTTATTAAACCTTCAGTATACTGCCTGCTCATTTCGCCGACCTGCTTTTCCGCTTTTTTTAGAATATTCCATTTGGCCTCTGGAATGATCATATCGTCAATCGAAATGGAAAGACCCCCTTTTGTTGAGTATCTGTAACCAATATCTTTCAATCTGTCGGAAAGGATGACCGTGGCCTTCGGCCCGCAATTCCTGTACACATAATCAACAAGATCGCGCAGCATTTTTTTATTCATCACCTTGTTGACCGTATAAAAAGGTATCTCCGGACGTTTAATGTTATCTCGAGGCATGATTTCCCACAAAAGGATACGTCCCACCGTTGTATCTACCCTTTCGCCGTCTATTCGAACAATAATCCTGGCATGGAGATCAACCGCTTTTGAATCATATGCGGACCTGACCTCCTCAGGATCGGCAAAAATTTTGCCTTCCCCTTTAACTCCCTCTATCTCTCTAGTCATATAATAGATGCCTAAAACAATGTCCTGGCTTGGAATAATAATCGGACTTCCACTTGCGGGAGAAAGAATATTATTACTGGACAGCATTAAAACTCTAGCCTCTATCTGTGCTTCTATAGAAAGAGGCACATGAACAGCCATTTGATCACCGTCAAAGTCGGCATTAAATGCAGTGCAAACCAAAGGATGCAGCTGAATAGCCTTACCTTCAATCAGGATAGGCTCAAAGGCCTGAATACCCAACCGATGGAGCGTAGGGGCGCGGTTAAGCATAACCGGATACTCCTTAACCACCTCATCTAAGGTATCCCAAACTTCCGGAATCTCGCGTTCTACCATCTTCTTAGCGCTCTTTACCGTGGAAACAAGCCCTTTCTGCTCAAGGCGACAATAAACAAAAGGCTTGAATAACTCGAGCGCCATCTTCTTTGGCAGGCCACACTGGTGAAGCCTGAGATTCGGCCCAATTGTTATAACGGTACGGCCGGAATAATCTACCCTCTTCCCAAGCAAATTCTGGCGAAAACGGCCCTGTTTTCCCTTTAAAGTATCGCTAAGAGATTTCAACGGCCGCTTGTTGGTCCCTGTAATAATTCTGCCATGCCGGCCGTTATCAAACAGGACATCAACCGATTCCTGAAGCATCCTTTTTTCATTTCTAACAATAATATCCGGAGCTTTTAAGTCGATCAGGCGTTTTAAACGATTATTTCGGTTAATGACCCTGCGATAAAGGTCATTTAGATCAGATGTAGCAAATCTACCTCCCTCAAGAGGAACCAATGGGCGCAAATCAGGTGGAAGAACGGGAATAACATCCATTATCATCCAAACAGGATCCAATCCTGATTGCCTGAACGCATCGATTATCTTGATCCGCTTGGCGAGTTTTTGACGCTTTGTCGCTGAATTCGTGGCACGAATATCTTTACTCAGTTTCTTATATTCTACATCAAGATCTATTCTTTTCAGAAGTTCCTTTACAGCCTCAGCCCCTATGCCTGCTTCAAATTTTGCCTCATAAGCCTCACGAGCTTCATGATATTTATCTTCCGACAAAAGCTGGCCACGGGTTAAATCTGTATCCTTTGGATCAATAACAATATAGTTGTCAAAGTAAAGAACCTTTTCAACATCTTTAAGGGTAAGATCCAGCAGATTGCCGATCTTGCTTGGAAGACTTTTTAAAAACCATATGTGTGCGCAAGGGGTGGCAAGTTTAATATGTGCCATACGCTCTCTTCGCACCTTGGACTGAATGACTTCCACTCCGCACTTTTCACAAATGACCCCCCTGTGTTTCATGCGTTTATACTTGCCGCAGTTGCATTCATAGTCCTTGGTAGGACCAAAAATCTTTGCGCAGAAAAGACCATCTCGTTCCGGTTTAAATGTGCGATAATTGACTGTCTCCGGTTTTTTAATCTCTCCGTGCGACCATTTTAGAATCTGCTCCGGCGATGCCAGCCCAATCCGAACACCTGAATAATGTTTTGGATTAACAGGCTTAGCAAAAAAATCGTATATTGTTTCCATGTTATATTTCCTGATTATGATGAACTCGTAAAAAGTTAAAAAATCATTTTTACAAAAGGTGTTAAGTGTTGGGTATCTGTTTTATTCCTTTTCTTCAATAAGGGCTACATCCAGACCCAAACTCTGCAACTCTTTTGTCAAAACCTTGAAAGACTCGGGCAGGCCGGGTTCCAGTACGTTTTGACCTTTTACAATCTTTTCATACATGCGTGTTCTCCCTGCCATGTCATCAGACTTGACCGTTAGAAACTCCTGCAGAGCATAAGCAGCCCCATAAGCCTCCATTGCCCAAACCTCCATTTCACCAAGTCGCTGACCTCCAAACTGGGCCTTTCCTCCAAGAGGCTGCTGGGTCACAAGTGAATAAGGCCCGATGGATCTTGCATGCATCTTGTCATCAACAAGATGATGAAGTTTCATCATATACATTATCCCAACAGTAATTTTTTTATTAAAAAGCTTGCCTGTACGGCCATCGTATAATGTAACCTGACCGGATGCACTTAGTCCGGCCTCATTCAGAAGAGCCTTGATTTCATCCTCGTTTGCGCCGTCAAAAACCGATGTTGCCATGTGAACGCCATCTTTATAATTCTCTGCAAAACAGCATAGTTCCTTATTGGACAAGCTTTCAATCATCTTCCATTCTGCCTGGGCCGAGAATATCCGTTTCATTTTTTCTCTAAGAGCTTTGATTTTTTGTTCCTTAACCAACTTGTTGATTTGATCACCAAGGCCCTGCGCGGCATAACCAAGGTGAATTTCCAATATCTGCCCGACATTCATCCTGGAGGGAACGCCCAACGGATTGAGCACCATGTCAACAGTAGTCCCGTCGCTAAAGTAAGGGGCGTCTTCCTGAGGAAGAGTTTTAGAAACAACCCCCTTGTTGCCGTGGCGACCCGCCATCTTGTCACCAACCGAAAGCTTCCGTTTTATAGCCACATAAACCTTGACCATCTTAATAACACCCGGAAGAAGATCATCACCTTTTTCAAATCGACCAACCCGCCGTTCAAAAGCCTCTCTGCAAAGTTCACGTTGATGTCTATACATCTCCAGAATATTATCTATCTGCTCGGTGCGTTTTGGATCCTTTAAAACAATCCCTTCAAGATGAGCCGCCGGTATCCCGGCAAGCATACCTGAATCTATCTTTGCATCCTTTGCAATCAACACCTTTCTGTTCTTCTTCAATTGTGATAAACATATCTGGCCTATCAGTAATTTTTCAAGACGACCACGAACCATATCATCAATCACTCTAAGTTCATCGTTTCTGTCTTTTTTAAGGGCGGCGATTTCCGCATCTTCGATCATGGACGTACGCTCATCTTTTTCAGTGCCTCGCCTCGAAAACACCTTGGCATCAATAACTATTCCTTCGACTCCCGGCGGCACCCTCAAAGAGGTATCCTTAACATCTCCGGCTTTTTCGCCAAAGATGGCGCGCAACAGCTTTTCCTCGGGAGAAAGCTGAGATTCACCCTTTGGAGTAATCTTACCCGCCAGGATATCACCCTGACTGACTTCAGCGCCAAGCCTTATGATACCGCTTTCATCCAGGTTCTTTAGCGCTTCATCTCCAACATTAGGGATGTCACGTGTAATATCCTCTTTCCCAAGCTTGGTGTCCCTCGCTACAATTTCAAATTCTTCAATGTGAACCGATGTATATATTCCGTCCCTTACAAGTCTTTCATTAACAAGGATGGAATCTTCAAAATTATAACCGTCCCACGGCATAAAAGCCACCGTTACATTCTTGCCAAGCGCAAGCTCACCTTTATCTGTTGCGGGTCCGTCCGCAATTATGCCTCCGGCTTTTACTTTTTGACCTTTTCTGACAATCGGCCGGTGGTTAAAGCATGTATTCTGATTGGAACGTATAAATTTTGAAAGGTTATAAATCGTCACGGACTTTTGACAGCCGTTATCAGAAGAATCGGGATAATCGTGCTTTACAACTATACGAGAAGCATCCACGTCAACAACTATGCCGTCCCGCTGAGTAACTATTGTTACACCTGAATCCTTTGCAACCACCCCCTCAATTCCTGTCCCAACCAAAGGAGCCTGGCTAACAAGTAAAGGCACTGCCTGGCGCTGCATGTTTGACCCCATTAACGCTCTGTTTGCATCATCATTTTCCAAAAAAGGAATAAGAGATGCGGATACACTTACCAACTGGTTTGGAGAGATATCCATCAACTCAATATCTTCCCGTTTAACCATCATAAACTCACCCGCCACACGTGATGTCACCAGTGGATTAATATACTTCCCTTTTTTATTAAGAGGAGCATTGCCCTGCGCAATCGAACGTTCCTTTTCTTCAAAGGCGGTAAGAAACCTGATATCATCAATTACAGTGGCCTCTTTAACTACGCTGTATGGTGTTTCAATAAATCCATATTCATTAACTCTGGCATAGGTGCTAAGAGAAACAATAAGGCCGATGTTGGGGCCTTCCGGGGTTTCAATAGGACAGATTCTCCCGTAATGGGATGGATGAACATCCCTAACTTCAAAACCGGCGCGTTCACGAGTCAGCCCGCCTGGTCCAAGAGCGCTAAGACGCCGTTTATGAGTCATTTCTGAAAGAAGGTTGGTCTGATCCATAAACTGGCTAAGCTGGCTTGTCCCGAAAAACTCTTTAACAACAGCGGAAACCGGTTTTGAATTGACAAGGTCATGAGGCATAAGAGCGTCGACCTCCTGCAGGCTCATCCTCTCTTTAATTGCCCGTTCCATACGGACCAGCCCGATACGATACTGATTTTCAAGAAGTTCGCCTACCGCTCGTACCCGTCGATTTCCAAGGTGATCGATATCATCAACAGCACCTTTGGTATCTCTGAGCTCTACAAGGGTTTTTGCCGTAAGAAGTATATCCTCTTTTCTTAATATCCTTAAATCGACTGAAGTATTAATGCCGAGGCGCAGATTAATCTTCATACGACCCACACCTGAAAGATCATAATAGGTTGATTTGAAAAACAGATTGTCAAGAAAGTCCTGGGCCACCTCGGGGACAGGAGGGTTCCCAGGTCTAAGCCTTCTATATATTTCAATTAGCGCCTCCTCTCTTTTTTCAACCATATCCAGCAAAAGTGTCCTGCATATGGAATCACTAGTGCGCACGCCATCAATAAAGAGCAACTCAAATTGATTTATACCGGCATCTTTCAACTTTTTCAAAGCTTCATCATCAACAGTTTCATTGCATTTGACAACAGGGCTTCCGGTATCTGGATTATGTATTGTCAATGCAAATACCCTACCTAAAATATATTTACCATCTATCGGAATACTTTCTATGTTTAGCGATTTCATTCGCTTAACTGAACGCTGGGTAACTATTCGGCCTTTTTTTACAATAACCTCTCCGGTTTTAGGGCATTTGATATCCCGGACAGCACGCTGGCCCTTAAGGCTATCCTGAACAAATCTGCTTGCGCTCTTGAATTCCTTGAAATAGCTCCTGCCGCGCAAAATAATTTTTTCAGTTTTATAGAAATAGGCAAGAATATCTTCGGAAGAATAGCCAAAGGCCTTGAAAAGCGTTGTAACAGGAAATTTACGTCGTCTGTCAATCCTGATATAAACTATACCTTTATGATCTATTTCCATATCAATCCAGGAACCACGCACAGGAATGATTCTGGAGGTATATATTATCTTACCGCTGGGATGGGTTTTGCCTTTGTCATGATCGAAAAAAACACCGGATGACCGGTGAAGCTGGCTTACTACAACCCGCTCAGTTCCATTAATGATAAATGTGCCCCTTTCCGTCATCAAAGGAATAGTGCCGAAGTATATCTCCTGCTCCTTTATATCGCGGATATTGGAAGTTTGTGCCTCCTTATCAACATCATACACCACAAGCCTTACGGTAATACGTATGGGTATTTCGTAATTCATACCCCTGTGAACGCATTCCTCTATACTATGCTTAATCTCGCACAGCCTGTAAGATACAAATTCAAGGGAAGCGCTTCCGGTAAAGTCTTTTATCGGAAATACAGACTTGAATACGGACTGCAATCCAATATCTTTTCGTTTTTCAATTGGAACATCCTTTTGCAAAAAACGTCCGAACGATTCCATTTGCATACTTATAAGGTTTGGTATCTCAATGGTCTTCCGTATCTTGCTGAAGTTTTTCCTTATTCGCTTACTCGCCAGAGAGCTTTCCGACATAACATCTCCAAATATATTAGTGGTTAGGTAGTTGCAGTAGTTAATTTAATTAAAGATTCCCTGCAGCAAGCTGCAGGGAATCTTCGACTGTGAGGAATAGTGCTGTGCTTCACTTCGTGTCTGTCATTTTTTTGATTCGCTCGCTATTTCAGTTCAACCTGGGCTCCGGCTTCTTCAAGCTGGGTCTTTATTTTTTCTGCATCATCTTTGGCAATACCTTCCTTAACCGGCGCAGGAACTCCGTCAACTAAAGTTTTGGCATCTTTAAGCCCGAGGCCGGTAATAGCTCTGACCTCCTTGATCACCTGAATTTTCTTGTCACCAAAACTAATTAGAATAACGTCAAACTCCGTCTTTTCTTCCGCCTTGGCAGCTGCGCCTGTATCAGCAGCACCTCCGGCCATCATCGCAACAGGAGCTGCTGCGGAAACGCCGAATTTTTCCTCCATTTCCTTAACAAGTTCAGACAAGTCAAGTACTGACATGTTTGCTATAAACTCAACAACATCCTCTTTAGTAATATCTGCCATTTTATTTTTCCTCCGGAAATATTATTTTAATATTATTTTGACTTTTTACGAAACTATCAGACAGCCTCTTTTTGCTCCTTTACTGCCTGCAAAACATTTAACAACCTCTTGGGCATGTCGTTTAATGCTCTTACAAACGCAGTTGGAACGCCGCTCATAACTGAAAGCAGGCTGCTCAAAAGCACTTCCCGCGAAGGCAGAGCCGACAACTTTTTGATTGCACTAAGGTCAAGTATCTTGCCGTTCATTATGCCGATTTTAATCTCAAGCGCTTCGTGGTCCTCTGCAAACTCAGTCAATATCTTAGCTGGAGTTACAGGATCATCGCAACTTAAGGCAACAGCGCTTGGGCCTTTGAAACTATCTTTTATCAATGAAATATCCGTCTCTTCAGAAGCTCTGACAAGAAGAGTGTTTTTGACCACCTTATATTCGACTCCTGATTCTTTAAGCTTTCCGCGTAACTCATTAATTTTTTCAACATTAAGGCCCTTGTAATCTGTAAGAATTACGACCTTGGACTCTGAAAATTTTTTGTGAATATCTTCTACAATTTTTTTCTTTTCATCTATCTTCAAAAATTACCACACCTCCTTTCCTAACCTGTAAAAAACCGGAGGAAACACTCCAATCGCAAATCTGTCTCGGCAGGCCGGCAATTCCGATTAAACACAAAAAATACACCTACGGTCTTTGACAGCAGTATTATGTCTCTTACAAAGTACTTCTATTATCTGCTCCGCTGAACAGAACCATCAAAAAACTTCATTAAAAAAGTGAAGGATAAAGAGCTAAAAACATTGTTTTTACTTCTTTATCCTTCACTCTATCATTTTTTTAATATTATTTGGTTAAGTCCTTGATACTGGCTGTATCTAACTTTATTCCAGGCCCCATGGTCGTTGACATTACAATACTCCTCAGGTAGGTTCCCTTGCTGGAAGCAGGCTTGAGACGTATGATAGTCTCTAACAAGGCTGTTAAATTCTGAATAATCTTTTCCGCCCCAAAAGAAACCTTGCCCATGGGAGCATGGACTATTCCTGCTTTTTCAACCCTAAAATCTATCTTACCCGCTTTAAGCTCGGCAACCGCCCTGGCAACATCAAAAGTAACTGTTCCTGTCTTTGCATTCGGCATAAGCCCTCTTGGTCCAAGAAGTCTCCCTATCTTTCCCACAGAACCCATCATATCCGGAGTAGCAACAGCCTTATCAAAGTTGAACCATCCGCTTTTAACTTTTTCAATCAGATCGTCACTTCCGGTAAAATCTGCGCCGGCATCAAGCGCCTCCTGTTCCTTCTCTCCTTTAGCAAACACAAGAACCTTAATCTTCTTGCCAAGGCCATTAGGGAAAACAACCGTCCCTCGAACCATCTGATCGGCATGTCTGGGATCAACGCTTAGACGAATTGCGATATCAACAGTTTCATCAAATTTGGCATACGATGAATCTATTATCATCTTCACGGCCTCGGCAAAATGATACCTTGTCTCATTAATAACCTTTTTCCTGGATTCTAAATATTTTTTTCCCCTCTTTGGCATTTTTTCACACACTCCTTATCTCAGACAACATCAATCCCCATACTTCTGGCCGTACCCGCAATTATTTTGCATGCAGCATCCAAATCATAAGCGTTCAAATCAATCATCTTCTGCCTGGCTATCTCTTCGACTTGTTGTCGGCTAACCTCACCGACTCTATCACGCTTTGGATCACCTGCGCCCTTGGCTATCTTTGCCGCCTGTTTCAAAAGGACGGCTGCGGGTGGTGTTTTGGTAATAAACGTAAATGTTCTATCCTGATAAACAGTTATAACAACCGGTATAACCATCCCCTCATCATTAGCTGTCCTGGCATTAAAAGCTTTACAAAAATCCATTATATTTACTCCATGCTGCCCCAGGGCAGGACCGATTGGAGGAGATGGATTTGCCTGACCGGCTGTAACCTGAAGTTTTATCTGCGCAATAATCTTTTTTACCATTTTCTTTTTACTCCTAATATGAACTTAGTTCGCTTCGCTCACAATTGGTCGAGTTGTCGAGTAGGAAATTGGTCGGGTAGGGAAATGGTTGACCACTCGACTATTTACAGGCCTTTTTATAGCTTTGCAACTTGTACAAATTCCAATTCTACAGGAGTTGAACGACCGAATATACTTACCAGAACCTTTATCTTACCTTTTTCAGGATTAACTTCTTCTACTATTCCATTAAAATTAGTAAAAGGGCCGTCTATAACGCGAATTTCCTCTCCGGACTCAAAAAAGAATTTCGGCTTTGGCTTGAGTTTGCCGCTCTCCATATGGCTTAAAATTTGCTCGGCCTCCTCGTCGGAGATGGAACTCGGCTTTTTTCTCCCGCCTAAAAATCCGGTAACCTTTGCTGTATCATTTACTATATGCCATGTTTCATCATCGAGCTCCATTTTAACCAAAATATATCCAGGATAGAACTTACGCGACGATTCCTTTCTTTTCCCTTTTACCAGTTCAACTATTTTCTCGGTCGGCACAACAATTTTGCCGAATTTTTCAGCATGAGAGGAGGAAGATACTCGCTCTTCCAGAGCTGCTTTAACTTTATTTTCAAAACCGGAATAAACGTGGACTATATACCATTTTAGAGCCACTCTTTTCTTCTCCTCATATTATTGAATAAACACACGAACCAGACCCGACAGACCAATATCAACCATCCCGAGAAAAAGCGCTATTATCATGACAAGTATTATTACAACAAGGGTCGAGCCAAGTGTCTGCTTGCGTGTAGGCCATGCCACCTTCTTAAGCTCGACCTTAACTTCTCTGAGGAACTGCAATCCCTTGTTCAGGTAATTATTATCCTGCTTGGTCCAGCTTGCCGGTTTCTTCTGCGGTAAAGTTTGCTTTCTTTTTACAGTCCTGGAAGAGCCGACAATCAACGCGGCTTTCTCCATGGCAAGATTGCCTTTAGGTTGTAATGATGTTGTTACATCAACATTTTTTTTCTTGTCTTTCTTCTTGCTTACAGGTTTTTTCCTTTGTAACCGTCCCATTGTGCACCTAAATCAACTTATCAGACCTTAAATAAATAAAACCTTTGCAAAATGATTTGGCAGGCCAGGAGGGATTCGAACCCCCAACACCCGGATTTGGAGTCCGACGCTCTACCGTTAGAGCTACTGGCCTGCATCATCATTTTATTTGGTCTCTTTATGCAAAGTATGTTTTCTGCAAAATTTACAATACTTGCTGAATTCCAGCTTATCCGGTGTTGTACGTTTATTTTTTGTTGTTGTATATTTTCTTCTTTTGCATTCAGAGCATGCAAGGGTAACGATTGTTCTCACGATTGGACTCCTTCGCCGTTATTCAATTATTTCACTTACCACTCCGGCGCCGACAGTCCGACCGCCTTCCCTTATCGCAAACCTCAGCTCCTTCTCCATAGCTATCGGTGTTATCAAGTCAGCCGTAATGGTTACATTGTCTCCAGGCATAACCATCTCTACTCCCTCCGGCAAAGTTAATATCCCTGTAACATCGGTCGTCCTGAAATAAAACTGAGGCCGGTATCCATTGAAAAACGGGGTGTGACGACCTCCCTCCTCCTTGCTTAATATATATACCTCAGCCTTAAACTTCGTGTGCGGCGTTATCGAGCCGGGTATGGCTACTACCTGACCACGCTCAACTTCCTCGCGCTTTGTCCCACGCAATAAAAGCCCTACATTGTCTCCGGCACGACCTTCATCAAGCAGTTTCCTGAACATCTCAACACCGGTGCAGACCGTCTTCATCGTCGGACGGATACCTATTAGCTCTATTTCATCTCCTACACGAATTATACCACGATCAACTCGACCGGTCACAACAGTGCCACGACCCGATATGCTGAATACATCCTCTACAGGCATCAAAAACGGCTTGTCTATATCCCGCTTGGGCTCAGGTATAAATGTGTCTATGGCTTCCATTAACTCAAATATACACTTGGCCTCATCACTGCCGGGATCATCGCTCTCAAGAGCCTTTAAAGCGCTGCCACGAATTATCGGGGTTTCGTCCCCGGGAAACTCATACTTGTCCAATAACTCCCGAAGCTCTAACTCCACAAGCTCTATAAGCTCCTCATCATCCACCATGTCACATTTGTTTAAAAATACTACTATGCTCGGAACACCTACCTGACGAGCTAATAATATGTGCTCACGCGTCTGAGGCATCGGACCATCATCCGCTCCTACCACCAATATGGCCCCGTCCATCTGCGCAGCGCCGGTAATCATGTTCTTAATGTAATCCGCATGACCGGGACAATCTACATGCGCATAATGACGATTGTCAGTCTCATACTCAACATGCGCCGTCGCTA
>JACKQG010001305.1_pt1 | contig 34891 bp, 37 predicted proteins | sample 8237621 | NCBI WGS metagenome assembly JACKQG01 (sample SAMN15677084, study PRJNA649215) | marine metagenome | biome: marine; feature: Black Sea; material: saline water; isolation source: suspended particulate matter (SPM) from the Black Sea western gyre | collected 2013-06-09/2013-06-10 | depth...
GGGAAGAAGGCTTGCACGAAAAAAGCCCTTTGGGAGATGCCAATGTGGCTCCCGTGACTGCGACGGACACCGTCACCGATTGAGGCGTTGCGGATGTAGTGTTCGTCACTGTCAAGCTCTACGACACCGATGCGGCCGCCGACGCCATCAAGCCTGCGGTCGGGCCGGACACCACCCTGGTCTCGTTTCAGAACGGCGTCAGCGGCGGCGATATCCTGTCCGCCGCCTTCGGCCGGGAGCGGGTTATCGGCGGTTCGTCCTCGATTGCTGCGCGAATCGCAAAACCCGGCGTCATCGAGCACACCGGGACCATGGCCATGCTGGCGATTGGCGAATGGGACGGATTAACGACGCCGCGCGTCCAGGAATTGTACGACGCCTGCGTCAAGGCCGGCATCGACACCACGCTGTCCGATCACATTGATACCGTGATCTGGTCCAAGTTCATCTTCCTTGCCGCCTTCAGCGGTATTACCTGCACCTACCGCCAGTCCATCGGGCCGATCCGCGAGGATGCGGAAAAACGCGCCCTGTTCCGGGCCGGACTGGAGGAAACCTGTGCCGTTGCCCGCGCCCGGGGTGTGTCCCTGCCCGAAAACCTTATCGATAAGCGGATGCAATTCACCGATGGCCTGCCGGCGGAAATGTATTCCTCCATGTACCATGACCTTATGGCGGACAAGCGGCTGGAATTGGCGTGGCTGTCGGGCGCGGTGGTGGATTTCGGACGCGAACTGGGGATAAAAACCCCGGCGCACCAGGGTTTCGTCGATGCCTTGGCGCCTTATGCCGACGGCAAACCGTAACGCGGGCCAACCGCGATCCTTTCCCGGTTCGCCGGATTTCGTTTTTTTCCATACCATTGTATGGAAAAAATAAGAATTTCCGCCATGTGTGATCGCCGTCACAGGCAAATTCGTTAAAATTTTAGTAGTTTTGTCAGCTTTTTGTAATATTGGCCAAAGGGCATATGGCGCTGCAGAATCGATTCATGTAATGATTCTAATAAGATATGTGTATTGAAATACTGGGACGTCCGGTTTGCAGCCTGGGTTGCAGAGTATGGTTAAGATCAAGACGGATGGAAAATGTCGGGCAGTCTTAAAAATCTGATAGCCGCCAACGAGGCTCTTAAAACCGAAATCTCCCAGCGGGTTTCGGATCTGGAGCACACCCGTAGTATTGCCAGGATTTCGGAAGAAAACCCGAATCCCGTACTGCGGATTTCCTCAGCCGGTGAAATTCTGTATGCCAACAAGCCGTCGCATATTCTGTTGGCCTACTGGCATGCGGAAGACGGTGGCTGCCTGCCGGAAGACTGGTGCGCTTCCGTGGCGGAATCGCTACGAGCCAAAAAAACCGAGGAACGCGAACTGCGGTGTGCCGGGCGCTGGTTCTCGCTGACGCTGCAGCCGGTCGTGGATTCGGATTATGTCAACATTTACGGCCGCGACATAACCGAGCGCAAGGAAGCCGAAGACCAGATCGTCAACTACGACGATCTGACCGGCCTGCCCAACCGGGCGCTTTTTCAGGATCGGCTCAACCAGGTTCTCAATCTTGCCCAGCGTAGCGGCAAGCTGGCCGCAGTGCATTTGGTCGATCTCGATCATTTCAAAGAGGTCAATGAAACCATGGGCCGCGAAGCCGGCGACCAGTTGTTGCAGGGCATCAGTGGGCGTCTTCTGGAATGCGTGCGGACGTCGGACACGGTGGCCCGGCTGGGCGGCGACGAATTCGGCATCATTCAGGTTGAACCGGCCGACACGGACGGCGTTTCGGTTATGGCTCAAAAACTGCTCAAGTGCCTGAAAGACCCCTTTGAGATTGACGGGCGCAAGGTTTATTCCGGCGCCAGCATCGGCATCACCGTATTTCCCGATGACGCAAAAGACAGCGAAGACGTGCTGCGTAATGCCGACCTGGCGCTGCACAACGGCAAGGGTGATGATCGGGGCAGCTACCGGTTTTATGTCGCCCAGATGAACGAGGAAATCCAGCGCCGCCGTTCCATTGAGGACGACATGCGCGAGAGCCTGGAAAATGGTGATTTCGTTCTTTATTACCAGCCCAAGCTGAATATCAACTCCAACCGCATTACCGGAATGGAGGCCCTGGTTCGTTGGAATCACCCGGAAAACGGCTTCATGTCGCCGGCGGATTTCATCCCCGTCGCCGAACGTTCGAAGTTGATAATTCCCTTGGGCGAATGGGTTTTGCAGGAGGCCTGCAGCTATAACAAGGGCCTTCTCGATGCCGGACTTGATCCGGTCAAGGTGGCGGTCAATCTGTCACCGGTGCAATTCCGCAGCGAAGGGATCGTTAATTCGGTCAAATCCATCCTCGATGAAACCGGACTTGATCCGAACCTGCTGGAGCTGGAAATCACCGAATCGCTCGCCATGCAAAACGCCGACATGTCCATCGAACTGTGCGGGGCGCTTGCGGACCATGGAGTCTCATTGTCGATCGATGATTTCGGCACCGGCTATTCCAGCCTCAGCTACCTGAAGAAGTTTCCGGTGCAGCGCATCAAGATCGACAAATCTTTTGTCGACGATATCAACAGCGATGAAAGCTCCGGTGTTATCGCCCGCGCGGTGACCACCTTGGGCCATGCCTTCGACATGGAAATAACCGCCGAAGGGGTGGAAACGGAAGATCAATTTTGCTGTCTGCGCGCTATGGATTGCGATGAAATCCAAGGCTATTACTTCTCGCGTCCGCTTCCGGCAAGCGAACTGGAGGCGTTCCTGAGGATTTTCGAGGACACCTGGGGCCTGAAGCTGAGACAGGAACGCCGCCAGGGCAGTTCCGACCGGCGCAACGTTACCCGGCTCCGCTCCACCATCTAAGACGTTACCGCCGTCCGCCGGCCAGTTTTACCGCATCCGGGTGAAGACGAAGCCGGGCCATGGCCCAGACTCCGAAAACAGGTCCCGGCGCCAGCACCAGAAACGCATAGCGCCAACCAAGAGCCTCAACCGCAAAGGGCATCAGGTGAATGGTGATCAGGGTCAGCAGGAACCCCATGGAGGTTTGCACGGTCAACATGGTGCCGATCCGCTCGGGCGGCGACAGCTCCGCGACGGAAGCAGAAAATTGCGCCGAGTCGGCGACGATGGTCACCCCCCAAATGAAACACAGGACGAATAAAAGGATCGGGTTTCCCCCGAACAGGAATCCGGCCAGAATCGCGCAACTGCCGCTGATAGACATGGCGGAAATGGTGATCAGCGTACGCCCCATGCGATCCGCCAGATAGCCGGCCCCCAGACAGCCAATGCCGCCGGCGACACCGATCGCTCCGAATGTCGCTGCCCTTGCCCAGAACGTTGCCTCGTCTCCGGTCATGCTGAGCCGATAGCTGGCATCCAGGAACACTCCCAACCATGCCCACATGGCGTACAATTCCCACATGTGCCCCAGATACCCGAAATTTGCCAGGCGGAGGGACGGGATTTTAAAACCGGAAAAGGCCGCCCCGGCATCGAACGGGGGCTGTTTCGTACGGTTGGGGCCGAGCCGGAACAAATTGATCAGCAGGGCGGCGGCCAGCGAGCAGGCCGACCCGGTGGTCACGGTAAAGCGCCAGTCCACGCCGCCGAAGGCGTTGAACAGATGCGGCGAGGCGGAGCCAAGGGTCAGCGCGCCGACCAGAATCCCAATCAGAAGCCCCATATCGTTGTCGGCCCAGGTCGAGGCCATTTTCATGCCCAGCGGATAAACCCCGGCCATGCAGGCGCCGGTAATAAACCGGAGCACGATAATGGCGTCGCCACCCGGATCAACGGACAAAATGGCCGTATTGGCCGCCGTCGCCACCAGGGCCGAGATCATGAAAAACCGTCTGGCATCAATCCGGTCGGCGAGACCCAGGATGGCGCTGGTCAGGGTTCCGAAAACAAAACCCAACTGTACCGCGCTGGTCAGAAGCGACGATTGCGCCGGACCGATTCCGAATTCGGCCTGTAGCGAGGGAATAATGGCGGTGGCGGAAAACCACAGCGCCATGGTGGCGATTTGGCATACCGCCAGCAGCGCCAGCGAAAAAGCTTTGCCGGACATATGACTGGACATTTGAAAATCCCCCCTTGGCTGTCAGGTATTGTCTGGATTTAGGCTTTGCCTTGCAAGGGAGAAGGCCAAGGGCTATAAACCGCGCGCCTTCCAACACTTTTCAACAAGGAATTCCTTTTATGACTGTCGAGAGAACCCTCTCCATCATCAAACCCGATGCCACGCGCCGCAACCTGACCGGCGCCATCAACAAGTGTTTCGAAGACGCAGGCCTTCGCTTCGTCGCCCAGAAACGCATCCGGCTCAGCGCCCAGCAAGCCGAAGAATTCTACGCCGTTCACGAGGAACGCCCGTTTTACGGCGACTTGTGCGCATTCATGACCTCCGGCCCGGTGGTCGTGCAGGTTCTGGAAGGTGAAGACGCCATCGCCAAGAACCGCGAAGTCATGGGCGCCACCAACCCCGATGACGCCGCTGACGGCACCATCCGCAAGCAGTTCGCGGAAAACGTCGAGGCCAATTCCGTACACGGCTCCGACAGCGCCGAAAACGCCGCCATCGAAATCAAGTTCTTCTTCGAAGACGACGAAATCGTCGGCTAAATCCGGCTGGGCTTTGCGGCGGGGTCGGTTCCCCCAACCTTACTCGTTCGGATAGAGAATTTTCCCGTCGATCAGGGCTTGGTCGCCGCCGACCGTGACGCGGCCTTCGGCGATCATGCGGACGGCCTGCGGGTAGATGCGGTGTTCCTGCTCGAGCACCCGCGCGGCCAGGGTGTCGGCGTCGTCGCCGTCATGGACCGGGACGCTGGCCTGGATGATGATCGGGCCGGTATCCATTTCCGGGCGCACGAAATGCACCGTGCAGCCGGTGATTTTCTCGCCCGCGTCGAGCACCCGCTGGTGCACGTCCAGCCCCTTGAAGGCAGGCAGGCGGGATGGGTGAATATTGATCAGCCGGTTTTTCCAGTGCTTGATGAAGGGCGTCGACAGCAGCCGCATGAACCCGGCGAGACAGACCAGTTCGGCGCCGGATGCTTCGATGGCGTCGGTCATCGCGGCATCGAAGGTTTCGCGGTCCTGAAAATCCTTGTGGTTGATGACGGCGGTGGGAATTCCGGCTTTTTCCGCCCTTTCCAGACCCTGTGCATCGGCGACGTTGGACAGCACCAGGACGATTTCCGGCGTCCAGTAGGGGGCCTCGGCGGCGTCGATCAGGGCCTGCAGGTTGCTGCCGCGGCCTGATATCAGAACCGCAACCTTCATGACCGCCAGCCGTCTTCGAGATTTTCCAGAACGACGGCATCATCCTTGCCGGACGTCACCGTTCCAATCCTGTACACGGTTTCCCCGGCGCCGGTTAGCGCCGCCTCGACATCGCCGGCGGAATCCGGGTCGGCGATCACCGCCATGCCGATGCCGCAGTTGAAGGTGCGGGCCATTTCCAGGGTTTCCACACCGCCGGTTTGCGCCAGCCATGCGAACACTGGCGGCAGCGGCCAGGAATTGGCGTCGATGACGGCGGACAATCCGGCGGGCAGGACGCGCGGGATGTTTTCCAGCAATCCGCCGCCGGTGATATGGGCGAGGCCTCGAACGCCGCCAGGATCGCCACCGGTGGCCAGCGCCGCGAGACAGCTCTTGACGTAGATACGCGTCGGTTCCAGCAGCGCGCGGCCAAGTGGCGTGGTGTCATCGAAAGGGGCGGGGTTGGCGTAATTGAAACCATGATCCTCGACGATGCGCCGGACCAGAGAAAACCCGTTGGAATGCAACCCCGACGACGCCAGCCCGAAGATCACGTCGCCGGACTGAATGCCGCTTCCGCTCAGTACCCGGTCGCGTTCCACCGCGCCGACAGCGAAGCCGGCCAAGTCATAACGGCCGGGTTCGTACATGCCCGGCATTTCCGCCGTCTCGCCGCCGATCAGGGCGCAACCGGCCTGCTTGCAGCCATCGGCGATTCCCGCGATGAGGTCCCGCCCGGCGTCCACGTCGAGCTTTCCGGTGGCCATGTAATCGAGAAAGAACAACGGCTCCGCGCCCTGGACGACAAGGTCGTTGACGCACATGGCGACGAGGTCGATGCCGACGGAATCATGGATTCCGGCAGCTTCGGCCACCATCAATTTGGTGCCGACGCCGTCGGTGGCGGCGACCAGCAGGGGGTCCGTATAGCCCGCCGCCTTGAGGTCGAATAGACCGCCGAAACCGCCAATTTCGGACGCCACGCCGGGCCGGTCGGTGCTTTTGACCAGGGGCTTGATGGCATCGACAAGCGCGTTGCCGGCATCGATATCGACGCCGGCCTCCTTATAGCTGGCACCGGAGCTTGTTGTGCCGCCGTTTTTAGGCCTTTTTTGGGTAATAGCTTCCTCCTCGGGCGCGCTATGGTACATTGCCCCGAACCGAGGCCTAGCGGGAAGATAATGTATCCTGGGCATTTTGTAATGGCTGTTTTGATGACGGAACCGAGAATTTTACAAACTACGCCAATCGCAAGGCTTCGTGGCTTTGGGCCCGGCTATGGGCAGGGCGGTCTTCGCCTGTGTGTTTTCGCCATGATTTGCCTTTTCCTGCTGGCCGCGGCTCCGGCGCAGGCGCGCAATGTGTTCGAAGTCGATGACGTTGCTGTCGACATCACCGCCGATACCGCATCCGAAGCCCGCAAGCAGGCACTGGTTGACGGTGTGGCGCGGGCTTTCCGTTTGCTTCTGGAACGCCTGACGCTGCGCATCGAACACCAGGGGCTGCCGAAGCTTTCGGCCAAGGAGATCGACACCTACGTCAGTAATTTCTCGGTCTCCGATGAAAAGACCTCCTCGGTGCGCTATCTGGCACGGCTGACCTTTCGCTTTAAACCGAAGGCGGTGCGCGGCTTGCTCAACGATCACGGATTCAGCTTCGCCGAAACCGTTTCCAAGCCGGTTCTGGTGCTGCCGGTGTATCAGTCCGCAGGCGCTTTGATTCTATGGGATGACCCAAATCCATGGCGCGATGCCTGGGCCGGGCGGGACAAGAAGCAGGGGCTGGTGCCGACGATTTTGCCGCTGGGCGATCTCGCCGATATCGCCGCCATCGGCGCAGAACAGGCCATGGACGGCGATCTGCAACGCCTGACCGTCATTTCCAGGCGCTATGGGGCCAGCGACACCCTGGTGGTGTTCGGCGTGATGCGGGTGGATGCAGCCAAGGCCCGGCGCGTGCTGGACGTCTACTTCACCCGCTACGGCCGCCAACTCCAGGAACAGACTGAAGTCGTCAGCTTCCCGCAGGAAAATGACGAAACGGTGTCCGCCCTGCTGGCCCGCGCGGCGAATGAAATGACCTATGTCGTCGAGGACAACTGGAAACGCGACAACCTTCTGCAATTCGGCCAATCGGGCGTAATTGCGGTGGTCCTGCCCATTGAAGGGCTCAAGGACTGGATTTCCGTGCGCTCCCGGCTTGGCGGCGTCGCCGTCATCCGGCGCGCGGAAATGGTGCTGCTGTCGCGCGACGAAGTGCGCTTCAACCTGCATTTCTTCGGCGATACGAGCCAACTGGCCCTGGCCCTGGAACAGGCCGACATGAAACTTGCCCAGGATGAGGGCAAATGGGTGTTGGCGCCGTCCGGCGGAGAAGAATCCGGAACCGGAACACTGAACCCATGAATCTTCCCAATTTCATTACCCTGGCCAGACTGGCGGCTGTGCCTTTTCTGGTCTGGCTGATTCTCAACGGCGCCCTTGAGGTCGCGTTCTGGGTGTTTCTGGCCGCCGCCGTATCGGACGCGCTGGATGGCATCATCGCCAAGCAGTTCGATATGGAAACCGTGTTCGGAGCCTTTATCGACCCGATCGCCGACAAGGCGCTTCTGGTCGCCAGCTATATCACGCTCGGCCACGAAGGCCTGCTGCCCATGTGGCTGGTGATCCTGGTGGTGTTCCGCGATATTGTCATCATTGGCGGGGCCCTGGTGTTCCAAACGGTGACTCAGTCGCTGACCATGCAGCCGTTGATGATTTCCAAGGTCAACACGGTGATGCAGCTGCTGTTGGCGCTCGGCGTACTTTTTATCGAAGGGTATGGCATTGAGGATGGTCCCGCCGTTGCCGTTATGGGATATATTGTCGCTGTGACGACGCTGTGGTCCGGGACGGTCTATGTCGTAACCTGGAGCAGGATGGCCGCGGAAATGGAAAATGCCGGAGATGGGGAGACGTAAGGCGTGAGCAGGGATAAACAGATTCTATTCTGGCTGATCGGGCTGGCGGTCTTTCTCTTCATCCTGAATGCCCTGTCCGGCGTCTTGATGCCGTTTGTCGCCGGTCTGGCAATCGCCTATTTTCTCGACCCGGTCGCCGACAAGCTGGAAGAGTGGGGCGCATCCAGGGCGGTGGCGACAACCTTGATCGTTTGCGGTTTCTTTGTCGTCGTTATCGGTATCCTGATGTTGCTGTTTCCCTTGTTGCAGGCCCAGGTGGTCAGTCTGGCGTCTCTGTTGCCGGACCTCATTGAAAAGGCCCGCAGCTATGCCCAGCCGTTCCTTGAACGTCTGCAGGCGGACCTGGCGCCCGACGCTGTCGACCGCCTGAAGACCGCTGCCGGTTCTTATGCCGGAACCGCCATCAAGTGGGTTTCCGGGGTGGTCGGGGGTATCTGGAAGGGCGGGGTGGCGTTCTTTAGCCTGATGTCGCTGGTTATTATCACGCCGGTGGTGGCGTTCTATTTGCTTCGCGACTATGACCGCATCGTCGCCTGGGTCGACAGTTATCTGCCGCGGGATGCGCGTCAAACCATCCACGAACAGGCCCGCGCCATCGACAGGGCGGTCGCTGGTTTCGTGCGCGGGCAGGCCAGTGTCTGCCTGGTGCTGGCGACATGGTACGGTGGCGCGTTGACGGTGGCTGGGCTGGAATCCGGACTGCTGGTCGGTCTCGGCGCCGGCGCCATTTCATTCATTCCCTATCTCGGCGCGGCGACGGGGCTGATCGTCGGGCTGTCCATTGCCTTGGCACAGTTCTCGGACTGGGCGCCGATTACCGCCGTCGGGCTGATTTTCATCATCGGGCAGACCGCTGAAAGCTATATCCTCACCCCGCGTCTGGTCGGCGACCGCATCGGCCTGCATCCGGTGTGGATCATTTTTGCCCTGATGGCGGGGGGCGCGCTGCTTGGCTTTACCGGCGTCATGCTGGCGGTGCCGGCGGCGGCCATTATCGGCGTACTGATCCGTTTCGGCCTGGGGCGCTATCTGGGCAGCCCCCTGTATTCGGACGGTAGTGTAAAAGAGTGATGCAAGCCGGCCAATTGACCCTGGATTTCGAGCACCGCCCGGCGTTCGGCGGCGAGGACTTTCTCGTCGCCCCGCCCAACGCGGACGCCGTGCGCTGGCTCGATGCCTGGCCGGACTGGCCGGGTTCGGCGCTGGTTCTGTCCGGCCCCGCCGGGTCCGGCAAGACCCATCTGGCACAAGTGTTTCAGGCCATGAGCCGGGCTTGTGTTGTGAGCACCGCCGATCTTCGCGAAAGCCAACCGCCGTCCTATCTGGGCGATGCACCGGCGGCGATTGTCGAAGACGCAGATACGCTAATCGGAAAAAATGGGCTGGAAGAGCCTCTCCTGCATCTGTTCAACGTGCTCCGTGAAACGGATCGTCATCTGCTGATGACCGCGAAACAGCCGTCGGCCCGCTGGGGTATCGCTCTTAAGGATTTATCGTCGAGGCTTAACGCGGCGTCCCAGGCGGCCATCGGCGCGCCCGACGACGCGCTGATCACCGCCGTTCTGGTCAAGCAATTCCAAGACCGCCAGCTCAGGATCGACACCGACGTGATTTCTTTCATGGTGCCGCGCATGGAGCGCTCCTTCGAGGCGGCACGGCATATGGTGCACGTCCTCGACGAACTGGCGCTCAAGGAACGCAGAAACATCACCGTGCCGCTGGTGCGCAAGGTGCTGGAACAACATCCACTAAAATCAGACAATTAAAACAGGGAGAAAACCAATGGATCTAGGAATCAATGGGAAAAAGGCCATCATCTGCGCCGCCAGCAAGGGGCTGGGCAAGGGCTGTGCCGAATCACTGGTGCGCGAGGGCGTTGACGTCACCATCTGTGCCCGCACGCCGGAAACGCTGGAAGCCACGGCTGAGGAAATCCGGGCGTTCGGCGGTGGTGCGGTAACAACGGTGGCCTGTGATATCACGACGCCGGAAGGCCGGGCGGCGGTTTTGGAAGCCTGTCCCGAGCCGGATATCCTGGTCAACAACGCGGGCGGCCCGCCGCCGGGCGATTTCCGCGATTGGGACCGGGACATCTGGATCGCCGCCGTGGATGCCAACATGCTGACACCGATTTTCCTTATCAAGGATGTCGTTGACGGCATGATGGATCGCAAGTTCGGGCGCATCGTCAACATCACGTCGAGCGCGGTGAAGGCGCCGATCGAGATTCTCGGCCTGTCCAACGGGGCACGCGCCGGTCTGACCGGGTTCATCGCCGGGCTGTCGCGCAAGACGGTGGCCGCCAACGTCACCATCAACAACCTGCTGCCCGGACCCTTCGATACCGAGCGCATGCACGCCAACATCAAGGTTGCCGCCGACAAGGCCGGGGCCGACTTGGAAGAGATGACGAAAAAGAAAGCGGCGTCCAATCCCGCCGGACGGTTCGGCACGCCGCATGAATTTGGCGAATATTGCGCGTTTTTGTGCTCTGAACAGGCGGGCTACGTGACCGGTCAGAACCTGCTGATGGACGGCGGCAATTATCCAGGGACGTTCTAGTCCATGAGAGTGCCCATCATTCCGGCAGTGATCGGTGCCCTGCTAGGGCCGGGCGCAGGCGTGCTCGGCCGGCAAAGCGTTGTCGACGGCTTATATTTCCGCCGATGCCGGCAATCAGCTGGATAAAACGAAATTGGGAGTCTGGAAGGCCTTCCTGGGTGAGACGGCGCGGACCAAGCAAGCCTCAAAATAGGAAAGCCGGGGATTAGGATTTACTTTTTGCCGCCCAGCACCTTGACCAGTTCGAACAAGCGTTTGCGGACCTTGGTGTCGCCGATTTTGTAGTACGCGCGCACCAAGTTCAGGGTTTCCTTACGCGCCATAGGATCGGTTTCCATCGGCTTTTGTGCCTGCTCGCTAAGGCCACGGGTGACCTGGGCTTCGGCGGTTTTCAGGCCGGACGGTAGATTTTCATAGAAATAGGTAATCGGAACGTCGAGGATTTGGCTGAATTGAAACAGCCGGGATGCCCCCATGCGGTTGGCGCCGCGTTCGTATTTCTGAATCTGCTGGAAGGTCAGTCCGACGGCGTCGCCCAGTTTTTCCTGGCTGAGGCCGAGCAAGGTTCGGCGCTGGCGAAGCCGGGATCCGACGTGAATATCAACGGGATTTGGAACCCCGGGCGGAAGCCGCCGTTTTGATTTCATGGAGGTGCGATTGGACTTTCCTTTGCCGGATGATCCCTTAACGGATGAAGGTTTTTTCATAACAAAATGCCATAATTCCAATTCCTCAATGCGTTAGCCAACGATTTTTTTTGGTAGGGGTCAACGCTATTTATTCTTTTTGTTCCGAATGGTTGGAGTGCTCGCATGAAAATTGCCGCCAAAATGGCGGTAAAACTAGATCGAAAAATACGGCGCTCCCAGCCAGTAGATTTCGTCCCGCTTCAACCAACATATTGAATTTGTCGCGTCCGCCTAATGTCCGCGTGCGGCGCCCCTGTTAAGAACGCTACCGCCTGCCCACCCTTCGCGATAGCCCTTTCGTTCCGGCAGATGGAATGGTGGGGTTTCCCGGAACCGCCATGTCCGCTGGCCCTGTGGCGTGGGTCAGACATTCCATTTCCAACGCCGTGATCTGCATTCCCTCGGCCAGCAATCGGATACGTTCATCCCTGACCGTGAGTTGAATGTCAGCCAGGGCATAGAGAAGCTGTGCGATCTGTTTTTGAATGTCCATGAAATTACGCCTTCAAATCATTGTAAACAGTTATAGGATACTTTGTGACTAATGAATAAAATGGTTCAGGACGGCTGCCAAATCATTCCGGCAATCGGGGCCGGGGGAGACGGAGACATTTGCGATGGTGACAGCAGGAGCGGTTTGGCGGGAAACCCAAGACCACGGGAATTCACCGTTGCGGACCCACTCGAGATTCTCTTTGTTTGATGCCACCGTTCCCCCGCCGTTTTACACGATGCTATGTTCGTGTATCCCCCGCCAGCCGTTGGCCGCTCATCACAAGCGCATCGGAAGTTTCGTTTAGCGGCGTTATAGGTTTCGAGAGCAGGTTCCAGCTTCCGTACCGGGACAACCGCTAGGCCTCCGTCACAACGTCACAATGAGAGCGTTGCAAAAACCCGGTGTCTTGGCAATTGAGCATAACCTCCAAAATGGAGGTAAAATTAAAAAATCCGGGAAGTTTGTAAAACCTCATAAGAGACCCGGCGAACCGGCAAAGCCGCTTTCCCGTGCAGACGTTGCCAGCGGCGGGACAAGCCCAGAATGACCTTTGTGTATACCAGGGAGCCGTCCACCTGGTTGACCAGGGTCGGGGTGAGAACGACACGGCGGCTATCCACGCCGATCTGATCGAAGGTTTCCCTGAAATGTTTATTCAGGCCTTTCATTCCGCCATAGACCTGGATCCAATCATCGGAAAACAGGGATTGAACCTGGGTGCCCAGCAGCTCGTGGGGCGCCAAACCCAACCATTTTTCCGTATTCACCGCATCGACGATTTCTCCGGGGCGGGTCGACCAAATGATAAAGTCTTCGCGGTGCGAATCCTCGTGTGAAAACATGAAGCCGGCCTGTTCGAAATCGCGGATCATCCGGGAAATGGTTTTTTCGTAGATGTTGAGGAACTTTTTGGTCGGTTGCAGACCCGCCGCACCCGATTCCCTATGGCACTTGCACTCTTTCAGGTAGCCCCCCTGGATAAATTTTTCGATGGTTCTAAGGGCTGTGTTTTCGCTGACCACACGCGGCGCGATTTCGTAGGTCAGTTTGATGCGGCTGAAATGCCGGCCGCGGTTATGCTCCAGCCAGATCCGGCTGGCCAGGGGCATGAGCCCTTTCAACTTATTGGAGTTGGTGAATTTTTCATTCATGTCGCGGATCGGGTGCTCGAGGGCCATAAGCGCGACCACAAAATTTCTAAAGGTGTCTGGCATGGGGGGCTCCGGTTGGTCGCAAAATAATTTTGAACTTACCCATACGTTGCATGAGGGGGTGAAAATTCCAACATGCCATATATATTTTTTTGGTGCCAAGTTAAGAGGCTGTGAGGAGGGCGGACGGAAAGGTTTGCCTAGTAGGCCGTTGAATTACCCATAAATCCGTGGACTGCAAATTGTCCGGCGGTGGTTTGGGCTCACCAAAATTAAGCTTTTCTGCCCCTTTGAGGCGGGGGAGGGGCCGGAAGAGTCTGGCATTGCGTTTGCAGGGGGTCTTTCGCCCCTTTTTGGGTTTGCCTCAGGTCCTGTGATGGCGATCACAGATATCGTTAACCATTCCGGGTTAGTCTTATCGGGCCAGAACGGCATGACACATAGGAGAATGACTATGTATGCGAACCTTGAAAATCACATCCATGAATCCACAGATCTGCGCTATGTCGCCGAAAAGGATAGCAATGAGGGTTTTTGGCTTGTTTTCGACACGAAGAACCAAAACCGTGTGGTCGGCGTTCACACCTCGGCGACGCTGGCGGCCCTGGATGCCCTGAAACGCGAACAGGATGCTCATTGATTTTTTGAGTCCGGTTTAGGCTCGGTAGTTTAATAATCCGCCCGGCCGGTTTAATGACCGCGCGCGGCGTGTTTGTGCGCCCGGCTTGCCCCGCCGTGAAGCGGTTGCCGGGGCATTTTCGATATGCGAAAGTGTAGCCAATATTTTTGAACCGGTTTTAATCCGGGTGCTTTGAGGGGACGTGCCATGAAGTTGACAAGCAAGCAGGTTGACGCCGTGCGCAAGCAGTTGAACGTCGAACCGGTGGAAGACGATCATCCCGTGCAAAAGGAACTGGAAGCCGCGTTCGGCGTGCATACCTTCTATGCCGATCCGAATGGCCTGCATATTTTCGAGAAAGCCGAACCGGCCGGCGTGGAAGCCGGGCAAGGGGAATTCGGTGTCATCATGCAGGTTGCCGTCTGGGAAGGCGGCAATCAGGATTCCCTGCAATCCATCGACCCGCAGCAGGTCGGCGATATCATCCCCCTCGATTTGGAGGAATAAGCGTTATTCCTCGGCGAACGGGGACGCTTGAAAAACAGGTAGGGCTTCGGCGCGGGCTTGCAGTGAAGCCAGTGCCGGGTACGCGCCATCGGCAAACAGTTCCGGACGTCTTTTTATCAGATGCGTCAGCGTGCATACGGCGGTGACGTCTGCCTGGGTCATGGTGTCGCCGGAAAGCCATGCACCGGCGCCCTCCGAGAGGCGTCTCTCCAGCCATTCCAGCCCCGACGTGACCTGTTGTTCGAGCCGGGCGATGACACCGTCGTCGATGGTTTCCGGCGGGCGCTGTTTGGTTTCGAAATTCAACCCGACGACCTTTTCCGAAATCCCGAGCGCGACCGCAATGCAGGCCAGCACGGATCGCCGTTCGGGTCCGCCGGAAGGCGTCAGGGCCTTGTCCGGACCGGCGGTTTCGTCCAGGTGATCGATAATCATCTGGCTGTCGAACAGGGTTTCGCTCCCGTCCAGCACCAGGGCGGGCACCTTGCCGAGAGGATTGATCTTGCGCACCGCGTCGGCGTTGCCATAAACGGAAAGGACTTCACGCTCGAACGCCATGCCATAGATATTCATGCTGACCGCGACGCGGCGTACGAAGGGGCTGTCCATTTGTCCGACCAGGATCATTGCTGTTTTAAGCCTCTTTAGGCATCCGGTGTGGGAAACACTTTCAGCTTCTTGCCCTTGACCGCCAGCGATAGCTCGCCGTTGCACAGTTTCAGGGCGTCATCGCCGAACACTTCGCGCCGCCAGCCACGCAGGGCGCGGACGTCGGCATCCTCGCCGAAGGCGGCGATCAGTTCTATGTCGGCGGCCGACGCCAGCAGTTTGCTGGCGACTTCGGAATCTTCCGACTTCATTTTCAGCAACACCTTCAGTAAATCCATCACCGGTCCAAGCCCACGGGGCAGGTTTGGTTTCAGGACCGGCTGCGGGCAGTCCTGATCCGGAACGTCGAGGCCTTTTTTGACGGCGTCGAGAATTTGTTGGCCATAATTTCCGTGCGCCAGTTTATCACCCAGGCCCCGGGTGCGGGCCAGTTGTTCCGGCGACTTCGGTGCGTGGTGGGCGACTTCCAACAGCGATTCATCGCGGATAATCCGGTTGCGCGGGACGTCGCGGCGTTGCGCCTCGTTTTCCCGCCACGCCGCCAGTTCGCGCAAAATCGCCAGCATCCGGGGCTTGGCGTTGCGCGTCTTGATGCGGCGGAAGGCCTCATTGGGGTTGCCGTTATAGGTGTCGTTGTTTTCCAGCACCGCCATTTCCTCGTTCAGCCAGGCTTCCCGGCCGTTGGCGTGCAGCTTCGCCGCCAGTATCTCATAGGCCGGGCGCAGATGGGTGACGTCGGCCATGGCGTAATCGACCTGGCGCTCACTTAAGGGGCGCAGCGTCCAGTCTGTGAAGCGCGAACCCTTGTCGATGCTGGCGTTGACCAGTTGCGTTACCAGCGCCTCGTAGCCCACGGAATCACCGAAGCCGCAGACCATCGCCGCGACCTGGGTGTCGAATACCGGATGCGGCAGGTTGCCGGCCAGATTAAAGAAGATTTCCAAATCCTGGCGCGCGGCGTGAAACACCTTGAGCACGCTGGTGTCGGCCATCAGGTCGAACAGCGGGGTCAGGTCGATGCCGTCGGCCAGGGCGTCGATGGCGCGGGCCTCGTCGGGACCGGCGACCTGGACCAGGCACAGGATCGGCCAGTAGGTCTTTTCGCGCATGAATTCCGTATCGACGGTGATGTACTCGGCGGATTTGAGTCGTTCACAGAATTCGGTGAGGGTGTCGGTGTCAGTAATGATAGGCATGGCTGGCGTTCTACACGCTGCGGGCGGCCCTTGAAAGACACAATTGAAAGGCCCAATCGGAACGGGAGCGGTAGCCATTTTGATTCCGTGATGCTACATAAGCACAATAATTGAATGTGTTTTTCCCGGAGGCTCTCCCCATGCTGCGTTTTTTGACCCTTGGTTTTTGTTTTGCCGTCCTGGCCCTTCCCGCGCTGCCTTTTTCGGCGCAGGCGAAAGAGGTCAAGGTTCCCTATAACGGCCTGACGGTGAACGCCAACCTGAACATCGCCGACGGCAAGAAACTGTCGGACGGCGTGGTGCTGATGCTGCACGGCACACTGGCGCACAAGGACATGGAAATCATGCGCGCCCTGCAAGACCTGTTGCTGGAGCGCGGCTTCAACAATCTTGCCTTCAACCTCAGCCTGGCGCAGAGCGACCGCCACGGCATGAACGACTGCGCCGGGCCGCACGAACACAAGGACAGCAACGCGGTTAAGGAAATCGCCTTCTGGATTAACTGGCTGAAGGGACAGGGCGCGGGGCCGATCACGGTGCTCGGCCATTCGCGTGGCGGCAACCAGGTGGCGCGCTATGTCGCCGCTTCCCCCGATACCTCGATTAAACGCGCCGTGCTGGTCGCGCCCGGAACGTGGGAGCCCGGCAAGGACGCCCGCGGCTACAAGAAAAACTACAAGAAGGATTTAGGACCCCTGCTGGCGCAGGCCGAGCTCCTGACCAAGGGTGGCAAGGGCGACACCCTGATGGAAGACGTGGATTTCGTCTATTGCCCGAAGACGAAAGTCGATGCGGCGTCATTTTATGATTATTACCGGCCCAATCCAGACCGCGACACGCCCAGCGTCGTCGACCGGGCTAAGGTGCCGGTGCTGGTCGTCGGCGCCAGCAACGACCAGGTGAGCCCTCATATCATTTCCAAAATGAAAACCCACACCGGCCCCAACGTGCGCCTTGAAGTGATCCAGGACGCCGGACACTTCTTCCGCGACCTCGTCGCCGACGAACTGGCCGACATCATCAATGATTACATCGGCGGGGGCAGTTCGTAAGAGGCGAGGAAGGCCCCGGTTTGGGGCCTGACAGGGACAAAAACAAGAGGCGAGGAAGGCCCCGGTTTGGGGCCTGACAGGCACCGCAAAAAGAAACGGCCCGCCGGATTACTCCGTCGGGCCGCCCCCTACTCAAAATTTCTTGAAATCCTTGCGGACCCTGGAAAACTCTGAGTATGAACCCGGTTCCCTGACCGGCAAGCCGGCTCGTTCCCCGAATTCTTGAACCCAGTTCCTTAACCGGCAAGCCGGCCAATTTCCTGAATTCAGAAGCCCAGTTCCTTTTCCGGCAAGCCGGTCCATTTCCTGAACTTCAGAAGCTCAGTTCTTCTCCCGGCAAGCCGTTCGATTTCCTGAACTCCGGAACTCAGTTCCTCTGTTGGCAAGCCAACTGATTTCCTAAATTCCACGTTCATAGTACCAACGGCCCCGAAGACCACCTATGGTTATTTCATCCACATTCGGCCCTTTTCCGGTGGATATCGGGGATAAGTGTAACTTTTTTCTAAAATTATAGGTTTCTAAAAATGTGGCGCGCTTCTAGACGCCGGTCACCCGGTATCCGGCGCGGGGGAAATGCACGACGACGTCGCCGACGCGGTCATCGGAGCGGGCCAGCGCGATTGTCTGCGATGTGATCTGAGTGATCCGACCCGTTACCGCCGGGCAGCCGCTGACGTCCGTTGGCACGACCGCCGCCATATCGCCGGGGCCGAGGCCGGTCGGCTCCAGCGAGGTGGGATCGGATGGGCTCGCCGCGTCCGGCGTCGCCGCCTTGGCGATGGCCAGCGCCTCCGCCGCCTCCATGTCCTTTGGAGTCCCGTGGCTGATGGCCTCCACGCGTTTTTCCCAGGCCAGCAGGTGCTTGAACTGTTCAAGGAATTCAGGGCCTTTGGAATAGCGCCCGCGAATGAACCAGATCAGGTAATAACACAGCGCGTCGGGCAAGCCGGGTGCCGCGCCCAGCATGAAATCCCGGTCGGCCAGCCGTTCATCCATCCAGCCGATCTGGCTGCGCAACTGGACTAGGGTTTCCGTCAGCTTTTCGCCGATCGCCTTCATATCGAAACCGGGTCCGAAATAGAGAGGCCCGCGGTCGGCCTTGAAGTCTTCCGGCAGATCGTCGCCTGCGTCGGCAAAGACCAGCGTCACCACCAGATCGAACAGCGCGCCGTCGGTCCAGCGCCCGACGCCCCAGGCCATGCCTTCGGCGCCGCCGGGAAACAGCGTCGGCTCCGGGATGCGGCGTTCCAGTTCGCGGTTGATGCACTGACTGTCACAATAGATGTCGGCACCGATCTGCATCACCGGCGTCAACCGGTAGCCGCCAGTCAGCGGCATCAGGTCGGGCTTCGGCGGCAGGCGGGGGATGGTCACCGAGCGCCAGTCGAGCCCTTTTAGCCCAAGCACGACGCGGACCTTTTCCGAAACCGGCGAAGGCGGATAGTGATGCAGGATAATCTCGCTCAATGTTTTCTTCCTATTGGCAATGGACCTATAAAGGATAACAACAACCGGCCCAGTTGAACGCAAGGTCAAACACAAGACCGGGCCGAACACAAATGAGTGAGGGACCCCCATGAAACTGGCGTGTTATCTGATAGACGGCGAGGCAAAGACCGGGATTTACACCAACGAAGGCCTGATCACCTTGAACGGCGATCTGGCGGAGCGTTATCCGTCGATCCGCGCCGTCATCGAACAGGACGGCTTTTCCGACATCGCAAGCTGGGCCGAGGGCCGGGCGTGTGATCAGGGGCTGGACGACGTGACATACCTGCCGCCGCTGCATGACGCGGAAAAGGTCATCTGTGTCGGCGTCAATTATGCCAAACGCCACCCCGTGCACGGCGACCTGCCGCCGCCGGAACACATATCGCTGTTCGGAAAATGGAACGGCGCTCTGGTCGGGCACGGACAGCCCCTGGTCCGCCCCGAAGGCGAGCCCGCGGAAACCTTCGATTACGAAGGCGAACTGGTGCTGGTGATCGGTAAGGATTGCCGCGCCGTGGCCAAGGAGAACGCTTTCGATGTAATCGTCGGCTATACCATCATGAACGACGGCTCGGTCCGGGGCTGGCAAAAACACAGCGTGCCGGCGGGCAAGAACTTTACCGGGTCCGGCGCGTCGGGGCCGTGTTTCGTGACGGCGGACGAGATCGAAGACCCCTTTGCGATGAAACTGTCGACGCGACTCAACGGCGAGGAAGTGCAGTCGGCGACGCCACGGGACATGATTTTCGACATCCCGACGATTATCAATTACGTCTCGAGCATCGTCCACCTGAAGCCCGGCGACATTATCTCCACCGGCTCACCCAGCGGGTCCGGCGGCAGCCGCCAGCCGCAGCGCTTCCTGGTGTCCGGCGACGAATTGGAGATCGAATGGTCCGGGATCGGCTGCCTGAAAAACCGGGTCGGCTAAGGCGGCGAACCCAGGCGCGTTATTGCAAACCCGACCGGATAGGAATATCTGCCATAGACCTTGCCAAATCTCGTCGCTTGCGTGGTTTGATTTCAGGAAAGGGGAGAATGTGGTTTGCTAACGCGCTGGGTTTTCCCGGTGCGAAATTCCGTAGGGATGAAGAAGTATTTTGCAGGGGTTTCCGAACAAGGACCGTCGTTCTTGCCGGTGAAGGCTTTCAGCATGGACTGGATATTTACCATTCCCTGTAGCAGACCGTATTTCAGGGCAAAGGGGACGGTGACCACGATGGCACCCATACCGATCAGAATATAAAAGTCCGCAAAAAACACTGCCATTATCCTGGTTCTATAACGTCGTTGAACAGGGACAACATAGCCCGGCAATATTTCCGGCGATTAAACCGGTCATGAATGGGATGTGAACGGATGTAAAGATTTGTGGTGTGGGATTGCCAGGCGAGAGAGTGGAATCAGGGGCGTTTACAGAGGGCGTTAATGATGTGCCCGGCGGAGCCGGACAGCACGACGCCGACGGATTGCTCTTTGTCGATTTCTTTCCAGACTTTGTCTGTGTAGGTCGGGCAGGCCATGCGGGCGATTTCCATTTGTTCCATCTTGGAGCGTTCCATAATCGCCCTGGATAGCTGCTTGGTGGTAATCTGGGTTTCGATGCTGATGTCGCTTTCCTTGCCCGGTTTGACCTTGCGGATTTCCCAGTCGCCGCTCGGCGGTTTCCAGACCTGATAGTAATAATCGCTGAGAAGGACGGCGGACTTCTTTGCCTTCTCCTTGTTGCCGTTATCCCCGCAAGCCGAAAGGGCCAGGGGCAGCACCAGGGCCAAGGCCACAAGCACACCAACGGATAAAAAGGAACGGGTTGATAAAAACGACTTCATCCATCCACTTTGACACATTTGCCGGATTTCAAAAAAGAAAAAGACGCTGGCCGTAGTCTAAAAAACGGGGAAACCCTTTGAAAACTATGGATAAAGGCATAGCGCCCCAAGGAAATTTATCAACCAATACGCTTGGATAATAGAAAACAGAAATTTATAAAAAGGTAGGCCCGCCATCGCCCAGTGGGGGGGGGGGAGTAGGGCGATGGCGGGTTCTCCGGAAGTATGGGGGGCTTCCGGAAATGCTGCGGTCTCAGTCAAATAGTTTCATAGGATAGTTTTTCATTTTGGGCATTGGTCCGGCGATCCGGTCCTTGGAGGGGCTTGTGGAACCGTCGGCGGTCATGACCGAGGAATCGATTGGTCCTGATGAAGGGGCGCTTGTTCTCGATCACCGAAGCGATCCGCATGTAGAGAAGCTTTGGCGACAAGGGTTTGGACAGATATTCGGTCATGCCGGCGTCCATGGCCTGGTCAAGATGATTGTCCTCGTTGAAGGCGGTGATCATAAGGATGGGGGCATGGGGATTTTGGCTCGCTTCGTCGTTGCGGATTTTCCGGACCAGGTTCAGGCCGTCGAAATTGGGCGCCCAGTCGGTTAAAACCAGGTCGGGGTTGGTGGCATTGAAAGTCTCGAAGCCTTGTTCCGGGGAGGTGGCTTCGGAAATTTCACGGATTCCGAATTCCCGCAGAATATTTTGCAGAAGGGTCCGGATGGCCGCATGTTTATCAACGGTCAATACCCTAAGGCCTGAAATGTCGTAGAAAATCATAGGCTTGGCTCAAGCTCCCCCATAAATTCCGACATTCGGAACAGCGCGTTCCGACAGCCGACCTCTGGTATACCAAGGAGGTGCAAAATCCGTATGAATTCTGTGTGAATGAGATGTGAACGGGGATGAAATAAAAAGGGGCGCATGTGAATATTGGGACGGAATAAGCGGTTACCAGCTCGTGCCAGGATGAGGCATGCCTGGAAGGACCAAAATACCCCGCCCAAAGAAAAGGAGATGGGGAGAAATCAATCTCCTCATCTCCATTTTAAGGCCGGGGATTCTGCCCTGAGGTTTCAAGGCGTTTTCCGACTAAGGAAAAAGCGCGCTAGCTTAGAAGCAGCTCTATGTCCTTGGCGTGGTCGTCAAAGAAGGACAAACCGAGATATTCGTCGTCCGTCCAGACGATTTCCCCGGGGAAATCGCCCATACCCGGAACCTGCAAAATGGCTTGCAGGCGCACGGCGGCGGCGGGAGGAACAGCGGTGCAGTCCAACCGGACTTTGGCGCCTCTGGCGGAAACATCGAAAATGGTCGCGTCAACTACCTCGGCGCCGAACAACATGGCGGCTTTTTTCAAAATCGGGAAACGTTCGTTTTCGCGTCTGTCTTCCATTGTTTCATGGGTCGGCATCATGGCTCGGCCCTCCTTCTTCTGACGTTAAGTCTCAAAACGGATGTGCGGGGCACAAATGTTTCTGTTCCGCGAATCCATGAAAAAACCTTAGACAATACGACTCGATTGCGAAGTGACTGCCATCACAAATGAATTCAACTTATTGATAATAAAAGAAAATAAATTTTAGTGATCGGACGGTTCGATGAACTTGTCGCCAAGACCGGTGTCATAACCGATACCGTCCACGGTTAGCGTGATGGTTGAGCCAATCCCCTGAGACTCGTCTGAGCGGGCCAGTCCCTTGCGGGCCAGCGCCGTCCAGACCGCAGGATTTTAAAACCCGCTGACGTCCCGGGACGAAACAACAAAAGGCCCGATATGAACATGGTCGCCGTGCGGATGGGGCAGTTCCAGCAGGGTAATCTCGCCGGTGCCTTCATCCCGTTGAGCCAGGCCGTCCTGACGCGCCAGTACCTGGGCCAGGGCCAGGGTGCGCAGTTGCAGCTTGTTTAGTTTCAGGGGGTTATTTTTAGAGGCCATGTCTTTATCTTTCTCGGACCGGTTCAGGGCGCTACTGTCTCTCGTCACCAGTGAGGCCCAGCGCCCACATCAGGCCAAGGCACGCGCCCTTGGTGTGCGGCAGCAGCGCCAGCACCAGCAGAATAATTAGCGGCCCGCCCACAGAGGCGTGCACCCACAAAGGCGGCTGATACATCCGTTCGATACCGTAAATGGTCGGCACCAGCAAATGCCCCATGAGGATGATGGTCAGCCACGGTGCGAAATCGTCGGTACGGATGTGGGCCAAGGGCTCTTGACAGGTATGACAGCAATCCGCCGGCTTGATGTAGCGCCCATAGATATGCCCTTTGCCGCAATTGGGGCAACGTTTGCGGAAGCCGCGAAAGATCGAACGCAGTATGGGTTTCGAGGTCATGGGGGGTCCTGTTCCCGTTGAAGCCTGGGTTATAGACAATTGCCGTGTAGGGCGCATCATTTTAATGCCGGCGAGAAGGCTGGACGGAGGGGGCAGGGGAGGATACACACGCCTCTCCTTATACTTCCGCAACGCCAGCCCCCGGTCCCATTCATGCCGTCAGCCAAAACCGAGCAAACACCTGTCCAGTCTCCAGCCCTGGCCATCGCATTCATCATTACCACGGGCACGGTGTTGGCTGGCATGGACGGCACGGCTAAGTATCTCACCCTGGAGCTTCCCATCGTCATGGTGATTTGGGGCCGGTATTTCTTCCACACCGTTCTGACCTTCGCCTTATACGCCGGGCGAACCCGGTCGCTGGCGTTCCTCAAAGCCCACCGTCCAGGCCTGCAATTTTTCCGTGCCGCCGCCTTGTTCGGGGCGACGGCCTTCATGTATGTGGCGATTACCCGTATGCAGTTGGCCGATGCGTCCTCGATCCAGTTTTTGGCCCCGGTGCTGGTCACCGCTTTTTCCGGCCTGGTGCTGGCTGAAAAAGTCGGGCCAAGACGTTGGATGGCGGTGGGGTTCGGCTTTATCGGCGTATTGCTGGTGGCGCGCCCCGGCTCAGGTGCTCTCGGATGGTCGGCGCTGTTGCCGCTGGCGACGGCCGCGCTTCTGGCGGGCTCCATGGTGATGACCCGCCAACTCCGCACCCAGTGGGACCCTGCCGCGCCGACGTTTTATTCGACCGCCGTCGGCGCCGTGGTGCTGAGCCTGGTGGTGCCGTTTTTCTGGCAGGAGATGACGGCGTTTCAATGGGCGTTGGTGGTGACCATGGGGGCGGCGGGGGCGCTTGGGCACTATTGTCTGGTGCGCGCCTTCTTCCTGGCCGAAGCCTCCATGCTGGCGCCGTTCACCTATGCCCAGGTTGTGGCCGCCATCGTCTGGGGTTATGTGATTTTCTCGGACGTGCCGAGTGCCTGGACCCTGGCCGGCGCCGGTGTCGTCATCGCCAGCGGGCTGTACGTGTGGTCCAGGGAAACGCGGCTACGCAACGCCGGAGGCTGACATCCGGCGGGCTTAACGTGGGAAATAGCGTTCGATCCGGTCGAAGGCCAGATTGATGGCGTCTTCGGAGACGCAGAACGCCATGCGCACATGATGTTCCCCGGTTGGTCCGAAGGCGCTTCCCGGTGTAACGCAGACGTTCGCTTCTTCCAGCAGGTGGATGGAAAATTCGAACGAGTCCTCGTGGTCGACAAGGATTCTGGGGAATACGTAATAAGCTCCCTCCGGCTTGACGTAGGCGAAGACATGGCCGACGCCATCCAGACGCTCGCAAATCAAAGTCCGGCGCCCGGCCAGGGTGTCCTCGAATTCCTTTAGATGCACCGGGGGTTCGCTCAGCGCCGCCAGCCCGGCGATCTGCGAAATCCGAGGCGTGCAGATGAGGGTCGCGTCATGCACCTTCAGCACTTCGCCCTTGAGGTGTTCAGGCACGATCATGAAACCGAGCCGCCACCCGCTCATGGCGTGCGTCTTGGAGAAGGTAAAAAGATAAGCCACATGGCCGGATAACTCGGGCACGGATGACAGGTTGAAATACCGTTCTTCGTTTTCGTAGGTGAAGTGACAGTAGGGGTCGTCGAGGATGATAAGGAAATTCCGCTCGCGGGCGATTTGGCCGATATGCCGGAGTTCCTGTTCCGAAAAAATCCTGCCGGTCGGGTTGGAAGGCGTTACCAGGATTATCGCCTTGGTCCTGGCGGTGATAAGATCGGGCAGGGCGTCGATGTCGAGGCGCCAGCCCTGGTCCTCGTCCATTTTCCAGTAAACGGGCACGCCGCCGCACAGGCGGATTTGCTGGAAATGCGACGCGAAGCCGGGGTCGGTGACGATGACCTCGTCGCCCGGGTCGAGGAGCACATGCAACAGCGCGTTCACGCCCTGCATGTTGCCGGCGGTGATCATCACGTTGCGGTCCGGGTCCGTTTCAATACCTGTCGCTTCAAAATGGGTGTTTGCGGCAGCCCTGCGAAGTTCCGCCAAGCCGTCCGGCAGCGCGTATTTGCCGATGTCCGGGTCCGTTTCCAACCGTTGCTCCACCGCGCGGCGGATGTGTTCCGGCGTACGGAAAGACGGAAGCCCCCAGGCAAGCGAAGCCACGTCGGGAATTTTGGCGCTCCGTATCGCCATCTCCTTGATCGCGGAGATGACCATACCGGAAACGTTTTCGGAAACCAGCGGGTCGCTCATATCTTGTTCAGCCCCTAAAGCCCGAAACGGTTCCAGATCATGCGTTCCTCAATGGCGGCGAGGGCCCGGGCCGCCCAATCGCCGGACCAGTCGCGCGGGGCGTGGCCCATGCCGGACGCTTGGGCTAGGCTTAAGCGGCGGCGCCAGAAGGGTTTGCGCCCGCCGACGAGTTTCAGTTTCACCTTTTCGCCGAAGCGCAGCCGCATTTCGCTCCTGAGATCGCCGATGCCGTCGATCAGGCCCATCTCCAGCGCCCGCGGCCCGGTCCAGAACGCGCCGCTGAACAGCTTTTTGTCGTCCGCCTTGAGCTTGTCTCCACGGCGGTCGCGGACCATGGCGGTGAAATTTTCGTGAATGTCCTTTTGCAGATCTTTCAGGTGGCGGACATCGGCCGGCTTTTCCGGCGAAAACGGGTCCAGCATGGCTTTCTTGTCGCCGGCGGTGTGCAAACGGCGCTCGACGCCGATGCGCTTGATCAGTTCCGTGAAACCGAAACCGCTGCTGACCACGCCGATCGAGCCGATGATGGAATTGCCGTCGGCGTAAATTTCATCCGCCGCCAGCGCCAGCCAGTATCCTCCCGACGCAGCCACGTCCTCGGCGAAGGCATAGACGGGGACGTCGTGTTCGTCGGCGAGGTCACGGATACGCCCGGCGATAAGTGACGATTGCACCGCCGAGCCGCCGGGCGAATTGATCGCCAGCGCCACCGCTTTTAGATGCCGGAGACGAAAGGCGCGCTCAAGGCTGTCGGCAAGCGCGGCCAGTGTCAGCCCGCGATAGATGGGACCCATGCGCCCGATGACGCCATCGAGCCGGATTACGCCGACGACCGGTGCCGGATTTCCAAGAAAGGGAATTGCGGGAAAATCCTTCATGGTCCGTATAGCATACACCGGACAGGCAACATATTTCAGCCTTTTCCGCGGGGGAAAGGGGGCGGGAACACAAACACCCTTCCGCGCACCCCTCAGGGGAGGCGGCAAAGCGGATAACCAACCGGCGTCAAGCGCCGGGAGTGAGCTTACTTGGTGACTTCTTTCAGGATCTTCTGGGTGTCACCGTCATAGGTGGCGCCGCCAATAATGGTCGCGGCGCACCAGGCGGCGGCGGGCGGAAAGATCAAAATCGCCGCGCATCCGGCCAGGCCCACGGACTTGCCCGGGTTGTCCTTGACGACTTTGACGGATTTATCGACGACATTGCCGTCGGCGTGGCTGACGACCGGAACGGCAAGAAGGAAAACACTGAGTGCCAAAACGAATAACGTGCGCATCTGGTTTCTCCTATAAATTGAAAATTTCCGGGAAACTTTGATCAACTCCAATAAATGAATGGGTAGCACCGCCACCGGGTAAAATCTATAAAAATGGCCGAATTGGGCTTAAATGAGCGGGTTTCCGCCCGGCCTTGAGGGACAAGACGGCAGGACCTTCATGTTTGCCGCCGGGAATTCAGAGATTATTGACGAATCGGCTGGTCAGGGGGTTCCTGCTGCTCGATGGGAATGTCTTGTCCTTCATTTCCCCCGTTCCGCCTTTGCGCTATGGTGCCCCGGCAAACAGGGAGCTTCAAATAATGACCAAACTAACTCTGGATCAGGCGGCGAAAATCATCGAGGCGGCATTTGCCAAAGGCCGCGATATTGGCTGCCATCCGTTGAGCGTCGCCGTGCTGGACGCCGGCGGCCATCCAGTCGCCTTCATGCGCCAGGACGATAGCGGCATTCTCCGACCTGAAATTGCCTCCGGAAAAGCTTACGGCGCGTTGGGTTTCGGCCTCGGGTCACGCGAATTGAAGGAAAAAAACCCGCAGTTCCTGGCCGCCGTCGCCGCCGCATCGGGCGGGCGCATGGTGCCGGCGCCGGGCGGTGTCCTGATACTGGAGGATGGTGAGATTATCGGTGCTGTCGGCATCAGCGGCGACAATTCCGGCAACGACGAAGCCTGCGCTATCGCCGGCATCGAAGCCGTTGGCCTGACAGCGGAGCCGGGGGCCTGACGGCGGAACCGGGGAGCTGAACAGCCGCATCCCAGAGGGGATTATGGTTTGACTGTGGACGGCGCCGGTTTGTGTTCTTCAGATGAATACTGCCCAACGGCAAAAATGCATTCCACGGTCACGGAATTTGTGGTCCCGACGATGACCTCGCCGGCCCGATGGTGCGGCCCGGGGTCGGGGTGATCCAGGTCCCAACAGGCGCGGCGAACGATAAAATCTGTACACCCTTCCTGCCCGGGATGCGAGATCGTCACCCGGTCCCCGGCCTGCGGAACACCGGGCAGATCGAACATCAGATTGTGGTCCGGCTCATCTCCGTCGTCCGGGAACAGCAGGAACTGAATTTTCATGGCCGGTTCCTCCTTTTCGGGGGGGTCTTATATAGTCTCCGGCGTCATCTCGATGGCGCCGCAGGGGCATTCGGCGGCGCACAGGCCGCATCCCTTACAGAAGTCGTAATTGAACTTGAAGCGTTTTCCCGCCCCCAGCTTGATCACGGCGTTGTCGGGGCAGACGCCATAGCAATTGTCGCATTCGAAGCAGTTTCCGCATGACAAGCACCGCCGGGCTTCGAACAGGGCTGTGGTTTCATCAAGACCGCCGAGAATTTCATCGAAGGTCGTCTGCCGCCGGATCAGGTCGAGGGCCGGCTGCACGGTCTTGTCGGCATCGGTGTAATACCAGTCGTTGATGGCCTCGAATGTGGCGAGGCCGTGCTTTTCGGGAGGCGCGTAGCGTTCGCCTTTCATGTAGGCGTCGATGCTGCGCGCGACCTTCTTGCCATGGCCGACGGCGACGGTGACGGTGCGTTCGGCGGGTACCATGTCGCCACCCGCGAACAGGCCGGGGTAACCGGTCATCAGGGTTTCATCGACATCGATGACTCCGTCTTTGGCAATTTTGACGCCCGGGATCGTCTCCATGAAAGTGGTGTCCACGTTCTGGCCCAGGGCGAGGACAAGGGTGTCGGCCTCCAGGGTCTCGAACTCGCCGGTCGGCTGCGGGCGGCCGTTTTCATCGACCTCCATTTTCTCGACGGTGAACGTGCTTTCGTCAATTTCCTTGATGGTCCGGAGCCAGTGGATGAGCACGCCCTCGTCTTCCGCCTCTGTGGCCTCGAAGTCGTGCGCCGGCATCTCGTTGCGCGAGCGCCGGTAGACGATCATCGCCTCTTCGGCGCCCAGCCGCTTGGCCGTGCGCGCCATGTCCATGGCCGTGTTGCCGCCGCCGTAGATAATCACCCGGCGGCCCAGTTGCGGCGGTTCCACACCGGTTTCCAGGTCTTTGAGCACGCTGACCGCATCCAGAATCCGCCCGGCCGCATGCGCCGGGATATCGATGCGCTTGGCTAGGTGCGCGCCGACGGCGACAAAGACGGCATCAAAATTTTCTGTCTCGAAGGCGGCCTCGATATTCTCGACTTTGGTGTCCAGTTCCAGCGTCACGCCCATGTCGAGGATGCGCTGGATTTCGTAATCTAGGACGTCACGCGGCAGGCGGTATTTGGGAATGCCAAACCGCATCATGCCGCCGGCCATCGGCCCGGCCTCGCGTATGGTCACCGCGTGGCCCATACGGGTCAGGTGATAGGCCGCCGAAAGGCCGCTCGGCCCGGCACCGACAACAAGCACTGTCTTGCCGCTTGGCCCGGCCGGCGGGTCCGGCTTCCAGCCCTGCTCCCAGGCGGTACGGCCGAGGAAACGCTCAATGGCGTGGATACCGACCGCCTCGTCCAACTGGCCGCGGTTGCATGCGCTTTCGCAGGGGTGGTAACAGACCCGGCCCATGACGCCGGGCATCGGGTTGTCTTCCATAAGCTTCCGCCAGGCGCCCTCATAATCGCCTTCCTCGGCCAGATAGAGCCACGCCTGGATGTTTTCTCCGGCCGGACAGGCGTGATTGCAGGGCGGCAACCGGTCGACGTATTCCGGCCGTTCCGTCCGCCACGAACCGGTATGGTTGGCAAGGCTGGTACCGATATCGAGCGTTATGGCGAAAGGTTTCTGCATGGGTCCTGCTTCAGTCGAGTAGTTTCAGCTTTTCAATGTTGTCGTCGGCAATTTTCTGGATCTGGGCCAGCACCTCGGCGTCGAGGTCGGGGCGAAACAGATGGGCAAAGCGTTTCTGCGGCCTGAGGTAGTCCTCGACCGGCATCCTGCGGCGGATCGGGGTGACGTCGGTGACGTCGCCGTATTCCGCCTCGTACAGCGGAAACAAACCGGTCTCAATGGCCAGCCGGGCCAGTTTGATGGTGTCGCAAGGCGCCGACCCCCAGCCCAACGGGCAGGGCACGTGGACATGGATATAGCGTGCGCCGTCGATATTCATGGCCTTCGTCACCTTGGCCTCGAGATCTTGCAGATCGGCGACGGATGCGGTGGCGACATAGGGAATGCCGTGCGCCATGGCGATCCTGGGCACGTTTTTGCCCTGTCCGAAGACGTTGCCCGGTGCGGCACCGGCGGCAGGCGTGGTGGAGGTGCGGGCCGCCGGCGGCGTCGAGCCGGAGCGCTGGACGCCGGTGTTCATGTAGGCTTCGTTGTCGTAACAAACATAGAGAACGTCATCGTTGCGCTCGAACATGCCGGAAAGGCAGCCGAAGCCGATGTCCGCCGTACCGCCGTCGCCGCCCTGGGCCAGAACCTTGATATCGGTGCGCCCCTTGGCCCGGAGCGCCGCCCGTACCCCGGTGGCCACGGCCGGCGCGTTACCGAACAACGAGTGTAGCCACGGAACCTGCCACGACGATTCCGGGTAGGGCGTCGAAAAAACTTCCAGGCAGCCGGTCGCGTTGACCGCGAACAGCCGGTCGCCGGCGGCGCGCATCGCTGCGTCCACCACATAACGCGCGCCCAGCGCCTCGCCACAGCCCTGACATGCCCGGTGGCCCGATGTCAGCGAATTGCTGCGGTCCACGGTTCCCTGGACGGTGCGGTTGTCTTCGTCGAGCAGGCGGTTACCGACGGTCAGGGTGCCGGTCTGATAAAACTTGATGCGCTGTGTCATCGTCCCGCCTCCTTAAACCGGCTTGCCGCCGACAAGGCCCATCTCGCGGAGAATATTTTCCGCAATCGGTCCTGAGCGGCGTTTGTCCTGACCCCGGGCCAGTTCGCGGTCGATAACCGCCCAGTCGAGGTCGAGAAAATGCGGATCGTTGATCTTGTCAGCCACGGCGTCGCCGAAGGTCTGGCGAAGCGATGCCTGGGTGATGGGGCGTCCGCCCAGCCCGGCGATGACCGTATAGATGGGCGTGCTAAATCCACGCAGCGCCATCCTGACGCTGCCGACGACGATCCCGCCCAGTCCGTCGGCGAAGCATTTCTCGACGACGATGACCCGCTTCGCGTTCTCGAGGGCGACACGCAGCGCCAGCATCGGGAACGGCCGGAACGAAACGATGGTGACGGCGCCGATGGAAACCCCGTCGTCCCGCATCTCGTCAACCGTTTCCTTGATCGTGCCCATCACCGACCCCAGTCCAATAACCACGGTTTCGGCATCCTCCGTCCGGTAGGGCCTGATCAAACCGCCCGCCTGGCGTCCGAAAACGTCCGCGAATTCGGTCGAAAGTTCCGGGATCACATCAATCGCCTGAAGGTGCTTGTGGTGGGCCAGATAACGGACTTCGGTGAAGGCTTCGGGGCCGACCATGGCGCCGATGGTGACGGGGTCGTCGGGGTCCAGGACCTGTACCGGCTCGAAGGCCGGCAGATAGGCGTCGACCGGCTCCGGCTCGGGTACCTCGATGCGTTCATAGGCGTGGGTCAGGATAAAGCCGTCAACGCAAACCATCACCGGCACGCTCAGGCGTTCGGCCAGGCGGAAGGCCTGGATGTGAAGGTCGACGGCCTCCTGATTGGTTTCGGCGTAGAACTGAATCCAACCGGCATCGCGGAGCGCCATGCTGTCGGAATGGTCGTTCCAGATGTTGATCGGCGCGCCGATGGCCCGGTTGCCGATGGTCATGACGATCGGCAGGCCCAGCCCGGCGGCGTTGTAGACGGCTTCGGTCATGAACAGCAGGCCCTGGCTGCTGGTTGCGGTATAAGCCCGCGCACCCGCAGCGGACGCGCCAATGGCTACGCTCAGTGCCGCGAACTCGGACTCGACGTTGATGTACTGGCAGTTGCCGATATCCCCGGTGCGTGTGAGTTCGCTCAAGCGTTCGACGATGTGTGTCTGCGGGGTGATCGGATAGGCGCAGATGACCTCGGGACGGCAAAGCGCAATCGTCTCGGCGATTGCGTGGGAACCTTCGATCTGTTTGAGCATCTCTTGTCTCCTGGCCTGTATTACCCTTGGCCGTCTAATTCGTCCGTATCGAGTCGTAGGCCCTAGCCGCGGCCTTGGCGTTATCGTCGCCCAGCTTTCCGGGAAATTTCTGGCGGATCGCGGTTTGCACCGATTCCAGCTTCACGCGGTAGGTCAGCCCGGCGAACGCGCCCAGCAGGGCGGCGTTGGGCAACGGCCGGCCGACGTATTCCATCGCCCATTTGGTCGCCGCCACCGTGCAGATGTGATGGGGCGGGAAGCGGTCGACGTAATCTCCGAGACCCAGATCCAGGTAACTTTTGGATGTGTTGATGAGAAGGTAGCCGCGGGTGTCGAGACCGTTGAACAGGTCGACCTGATGCAGCAGCGTCGGGTCCTGGACGATCAGCACGTCGGGTGTCATGACCGGTTCGCGCAGGCGGATTTCCTTGTCGTCGATGCGGCAGAACGCGACCACCGGCGCGCCCATGCGCTCCGAGCCGAAACTGGGAAAGGCCTGCGCGTGCGCGCCTTCGAGGAAGGCGGTGATAGACAGCATCTCGGCGGCCGAAACCACGCCTTGGCCACCTCTGCCGTGTATGCGGATCTGGAAAATGCCTGCCTCCCGATTCAAACGTTTTGCGGACACGGACCGAACCCCGTTTTTCCGGAGCCCGGATACATGCCAACATTTTCACCGCAGGCATGCAGGTCCGGCAACGCTACGAATTTAACTTTATCACCCGTTGAACACCTTGACTTGGGTCAACGGCGGGCATGGGGAGGAGGGAAGAGCGGAATGGATGCGCCCCGAAGGGGGGGCAGGGGCTGATTCAGGGTGTGATGCACGGGGAGCATATTCGTTTAAGTGAATAGCCTCTGTCCTCAGACATAAAATGATACGTTTTGAAACTGACCGGTTACAAATTACCTATTAAAATAGTTAGCTATTAGCACTGCTTTGCCGAGTTGTTGGGAGAAAATGATTTTCCGTTGATTTTATATCACCGTGGGCTTTGTTCTTAGCCAAAGGAGTTTTTCATCATCTGGTAATGCCGGTTTATTAGAATAAATCGAGGTCGATAGTGACAATCCTGAGTGTAGCAAGGGGGAATTTGATCTCCCGTTATTCTGTTTTTGCAGGTATAGCGCTGACGTTGCTCGTCGTTGCTTCTTCCGTTTGGAACGTCAATCATCTTGAAAATCATGCCAAATATCTAGCCACGGAGGAGGCCAGGGCGAACTGGAACAAAGATCAGGCTTTTCGCCGTTGGGCAACGCGCCATGGTGGACTCTATGTGAGACCCGACGAGCGGACGCCACCAAACCCTTATCTGGAGCATTTGCCGAACCGTGATGTGGTGACCACCGATGGGGTGAAGCTCACCTTGATGAACCCCGCCTATATGATGAGCCAGATGACCAAAGAGTTTGAGTCCATGTATGGCATCAAAGGCAAAATCACCGGCCAGATCCTTCTTAATCCGAAAAATGAAGCCGACCCCTGGGAGTTGAACGCCCTTAAACAGTTCGACGAGGGCGTCAAGGAGGTCTCGGAACAAACCGACATTGATGGGAGCCCCTACCTCCGCTTGATGCGTCCCATGGTTATGAAAAAAGGCTGTGTCTTATGTCATGGCCATCTTGGCTTCAAAGTCGGCGATATTCGAGGCGGGGTCAGTATTTCCGTTCCCCTCACGCCTTACTTTGCGGCAGCTCAGGAAAGCAAAACATATCTGATTTCCACCCACGGCGTTGTCTGGATAATCGGCATGCTGACCATTGGCTTGGTTTCCTGGCGAGGGCAGAAGCGGGAAATAGAGCGAAGGCAGGTGGAAGAGGCGCTACGAGAAAGCGAAAATCGGTTTCGTAGCCTCATTGACGCCTCGCCGTCAGCGATTTCACTCAAAGACGAGGAAGGCCGTTACTTATTGGTGAACCAGAGTTGGGAAACCATGTTCGGGGGCAGTAAGGAAGAGGTGAAAGGCAAGTTTCCCGAAGATGTGCTTCCTGAAAGCGTCGTTGAATCATCACAACAGCACGACCAGATAACTTTCGAAACCGGACAAATGAGCACAAAGGAAGAAGAAGTGTATTTGGAGGGAAACCCTCATACCCTCCTGAGCATTAAGTTTCCAATCCTGGACGATAAGGGAAACGTCAAGGGGATCGGCTCGCTCGCTACAGATATCACCGAACGCATAAAGGCGGAAAAAGCCCTGCAAGAATCGGAAGAGCGTTTCCGCACGGTTGTCGAGGCGACGACGGTGGTCGTGTGGACGACGGACCCGGATGGTGGGTTTGCCGAGCCTCAACTTTCATGGCAGGAGCATACCGGCCAACCCTGGCCGGAACACCAGGGGTTTGGCTGGACGAAAATGATCCACCCCGACAACATCGAAGAGATCAGGCGCGGTTGGGAGCATTCCCTGAATACCCTGACGGCCTTTATGGCCGAGGGAAGACTGTGGAGCGCTTCCGAAAACACATATCGCTATTTCACCGTCCGTGCCGCGCCTTTGTTAAACAAGGATGGTTCCGTACAGAAATGGGTCGGAACCATTGCCGATACCCATGACCGCAAGGTGGCCGAAGAAGCGACAAAGGCGTCCGAAGCCCGCCTGAAGGGGATTCTGGATATCGCGCCGGAGGCGGTGATCGCCATCGGGGAACACTTTAACATCCGTCTTTTTAACCAGGGCGCGGAACGCATCTTCGGTTATATCGCCGACGAAGTTATGGGCCGGCCCCTGGATATCCTGATGCCGGAACGCTATCGCCGGGCTCACAGTAAACATGTGGAAGCTTTTAGCGGTTCGGGGGACACCTACCGCCTTATGGATCAGCGCCAGGAACTCTATGGTCTGAAAAAAGACGGGACGGAATTTCCGGCAGCGGCGTCGGTTTCAAAGCTCAATATCAGTGGTGAAACGATCTTCACTGTCCTGCTGCATGATATATCGGATCGAAAACAGGCCGAAGAGGCCATTGTTTCCTCAAAGGAGGAAGCTGAAATCGCCAATTACGCCAAAACCCAGTTCCTCGCCAACATGAGCCACGAACTGAGAACGCCACTAAATTCGATCATTGGCTTTTCGCAGATTTTAATGGGTCAGGGTTTGGGCAAGCTGAATTTTTCCCAGTCCAGCGGATATGCAGAAAACATCAATGAATCCGCCAACCATCTTCTTGCCCTCATTCAGGACATCCTGGATGTCTCCAAGATTGAAGCCCAGGAACTCGATCTGGAAAAAGAACCCATCGATTTCAGAAAACTTATCGATGACTGCTTTATGATGTTGCAGGAACGCGCCGACAAAGGGGGGGTCAAATTGTCCTATACCATTGCCGATGGTGTCCCATTCATAAACGCCGATGAGGTGCGGTTGAAGCAAGTTCTCCTCAACCTGCTGAGCAATGCGATAAAGTTTACGCTGGAAGGCGGAAAGGCCGGCGTTTCGGTGAAAGCAAACGAGGAGGGGCGTGTGTGTCTAAAGGTTGAAGATAACGGGATCGGCATTAGGAAAAATGATATTCCCAAGGTTCTTCTCCCGTTCGGACAAGCGAAGGATGTCCTAAACCGCAACCACGAAGGCACCGGCCTCGGGTTGTCGCTGGCAAAGTCCCTGGTTGAACTGC
>JACKQG010001306.1_pt1 | contig 34866 bp, 27 predicted proteins | sample 8237621 | NCBI WGS metagenome assembly JACKQG01 (sample SAMN15677084, study PRJNA649215) | marine metagenome | biome: marine; feature: Black Sea; material: saline water; isolation source: suspended particulate matter (SPM) from the Black Sea western gyre | collected 2013-06-09/2013-06-10 | depth...
TGGCACCCGTCACCGACTGGCGGTTACTTAGGGAATTTGTCTCCGCCCGCGATCGGAAGGATGTGGCGAGCATTCGGCTCACTCATTTCGTCGAAAAGATGGCCGGCAGGCACGTCTACCTGGCGATTGGGAAGACGGACGAGCGAGTCGGCACGGCGGCCTGCCAGGAGCTGTATCATGCGCTGAAGAAGGCTCAGGTCGATGCGGGCTATGACGCGTCTTGTGTAGAATTCGTTCTCACGGATGACCCGGGGCATTCGATCAATTCCGCGTACCAACAAGGAATTGATTTCTTGCTGAAGTGGTCGGATGAGCGATAAGCCTTCCGGCCTTGATCGTAGCGTCGTCAATGTGGGGCACGTTTCCAACGTGCCAATGTGCGCAAGTTGGTGAGGGACGGCACGTTAGAAACGTGCCCCACGTGCTACCACGGCCCGCATTTCGCTGGGTTATGGTCAAGGCCGGCCTTCCGGGCTGAAATCATCACCCCGGCCACGCGTCTCGGCAACGAAAACTGTCCTCGTGGAATCCTCAATCAATCTCCTGGATACGAATGCCGCGAAAGCGCATCTGCTTTCCCGTTTCCTTCGACCCGTGCAGTTGGAAGCCGATCCGGCCAGATCTGCACCAGGCATCTCGCGTGTCGGCCGCAGATATGCCGTTCAGCCACGTCTTGACGGAGTCTCCGACTGCCTGGATCCTCAGCTTGTTCCATTCGTTCTGTTTGAAGGCTTTTCTGGCGGGTTCATTGTACTCCAGCGTCTGCAGCCAGCCGCGGCGGCCCACTTCGTACAATCCCGCGGTCCATGCCCTTGGAGAAGTATCAATTTCGATCTGATAGCCGAATATCTGCCCGGCAATGAAGCTCCGCGACACCAGTTCGAGTCGGCCGCTCATGTAGAGGGTCGTCGTGTCCTCCTTGTGTACATCTGTGCGAATTTGCACGCCGGAGTTCAAGCCCTCGTCGACCTTGAACTCGAGTTCGAGGACGAAGTTGTCGTAGGTTGCTTTCGTACACAGGTAGCTGCCCTTTATGCCAGCAGTCGTTTCGCCCACGATTTCGCCGTCCTCGACGAAGAATTTCCCTTTGTCCTCGAGCACCTCCCATCCATCAAGCGTTTTGCCATCGAACAGCGGCTCCCAATCGGCACTGTCCGGCTCTTCCGCCGACGCTGCTTGCGACACACTGACGAGAAGCACCATGGCCAAACACAACATAGATTCGTTTCTTGTTACTCTCATGCTTGTTAAACTCCAGTTGGACAAGGACTCGATCGGCGGGAAAACGAACATCAGCGTGCCGGCTTTGCCTCGATGCCCGCTCGCTTCGTGCACAGAAGCATCACCGGCGCGCGGTGAGCCTGCTGTTCGGCGTTTTGGGAGAGAAACGTCTTCAACGCCAGGTCGTACACTTTCCGATCCCATTGCGAAAGCTCGGACCATCTGGCCGCCAGCGGCGAGAACTTGTATGGCTCCCGACCGTCAACGGCGGCCGCCATCATCGGTTTCTCTTCATCCCCGTTCCACATCAACTTCAACCAGGTGTTGGCGATCCGCGTCATGTCTTCGTCGGTAAAGATGACACCGCGCCGGGCTGCTACCACGGCCAGGCTCATGGTCAGCGAGGCGTGGCTAGTGTCTTCGTAGTTGGAATGATCCGGCTGGCCGTATTCGATCCAGTCCCAGTAGTGCCAGCGGTATGCATTCTTCTCTTCGTCCAACTCCAAGTGGCTGTGGAAATAGCGAACCATCTGTTCGGCCCGCTGACCCATCAGCGGGTGGGCGCCTTCAAGATCTTTCAGCACCAACCACGCCCGGGCCAGTGCCGCAAACTGGTTGTGTGGCATGATCCGGTTCGGGAAGCGATCAGTAAGCTTGGGCTCGAAGCGATAACCCCCGCCCAACTCGCCCATATCCAGCCAGTCCTGCTCGTTCTTCTCAAACACATGCTTGTTGATGAATGCCAGGAACTTCTCGGCATCAGCCCCGAACCGCTCCTGTAGGTCGGGCCGGGTCTTCACGGCCTCGATGAACACGGCCACTGGATAGACGAACATGCCCTGATGCACGGTGAACTCGAGCGGCTCCGGAGCTACGGTGCGGACCATGAAGCGGTCGCCTTGGTGAGGCTGGCCGCTGACGGTGAATCGAAACGGCGCGATTTGCGTAATCGCTGCGCCGTCCTTATAGGCTACATCGGACGCGACGACTTGGCGTGTGTCCCAGTCCAAAATACGGAACTGATCTGGTCCCATGTGAAACTCGACGATGTAGGCATGTCCCGTGCATTGGGCAGCCGCCTTGCCGCTTTTGTTCTTCTGATAGGCCGGCGCGATGTCGGCCTCCGAAACGTTGTGTAGTCGTTCGGCACGGGCCGTGGCGCACGAGTATGTCTTGGTGTTCCAGCTCAGAAAACCATCGCCGTCCGGGTCGGAGGCGGCGGACATGATCCGCTGGAAATGTTCGCTGATCTTTTGCAGCCAGTAAACATCCCCGGTGGCCTCCCACATCTGGGCATAGCTCTGGATCACGGCACCTTCGCCCCAACCCAGTGTGCCGGAGTCGGCGCTTTCCGAGTAGCCTTTCCCTTCGTTGAGCGCCAAGTCGTACGCCTTGTACGCTTCGGCCAATTGAGTAGTGTCGAACTGCGCCAGCGCGCTGCCGGCATTCGCAACCAGGATCGTCACCGCGATGTACAGCACTTGTTTCATTGGACCATGTCCTGATCTTTAGCATCAGAAGGTTAGTGGTCGTTCGAACGCCCACAGAGAAAATGTTCGAAGAATGCATAGATCACTGCGTTCGACTCGGGATTCGGCGAGTGCTTCGGGCGGTTGGTCATCCCAACGCGGTTTTCGTATCCGAGCAATTTGTTAATCGCCACCAGATGGTTCAAGGCACGCCATCGCTCGGGCGGATCCACCGCGCCGCCGGATACAAGGACCGGCCGTGGGGCAAGCAGCGCATGGAGTTCGTGCAAGTCGCGACTCTGTTCGAGCAGTCTCGGGTAGAGGCCACATGCCGGGTTCTCCTCGGTGACAACCCCCCGCTTGCGCCACGGTCGCGGATGCCAGCCCAGATACCACGGCTCCCAGTAATTCACGCTAGGATGAGTGTCCAACATGATGCCAGGATCCGATACGGCGACCGCAGCGAATCGGTCAAACAGACACCCCGCGAACATCGCCCACTTGCCTCCGAACGAGTGTCCCACGACACCGATGCGTTTGGGATCGACCTCCGGACGGCTCGCCAGAACGTGCCAGGAATTGGCCGCAGCACATCCCAGCATCGAAAGCGGTTCCACCTCGGCGTTGTCAATGTCCGGATGGTACAACGCGTACGTTTTCGCATCCGTCGCCTCGGTCGTGCCGATCGAGAGAGCGACAAATCCTCGCTTGGCCAGTTGGTAAGCAAAGTCGCGATGCTCGCCTTGCAGTCCAACGGCGGTTTCCGGTTCGTAGTAGACGGTCAGGATGGCTGGTCGCTTGCCGTCTCCGTCAGGGACCAGCAGATAGCCCGTCGTAAACTCGCGCGGAGTCCACTTGAAGCGGATCTTTAGCTGCTCGAAATTCTCTCGGCGTTCTGATCCCAAGACCTCGACCTTTGGCTCCGTGATTAGCGGCGGCCACGCACCCAGTAGCTCCTGCCACTCTTTGGAGATCTCGGCTCGCCGACGCTGCCACTCCCGCGGTGTTTGGACCACGCTCCCATCGGTAAACCGCAGCGGCGAGCGATAGTCGCCGAATTCGTTCTTCCATTCCGCTGGAGGCGAGAAGTACGATGCGATCTGTTTCCAAGAATCCTGTTGCGATTCTGCGGGTAGCTTGTCCTGGGCTTGACAGATACCAAGTTTCACATGCACGCCCGCTGCGGCCATCATCACGATCAGAAAAATAGGCCACGGCGTTCGTTGTTTGAATCTGCGACCCGTCCAATTCAGGTTCTGGGCTTGTCTCGTATTGGCAGTCATGATTAGGTGAACTCCGGGATCCAGGGCTTGGTGTGGCATCCATCGTAACCATTCTCGACGCCGTGCGAAACAACTGCCTCCCGATAAGGATTGGCGCGTTGGCCCGTTTAACCCGAAGCCGAAGGCGATGGCGGACAGTGGAATGGACTGTCCATACGTAGCCCCCGCCATCGCCTCCGGCTTCGGGTTAAACAGGCTATGTTCGTCCCGGGGCGGCGTAGCAGGTCAAGGCAAGCCCCTGAGTCCGATCTTCTCGACTGGAATGGCCTGGAAGCCGGGAATCTCTTTCCATAGGGTCGGGAGCTTTGCGAGGTCGAGCTTCTCGATCGAGCCTTCGCCGGACAGAAACGGAACATCTTCCAAGCTCCACTCGGGGTTGTTCTCACGGCCGAGCCAATCTTCCTCGATGCCCTTCGATATCGCGAATGGTTTTTTGCAGCCGATCAGGATGTTGTCGCGTATCGAGTTGCCCAGCGGCATAAGCGGAGTCTCGTCCATGACCTTGGCCAACCGCGGATATCGCTCGCGCCAGAGGGGCGACAGGTAACCGACCTGCTCGCATTTGGCCAGCAGGTTCCAGGAGCCTGGCTTGTCGAGGGTAATCCCTCTGGGACCTCGGGCGTCGACGTGAATGCCGATCGGCAGATCGACGAAGATGTTTCCTCGGATCGTGTTGTCGCGCCCACCGCCCAGCAGCACGCCACGGCCGACGCCGCCAAGAACGATGTTGCCCACGACCGCATCGCCACTATCGCAATCGTCCAAGTAGATCCCCGACGAACCGTGCCCCGCGTTGTTCGCGTTGTCGTGTATGTAGTTCCACCGCACGACGTTACCTCGACTGGACCAATCTCGTCCCGTATAGAAAACGCCGACATCGGAATAGTGAATGCAGACGTTGTGGATCTCGTTCAGCTCCAGAAGGTGTTCGTTTCCGCCATACGAGACAGCGCCGGTCGGGCCATGGTGGATCAGATTGTTGGCGATGCGATTCCCGCAGCCGCCAATGGTAATGCCGCGGCCTCCCATCCAGTCGAGCCGTCCAATGTGATGGATGTGGCAACCGACGACGGAGCACTGTCCCGGCGTCAGCGTCTTGCGATCTCCGCCGTAGACGCTTATCCCGTAAGACGCGGTTCGAGTCACCTCGCAGCCAATCGCAGCGACATGGACACCATTCAAGCTGATTCCGCTCTTGCCCGTGTTGCGGATCAGGCAGTTCTCGATCCTGCAATGCCGGCAGTTGTTCAGGTGGACGCCAAGGTCCCGACCGTTTTCGATCGTCAGGTCACGAACGACCAGATGCGACACACCATTCCCATGAACGAGAGGCCTCGGGCAAAGGGTCAGCCGAACCGGAGTTTCTGTGACGTCGCCCGGTGGCCAGAGGTACAGCCGGTTGTTCTTGCGATCGAGATAGTATTCGCCGGGGCGATCAAGTTCCTCGAAGACGTGTAGCGCGTAGAAGCGGCGTTTCGACTCCTTGTCCCAAGGCGAACCGATCCCATAGGCGTGCTTCACCGCCAACCGCAATTCGCCGGTACCCGGATCGTAGGTTCCTGCCTTCAACGCCTCGTCGGCCCAGTCGTAGCACCAAAAACCGTGCAGCCAGACGCCGCGATCAAAGTCCCATCGTTTGGCACGATCGCCGGGAAATCTAAAGGAACCGGGCCGATAGACTTCTCGCGTCACCCAGTGCGTTGGTTTCGACGCGCCGGCGTCGATCACCTCCGTGAACACCGCGAAGTCTTCGTTGGGCCAACGGGCCGACTGCATCGGCTGATCATCGAAGACCACTTCTTCTCGACCGTGCGCGCGATGTTGCGCCGGCAACGCATCCAGCGGTGGGAATCGTTGGCTCTTCAGGTCGGCCACCAAAACGTGCCGCTTCGCTTCGTCCGAGATCAGCGGTTCTGCCTCCGCGGCCGACATCGGCCGGAAGTCCTTGACGACTCGCGAACCTGACAGTCGAGTCCTGCCCGGCTGGGTGCCACGAATCACCAGCGGTTGGTCCTGGTTACCGGAATGCTCCGCACAGAGTGAAATACCTTTCTCCAGGTAGAATTCGCCCGGGCCGATCCAAATCGTTCCCGGCCCCGCTTCGCCGATCGCGTCGACGGCCTTCTGGATCGTGCCCAGGGGCTGTTCTTTCGTCCCGGGATTCGAATCGTTTCCCATTTTGGAAACATAGAGATCCTTCGCGAGGGCAAGTAGCGGCAACTCCAGAACGATACACACCACGGCAAGTCGACAAAACGCTCGGCGCATGACGGAACTCCAAGGGAGCGAGAAACAGGCTGAAAAATGGACGAAGAAATCGAGTGGCACTGCCGATCGCTCTCGGGCGTCGGTCGTGCAGGTGGCAGGGTATCACGACATTCTATCAGGGAACCCGACTTCCGCAAGAAAGCGAGCCGATCATCGAGCCGGTCCTGGGTGCGATACTGCGGGCGCAATCCGCTTTCGACTCCTCCTCTCTAGTCCCTCGCCGCCGAAGTCCTGCAATAGACCGTCTAAACCGAAGCCAAAGGCGATGGCGGGCGCAACGTGTGGAGCGTCTATGCCACTGCACGCCGTCGCCTTCGGCTTCGGGTTAAACGAGGATCCGTTGCACAACTCATTCAACGCGACATTGTCATCGCCAAGGAGTTGCGACAGCACGCCTCTGGCAGTATCCTTGAAGACGATTGGTGGAAAGGAGAACGTTTGCATTCGACAAACTCCCAAAGCAGGGCCGATCTTGGACGTTCTTTGTCATGAGCAGGCAACTCATCTCGTACGTCGGCTTGGTGGTGCTGTTCGCCTTGTCCTTTCTGGTACTCCATAGGATATACGGCTACGTCATTGTTATTCAGAGCGAGTCGAATGACTGTTTCTTCATGTTCGGGCGCCAGTTCCTGATGGGGTTCTTTGACCGCCCAGGGGCCCCATTGTGCTATGCGGGCCGATTCCTCGGCCAATTCTATTACCACACGTGGCTCGGAGCGTTGGTCGTGTGCTTGTGCGTCGCGTCTTTCGGTGTCCTGTTCCATCGAGTTCTGTCAAAGCGCAAAACGAACGTCCACGTTTCTCTGACGCTCATACCGTGTTTCCTGCTTCTCGTCCTCCACACATCCACCATTTGGCTCGTCCAGGACACGCTAGGGCTGTGTGCGAGCTGCGGGGCTTTTCTGGGGTATTTGTCGTTCCGGGGAAAGGTCTCCAGACGTGTCTCCGCTTTGGTGGCGACTCCCATCATCTATCTTCTTCTCGGAGTCTACGCGTTGTTCTTCGTGGCTTGGGTTGTCATCTTCGAGCTAAACGACAAGCCCCTGCGATCGGGCTTGCTCTTTGGAATCGCTTACGTCGTCTTCTGCATCGCCGTTCCCCTAATCGCTTGGCGGTGGGTATTCCCGATGCCTCTACTCAGCGCGCTGCTATGGCCTGTGACGTTCATTTGGCCTTCTCGCGGCGGCTTGCTTCATTGCAGCACCGCAAACATTGTCATGGATTGCGTTCTGGCCATCATGTTCTGCGCGTCCGTGTTCCTGATTCCGTATTGCGGCCGGTTGCCGTGGAAACCGCCTGTTCCGTCGCGCTGGCGGGCCAGGGCTCGCAGGTGGCAACGCGTCGGGCCGGCCATCGCGTTTGTCATTCTAGTCATTCTGCTCCACTCGATTCGATACGACACGAGGCTCAGCACGCTCGTCACATGCCGCCAGTTATACAAGAACGAGCAATGGGATGCCCTTCTGGCGGAAGTGAAGAAATGCCCTTCAACGAGCGTCGACCTGCAGTTCATGACGAATTTCGCCTTGTGCAAAAAGCGGCGGCTTCTCGACGAGATGTTCCACTACCCGCAGATGTGGGGCACTCGCGGGCTTGTCCTGAACTTCTCCACTTTGGGAGAGTTAAAACCGGCGGACGATGATATATACAGAGCCATGTACAACAGCGATCTCTTTTTCGAGATGGGGCACATCAACCTGGCGTTCAGACATGCCTACGACAGGATAAGCGCCGAGGGAGAAACATACGATGCCTTGAAACGCATGGCGCAGTGCAGCATGGTGAACGGAAACTATGCCATGGCGGCCAAGTATCTGAACATACTAGAAAGGACCCTTTTCCATAGCGAATTCGCTCGCCGCTACAAGGCAATCATCGCGGATCCGGTCGCCGCGGACAAGGAGTTTCGCGACCTCCGAAAACGTCTCCCCGTCGTCGACGTCTCCATGCGTCAGCATCCGTTCTTCCACATTAGCGCCTTGCTTACGAACAAAGACAATCGCGTGGCGTTCGACTATGTGACAGCATGGCTTCTTCTAACCAAGACCAAGGAATCACTCTTCACAATTGCTCAGAACGTGGACCAGTTCAACAGAACGGGATATGCCTCGATACCGACCCATTGTCAGGAAGTACTGTTGCTTTGGGAGAAACAAGAAGGCACTACAATTGACTTGCTTGGATTCGGCTACGACCAGGCGACTACCGTACGCGTGAATGAGTTCCTGCAGGACCTGCCGCGATACGGGGCCGGGAAGGATGCTGCGCATCGCATGCAGACTCGGTACGGCGATACGTACATGTTTTTCTGCTATTTTGTTCCGACACCTGCCGAATTGCGCCAGCGCATGGCGGCAGGCATTGGTTCCGGTACTATGCTTCGGCAAGAGTAAGGCTATCTCGACCTCGTCCGCCTGGCGAACGCCCAAGAGGAACGCGTGCAGTTTTCGGGGCATTCGAACGTTGGTTCCGTCAGTCATGACCCGCTCGGAAGTGAGAATGACATGAGGCGTCCGATCTATGGAGTATTGTTGGCGGCGGCACTGATCGTGTTGGTGGCGTACATGGCGCTGCCCCTAGGATGCAGCCGCATGCCAGACGTCAGGTCTGCGAGGCCGTTGAAGAGGGAGGCGCGCATCGATCCGGACTATACGTCTCTGGTCATCCCGCCGAACATCGCACCATTGAACTTCCGCATCATGGAGCACGGCCGAGACTTTGTCGTCAGAGTATCTTCCAAGGAAGGCGGAAAACTCGACATCCATTGCCCGGACCGAACCTGTCGCATCCCGGTCAAGTTCTGGCGACGACTACTGGAGACGAGCAAAGGAGGAACTCTGTTTCTCGACATCTTCGCGCAGGACGCGGACGGGACGTGGCTGCAATTCAAACAAGTGACAAATTCCGTGGCCAAGGAACCCATCGATTCCCACATCGTGTATCGGCTCCTCAGTCCGAACAAGGCGACGTCGAGGATCAAGGGGATCTACCAGCGGGACATCGAGTCGTTTCGGGAGTCCGCGATTATTACGTTGCGAGACGGAACATTCACCTGTTTCAACTGCCACACTTTCCATCAACACGATCCCAATACGTTTCTTTTTCACGTCCGCGTGAAACACGCTGGGATGATGCTCGTCATGGATGGCGAGACGCGGAAGATCAACACAGAACAGGCCCCGATGTTCAGACCCCTTGCCTATGCGTCGTGGCATCCCGGTGGTCGACACATCGCAGCTACCTGCAACAGGTTCCTCGGCCACTTTCCGGCCAACGACAGTTTGTACTATTTCCTGGCAATCGAAAAACGCGGCGATCTCTTGGTGTACGACGTAGAGAAAAACTCGCTCAGCACGACAGAGGCCGTGTTTGAGCAAGAATACATTGAGACCCACCCCTGCTGGTCGCCCGATGGAAAATACATCTATTTCTCGCGAGGCAAAGACATATCGGTCACCAGTCCGAAGGACTTGGTGAAGTCCAAGTTCGACATGATGCGGATATCATATGACGTAGCCACCGACACCTGGGGATCGCCCGAGACCGTAAAGGCATACTCGGAATTGGGGCTGTCCTGCGCGTTTCCTCGGCCTTCGCCATGCGGGAAGTACGTGCTGCACATTCTAGCCGACATGGGGACGTACCCCATCCACCGGAAAAGCTCGGACGTGTACCTGTTGGATCTCGAAACGAAGGAGCACCGGAGACTGGATGCGGTGTGCAGCGATCTTGCGGAGAGCTACCCACGCTGGTCCTCGAACGGACGCTGGTTCATCTTCACGAGCAACCGGCGTGATGGAATGAGCGCGTTTCCGTACTTGGCGTATTTCGACATCGAAGGCGAAGCCCACAAGGCATTTGTGATCCCTCAGGAGGATCCGGCGAATTTCGACACGTTCATCGACACGCACAACGTGGTCGAGCTCGTGAAATCGAGAGTGAACATTAGTGCGTTCAGGCTGGCACAGGGTATGAAGCAGCCGCCGACGGATGCCAAATTCCCCAACCCACCCAAAGTGGACGCGTACACGGGTGCAACGAAGACACAGCCGGACGGTTATTGATTCTGCCGAGGTCGCGACGATCCTGAGAATAGGTCGTGTCCCCGCTGAACAAAAACAAAGATCACCTTTAAGGAGTCCTCGCCATGCAACGACGTGATTTCGTGAAGTCTATCGTGTTGGGAGCTCCGCTGTCGGTCGCCGGGGCTCTCGCAGCCGAAGCCCCAGAGCCGCTGCGGATCGCTACGTTCGAGGCGGACGTGACACCGCCGTTGGGCAGTCCTTTGTGCATCGGACTTGTGGCGCCGGCGAAAGAGATCCTCGATCGGCTTAGCGCCCGCGGCATCGTCCTATTGGGCCGGCAGCCGCCCATCGTCCTATGCGCGGTCGATTGGGTAATCATCGCCAACGGCGCCCAGGACGCCTGGCGCGAGGCGTTGGCCGAGGCCGTGGGTACCACTGCCGATCGAGTCGCCGTACACGTGGTCCACCAGCACAACGCTCCCGGCGTAGACTATTCGGCCGAGGAGATTCTGGCCGCCCAAGGTCAGCCCGGTTTGATGTACGACAAGACTTTCTCCGAAGAGGCCCTGTCGCGCGCGGCTGTCGCGGCTGGTAAGGCCGTCGAGCAAGCGCGCCCGGTGACGCACCTCGGGCACGGCTTGGGTAAAGTGAAGGGCGTAGCTTCCACGCGTCGCGTGTTCAATCCGGATGGTACCTTGCGATTCTGGCGATCGAGCAGCGGCGGCAGCAAGGAAATGAAGGCCGCGCCCGATGGGCTCATCGATCCGTACGTCCGGCTGCTAAGTTTCTGGGACGGCGACCGTCCGCTGGCCTCGCTCACCTACTACGCCTGCCATTCGTGTGCCCTATACGGCCGCGGGGGCATAAGCTCCGAGATCATGGGGCTGGCCCGGGCAGCCCGCGAAGCGTCGCTACCGGAGGTGGCCCATGTCCACTTCAACGGCGCTGGCGGCGACATTGCCGTGGGTAAGTACAACGACAACACACTGGCCACCCGACCACGATTGGCCGAGCGGCTTGCTGCCGGCATGAAGGCCGCGTGGGAAACGCAGGAGAAGGTGCCGGTCACCGCGTCCGACGTAATCTGGCGGACCCATCCGGTCAGTCTACCGATACGCAAACGCGTGACCGAGCAGTGGTGTCTGGAGCAGTTGAAAAAGAGCGCGAAAGTCCAAATCAAGGCCGCCCGAGACTTGGCTTGGCTGCGTCGCACCGGGGCGGGACACAAGATCCCGTTGACCTGTCTTCGTATCGGACCGACATACACCTTGCACATGCCCGGCGAACTGTTCGTTCACTACCAATTGGCCGCTCAGAAGATGCGCCCAGACGACTTCGTCTGCATGGCCGCATACGGAGACCACGGCCCCTCGTACATCGGCACGAAACTGCTTTACGAACAAGGCGGCTACGAGTCCACCCGCTCATGCACCGCACCAGAGGTGGAAGAAGTACTGATGTCAGCAATGCGAGGTCTGCTTGGCGTTCAGGCGTAGAACAGGTGATACCGAACGCGGCAGAGCCACTCGGCGAGTGACAAGTGGCAAGTTCGGGTGATTGCTCCCTGTCCTTTTCCTTCGTCTATCCTGGAAAACGAAGTTACTCGATTTCTTTGATGCGGATGTTCTTGTACTCTGCCCACATGGGTCTGCCCGCGTGCAACTGCAGGGCAAGAATGCCTTCTCCCAGAGACAACTCGGGATGATTGTCTGTGAAATCTAGAATCAGCCTGCCGTTCATGTAGTGCTGAATGTGTGGTCCCTTGGCGATGATCACCACGTCGTTCCAGTTGTCAAGCTTGAACAGCTTTTCAAACTCCTCCGCGCTAATGAGAGTTCCGGTGACCTCCTTTTCTCCATCGGCTCCCCAGGTGGCCTCCTCGCCAACCATGCACATGCGGCCTCGCCCTATGCCTTCGCCGTAAATGAAGCCGGAAACACTTGGCAGTTTGTTTTGGTTGCGGATCTCGTGCTGATAGCCCCGGACGACCCATTTGTTTCGAACGTTGCCCTCAGTGATATGCTTCGATCGGTACTGAATGCCCGAGTTGTTCGTCGCGTTGCAGCGGAAGGAAAGACGCAGCTCGAAATCCTTCCGTACGGCATCTTGGCAGATCAGGAACGTATTGCCCTTGGCGGCATTCTCCGCAGTCGTCTCTCCACGAATCGCACCGTCATTCACTGACCACAGCCTGGGATCGCCGTCCCATCCAGTAAGATCCTCGCCGTTGAACAAGCACTTCATGTCTGCTGATTCAGCAGGAGCAGTTCGCGGGCCATCGGCAGCAAGGGCGGCAGAGGCAAACGAAACGAAAGCCAAAAGTGTCAAAGTGCGGATCATCGTGTTCTCCCAGGTGTGAGTAATAACGGTGAACGACGATTATGATTGATCATGAGACAATCTCAAGCCTGTCGAACGTGTTTCCTCCATTCAGGCCGTTTTCTGTCAGCGTCTGTCATAGCCGAGTTGTCCTCACGGCACTTCCAATATCCCCTCTTCCTTGGATTTGCGAGCCAGTTTGGGTATTCTGTTAGCTGAGAAAGCTGGCGGGGGAGTCGGGCGCGGAATCGAGTGAATTCAAATTGCAGGGGATTGTCATGATGCTGCGGATACTTGCTGCTGTCGCGTTGGGGCTGTGCATTTCGGCGAAACTTGCTGCCAGTGACGAATTGGCTCCGCCGGTTCGATTGGAAGCCAACGGCAAGGCGATCGACACCGAAATCGGTCATGCCGCGCCATTCGTGACCGATTTCGATGGCGACGGTGTTCAGGACCTGCTGGTCGGTCAGTTTGGGGGCGGTCAGTTGTGGATCTATCGCAACGAGGGCACGAACGCCGAACCCAAGCTCGCCGCCGGGCTCAAGTTCAAGCAGGGCAAGGACGACGGCCGCGTGCCGACTGGGTGATGCGTCGGATTCGGTCCACATGTTGTGGACCTGGACGGCGACGGACATCGTGACCTCCTCTCAGGCTCCTGGCCGGGCGAACTGTTCCTCTTCCGCGGTGGGTCTGATCACTCATTCGCGGCCCCGGAGATGCTCCGCGACAAGGACGACAATGTCATCAACATCGGCGGCGGTATCTCGGAAGACCGCGAGGGCTACACGCTGATCCGTGGGAATGCTACGTTCGAGCGCACGGACGAAGGCACCTTCGTCAACTATCACGGGAAGCGGCTCAAGAGTACGCCAGACAAACGATACGCTATTTCGGGCACGGCCTCGGCGGTAAACGCAACCGATTGGGACGGCGACGGTGATTACGATCTGATCGTCGGGGACATCAGCGGCAACGTTCACTTGATCCCCAACGAAGGCACATCGCAGGCTTATGCGTTTGGCGAGGACAGACAACTCGAAGTGGAAGGCCAACCGCTTCGCTCCAGCAGTAGCCGGGTCGGTCCGTGTGTCGCTGATTGGGACGGCGACGGCGACCTTGATTTACTGGTTGGCGCCGGCGACGGCAGCGTTTCACTGTTCCGTAACACGGGCACCGCCAAAGAGCCGAAGTTGGCAGCCGCCCAGCAGCTTGTACCGCCCGGCGAGAGTGCTTCGACATCAAATGCCCCCAAGGAGGCGCGTAGGGGAGGCCGAGCGAAAGTCTGCGTTGCCGACTGGAACGGCGACGGCAAGCTGGATCTGCTGGTTGGCGATTTCGCATACCAACAGCCGGACCGTCCCAAAGCCACGACCGAGCAGGAGGCGGAATACGAGCGAATTCGCAAGGAATTGGAGCCTCTGCGCAAGCGGTACGGCGAGTTGATCCAACGAATGCGTGGCGACTCGCGCCCTCGCACCGAAGAAGACCAGAAGAAGCTCGGCGATGAAATGAGCGAAGTCAGCACGCAAATGAGCGCCCTGCATGCGAAGCTCCCGCGCGAGTACGAGCCGCACGGCTGGGTGTGGCTGTTCTTGCGGAAGTAGCAGACAGAAATACGGGCTATCGTGCATTTTGCTGGCGTCCAGCGTCTACGGTGGGTTACAATGTTGGCGAGTTCACGGAGGTCTCCAGCATGGGCGCCGATCACGTGAACTCTGGCTGCTATCGCAGAGAGCCTGCCTGCGCGAAGGGAGCGTCCCTTCGGCATCATCAGCGGAATCTAATCAACGAACTGGAGGATCCAAGGCCATGAAGAAACACTTTACACGACGTGGCTTTATCGGAATCGCAGCAGCCGGTTCCGCCGCGATGTCCTGGCTGGGCGCGCGCCGTGCGCCGGCGGGGTTCACCCCTGAAGTAGACAAACCGGCCCTGCTCGGTGGCCGACCGGCACACTCGGGCGGTTGGCCACGATGGCCGGTTTGGCGCGAGTCATGGGAACCCGAGATCCTCCAAATCTTGCGCAGCGGCCGTTGGTACCGCGGCAGCGGCGGCGGAAAGGTGCCGGAGTTCGAGGCCGCTTACGCGACACTGCTGGGTGCCAAACGTTGTGTGGCTTTGGCCAGCGGCACGACTTCGCTGATCACCGCCCTGCACGTGGCGGGCGTGGACGCCGGCGATGAAGTCATCGTTTCGCCCTACACGTTTATCGCCACGTATAACGCGATCCTGATCAACAAGGCCCTGCCTGTGTTCGCCGACACCGATCCTGCCACGCTGACCATGGATCCGACATCCATCGAAAGCCGGATCACGGACCGGACCAGCGCGATCCTGCCGGTGCACATCTACGGCATGCCCTGCGATATGGACCCGATCAATGCGATCGCTGAGAAACACGATCTACGCGTCGTCGAGGATGCCTGCCAGGCTTGGTTGGCCGAATACAAGGGCCAGAAGTGCGGTACGCTTGGCGATATGGGCTGCTTCAGCTTCCAGAACTCCAAGCATATCACCTCGGGCGAAGGCGGTGCCATCACCAGCAACAGCGATGAACTGGCCGACCGGTGCTACTCGTTCCACAACTGCGGCCGCGCCACTCCGAGCTTTCCAGGCACCGGCTGTTTCACTCGCGGCAGCAACTACCGAATGCAGCACTACCAAGCCTCGATGCTTCTGCAACAGATGGACAAATTCGTGAAGGAGACCGAGGTCCGTCGCGAGAATGCCGATTATCTGAGCGCCAACCTCAAGGAAATCCCTGGCGTTACCCCGGCACGCTTGCCGGAGAACAGTCGGGCGGTTTGGCATCTCTATCCATTGCGAATTGACTCGAAGCAGTTGAGTGGACTGTCCCGCGATGCCTTCTTGCGGGCACTCCGCGCCGAAGGAGTTCCCTGCAGCGGTGTCTATCACGAACAGTACAACGATGGCTTGCTGGACGAGGCAATCAATTCTCGCGGCTACCAGCGACTGTTCAGCGCAAAGCGACTGAAAGAATATCGCGACAGCTTCCAGGAATTGAAGGGCAACGCCGAAGTCTGCACGACGACGGTCGGTCTGTCCCAAAGCCTGCTGTTGGCCCCGCGCAGTGACATGGACCATATCATCGGAGCGATCCGGAAGATTCAGGCCCATAGCTCGATGTTGGCAAAGGCGTGATGAACGATCTACAGTAGGTCTGGTGTTGACCCAAATGTCCGAGCAAAGAAGAGGGCGCGGGAGCAGTACTTTTCTGCACATCCGTTGCTCCCGCTGCCTGCACGTGGTTGACTGGACCGCCCTGGCCCGTGTCCTTTTCCTGGTGGCCGGGGCGGCCGCGCTGCAGGCTGCGGAGCCTGCCAAGAAGGTAGACAAGTCCCCCAAAACCGACTCGACGTACGAGTCCGATCCGGGCAAGTACGTCGCGGAGCCCAGTAGGAACCAGGAGGAGCGGGTCCGCAAGCCCGCGCGCCCCTCCGAGCGGAGCTTCTTGGAGAACCTGAACGCCGCCGGCCTGAAGTCGGTGATGGCCGAAATGCCGGAGGGCACGTGGCACGAGTTCGTCATGATGCCGCTCCGCGACGGCGTCAAGCTGGCAACTGACATCTTCCTGCCAGCCAGCGGCGACGGGCCCTGGCCGACGGTGCTGCTGCGCACACAGTACTCCCGCTGGGACAGTCGGGGCTTTCGGAGCATGGGCGACGAGCCGTGCGTGTTGGTTCTCCAGAATGTTCGCGGCAAGTATGGATCTGAGGGTGCCGGAACCTTCGATTCCCTCAGTTTCGACTCGGACATCAATGACGGCCACGATACCCTGGACTGGATCGCCAAGCAGAAGTGGTCCAACGGCAAGGTAGGAATGTGGGGGCCTTCGGGGCACGGCATCGCGCCATCGAACGCCATGTGGTCGTTGAACCCGCACCTGACGGTCATCGACGTGAATGTTACCGGCGACAACGCGTACTTGCACTGGACCTTCAGCAATGGCGCGCGGAGGTTCCTTTATTCGTGGCTCAGTCAGAGGGGGCTGGAGACCGGGAAAGGCGAATGGCCGCGACCAACGACTCGCCCCTTCGACGACAAGGCATACTACAACTTCATCAAGAAAAAGGCCCCCGAAGTCAAGACCTACTACCGCATGAAGGCTGGCTGGTTCGACTTGTTCAGCGAGGCGGCCCTGGACCACTTCGCGGTGTTGGCCCCCGGTGGTCGTGCCTTCGCCCAGGTTGGTCCCGGCGGCCACGGGAAGATTGGCGGCGACCTGGAATTCAAGGCCCGCAACCGCCTCTCGGCCGAAGCCATGAAGTCCTCGCGCGGGCTAAAGGAGTGCCTGGCCGGCGAGCCGCAGGACGCGGGGTCGTGCCTGGCCTATTACCTGATGGGCGACACCAAGGACCCCGCCGCCCCGGGCAACGTTTGGATGACCACCGACCGCTGGCCCGTCGAGCACACACCGACCTCGTACTACATGCAGTTGGACGGCAGCCTGACTCTCCAGGTGGCCACAGAGGAGGAGGCGTGCCTGAGTTACGACTACGATCCGGAGGACCCCGTGCCCAGCCTTGGCGGGAACTACGATGTCAGCGATCCGAAGCGGTTGCAGATCGGGCCTTTGGATCAACGACCTTTGAAGGACCGCAAGGACATTCTGCGTTTCGCCACGGCACCGTTGGCCGAACCCGTTGGCATCACCGGCAAGGTTTGGGTGGAACTGCACGTATCGAGCGACGCCCCTGACACGATGTTCACGGCCAAGCTGGTCGACGTCTACCCGGACGGCTACGAGGCGGTGATCCGCGAATCGGCCATGCTGGCCCGTTACCACCGGGGGCTCGCCCAGCCCGCGCGACTCAAGAATGGCGAGATCTACAAGCTTGCGATGGACTGCTGGAGCACCGCCCTGGTCTTCAACAAGGGCCACCGTATCGCTGTGCACATTTCCAGCAGCAGCGACCCGGCCTATGAGGTACACCCGAACACGTACGAGCAAGTTCCATCGATCGCCGAGGCAAAGGTCGCTCGAAACACAGTCCACATGTCGGCCGATCATTCATCGAAGTTGATTCTGCCTGTGGTGGCCAAGGAGACCTACACTGGCGTTGACCGTTAGGCACGGAGGCGTTGCATCCGTAACGAGCCGATCACAACCCTGGCGAATGCTAGCGGCGCCAGTACGCGGGGTGCGTTTTTGGCGTGCCCCGCATTCACGAAGCTACGATGAAGGCCCTGCCTTGATAACCGACGCGTCGCCACGCTTCCCTGGCTGTCCTTTCTCGAGTCTTTCTGGCTGCCAGTAACGATATCGCATATCGCGTTCGTCGCAGCTTCTCGTACGCTTGAACGAAACCCTTTCGCGAAAGCGGGCATCCATTTCTCATGGTTTTGTCAACCGACGCCTGTGGAACACGGGGGCTTGGATAAAGTTTGCCGGCACCGGACTACCTTACCTTTCGCCAAACGCGCTCTAATCGCGATTTTCGTTGAATCCGTCACGACTCGTAGACGATCTAAAACCAGGAGAAACCCTTCTTCTTCCAAGAAGACGTATCCACACAAGGTGCGGTAGGGCTTACCGACAAGACGCGTGCTTGCCAGCCACGCAAATCGTGGCAAACAACAACGCGAGGGGGGAAATGGTTATGAACCACGCGGGTGGCGTTCCGGCGAGGACCGCGAATTCCAAATCCTGGCGAAAACCGAGATCATCGAGGCTCCATTGGCTTCTGCGCGTGGCGTGGACCTTGGCGGCCGGTGCGTTGATCGTAGGTTCCAGCGGATGCACAGCGCTGCAGGGTGTGCGAGACCTCGTCCAATACAATGACGTTTGTGACGATTTCGTCGTCGGATGGCGGAACTACGTGTGGGCGAATGAGGCATGGCATGCCGCCAAACCCGCTTACGGCGGCCAGCCGTACGTGAAGGACTTTGGCGAGGGGTTTCGTGCTGGCTACCGCGATGTGGCCGCCGGCGGTCACGGCTGTCCGCCTCCTCTGCCTCCGCGTAAGTATTGGAGTTGGAAGTACCAAAGCCCCGAAGGCCAAGGCAAAGTGGCCGCGTGGTTCGAGGGATATCCTCACGGTGCTGCCACCGCCGAGCAGGAGTGCGCCGGCAATTGGCGCCAAATCCAAGTGTCCCATGTGATCGAGGAGCAGTACTCGCCTGAATTCGAACAGGCGCAGATTCCACGGTCCGACGGCACGCCCTTCCCGCAACCCGCGGCGGGCGCAATGCTGGATCCCAGGATTCGGCCGACAGAGATGCTGCCGGAGCCATCAGGAATTCCGCCCGGCCAGATGCCGTTTCAACCGGCTCCCCGTGAGGGACCACCCTTGAACGACGGCACGATGCGGGGAGTTCCCAGGTCACCGGTCATGATGCCAGACCGGGGTTCGATCCTGCAAGCAGGGCATCGGATCACAGATCAAACGGGCGACCAACGCTTCAGCGGACGTCGCCTGCCTAACCCGTCTGGATTCGTCGGCGGGCCTGGCGACGGGGTTGCCTCGGAGTACCGGTAGCTCCGTGGCGTCGACGATCCGCACAGCCGGTCGCATCGCCTGGAGAAAGGCGGCAGGCGGGTGCTTGGTAGATGAACGGAGAGGACTGGAAAACTAACACAGCAGACCCAGTGAGCAAAATCATGCGTGCCCACTTCAGCATTTCCGAACAACTAAGTAAGAGAGTCGTTCGCGGTCGCCGAGATTTTCGGACAGATCGAGCCAGCGGACTGCTCGTCGCGTTGTGCCTGTTGCTGCTCTTAGGGAGCACGGGTTGCCAATCCGTGCTTTCACCGATTAGCGGCATCCCAGCTCATCGGTTGCCGCCGCAGTTCCTTGCGCAGCCCAAGAACAATCTGATCCCCATCGACGTAGCCCGCCTTCGACAGGAGCCGCCTCGAGAGTATCTGCTGGATACGAGCGACATCCTCGGCATCTACATCGAAGGTGTGTTGGGCGAGATCGATGCCATGCCGCCTTTCCACATGCCCACGGCCGAGAGCAATCTGCCGCCAGCCATCGGCTACCCCGTGCCCGTTCGCGAGGACGGTACTCTGCCGTTGCCGTTGGTGGCACCGATCCGCGTCCGAGGATTGACGCTGACGCAAGTGGAAAACGTGATTCGAAAGGCATACACCGTCGACCAGGTAGTCCTCGCCGAGGGTAAGGATCGTATCTTCGTCACGTTGATCAAGGAACGGGAGTACGCCGTCGTGGTCATGCGCCGGGACGGTGAGGAACAGAGCTTGAGCAATCAACTCGTAGCGTTGCCAGCCTACAAAAACGACGTGCTGCACGCTTTGGCCGAGACGGGCGGCTTGCCGGGCCTGAATGCAAAGAACGAGGTCAAGATCTTCAAGGGTCGTCTGATGGATGGCCGTAAACGGGACGCCTACGTCCGACAATTCTACTCGTCTCCGCCCTCTGACCCGTGCCTCTGTTACCCCCCGTTACCGGACGATCCCGCGATCATTAGCATCCCCCTGCGTTTGCCGCCGGGCGAGGTGCCGACATTCAACCCTCAGGACATCATCTTGGAGAGTGGCGATGTCGTCCTGATCGAAGGCAGGGAAAGGGAAGTCTTCTATACAGGTGGCATGCTTGGTGGCGGCGAACACCCATTGCCGCGAGATTACGACCTGGACGTTATCGGAGCGATGTCGATGGTCGGCGGCCAAGCGTTGAGTCTGTCCGGCGGTGGGGGACGCGGTGGGGGACGCGGTGGTGGCGGCGGCTTTGGCGGTGGCGGCGGTGGCTTTGGCGGTGGTGGCGGTGCAGGAATGGTCGGCGGTGTGGCGCCGGGACAGCTCTACATCATCCGCAAAACGCCCTGTGGCGATCAGATCACCATCGCCGTGGACATGGTCCGAGCCCTCCGCAATCCCAGGTCCCGGCCGCTAATCCAAGCCGGCGACATGCTGTGGCTGCAGTACAAGCCATCTGAGGAAATACTCAACTTCAGCCTCGGTACGTTCTTCACCTACGGCATTTCTGAAGTGCTTGGCGGTCGCCGTTAATCTTGAGAGAAAGGCCCCTGGATGTTGAATCCAGGGGCCCTAGTCTTCGCCGTATTCCCAAACCGTCCGTCCGCCGAGGCGGTTGCCCGAAAGAGCGGCTTCTTACGTTCCAGGCTAATCCGGCGACGGGGCGAATCAAGCTGGAATCCGTAAGAAAGTGTGAATCGTCAAGTTCGTCACGCGGATTCTGCGCGTACGGCTGCCCTAGGGAAGCGATCCTAAACAAAGCAGTCTTCCATCGACCGTCGATACGTACAGCTTGCCGTCCGCGGCAATCATGCCATCGAACACCGGTGGCGAATCAAGTCGTCGCTCCACGAGTTTGGAACCATCTTCTGTGGAGACCGCCCATAGGGCAGCACCCATCCGACCTTCCAAGGCGGCATAAGGATCTTTCTCTGGGACCGCATCGGGCGGCCCGGCGAGGAATAGAGCGTTCCGAGTCAGTACCATCGCCAGAGCGCGGATGGGTACATGGGTTGACCACTTCGGTCCCTTGGCCGGTTTGTATTCTGTGCCGCGACCGCTTCGATTGCCCGGTAGCAGCGCCTCGGTGTCACCAAGGTCGGCAAACAGCAAGTAACCGTCGCGGCCTGGCGTGAACTTCGGGCTCAGCCTCTCCCGGACCGAAAAGGCGCGCTGGCCGTACGTCGTCTTGTCATCAAAAACTAAGATCTGCCCGGACTTCGGCCCTCGAGTGGCGAAGTGGCTTCCGGGCCACAGATCGTTGTGGAACCAATAGAACCGGTCGTGCCAAGTGTCGTCCAGCAGGCCTGACGTCGACGTTAGGCGAAGGCCAATCACTCGGTCGCCTCCGGCACCACGCGGTACGGTCTTGAGCTGATTGAGTTCCAGGTCGAACTTGTTGTGGAACATGAAAAGGTGCCGGCCGTCGCTCACCAGGACGTCCGTCTTCGCTCCCTCCATGTGGAATGGTTGCCCCGTGTCGTTGTCGATGTCTGGCCATGGCCCGTCCAGGTGAGCCTGGTAGCGGATTTTCCCAGACAACGGATTCAAGCCGTAAAGGAAGATGCCTCCGTCCAGGAAGCTCGATCGACCAGCCGCGAAGTAGACTGTGTCGCCAACAACTAGAACGCTGCCGTGCACACCCCAAGGCGACTCAAGCTGACCAAACGCTGCGATACGACGATTTGAGGGCGCGGCACGGAATCGCCACGCCAATTCGCCGTCGGAAGCTCGGAGGCAATAGACCCAACCATCGCGGCAGCCGAACAGAACCAGACCGCGATGGAGCGTGGGTGACGAGTCGATCCTTCCACCGGCCGTGAAAGTCCACAGACGTCCACCGTCTTCCTGGTCAAGGCAATGGACGGTATGCTCATCCGCGGAAGCAACGAAGAGCCTTCGATCAGAGACCACCGGTTGCGTTAAGCGTCCCCCAACGTTGACCTCCCACAAGGGGCCCGCGTCGTGAGGCACATCACAATTCGCGGCCCCGCTTCGTGTCGGATCATGGCGATAGGTCGGCCAAGCAGCGAGATTTTCGATTGCCGATTTTCGATTTCCGATTTGGTTGAAGGCCGGGCCTCTTGCGAATTGGTCTTCCCAGTTTCGAGTTTCAAGTTTCGAGTTTCCAGTTTCCAGTCCCGGTGCCAAGGCATTGAACCCGTTCAAGGCCACACCGGTGTAACAGACGCAGGGGTGTGGCGGGACGTATAGAAGGCCATTCGCCGGCATCACGCCGTAGCTGCATTCGCCGCGAGTCCAATCACAGCGCATGTGGCCTTCGCCGTCTCGGATGTCTACGAATTCGATACCTCGCTTGGGCCAGAGCAGGTATTGTTGAGTGGCTTTGCTGCGGTAGCAGCGCACGTGATGTCCTATGCTCATGAGTTGACCGATGTCAACGGATTTCTTAACCTCGCCAGTCACGGGATCGAAGCCCAATACGTGCTTCCCGGTAACTCGGGGGGCCTCCATTCGCTGCTTTGGTACCGTGCCCATCGGCATCTCGGGCGTGAGGCTACTCCACACCAGACCATCCGCAACCAGTAGGTCTGCGGGTTGCCGTGGTGCGACACGCGGAATGCGCGGGCCGCGCCAGAGCTGTTTTCCCGTCACAGCCGAGCGCGCGATCAGCCCTTCACTGCTGGTGGTCAAGACCACGTCCCCGTACATCACCAAGGTAACGCCGGTCCCAACGAGGTCGGGCCACGCCTGGCTAGGCTCGCGCCACAGTTCCTTGCCGCTGGCCAAGTCCAAGCAGACGAGGTCCTCGAACGTGTGGTAACAGACTCTGCCGTCGGAGGCCGCCAGCGAAAGCGTGACAATACGTGACTCGGGTTTTCGCCACATGACCTTACCGGTTTCGGCATCGACAGCAACGATCGTCTCGTCACCCGGCGCCGCGGGAGGCACTCGCGGAGCATCTGCTGCCTTCTTCCATCGCACCGTCACATCCCAGGCAGTCGCGCCTTTGGGGTACTCTGGCACGTTCTTCATGCAGCGGGCGAGCAATACGCTATCGCTTAGAATGAGTTCATCGGTGTTGCTCGTTTCTTCAAGCACACGGATCGTGTCGCCTGTGCGCGCGTCAAGAACGGTGACCGGAGCGCGGTATCCCAACGTGACATAGACGTGATCATCTGTGCTCACCAGGCGTCTGGGCAACGACATGGGGGTGCTCCAGTGGCCGCTGGCTTTCCATTGCGACGGTCCCCATTCGGCGAACGGACGTTTCCAGAGGAGAAGTCCGTTGAAGGCGTCCCTCGCATAAATGGCCCATTCTTCAGGGAACCGGCTGTCAAACAGACCGCGAACGCCGTCGTCCATGATGTAGAAGATGTGCCCGCCGGATGTAACGAGGGCGGATATGCTGGGGGTGTATTCGTGACTCCGCGGCCAAAGCGGGGCAGCTACCCATCGCATCGAACGCGGTGGCCCTGCTTCGCTGTCCCGGGACACGGCATTGCCGGTCGAGTCGTAGAGATAATGCGTCCACTCGTCAATTTCTTCCGGCCAGGGCTTAACCCATTTTCGATTGTTGATTTTCGTTTGCCGATCGAGGAAAACAGCAACACCGCCAGGGGCCAACACCCGCATTATCTCCTCATCTTGTATCTCGCATTCCGTATCCCCAATCACGACCAGATTCACGAGATTCTCGGCGTAGGGCAGATCTATGCCGTTGAACGTGTCTGCGGATACTGGCCCATAGAGCCCCCGAGTCTTGATGTGTTCTCTCGCTTTGGCGACCCTTGCGGCATCTGTGTCGAGCGCATGGACCAGAAATACGTCATTCGCACGTAAGCCTACTGTAACGTCAGGATCATCGCACCCAATTTGTACAATCAGTCCGCCGCTGACACCGGAGGCCTTGATGATTTCCATTCCCGACTCGGCCCGCAAATCGCCGGAGGACAACACCCAAGCGGCGCAACAGGCCGAGACGGCATAGGCAAATCTCGTCTTTCTCATTGATCTCACCTCAGTATTGCGGAATGAACCACTTTGACGTGATGACTCACGGCGTTGCATCCACACCTGTGATACGGTAGGGAATCAGCGTTACGGGGCCGAGCAGGCCAGAAGGCTTGAGCTCCCAGGCAGCGGCGTCGAAGGGCTTGTACATGTGACTGACCAGGTTGATGTCGTGGAATTTCTTCCAGTCCACACCGCGGATATCAAGGTCACGGATTCGATTAGCCGAAAGGTTAGTGACCTCGATAACGATTTCATTTCTTCCGGCGTTGAACGCGTCGCCCACGTCGACGCGAAACGGGTGCGCTACCACGATCCCCGCCGGCCTACCGTTCACCCAAACGCGGGCGCTTTCCCGCACGTCTCCCAAATCGAGAAACCAGCCATCGGGCCGTTTGTCGGGAAGGTCGACCTGTATTCCATAACGAGCAGCGCCAGCGAATCGCTTGGCTTCTTCGTCACCCAGTTGCGTCCAGCATTTCAACTCGCCGGTTGGGAAGCCGTTCGGCAAGACCGGCCCCCCTTCCGTGAATTCCACCTGCCACCTTCCTTCGACCGGAACAGGCTTACCTGCTGGTTCGATGATCGGCCATGCTGGTCCTGACACCGATGTCTCAAGAAATGCGCGCAGTACCCGCGTCTCGCCGGGCTGCAACTGCAAACGGACTTCGGTTCGTCCTGCGTTGCCACGTTTCGGCGCCACACCCGTCCGGCCTGTCATCGGATCCATCAGTAGCGCGGATCGGCAGTGCGTGGCAATCGGTACCCATGCGTCGATTGCGTCGGCCGAATGGTTGACGACGAAATAGGACACATGCGTCGGGCTTTTGCGGCGAATGAACTGCAGGCCGTGATCGACCAGCGGTTCCCGACCGATCCCCGCGGCTATGAGCAGTGCCGACAGATCTTCCGCGACGATCAGTTTCCCCTTGCCTACCCGAGCTACGCCGTTCGCCGTCGAAGAAACCTGGCTCAGCAACTCGCTCAGTCGTTGCTTGCGTCCCGCATGCTCGAGCCAGCCAGGGACATCCCGCGGCAGGTGCTTCCAGACCAGGATAGTCGCGCCGGCTTCTGCGAGGTCCAAAAGGCGTTTCGCCGTGCGGACCTTCATGAATGTCGCAGCGGGCACGAGAACGGTGCGATACTGGTTTCTACCCTTTGTGCGCAACGCCTCGCCATCAAGAACCACGTCGAGCAACTGTTGATCCGAGATAAAGTCGAACGTGTACCCATGGTCGATCATCCAGCGGCCGGCATCGCCACATCCGGCTTCTTCGACCCATTGCGGATGATGCACGGAAAACCGCTGCTCGCGCATGCCTTCGGCCATCCAGAGATCGTACACCGGCCAGTAGAGCAGCACATCGTTGTGCGGACTGCCGTCTTGCAGCACGCTTTGGCACCGCGTGATATAGGCATTCAGCGCCGGCACATCGCGAAAGATTGAATTGCGAGCGTTCCCTTGAGTGGATGCGTAAAACAGCCACCCCGGCCAAGCCGTCTTTTCCGGCGCATAGCAGATTCCGTGATAGTAAATACAGTTGATTCCGTTCAGCAGCAGCTTATCCGACTCGGCCTTGATGTGGGCAAGCGTTGTGTGGTAGTGATTCCGAAGCCATGTAAAACTCTCCGAAATCACAACATCTCGCCCCGCAACGTGCGCGGCGGACGAGGCGAAACGGTTGACCAAGTCGCTCTGCTGGTCTGGTCGAATCCATTTAGGATCACGTCGATAACCCGGTATGTCTAACACTGACGCCCCAAATACTTCCGTCTCGGGGATCTGGGCCGACGCATACATGTCCAGCAGATTGGCTGGTGCCCCGTGAGCCTGCATGCGCAAACCGCTACCGCGATCTTGCCCCCAACGGACGACTTCGCGCACGCGGTCTAGCAGCACGTCGGACAGCGTTTCTCGGTAGTCGCACGTGACGCGGCGGACTTCCTCCGGATCGCCTTTGCCGCCGAAGGCTTGCGCGTGATCTTCCAACGCGTAGCCGCGCACCTGTCGGAACGACTCCAGCAACTCTGGGCACCAGTTCCCCGGGTTTTCAAACGAGTCGTAGTAGAACGCTCGGGGCGACGCGCCGCTGCCTTCGGTGAATCGCTGAGTCATCCAGTCGAGGTGAAACGCCACCGCGGCTTGGGAATACGGATTGATCGCCAGTCCTTCTCCGCCCGGCCCGGCGCGTTTGACCCTGGCGGCGTTGGGCTTCGCGACGATCCGGCCATCTTCGACGGCAAAGGTCATCTCGCCATGCTCCGGCGTCACGTGGGGGCCGCCCATTCGCCAGCCCGAACTCGGAGTCAAGTCGATATTCATCCCCAGCCGTTTGGCTTCCGCCACCGCATGGTTGAACATCTCGAACCACTTGGGCGAGAAGACGTCGATAAAGCGATCTTCCTCGCCGCGGACCCCGTAGATTCCGATCACGCCCATGTTGCCCCAGCCCGCCTTGCGGTACGTCTGGAGATTCCAGGTGAGGCCCTTCTTCGTCACAGCACTGCCGGGCCACCACCAGTACGCACCAGGGCGTGCTTCTGGACTCACTTCTGGCCATCCCAAGTCGCCTCCCGTCCCTTCTTTAGGAAGAAATGCTACAGGTGCCGTCCAAGAAGGCGTGGTAGCCGCATAGTCTTCCTCGCAATCGGGCGTGGGACATTCCACGGCCTGGATCTCGTCGACGCCGATGCACAAACCGAACGCGGCTATGATCCAGTTCAGGGCAAACATGCGGTGAACCATCAATCACTCCTTCACGATGTAGGGAAGCAATTGCGCGATGTTTCGCGCGTCGTCAATGCCGCGGTGATGGGTCCCTTGAAGTTGCAAGCCAACCTTGCGTAGAGCGCCTTTCATGCCCTCCGGCTTGCGCAAGCCCATTCGTTCGGCGAACGCTCGTTTCAGATTCAGATGATCGCCGAACGGGTATCGAATACGGTGGAAAGAACAATCCCGCGTCAGTTGCTTGCGATCGTAGTCGCCCCAAGAACAGAAGAGGTGGTTCGGGTATTGCACCGCCCACCCGACAAGCCGGTCCAACACGACACGAAATTCGTCTGCGCTGTCGACCTGCTGCTGAGTAATACTGGTCAAATCGGTGCAAAACGGCGTCAGCGTTGGATTCCGAACAGGCCGCACAAAAGAGCCAAACTCGTCGACCGGCTGAAGTGATCGCGCATCGGCCATCACCGCTCCGATCTCGATAATCTCCATCTCGCGTTGCGGAAACGTGCACCCGTCGCAGCAGGTGGCTTCTAGGTCGATCACGAGGTAGTAGTCGTATTGCATGGCGAAATATCACGTCGCGGGCGCAACGGGCACTGGAGCAAGCGTTTCAAGCCGCAGAGTTTCTCATCGCCAAATCCGGACATTTGCGTTTTGAGTCAAGCTGCTACACGCTGCTTTCGATACTAGAGGAAGAAGGATCGCTTTCAACTCCATGGACAAGGTTTGCCCCTTACGATCTCCAAGCCGCGTCAGTCAGTAACTGACGCGGCTTTGTTTTTGCGCCTCGCACCATCAAGTCACCGCCCGCGTCTTGCCGATACTGTATCAGATCCATCGACACCGTGTGAGGCCGTCGCGGTCCTGCCCCCGCGACGGCTTCTTTTTTTGCGGGCCCCACTCATGCGTCATGTGTTTCGGTCGAGTGCCGTTGAAGTGGCTGGGTTCTTGCCGGCGGTCGTCGTCCTCCGGGTATCAGATCGATACTCACGCACACGAAGGCACTTCTTTCGCGTTTCTTTGGCCCTGGCGCGCAGGATATTCGGCTTCCCTGGGTAAACGAGTGTGAAGGGACACGGAACGACGCGAAAGACGCCGCCGTGTTCAGTTCGGATACCGTATCTCACACACTTGTTACAGGGAGTAATTGCGATGAAGACCTTAGCAGCTACGCTGGCATGCGGATTGGCGATGTTGGCCGCTTCCGCCGCAACGGCCCGGGGGATCGGTCAGACAGGTCGCCCGCGAGCATCTGTGCACCGTTCGGCCAGTCACGTTGGTCGTCCAACCGCACGGCCAAGCGCTCGTCCCGCGTCCACCGCGATGCGCACTGGAATGAATCGTCAGCCGACGTACCGCGGAATGGGCTCAACGCGTCCCTGGGCGAGTATTGGTGACATCAAGGGCGAAAGACCCCAACCGCGGACAGTTGGCGGCGGTCGTCCCTGGGCCAGCCTTGGCGACATCAAAGGCGAAATGCCCGGACCAAAGCGAGTCAGAGGCATCGGCGGGTATCGCCCATGGGCCAGTATCGGCGACATCAAAGGCGAAATGCCCCGGCCCTAGGAAGCTGACGTGCTCTTACCTAAATCATCAGCCACCGTCCGCCGATGTTGCGGCTTAGGGACGGCGACTATCTGGCGTCAGGATTTCGCAGCCTTCACGCGAAAGTTGACACCAACCGGTCGACGGCTCCTACCCACCGCTGACCGGCGGGATGCAGGCGATCTCGGCGTCGTCGGGGATTTCCGTTTCGTCTTGGGCGTAATCGGTGTTGACGGCGAATGACGTGTGACGCACCAGGTGGGCCAGATCGGGAAATTGGCTACGGATCGCGTCGCGTAACTCGGATACGGTCGCACCGCGAGGCAGGTCGACGTCGATTACGCCAACTCCGGCCAGTTGCCTAGCCACTGCAAACAGTCTAACACGAACCTTCATGTTACGACCAACTCCTCGCCGCGAGTGGTCAACAGCGATTCGAGGTCCGGCATCAGGCCGTAGGCCAAGGCCAGGATCTTCAGCGGATGAATCGTCGGTTTCGTGGTTCCCTGCTCCATCTGCATCTTGCACGCACTGCACTCGGTAGCGCCGACTTGGATCTTCGGGTCACGAAGCGACGAGATCAGCCCCCAGCCGGCTCGCAAACTGCTTCGGTAGTTCTTTCGTCGGAGCCCGAACGTTCCAGCCATCCCCGAGCAGCCCTTCTCCAGTCGATGCACAACCACCCCAGGGATCAGCCCAAGGAGGTTCTCCCCAGGGCTGCCCACTTCCAGGGCCCTGAGATGGCACGGCAAATGGTAGCCGATTACAGCGTTGACCGGTTTGAGGTCCAATTCCAAATCGCCGGCTTGGTGCATTCGCCATAGGTACGAGCACGCATCGCTGGTGTTCTCCGCCACCAAACGAACATCTTCTTCGTCCAACAGGTTCAGGTATTCGTGGGTCAGGCAGAGAGCCGCCGTCGGTTCCGTAGCTACGATGTGGTATCCCTGGCGTACCGCGTCTGCCAGAACGTCGATGTTGCGTGAGGCCAACCGTTTGGCCCTGTCCACGGCGCCCAGGGATATCGCGGTCGAACCCGACGACGCCTGCCCCGGATGTACATAGACAGCTACACCGTTGTGTTCCAGGACGGCAACCAGGGCGTTGGCCAATTGCGTATCGTGCCAGTTGGCATAGATATCGACGAAATACAAAACCTTCTTGCCGCTGCGGCGGGGCGGCCGCGTTAAACGTCTTCGGTGAGCTTGTTGCAGGAATGTCCGGCTCTCGAACCGGGGCAGTTTGCGGCCTTGAGCAACGCCCAGCGTCTTCTCGATCACCCACCGCATCCGCCGGTTGCGGATGGCCCAGTTGGAGAAAGAGCTGAACGCCGAACCGATCGAAGACAACAGATCCACGCGAGCCATGAACCAGTCGTACAGCCGGAGTCCGTTGGTTGCCACGTATTGGGCTTTTGCCTCCAGCACCAGCTTGGGGATGTCGACCTGTGCCGGGCATTCGAAGCGGCATTGATGGCAATTAACACACAAGTCGACAATTGTTTTCAGTTCGTCACCCGCCAACTCAGTCGGATCAAGACGGCCGGTCAGAATCGCTCGCACCAGATTCGCCTTGGCCCTGGGCGACGCCTCTTCGCGTGGTGCAAAACGGAAGATCGGGCACATCCGCTCCTCGGACCCCAGCGTCCTGCAGCGGCCGCATCCGTTACAGGCTCGCGCCGCGTAGGCAAACTCCTCCACTTCCCAAGGCAGTTGAAGCTGCGCAAGCGGGCCGCTTACCACGGCTGGTTCGCCATCGGCTGAACCGGCCGTTTCGGAAGATCTTGCGCCCACGACGGGAGGACGGAGATTCTTCGTTAACGGCTGCGGCGCGTCAGCGACCACCTTGCCGGGATTGAGGATATTCTGAGGATCGAAGATCCGTTTGACTTCGCGGAACACTTCGTAGAGCGGTTCGCATTGTCGCCGGACAAACCACGTGCGGCTGAGACCGAGGGCATGTTCGCCGCCGATCGTGCCGTCCACCTTCAAGACCTCCTCGTACAGATCCTCGGCCAGATCTTGCATCCGACGTACATGGTCGGGGTCCGAAAGGTCCAGAAACGGCCGCAGGTGCAATTGTCCGTGCCCAATGTGCCCAAACAACGCGGCGGTGATGGCATGCGACTTCAGCACGTTCTGAAGCTGCACCAGGAAACCTGGTAGATGTCTCGGTGGTACCGCAATGTCCTCAACAAACGGCAAGGCGCGAGAAGTGCCCTTCAAGCGGTACAGCGTCGTCACGACGCGCCGCGAGAGACGCCAGTAGAGATTCCGTTCCTCCGTTTCCATGGTCGAGCGTGCGTCGAACGCGAGGCGCTCGCGACTGACCAGCCGCTCGATGATTCCTCGCAAGCTCGCGGCGACCTCCTCGGCGTCGTCACCGGCTTGCTCGACCAACAACATCGCCTCGGCTTCCATCGGGATGAGCAACTCGTATCGCACGTCCATTTCGCGAGCGATTGTCAACAGCCGCCGATCCATCAGGTCGCACGTGGCGAAGCCCTCTTGCGCAATCACCATTGCCGCTCGCGCTGCTGCATCCAGGCGGTCGAAGAACAACAGAACCAGACCTCGATGCGCCGGTTTCGGAACCGTCTTCACCGTGGCCTCTGTGATGAGCGCGAGTGTTCCTTCGGAGCCGACCACCAGTTTGGCCAGATCCAGTTGGCCATTGTGGAACACGTCGTGGAGCTTGTAGCCACAGCGGCCTAACGGTGTCTCGAGCTGACTGTCCGTAATCAGTTTCTCTTCGCGACCGAGCAAGTCCGACAGGCGCCGAACGAATTCATGTCGTCGAGGCTGCGACCGTTCCGCTTCTTTGTCGGTGGGAGAATGCGTGCCCAGTTCCATGACTTCGCCATCGGCCAACACAACCTCCATGCTGACGATATGTTCGCGAGCCGAGCCGTATCTCGGCCAGAAAGCGCCGGAGCCGTCCACTGCCAGGACGCTGCCCATCGTCGTGATGCTGCGCGTCGCGGGGTCGGGCCCAAACAGGCGACCGTTCCGGGCCAAATGGCGGTTCAGATGCCGCACGTTCACGCCGGCCTGCACACGCACCGTGTCATCCTGGACGGCGATCACTCGCCGCATGTTATGAGAGAAGTCAATCATCAAGCCCGGGCCCAGGGACTCGCCAGCCACACCGGAACCGGCGCCTCTGGCGTGGATCGGGATGCCGTGCTCGGCGGCGTATTGGACGCAAGCGACCACGTCGGCCGTTCCGCGCGGGCGAACCACGCCTAACGGCTTGATCTCGTAGACGCTGGCATCGCTGGCGTACATCTGCACGAAGACGTCGTCGCAGCGCACTTGGCCGTCCAGCAATCCGCGCAAATCGGCTTGTATTCGTTCGCGTTCCTGATCCATTCGGGCAAGCTAAGGTCGCAAGAGTACGGAACACATCTCACGAATCACGAAAATCTCTACAAAGTGTATCCCGACACCGGGTTTGTTGATACCTCCACCCCGGATTTCAGGGGGCGATCTGGAGAGATCGTCAGTTGGATCCCTGATCGAGCAGGTGCGCGATCCGATCTCGCGTCCGCCTGGCGTGCGATGGATCGCGACCGTCGGTGAAGACGGCGATGATGGCGCCTTCGTTGGTGTGAAGGGCTCCGAAGATCACCTGCGAACGCTCGGCGGATGATGCGTCGCAGACGAGGGCCCCGCGCTCGGCGGCGGCCTGGATAATAGCGGCGTTCAGATCTTCGTCGTCCGTGGCAGCGATGACGAGGAATGCGCCGTCAAGGTGTGACTCTTGGAAGCAATCCCTCACCCAGCGTGCGCAGCCTGCCTCGATCTCGGCGGCCAATTCCTCGGTCACCGTTGGGGAGATAACCGAGACGATTGCTCCGGCCAGCGATAGCGTATGCACCTTTCGCGTCCCGACGCTTCCGCCACCGATGACGATGCAGTGCTTGCCCCGGACATCCAGTCCCACCGGTAAATAGTGCAGTCTGTCCGAGCGGTCGCTGGTCATGGGACGTTTTTTGTGCCAACGGCTTTGTGTCTTGTAGCCCTGGGCCGTTTTCAGCTACCCAGAACTTGGCAGGGGAATGGGGCAGGGGAATAGCAGACCGGAATATTCCCCTGCCCCCATGCCTCTGCCGTTTTTCGGCCATTTGCAGCATCGACAGTTCGTTGCCGAATGCAAAAGACCGACGCCTACTCAGCAGCCTTGAGGATGTCCGGCACCACGCCTTCTTTACCGATGGCCATGATGTGGACGCCGTCGCAGATCTTTTCGTCGCGCAGTTGCTTGATCATTCGGCCCGCGATCCGGATTCCGGCGTCCAGCTTCTTGCCTTTGGGAGCGTCGACAAGTTCCTGGATCAGATCGTCGGGCACGAAGATTCCCGGTACGTTCTTGTTCATGTAGCGGGCCATGCCGGCATTGGTCAACAGCACAATGCCGGCCATGATCTTCACCCCTTCATGCCGGGCGTTCTCCATGAACCGTTTGAAGTTGTCGATGTCGTAGATGGCCTGCGTCTGGATAAACTTCGCTCCGGCCACGATCTTCTTCTGGTACTTCATCATCTGTGGTTCGATCGGATCGGCCTCCGGCGTGACCACGGCGCCGGCGAACAAGTCGGTGCCGCCTAGCATTTCGTTGCCAGCCAGATCGCTGCCGTTGTTCAGCAGACCGACCGCCTGCAGAAGCTGGACGCTGTCCAGATCGAATACCGGCTTAGCCTGCGGATGATCGCCCGCCGAGATGAAGTCGCCGGTCAGACAGAGGACGTTCTTGACCCCCAGGATCCAGGCGGATAGCAGCTCCGATTGAAGGGCCAAGCGATTGCGATCGCGGCAGGTCAACTGCAGAATCGGCTCGCCGCCGTGATCCAAGATCAATCGGCAGATGGCCAGCGAGCTGATACGCATCACCGAAGTCTGATTGTCGGTGACATTCAGACCGTCCACCTTGTCTTTGAGCAAATCAATATGTTCAAGCAACTCCGTGATATTGGTCCCCTTGGGCGGACCAACCTCGGCCGTGACAACAAAATCCTTCTGTTCAAAAGCCTCTCTGAATGGTGCCACCATTCTGCTAGTCCTCGTCTTGCTGTGCTTCCCGGAATGATTCGTGAGTGTATTTCCGCGGCTTGGTCATGACGCTGAAGTCTTTGGGCGGCTGGATCTTCCGCATGTAGTCCAGTCGATCGAGCTTCTCCAGCTTGCGGTAGATCAGGGTCCACGCGCAGTCTTTCTCGTCGCTCACCTCGCACTTGCCGTGGTTGGTCCCGCCGCAAGGCCCGTTCAGCGAGTTCTTGGCGCAAATGGTCATGGGGCAGATGCCGCCCGTCTGGTCCAGTACGCAGTCCTCGCAGGCCATACACCGTTGCGACCAGACGCCCGGCCCCTCGGCCACGCCGATGAACAGCGTGTTGAGCGCCGGCAGCACGACCTTCTCGTCATACTGTTCAGCCAAAAACTGAACGCCGGCACCGCAGGCCGTAGAAACGACTACGTCATACTCGTCCACGTACTTGGCGATCTGATCAAGGTACTCCTTGTCGCACTGCCGCGTAATCGTGACCTCATCGATGGTCCTGTGCTTGCCGTCCATCTTCGCTTTCATGCGAAGCTGTGCGGCCAACAGTTCCACCTCCTTTTCGCCGCCCGCCATACAGACGGCGACGCAGGTACCGCAGCCGGCCACGAGGATCTTCTCGAAGTCCCCGATCATGCCTTCGATCTGCTCCAGTGTTTTTCTTTCAGCGACAATCATGCTTTCTATCCCGTTCTATCAAACTCGTTCCCAAGTTTGGGGTCGCCTTCGTTTAACCGCAAGCCGGAGGCGTGCGCGGAGACCAGCGCCATGCGGTCGCGCACGCCTCCGGCTTGCGGCTAAACGACGATTTCATCAGACAACTAAGCTTCTCCTACTCGCTCGGCCTGACGAATCAATCGTCCCAGCTTTGCCTCCGGCAGAGGTGGATGTTCGTCGACGGCCCTATCGAGCTTCTTGCCTAAGTGCTGTTGCGCCGCGTTACGCATCGGATTGGGGCCAAACTGCTTCGCCCGTTCGGTCATCTCGTTGGCTCGTTGTGCAAACAAGGGGCCTGCCGATGCGGGTATATGAAAAAACTCGAGTCGTTCCGGTTCGAGTCCGATCTCCGACAACAGGTGCTTCGCATGGGCCACGGTTCGAATCGCCCGGAGATTCCCTTCGAGAAAATGGCAATCGCCGAGGGCGCAGCCAGCCACGTACACGGCGTCGGCGCCATCCTCAAAGGCCCGCAGCAGTAACACGGCGTCGATCTTCCCGCTGCACAGTATCTTCACGATGCGAACGTTCGGAGCGTACTCCAGCCGCATCGACCCGGCCAGGTCGCCTGCCGTGTAAGCGCAGTAGGTGCAGCAAAAGGCCACAACCTTCGGTTCGTAAGACTTTTTCTTGTTCTTGGGATCGCCGTCGCTCACGACTCTCCTCCCGTTTCCGTGGCCGCGGTGCACGCGGCCTCAAACTGTAAATCACCGAATAGTACGTCGATCTTGCTGACGATTTGTTCGTCGCTGTAGTGTCGCGTGATGATGGCCTTCCGCGGACAAGCCGACGCGCA
>JACKQG010001308.1_pt1 | contig 34831 bp, 31 predicted proteins | sample 8237621 | NCBI WGS metagenome assembly JACKQG01 (sample SAMN15677084, study PRJNA649215) | marine metagenome | biome: marine; feature: Black Sea; material: saline water; isolation source: suspended particulate matter (SPM) from the Black Sea western gyre | collected 2013-06-09/2013-06-10 | depth...
GTACCAAAATCCAAATAGAGTGGTGTATGTTGTAAATTAAAATGCATGCTTTGGGTGGAGTCTGCAAAAAATACGGCAGAGTTGCGATGATATTCGAATGGTACAACTTCCGGTGAACCACCAAACCACTCAATCATACTATTATTGCCATCCATTTCATAATAGCGCTTTTCACAATCCAATATACCTGAAGCAGATGCGGTGGCTGCCACCATTGGCTGGGCAGGGTCTAGATGATTATTAGCAAATATGGCTCCAGCGGCACCCCCCATGGAACCACCAACCATATAAATCCGGTTGGAATCAATATTGTATTGTTCAGACAGCCAGATTATTTCCTGCATTACAAAATATTGAGCATCCTGGTGATTATAATTATTGGCTGACCCTCCAAAAGGCGAAAGGTAGAGCCAGCTGCGGGTATTGGCTTCTTCATCGAATTGAGTATAATAGGGACTGTTTTCATCTCCACCCCATTGGTGAAAAACTACAAGTAGTGAATGAGAGTTTGAGTCATTATAATTCTCTGGCACCTGATAAGAAAATACATCAAGAGTATCGCCACCAACCACTAAATACTCAGTAATTATATCCTGACTCCATCCAAAGGATGCTGAAAAAACAAGTGCATATTTGATAAATCTATTCATATTTATAAGGAGAATATACTAAAAGTTTTCGTTTAGAAGGGGAAAAAAGAAAGGGCTTCATTTCCGAAGCCCTTAATTAGAGGAGGAGGTTGAATCTTTTGAGTTTGTTGTAAGGAGGAGTTAACTAAGAAGAAGTTCAACCACCGAATAAATTTACGCTGAATTCCAAAAGTAAGTTTCCAAATTTAATGTAAAATTTTGTAACAAAAGTAACTCGTCTGCAAAACCGATTTCAGTTAATTTTGTATGAAAATTTCTTTGGCGTAAATCACATCTTTTAAAAATATATTCATGTACTTATGAAATACTTGGGTTGGTACATTTATCTCAGTTCATAAACCTTTGGAGAAAAATATGATTCAATAATGATTATTGTAAAATGGTCATTAAAAAGAAAGGGCTTCGTTTCCGAAGCCCTTAATTAGAGGAGGAGGTTGAATCTGTTGAGTTTACTTTAAGGAGGAGTTAACTAAGAAGAAGTCCAACCACCTATAAAATTTACGCGGGTCTCCAAAAGTAAGTTTCCTTTTATTATGTAAAAAATTGTAACAAAATCAGCCTGCTTCCAATGCCGGTTTCATTGAACGATTGAGAATAATTCTAAGCCAGGTTAAGCTGACAGCAGCAGTTATAATACAGGATATTAAGGTACCAACCCAAGCATAATGGACGGGTTTATCTAATATCATAACAAAGTACCAGGCTAAAGAGGCAGAAATAATGACTACCCTAAACAAAGTGAGTATAAACATGGGGTAGGCAACTCCCAACCCCTGCATTATTCTGGTACTGGTCATGCCAATAGTTATAAATGGATAAGCAAAGGCCATGATTTTAAAATATAAAACAGACAGTCTAATTATTTCTGGAGAATCAGTAAATACCGGAAGAATACTATCACTAAAGAATAAGAATAATACACTAAAACTAAGGGATATGCCTACGGCACGTGTTAACCCATATTTTATCATTGTACGAATTAAATCAAATCGTTTTGCGCCATAAAACATTCCCACTAAAGTAACTAGAGATGTGGCTACAGAAATAATTGGAAGAAAAAATAAATGCTCAATTCTCCCTGCGGTTTGATAGGCGGCAACGGCATCTGAAGAGCCTAATATCCAGTTGAATAGTAATATTCCCATGGACATAATGATCATGCTGAGAGAGGCAGGAACTCCCATGCGAAATATATCTTTAATAATTTTCATATTGAAGGAAAAATCTTTGAGATTAAAGGTTATGTAACTGTGCTCTTTAAATAACAAAGCATAAATAAAAACCAAAGTGACCAAGGCTTGGCTGATAACCGTAGCAATGGCAGCACCAGCAATTTGGTAATAGTGAATAAAAATGGGGTCGAGGATTATATTTAACACGGTTCCAGCCCCCAATACTTTCATAGGGAACATCATTTCTCCCTCACCAGATAAAATGGATCTAAAGAAAACGGAGAGTATCATGAAAATAGAACCTCCAATCATGATATAAAAATATTCGAGAGCAACCTCTACCGTTTCTACATCTGCACCCTGAACGCCAATGAATTTGTGACCATATAAAATCCCGAATCCAACAATTATAGCCCCAATTATGAGTCCCAATAAAATGGTATGTTCTGCTGCATTATCTGCATTCTTTTTATCTTTTGCACCGATAAATTGGGCAATTACGGTAGTAGCACCCGACCCAAGCCCGAAAGTAATTCCCATAAGAATAAATAAAAACGGAAAGACATATCCCAATGCGGCAAGGGCAGTACCTCCAACCCATTTGCCAATGAAGGCAGTATCAACCAGCATATATATCGCCTGTACTGCCATGCCAAACATCATGGGAAGAGATAACTTCCATAATGCTTTAATGGGGTTTTCTATAAACTCTTCTAATCGACTTTCTTTCGGCTGTGTTTCCATTATTTTATATTTATTTTATCACCAATTTGTGGTTGAGTAAACGGAAATAATTTTCCCGTAACCTTTGCTGTGGCAATACTATCTTGAACCGTTAATATTTTAAGATAGTATCTGAATTCTGTTTTCCCAAAACCTATAACCTCTTCATATTTTTGATTTTGATATTCATTAACAATATTTTGATAATTTTCTTCTAATGAATCAATTTCAATTTTATACCAATTGAGTAGATTTGATTTCCCCCCATAATCAAGAGAATCAAGATCTAATTCTGTATAATAATTTTCAATAGATTCAGGATGTTGAGTGAAAAAGTTGTGAATGGTTTTGTAATCAGCAGTATAATTCTTTAACGTTGCTTCTATATTTTTTTCTTGAAATAGATATTCTCTTGATAAATTGATTAATTGAGTACCCCTAATTAATTCAGGTTTATTTAATTTAATGGTCACCAAATCTGTATCTAAGATACTGTTAATTACACCTATATATTCCCCAAAGCTAAAATCTTTTATATTATTTGATAAAGATTCAAATATAGGATCTTTTATATCATCATCTTCAATATGACTAACATCATATATATTATTCCTTACAGATTCAAAAAATAACAGTCTTTCACCATCATCATCTGTGTAACCACTCGTACTAACATACCTAAACCCAACAACAGTTGTATTTTCATGGGTATCAATCATGAGAATTTTACCTTTAAGAGATGGAATTGCCTCCATCACATCAATATTTAAAATAAAATCAATATGGGTGTTATGTTTTTTGTTAAAATAATCTAGTATTTCAAAATAAAGCGGTTCGATGTTATTTGTTTTTTTCTTACTCAGACTATCCTCAAGACCCAATAAATAAAAGATATAATCCATGGAAATCAGTTCATTTAACATTTCTTTTTCTTTACTGGTTTCTGCAAAATTAATGTCAATGTCATGATGAATAAATTCCTGGCGCAGCTTTGCATATACAAAACCCTGAATTTCAGTTAATCTGGAATTTGTAATGGGATATATAGAATCAACAAAAGTGCTTACTTCATCAAATGCGGGTGTCTTTTTGTAATTATCAATATATTGTTGGGTTGATTTGATATTCACCAGAAAACTATCATACACTTTCGAATGATCCGGAGGTACTTCTTCGAAATAATTAAATGTGTAGCCAAAATACAAGGCTGCAGCAATAAAAACAATATTAATGGGAATGCCAAATTTCTCAACTTTTGTCCATTCATCTTTCCCTGGTGCACCATGAAAGTAGGCTAAAATAATTACCGACGGGATAATGCAAATTAGTCCAAATAGTGCAAGGGATGTATAATATTCTGAAAATTCATATTTAACCACCAGCCAGTCGATGAAAAATATCAAGGTAGTGGCACCAATAAAATATGAGCCCAAAATTTGAGGCACTCTTCTATCTACTAATTTTTTAATAAACATTTTAATTACAAGCGTTATATAATCGAAAGTATAATTTACGGCTGTGTGGCTCTGCGGAATTATGAATATTCAAAATATAATATTAATAGTGTCCCGTTAAAATATAACTGTATCTCTGTATCAACGAGAGCAAGTGAATATATTCCCCTCTTGATAGGGGGTTCACGGAGTGAATGGGGTGTGTACGAAGGGTTGCAATTGTAAATAAATATATCAAATTCTACTATTTTTGTAATTATAATCGATTCAAACCCACCCCTCGGCTTCGCAGATCCCCTCAAAGGATGGGAATATAAAAATTAAACATTATATATTAAATTCTAAAAATTCCCTAGTATTTATAAATTCTTAATCGTCTCATCAGAATCACACATCATTTATAAAAAAATCAAAATAAATGAAATTTATTCCGGACACTACTGATACAATATAGTTTTTCATTTGGGCAGTCTTTTCAAATATCGCTCATGAAAAAAACTATCTTCTACACCCCTGTCCAATTCTATGTTTTCGAATTTGAGGGTGGTTGAATGATTTTTCTGGATGTTGGCTACATGAACTTTCAATAAAATTTGATAGTCATTAATGACCATATAGGTGAAAACTTTTTCCTTCAAAAGTTTCCCCTTTTTATCATACGACTCTTCCCGCAATGGTAGAAATAAAGTAGAATCCACCCAAGTAATATGCCGGCTGTACTCGGTTCGAATATGCTCTTTCGGTTTGGATTCTAACAAATGGCAACCCACTTCTTGAATAGTATCATTTCCTATTATATTAAAATTGAATTCATCTATTTGGCGGGTGGACATATCCTCATAACTCATATCAGAACCCATAAAACTATCCGATCTCTTTTTGGCAGATATACGACGAATTTTTTTAAAGGCTGGCAACCACATACGCATTTCATCATCTTTTTCATCATGCTCAATTTTCAGAAATGAAACCCCCTTATCATCTGCCGGTGACAAAAACCAAATTATCTGTTTGGCACCATCATCCTTAGTTATCGACCGAAGCGAGGATGATCTGGTTTTTCCCTTTTTATTGGTTAAGGTCATTATCATATCCGCCTTCGAATCTTTTGGAGTAATCCGATCCTCCATTTTTTGTACCAATTCATCACCGGTTAGTCCCAATGCCCTACTCATTATCATTATGATGGTAAGTAATTTTTTCATGTTATGCGTTTCCAAGTTTAATTAAGTTTTGCTTATTAATTTCCATGAGGGATGCCAAAATTGTGAGAGTGCCTAATGAGGTGGAAATCATGGCAAAAACCATGAGTCCCCCCATGTGAACCAGTGGTATAAGTGAAGATGCAACCAGTGCGCCAAATCCCATATTAGAAAAAACATCCAGCAGAATGGGATAACCCACATCATCCACAACTTGCCGACTGATTTCATCTGTACCAATTCCATTTTTTGAATAATGAATAAACTCTGAAATATAGTGGATGGCAAAATCCACACCCACCCCAATAATAATGGCAGTGAGCAAAGCTGTAAAATGACTTAAGTCTATACCGAACCAGCCCATGAGTCCAAAATTTAGAATAACCGCCGATGTAAGGGGAATGACCGAAAAAAGTCCAAATTTCCAATGCTTGAAAAATATCCAGGCAATAAAAAATATTATTACTAATGATAATAAAATACTATTGATGGAGGATTGAACCACAAGATTGGTAAAGTCTTTTAAAAACATCATCATCCCTGAAGTTTCGGTTGTGAATTCTTCCGTTCCCACTTCATTTATATAGGCTTCTATTTGATCAGCCATTATGACAATTTCTTTTGTTGAGACGGACTGCATCATGGCAGTTATAAGACCGGTTTCATATTCGTAATCAACCAATGCTTCAAAATCATCCGGGTCACCTGACATAGAGTACATGGTAAAAAGATTGTTTATTTTTCCACGAGTCTCTGGAATTGAGTCAAATTTCGGGTCATTATCCATGATGGATTTATGCATCTCCTTAATGACATCGGCAATTGAAAAAGTAGTATTTACTGTGGGAAAGACAGAAATATAATCCTGAATATCAATCATCTTATTCAGCACCGCCGGATCTTTCAAGTCGCCTTCTACTTTTAAAACGAGACTCATTGACCCAGCCATTTCCCTATCTAAAAATAGAGTTGATTCTCTAATTTCGTGCCCGGGTTTAAATAAGTTGATTATGTTCACTTCCACATTAATAAACCAAATTCCAACAGATGATACTGCAACTATAAGAAACCCAGTTAAAAATACCTGTTTTGGATAATTAAGAAGACTTTTACCGAAGCGATGGATGAGTTTTTCCAAAATGCTGGGTTTATCAATAGCAGCATTTTTCATGTCCCATTTTTTCAGATTAATTACAGCCGGGAGGTAGGTAGAAGAAAGTATCCACGCCCACATGATGCCAAATCCAATGGTTACACCGTAACCCGTCATGGTAGAAATGGGAGATGACACCATAGTCAGAAAAGCAGCGGTAGTGGTTAATGAAGTAAGAAAAACTGGTAACATGAGCTGATTCATGGTCATGGTGAGAGCTTTTTTTACATCTTTATATTTTCTGGCTTCTCTGAAAAACCGAGATATGATATGTACTCCATCCGAATTTGCTATGGTGAGCAGAACGATGGGCATGGAGGTATTTACCATTGAAAAAGAAAACCGAGGAGTTTCAGTGAAATAATACACCCAGCCCATGAAACCCATCATAGCTAAAGCAGAGAGAAAAATAACTGATAATACCATTCCTACGGCAGGTAGGCTGCGAAGATTTATTAACAAAATTGTTGCCATTATAAAAAGCCCCAGCAACATGAGTTGTTGCGTTTCAGTTTTTATCAATTCCGGTATTGCACCGGTAAGATGGGGCTGGCCTCCAAAATTAAATTCATACTGATTTTGATACGGTGCGGTAATTTCATTAACCGCTGCCACCAATCCGGGAAAGTCATCATCACCTTTTGGTCTGATTACTATATTAATGTAGTTCCCCCCTTTACTGAGAATTCTGGAACTTATATTTGAGTTGTTTTCCAAATAATCTGAAAGCGAAGCAACCTCTTCATCTGTAAGATGTTTTTGAGGCATGAGATCCGCTACTTCCAGAAAACCATCTTCACTATCCATTCGGTTCATAGTAGAAATGGAAATTACCTCATCCACAAGAGAAATATTTTCAAATTTTTCCGTAAGGTCCCAGGCAATAGCAAGGGCATCTGGATTCAATATCTTTTCATTTGGATTACCAAAAGCAACAAAGAAAAAATCAGTGTATTTGAATTCTTCTATTACCTCGTCCCAGATTCGTCGGGAGTCAATATCCTTTGGAAGCATATTCATTATATTATCATCAAGAAAAATGAATCGGACTCCCGATCCTATAAATGCGGTGATTAGCAATACCAATATAACGGTTCGCCTGGAATGTTCGATAGCCTGGTTAAGTGCCCAGCTTTTTAGTTTATGAGTCAATTGGGGTTATTCTCCATAGTAATTATGCGGGGAAAAGTTAGTGAGAATTGATGTTCTATATTAATGAATATATTAGAGCCATTTTTGTTTTAATTTTATATGAGAGTTTACTTGTGACTTAACTCACAAAATTTCGGCGGAAAATCAGTCTATTTTTTAGTACTGTCAGGCATGAGTGTCTGGCAATTAACGCCAAGGTTAGAATCGGGGGGAATTCATTTCCCCTCGATTTATTTTTTACTTAATTCTTACTTCTTACCCCACTCACCTTTTTCTTAAAAGCAAAGTATTCCCAACAACGCTTACAGATGAAAACGCCATTGCCACACCGGCTAGCATTGGATTTAATAAATATCCACTAATTGGGTAGAGAAGCCCCATGGCGATGGGAATCCCCACCACATTATAGGCAAAAGCCCAAAATAAATTCTGCTTGATTTTATTTACCACCCGTTTACTCAATTGCAATGCATTGACGACTGATGTTAAGTCATCACGCATGAGCACAACATCGGAGGTTTCCAGCGCGACATCTGTACCTGACCCAATAGAAATTCCCACATCTGCCGTTGCCAATGCAGGAGCATCATTGATACCATCCCCCACCATTGCAACTTTCATTCCAGAAGCTCGCATCTCCGAAATTTTTTCTGCTTTATCTTTGGGTAAAAGTTCAGCATGGACAATTTTAATTCCTATTTTATGGGCAATAAATTCGCCTGATGTTATTCTATCACCAGTTAATAAATGAGTTGACACGCTGTTTTGTTTTAATTGCTGAATTACAATTTTTGAATCTTTTCTGAGGGTATCTGATATTGCAACCATACCAATCCACTCACCAACGGATGCTACATGAATTATAGTGTACCCATTTTTTTCCCATTCGGCTAATTTTTCGATATACGGGAGGGGCAATTTTACACCTGAATTGTTTAGCCATTTTAATGTCCCAATTTGAATAGTTTTCCCATCCACATCACCTTGAATTCCCTTTCCAGAGACAGCTTGAAAGTTTTGACATTCACTGGTTTGGATATCTAAGTCTTCAGCCAACTTCATTATTGCATCTGCTAATGGATGTTCTGATCCTTTTTCCAAAGATGCCGATTTCATGATAAATTCATTCTCGGCGATATCGGTTTTGAATTCCACAACTTTTGGTTTTCCTAAAGTTAAGGTACCCGTTTTATCAAAAAATATTGTGGCAATTTCACTTAAATTCTGCAAAGCTTCGGCAGATTTAAAATGAATCCCCAAATCTGCAGCTAACCCGGTACCAACCACCATAGCAGTAGGAGTTGCCAAACCAAGGGCACAGGGGCAGGCTATAATTAACACTGAAATAAAAATGTTAAATGCGAAAACCAATGATTGCCCAATCAACAGCCACCCAGAAAAAGATACAATTGCCAAAATCAAAACTACTGGTACGAATACTGCCGCGACTTTATCAGCAAGAGATTGAATGGGTGCCTTACTATTTTGAGCTTGTTCAACCAATTGAATTATTCGAGAAAATATAGTGTCTCCTCCAACCTGTTGAGCCTCCATAATTAGTACGCCTGAAGTATTTATGGTCGCACCGGTTAAGGCATCTCCTTCTGTTTTTTCAATGGGGATCGGCTCTCCCGTAATGGCTGATTCATTCACAAATGATGACCCCTCAACCACAATGCCATCAACAGGAATTTGGCCACCAGGTTTTATCATCACTTTATCACCTTGTTGAATATCGATGACCGGGACTTCCACCCATTGATCTCCCTTTTTTAAGAACCCAGTTTTGGGAGCCCTATCGAAAAGTTCTAATAATGCTCTAGTGGTTTGATATTTTGCACGGGCTTCCAGAAATCGCCCCATGGTAATAAAAACCAAAATGACTCCGGCACTTTCGAAATACAATTTTTCGAATCCTGTAATCCCTAATTGAAATAGAATATTTACCGATGAAATAAGGGAATATAGAATAGCAGCACCCGTACCTAAAGCCACCAAACTATTCATATTGGGATTTCTGTGAGCCAGGGCTGTAAATCCGTTTATGTAAAATTGTCGGCTAATAAAAATGATGGGGGCTACCAAACAGAATTGAAGCAGTATAGATTGCCATCCAATTTCTCCACTTGCCATCATCTCCCACATGGCAAAAATGAGCAGGGGTGAACCCAGAATAGTCGCCCAAATAAATCGCCTTCTCCAATCTGCAATATCCTTTTCTTTTTGAGCTGATAAGTCTTGAGGTGGTTCATCAACCAAGGTATAACCTGCGGACTGAAGTTCATCTTTTAATTTTACAAAGGGCAACTCTTGCACAAAATTAATCCGTACATTTTCGAGGGGTAAATTCACTGTTGCAGACTGGACCCCATCAATTGCATTTAGTGATTTTTCAACTGATGCCACACATCCAGCACAATGCATACCCTCAACTCTATAGGTTTTTGCAGAATTTCCCATGAGGAAATTTACAGCATTATTATTGAACTCCTTTATGGATCTAGTAATTATTTATATCAAATTCTATATGGCTTTTTTGAACTACTATTATATAATAAATGAATTGATATTCAAGTACCTATTTAAAAGAATATACCAAAATACCATTTAATTAAATGCTCTCCATAATAAATAATATCCTATAAAAATATTAAGAAACTACTGTAAATTATTTTAATTAATAATGGCACGATCGTTCAGAAATATTATTATCTCATGATTAAAAGAATTCCCAAATTATTTTATTATTTTATTTTTATTTTATCTTTTTTATTTGGAGATACTGGGGGAGGAAAATTGTCTTTAATATTAATTGGTAACGTAGGAAGTTTTAGTCCAGTGGTAAATAATTTTACAACAATTTATGGTAATTCAAATTACAATTTAAGAGGAGGGCTTGGTCTAGGATGGAATAAATCATTTTTTTTAATTAAATATAATCAGTTTAATGCTGAAGGAGAGTCAATAGTAAAAAGTATCGATTTAACTGGAAGCGCTACTTGGAACCAGGAGTTTATTTCATTAGGTTTCAGATACTATCCTGAAAAAAATTATTATTCTGAAGTGGGAATAATTTTAGGAAAAGTCAAAGAAACAATTACAACAAGTGTGCCTATTTTAACAGATTTAAATACTGATTTTTCAACAAATCAAAATCAAGGTGGATATTTCTTATATGGATTTAACTTCCCTTTTATATTAGGGATAGTTATAAATGGTGAAATTGAGTATGACTTAATTTACCTTAAACCATATAAAAATAACAGAAATGATAATTTGAATTTGGGTGGTCCCATGATAAATGTTGGAGCAAGTATTGTTTTTTAAGTTAAGATTTATACTTATTTGTTTATCTATAAGCATTTTCACTCAGATGTGTAATGAAAAACCAGAATCAAAAATAACAACTACACTTTTAAAATTAAATATTTTTTCTGAAATGGATACAATTTTGCTAGGAGAAGGCAAAATTATAAATTTATCTGCTGAGGGAATTTACTCCCAAAAAGATAAGATCACTATTTCAAACAATGGAGTATTATCCTATACGGAGTACGTTGAGATAAATATTGATACTATTGTACAAAGTTTAAATAACAAAGATATAACTTGGATATCGGCAGATCAATTTGTTGCACAAGTATCGAATGGAACTATATTAGGTATTTCCAAAGGTGAAACCAATATTACAGGTAAAATTGATTCTTTATTAAGCAATTCTATAGTTGTAAGGGTAGCATCCGGTGAACCATTATTATCTATAAATCCACCAATATTTGAAGTGTTATTTCAATCCGAGGGTACAATTTCTGGTTGGGTTGTTGGTGGAGAATTAGACTTAACAATTAATGATAATATTGTTAATGTCTCAGAAAATGGTCAATTTGAAGAAATAGTTTCACTAGAAGCAGGAGTAAATGATTTCATTGTCATTGCTAAAAATATCGATGAACTAGGGTTGAGTGTCTCAAAAACAAAGCAAATACTTTACTTATTTTTTGATGATATTGTTGGCAATTGGGAGGGAGAAACACTTACAAGACCATTTTCATTTAATATCTATAAACTCGGCGATGAATATTTAATTGCCGGAACTATGACAATTGACCTGACATTTTTTGGAGGGGAATATATTGTTGAAAATATTGCTGTTTTAGGATTAATAAATAGTGATGGTACAATTGATGCAGAATTAAGTTTAAGTACTTCTGATTTTTCGGTTACCGGTTCTTTGGAAGGCTCTTTTTCAAATGAAGGTACCGCCGGCGGGAGTTTTACACTTTCTGTCGGTATGTTTGGTGTATCTATAGCACATTCTGAACAATGGACCGCAGTGAAACAATGATTAATTCCCTATATATCAGGAAAAATAAAACTATTTGAATAATTTAAAGAAATACTGGTTGAATACCATCCATGTACTATTAAATGATACAAACTATTACATTATTGGAATTGGTTTCCCTTTATTAAAATTCATAGTTTTCATGCAAATTTGGAAAATGGATAAATGAAGAAAAATATAATTATACTTTTAGCACTTTTTTCCCTAGGCTTTTCTCTGTCAGAAAAGCATATGGTAGAAATCTCCTTTAATAATATCACCCAACTTCATCAGCTGGTGGAAATGGGTATTGATTTGGATCATCACCGTACTCTAACGGAAGTACACGCATTTGTCACAGATGAAGAATTTAATCAAATCCAACAACTCAATTTTGGAATAATAGAAATTCCTAACCAAGCTAAACTGTATTATGATGAGCTAAAAAGTAGCACCCAAGATTCAAGAAATTCTATGGAAGACTACCACGATTATAATGAGCTCACTACCTTTATGCAGTATATTGCCGATTCATACCCAGAGATTACTCGTTTGGAAAGTATAGGCCAATCTGTCCAAGGCAGGGAATTGTGGGTAATGGAAATTTCAGATAATCCCGGTGTGAATGAAGTGGAACCCGAGTTTAAATATGTTGCCAATATGCACGGTGATGAAACAGTTGGTCGAGAGCTATCCCTGTATCTGATTGAATGGTTGGTAGAGGGTTACGGCAGTAATTCTCAAGCTACCAATCTTATTGACAACACAGCTATTTTCATCATGCCCACCATGAATCCAGACGGATTTGAATTGGGGCAACGATACAATGCAAATGGAGTTGATCTGAATCGAGATTTCCCAGATCAATTTACAGATGTAAGCAATACAATAAGTGGGCGGGAACCTGAAACCCGTGCATTAATGGAATGGACATGGAATCATCATTTTGTACTCTCTGCCAATATGCATACAGGTGCTTTGGTTGCTAATTTCCCTTTTGATGGACCCAATTCAGGTGTGTATTCAGCTTCACCCGATGATGATCTTTTTGTTCACTTAGCACTTACCTATGCAGATGCTCATCCCAATATGGCTTCTGGAGGATTTTCAAACGGTATTACCAACGGATCACAGTGGTACGCAATTTTTGGCGGAATGCAGGATTGGAATTATATCTGGGAAGGAGATTGTGACATTACTTTAGAACAAAATAATACAAAATGGCCAAATTCAAATCAACTCCCGGGATTATGGAATGACCACCGAGAACCCATGCTTGCGTATTTGGAAGCTGTCCATGATGGTGTGAGGGGTATAGTAACCAATACCGAAACGGGTGAACCCATGGACGCCATTATTTCCGTTCAGGGTATTAATCACGATATTACTCCTGATCCTGAAAATGGGGATTATTATCGATTGCTCACTCCCGGTACTTATACTATTACTGCCAGCGCATTTGGGTATTTAGCTCAAAGTGAAACAGTAACCGTTCCTCCCACAGGATTTACTGAATTAAATTTTCAGTTGAGTATTGATCCCTGGCTGGAAAATGCTGATATTGAAGACTTTGAAGCAGATGGATTTTCAAATTTGGGTTGGGAATTTAGCGGTAATGCTGATTGGACAATAGATGTAAATACTACTTTTGAAGGAGTCAATAGTGGTAAATCCGGTAGTATTGATCATAGTGAAACATCAGCCCTTTCTATTACTCTGGATGTATTAGAAGATGGACAGATATCCTTTTATAAAAAAGTATCCTGTGAAAATGTGGGTTCCCAAACTGGGAATTATTACGATTACCTCTCCTTTTCAATAGATGGAATTGAGTTGGAAAAATGGGCTGGCGAGGTAGATTGGTCTTTAGAATCATTTCCAGTTTCTACGGGAATTCATACTTTTAAATGGCTCTATATTAAGGATACGGGAGTAGTAAGTGGAGATGATGCAGCATGGATTGATTTTATTGTATTTCCTCCCCTTTCTCCTTCAACTGAATGTCCTGCATCAGATATCAATGAGGATTGCATTATAAATGTGCTGGATGTAATTCTGCTGGTGAATTTTGTATTGGAAAATGATATACCTACAGCTACAGAATTTGCTGCTGCAGATGTTAATCAAGATGGTGTTCTGAACGTTATTGATGTGGTACTTCTAGTAAACGAAATTCTGCAACCCTAACCATCAGACCACTTAGAGTAGCGAGATAATTATAAAAAATCTAACCTTCAAGGTGACACCATGATAATTCAATATCAACCTTGAAGGTTTTTAATTTCTACATTTTTGGATTAAATATTCCACTTAGTTTCCAGCCTAGATAGCCCATAGGAATATAGGCAAATCCTAAATCCAATATATTAAACCATAATGGTGAGGGCAACATCATAACCATGGTAATTCCACCCATTAAATAAAAACAGCCAATAGATAATGCAAATTTGAATTGATGACTTGAAGCGGTTAGAGAGGCAATTAATGCACCAACAAATGTGCCTAAAGCATGAGCTAAAAAGGGAACCAAAAAATGAATTATCCCATAGAGATGAATATTTTCCCTTATACTTTCAAAATTATTTGGATCTACACCTTCAGGGGGAGGTATTAAAATTCCACCATAATTAATTAGGGACATATTAACGAACCCACCTATAATTATTCCAAGTATTACGGCTGAAATATTTCTAACTATTTTCATATTACTTTACTCCTCCCTAAACTATTTAACCATTTGACCGCTTGGTACGGTCTGACGGATAAGAACAGTATAGCAGATACTAAGCCTTTTTCATCAAATTTCGGGTAACTGCCAATGTTATAGCAGATGGCAAAAAACGATTGGAGTGAGCCATTATTTTATTAATTAACCCATTAATTACCAAATTTTTTCCCTTTTTATGAGCGATTAGGGATTGCCGAACAACATCGTCCGGCAGCATTTTAATTCCCACTGCATTAGGACTCATTTTCGCCGCATTTTGGAAATTGGTCTTGGTATATCCCGGACAGACAGCTGTTATAACTATGCCTCTATCCTTATACTCTTCATGTAGTGCTAAAGAAAATGACCTCACATATGCTTTTGTTGCCGAATAAACATTCATATAAGGTACCGGCTGGAAAGCTGCCACAGAAGCCACATTGATAATTCCCCCCTTGCCCTTTTCTGCCATATCGGTAATAAATAAATGGGAAAGCTGAGTCAAAGAAGTGATATTTACCTGAACCATGCTTTCATAAATTACGGAATCGGATCTTAACAACTTACCAATTGATCCAAATCCCGCATTGTTAATTAAAATGTCCACCTCTATTCCTTTGGATTGAATCTCATTATATAATTGAGATGGAAAAGTATTATCGCTTAAATCACCAGGGATAACGATAGCACTTTGGTAATTTTCTGCCAGTTCATTTAATTTGGCTTTACTCCGTGCGGTGAGTATTAAATTTGCTCCAAATTCATTTAATTGATTGGCAAATTCAAGACCAATTCCCGAAGAAGCACCTGTAATTAATATAGTTTTATCTGAATAATAATTTTTCATATAATCCTTTAATGTAGTTGTGCAAAAAAATCTTGGTGGGGTCGTGTGGTTACCCCATTGTGGGCTTGAATATCGCCTAAGTTTTCAATGGTAATTGTAAATTCTTTTGTGAGAAGGGTTAGAATTATCTGCATTTCTAATAATGCAAAATTATTACCTATACATTTCCTGGGCCCTTCTCCAAATGGCATATAAATCCATTTTTTATCTTTTTGAAGATCCAAATCTTTAAATCGGTCTGGAGAAAACTTTTCAGGGTTGTCCCAATAGTCTGGATGGTGATGCATATATAAAATGGGAACCATAACAGCCTTTCCTTTAGGTATTTTATATCCATCAATTTCATCATCTATAATAGCCTCTCGACCAATACCCCAAACTACAGGAAAAAACCTCATCGTTTCATTTATTAACCACTCTGTGTACTCTGAATTCATTATTTCTTCCATGGTAATATTCTCAGTACTCCCTAATTCTCCAAGACTTGATCGAAATTTGTCATACACATCTTCATGCTTGTTTAGTAAATAATAACACCACATAATACTATGGGCAGTAGTTTCATGACCTGCTAAAAACATGGTTATAACCTCATCAATAAGCTGTTGATTCGTCATCCCTAAGCCGGTTTCTTCATCTTGTGCCAATATTAACATATCCAACATATCTCTCGGTTCATTCAAATCTTTTCTTTTTTCATCAATTATATGAGTTAATGCGGATACAACTTTTGAATAATTTTTCTTAAACCGAAGATGTCTAGCAGTAGGGAGAATTGGTTTCCCAGGAATTTTTATTAACAACTCCATTCTAAAATTTAAATATTCAATCAAATCATTTATTATCCAACCGAGACTTTGCGCATCATCCCTCATATCAACACTGAAAAGACACTTGGATATAATGGATAAAGTTAATGTTTTCATCTCTTCCACAAAATTCACCCTTTTATCTTTAAGAGATTGCCAGTTTTTAAGAGTTATTAATGTCTCCTGGCGAATAATTTCTGCAAAATTTGAAATACTGTGTCGGTGAAAGGTAGGTTGAATTAATTTGCGCTGTTGCCTCCAATAATCCCCCTCACTGGTAACTAATCCCTGCCCCAAAGCAAGACTCAAGTCTTTATAAAAATAATCCTTTTTATAATTCTTATAATTTTCCTGAAGTATGTATTTAATGTACTGTGGATTGGAAATAAATATGACCGGTTCAGTACCTAAGTTGAACCGAACAATCTCTCCATATTTTGCAAGGTTCGTAAATAATTGAAAATGATTATCGGTTTTAAAATCATTTAATGCACCCGTAATAAAAGACCCCTCTTTATACTTTGGAATTTGCTTCCTGACATTCATTTGTTTATACCAATATCTTCTCTTGATTTATTTGATAACTTCTTTATGACCAGATTATAAGATTCTTCTAACATCTGTTTAATTAAATCTGTGGGAATGCTGCCATCCAAAGTTACCGTATTCCAATGTTCTTTATTCAAATGATATCCCGGTTGCACTGCATCATACATATTACGCTGAATAATGGCATCTTCAGGGTCAGCCTTAAGTGATATTTTTAAGGGGTTAGCTTCCAACCCCACAATGGCAAACATTTTTCCACCCACCTTAATGACCATGGGGGAGGGTCCCCAAGGGTACTCTTCCGTGACTCCTGCAAACGCAAGGAGATTAGATTTTAATTCAGATAATTCTGTCATATTGCATTCCAATTTTTTCCGTGTCCCATTCCCATTTAGCAGGATTTATGTCAATATACATTTGGGTATTCCAATAATCTTCATCGTTGCGTATGATGTGATCGTAGAAGGAGCGTTGCCAGAGTTTAGTACCGAGGGTATTTATTTTTTGGTTGATATGTTTGTTGGTGAGATATTTAAAATAAGCAATAATCTGACTTAAAAAAGGTCTCTTTTGGGGCAGGGTCTCCCTGCCCGTCTTATGATTGTGCTCAATCTCGGGCGTGGTGACCTTGCCCCTACGATTTACTTGGATCAATCTGTGCCTATCTGTGTGAATCTGCTTGCCTGCCTTAGGCATGGTGGTTAATTACTACTCACACGCTTCCTGGCATTCCTCCAATGTATCAAAGGGTACAACCCCTTCGCAACAACCCCAGAAAAACACCTCACATTCTTCGGAGTCGGGGTCAAAAAAGTATTTCGGACAAGAACCATCACAGGGTCCAATATCGGGTTCTATATAACAATCGTCCGGGAGGGTATCGCCGGAGAGAATGATATTAACCATAATTACAATATCCAATATATTTAAATTACCATCTCCATTAACATCTAATGCCCAAATTTCACATTCAGTCATCCATTCCCCGCAATGACCAATTGCACAGTTTACCGCTATTATCACATCCAAAATATTCACTTCCCAATCCAGATTTACGTCACCCAATAATGTGCAGTCATCTCCGCAAAACCCTAATGGGTCAGTGCCATCCCAATCAGAGTTGCAGTCCCCACAGTCATAACCGAATTCTTCGCAATTAAATGTTATGCCCCATGATTCATCACAATATCCGTCTCCGAGCCATTGATCATAAAAAACTTCATCGATACAAAACTTTTCGCAATCCAAAAAACCGGGATCACTAGAAGTTGATTCACACATATCCCCAATTTGAGGGTCAGGTTCAACCACTGAAATGGTGCAGGTATCGGAGTAGTCAATATTTTCGATTGGATTAGGATTCGATCCTTCCATAACAACATTTGAAAATTCTAATTGAACATCACCTCCTAAATCTAAGCCTGAAAATTCAATATTAAATAATAAACCAACTCCTGGGGGAATCATTAACCCCGTACCAATACTAAATGATAATATATAAATTTGTGTAGAATCACTGTAATACCAACTGGTGTAATTAATATAAACTAATTCACCTCCCACAATATTTGTAATTTCTATATTCTGAGAACTTAACTCTATGTATAATTCTATTCCACCAACATAAACCTCATTTTCCATTATTATCGATATTGTATTTCCCTCACTCCCTGCCACCACTTCTTCAGGGCAGTCAAAGCTGAGGGTGACATCTGGTTCAGTTTCTGCCAATTCAATACTGATAACCTGCAAAGCTGGTTGGACTTCATCACAGAACCCCTCGCAGATGTATTCACTAAGTACACCGGTAATAATGACCTGTTGATCCGCATATTCCTGGTAGGCAACCGATTCATAAGGGGTAGTTCCCATGGCATAGTTTATATTCATACTGTCATCCACTAAAACAAAGGGTGCACACATACATTCGGGGATGTAAAACATTCCCTGAACAGTGCCCTGTACCATGAGGGTATCTTGGGAAAATGAAAAGTTAAAAATGAAAAATGAAAAAAGTAGTATTTGTTTCATATTGTTTCTCCCATTACTCTGTCATACTGAATGGAGTGAAGTATCTCAAATGTTAAAAATTCAAATAAAGGATTGAGATGCTTCGTATCCTAAGCATGACAGGTTTTAATAAAATCGGGGTTCATTTCAATTAATTCTCCAAAATGATATTCACTATCATAACAATATCCAATACATTCACTGTGCCGTCACCGTTTACATCACCACTACATTCGGTGCCACATGGTGGCCATATACACACCATAATTATAATATCTATTACATTAACTTCTCCATCATTATTGGTATCACCCAAAATGGTACAATCTTCTGGCGGGTCAATGCAGTTTACCAAAATATCATTCACATAGAAATCGGCATAGCAGTCACCGCAGTAATCAGCCATACACTCAGCATTAGGATAAGCCTCGCAGGTTTCATAATTACAGGGGTCCTGCCAACAAGACACCTCGTAAAGACAGTGTTCATCTTCTACCCAATAGGGCACAAAATTACAGGCATTTGGATCCATGCATACTGAAGGCAAAACATCAATTTGAAAAATGTAAACCGTCCATAAATCTTCTTCCAATGTTTCCAGATTAATCTCGAACCAACCCAGGGTCACTTCATAATTATCAACCCATAATGGGTCGCCATGAATATGAGGCTGAATTCCCCAATTTGTGGTTTCTTCCAGTCCCACTGTGAGCCAATTGGGCTGAGAAATAATCTGAATAGATGATTCATCCCCGGGGTAAATGGTGTAATCAGCATAATCATAATCAAATTTCTCCCATGCATCGGGGCAATTTATGATGACGGTATCCGGTTCTTGGGCAATTACGAATTGAAAATTAAAAATTAAAAAAAGTATGAGCATTAATAAATGTTTCATGTTGTTTCTCCTATTACCTGTCATTCTGAATGAAACAGAGTGAAGTGAAGAATCTCAATATCATACTACAATACCAACCAGTGAGACCCTTCGCTGTTCGCTCAGGGTGACAGTTGTTTTTCCGTGAGTTTACCATCCTATACAGGTTTCAATGCAGGCTTCCATGCTATGAAAGGCTTCTACACCGCAGCATCCTGTGATGAATTCTTCGCATTCACCGCTGTCCTGATTAAAATAATAGGTGGGGCAGATACCATCACAGGGACCCACCTCGGGAATAATATAACAATCCTCAGAAAGGGGGTAACCGGATAAAATGGCATTCACCATGAGGACCACATCCAATACATCCAGTTCGCCATCATGGTTCAAATCACCAGCTGAAAATTCAGCATTATTGGGTTCATCAATATAAATGACAAAATTCACCAATGCCACTACATCAAGTACATTAATGGTGCCATCAAAATTTATATCTCCCATTAGTCCAAAGGTAATGGTGCTTCCCTCTCCTTCAGTAAACACCTCATTGCCATCTGCATCTAACACCAATAGATAATTGAAAATCATTGGTATTTCATACCCCGTAGGGACCTCATCATGAGATGTGAAAGTAAGATTGGCGATATGCTGCATTTCATGAGATTCAAAAACACAGCCATCAATACCTGCCATTATTCCCCAAAGCTGACCATAGACATTGCCCCATTCAGAGGAAAAACATTCATAGGTGGATTCCAAACCGGAGGGCTCCAGATAATACCATTCATCCCAATTTTCAAGTACTGGGTAAACAGCAAATTCTAAACTGCTAATGGGCACATCGGAGCTGAGGAAAAGCGGTATTGTAATATCTCCATTGGAAATACCAATGCCATCACCCAAACTGAGTATAGCATCCGGCATCATACCATCATCAATGGGTGTGAGATAGAAGTCCATCTCTGTAATACCATTCACCATAACGGTGGCATCAGCAGAAAAATAACCCTCTGCCTCAACCACAATGTAATATTCACTTGCCCATGGGAGGTCTAGCCAATATGAACCGCCTTCAATCCAGGTTTCAAACAAGTCACCATCCATTGTGTGGGCAATAATATGCCCATCTAAAATAACGCTAAGTTCTTCATCGGATCCATATACCATTCCCGTTAGGATATTAGGGTAGTCTGGCTCACCAAACCAGAAGTCCACTATGGCGGAGGTCCCTGCAATTATCTCCACTTCCTGGGTCATAGTTTCACCAGTGTGAACGGTGCAAGATACTGCATAATTGCCAACGGGGATATTCTCTAAGAGGTAAAATCCATTTTCATTGGTTTCAGTTGTGTAGGTATTATTCCCTGCAGAATTATGCACTTGTATGAGGGCACCGGAAACTATTTCGATGGCATCTCCCCATTGGTAGAAGACTTCTCCGGCAAGAGTACCATGTTCAGCCACATCGGTGCAGGCATCATTGCATTCCTCTAAAGAATCAAAGAAGGCATTGGAATGATCTACTCCAAATTGGTCCACAGTACCACAACCGGAGTAATAAGTACATTCCTCACCATTCCAGCCGATACCTATGACCATTTCGCAGTCTCCAAAATGTAACCCTGAAAGATCTTCACATTCCGGATCAGGATAGAGGTCGGCACAGGCTACATTACTGGATTCCGATTCCACATTGGAGAAAGGGTCAATGGCTGTAACCTTAAAACACAACTGTTCGGGCCACCAGAAATCACCCAAAAGATAGTCAAAGTTATGGGTTTGAGAGGTGCCGGTGAGCATCCATTCATTATCCGCCCAGCCATAATTAACATAGATATTGAAGGTAGAAACAATACCCCAATAATTGTCATAATGCCAGTTTAGATGGGCGGTACCCCCTAAAGGATTGGGTTCATATTCCACTGTGAGGTCATATGGTGCAGGCACAGATGGATCCGATTCAATACAAGCCACATTACTGGCCTCAGACTCTACTCCTTCCACAATGGCGGTGACCCTAAAGCAGGTTGACATATCAATGACATCCCCAATAACAAATTGATGATGGGTTTCATTCGTTTCCCCTACCAACTGCCACTCATCATCTTCATTCCAGCTCCAGTTGGCATAGATGAGATATACAGGCATATTATTGGCAGGGTCGGTTGCATCATAATCATAATGCCAGTTTAATGCTGCCTGGAGTGGTTCTGATTCCAGAATTTCGATAGATAAATCATAAGGCGGTGCAATATCTGGTGGATCATTTTCCCCGCAGGCAATATTACTGGGTTCAGATTCCACTCCTCCCTGCACTGCGGTCACATAAAAACAGCCATTATAGCCCACTACACCTCCCAAAGCCATTTCAAATTGTGTGTCGTAGGTAGTAGCTGCATGAACCCAGCCATCATTATTTGAATCTACCTGTCCATACACATTAAATACTGACGGCATGTTAAAATCATCTACTGGTGGATATTGCCAATCTAATAATGCAATGGGATACCAGCTTTCAGTTTCGACCAACTCTACAGTAAGGTCAAAGGGTGCAGGTACTTCAGGTTCTTCCCAGGCAGTGAAATGGAAGTTGACCTCTATCTCTAACTGATATACTAAGTAAACTTCAGTTGTTTGAGTGCCAAATTCTTCTGCTGTACACGTAACCAACCAGGCAACAGTAGGATCAGGATTTTCAATTTGTAATTCATAATTTCCATTTTCATCCGTAGTAGTAGTAAAGAAAGGTTCCCATACATTTCCTGGTGTCACTGTAATAGTGGCTCCGGCAATTGGAAATTCTGGTCCCATCTGTGACATTTGTCCTGAAACCATGCCAAATAGAGTTGCGACTTCCTGCTGGTAGTCCATATTAAGATAAAAATCATGTTGAAATGGGAAGCAGTCCATAGAATTGGGATTACTGGAATCACAGAGTTCCATTATAGAATGATCCTGTCCCTGATATCCTGCAGCCTCAATACTAACGGCAGTGGCAGACATAACCACATCACCAAATTCAAAATAGCCATTTTCGTTTGAATGGGTTTCGGCAAGAATGCCTCCAGTAAATCCACCAAATAAATATACAACTGCCCCTTCTATGGGTACAAAGGCAGGAAGCTGAGGTGAAACTTCACCTGATACGGTTCCGGAAAAATAGACCTCGGTATTAATCCCATCTTCAAATAGATGAAAATCATATACAGCTCCTTCTGCACTAATGGTCATATCTACTGAATCACTCAACCAACCTTCAGCAGAGCAGGTGATCATATAAGCTCCAATGGGAAGATCTATGATGTAATGTCCCCAATTATCAGAAACAGCAGAAAAGGCAACATCATTAGGACTATTCAGGGGAACAGCAGAAATGGTAGCACCTTCAATAGGACAGCCCACAGGGCCGCCCAGACATCCATTATTCTGCCAGACATTGCCCTCTAAATGGGTCATATCTCCACCTCCAGAAGTAGGCGTTAAGACAATATCAAATTCAACCTCAATACTATTGCCTTCGGGGAAAATGGTTGCTAAGAAAAATTCATACCCCTCCGCTTCACAGGCTATGGGAATGGGTCCGTCCCAATTCCATTCAAAATGGAGTTCGTAATACCCATTTTCATCTGAATGGGTAAGGGTTCCTTCCGGTACAGAGTTCATGCCAATGCCCACCTGGGCACCTGCTATTGGAATTAATTCTCCGCTGGATGTGTTGCCTGAATAGACATGTCCCGATAACATTATTTCCTGAGCAGTGAGGGCTGAAGTAAATCCAAATATAAAGAGAAATACTAAAATTGAGGTATTTTTAAAAGTGTTTTTCATAATCATGAGGCAATCTCCCCTAAGTTAATTTGTAGAATATTAAAGAAAGCACCAAAGAATTTACCCCAATTAATTATTATATTAGTTAGAATAAGGGAATTGTTACAAGATGTTACATAGAACCGTTGAGGGTAGTTTTGGTTCAAATTTATATATGGAGTGAACCAACTATGTTAATCCAAGCGTCACAAAATATTGATACAAAAAAATCCGCCTGTTAGCGGACTTTTAAATGCCTTAATTATAGTCTATAAAAATTATGGGATAAGAATAAGATTCACCAATGCTATGACATCCAAAATATTAATACCACCATCGGCATTCAAGTCGCCAGCTATTTCTTGTTGAGGTGTAGGGTCTATTGCTCCCAGAATAATATTGACTTCTACAATGATATCTAAAATATTGATGACACCATTACCGTCTAAATCACCCATCATACCATCATTATAACTTAGGGTAATAATCTGGGTGTATGTATTATCTCCCCAGGTGGAATGGCTATGATTGGTAGCTAAAGCGGATAAATAAATTTTTATATCCCCTATATCCGCAGTTGGAGCCTGCCAATTAAATGCATATTGAATTGACCCTGGAGTTTCGGTATCAGCGCCGCAGACTGTATGGCCTACATAAATTCTATCAGATCCGTTATGATCGTCTTCAATCAGACGGGTATTATAGGTGTCGGTAATATTAAATTCCCCTGCATTAGAATTGTTACTGGAACGAAGAGCAACGGTTTGAAATCCAAATTGATTGACGCCATCTTGTTCCATGTTCAACAAGAAATTGATGGTTTCACCAGGGGAGTAATAGCCAGTTCCTGAACCAATCTGATAAGTCACATTTCCCGGACCTGTATTGGGCGATCCTGAGTGACAACCAGAACAATTTACCTCTCCAGGTGCACCGGAATGAGCTGCACCCAGTAAGGGAGCAGAACAATCATCTGCATAGAGCATGAAATTGCTAATTAGAAATATGGTGAGGATATTTTTCATATTTATTTAGCTTACCTATTAAATTAGCTACTATTTACCACCTAAATCAATATTTGATACCAATTTGTTTCATCTAGAACTATTTTTATTTATTGGGATCATCAATCCTTTTAAGTCCATCATTAAAATTTAGCCATTCCACATGGGTATCAAAATAGGCGTGGGCTTGGGGTTTCAGGTTGTGGGGAGGATGAAGGTTTGCCAGAGTAATATGTATTTCGCCCTCCCACTTGGTTGATTTGAATAAGATGGAACTGCCACATTTTGAGCAAAATCCATATTTTGATTTTTTTGATGAGGAAACCCAGTTGAGTAGAGTATTACCTTTTTTAAGAAAAAACTGATTTTTATTTATGCCAACCCAAGTTACAAATCCTGCACCATGGGAACGCTGACAGCGGGTGCAATGGCAGTTGGCACACCATTTTATAGGGAGAGAAAATAAAAATTCCACCTCTCCACATAAACAACTGCCAGAAATCGAATTACTCTTTGGTCTCATCAACTGCTCTTTTTACATCATCTGCAGCAGAGTTCACTTCATCCTTCAGGTCTTTAGTAGTTTTCCGAAATTCCTTCAATCCTTTCCCTAATCCTCGTGCAAGTTCAGGAATTTTTTTACCCCCAAAGAGGATTATTATTACCAATAGAATAAGTAAAATTTCCCAAGGTCCTAAATTCATAATATCTCCTTGTTTTTGTAATTACCCAAAAGTCTATCAAAATTTGAACTGAAAATTAACCTTATATTCTATTACAGCTTCAGTTTCACCTTTGTGGGTAGTCATTCTCACATTTGGTGCAACAGAAATACCACCATCACGGGTTAATACAATTCCTGCAATGAGATAATTTTTACTATCGTCATTTTCACCCGTATCCCCATCCTCAAAAATATCATACCGGGCAAAAACATCTATGTTTTCCTTAACACGGTAATTAACACTACCAGAAATGATATTAGAGTTCACACCGCCCATTGTTTGCATATCATACTCTCCGCCAAGCCTAATTCCCATTCCTGCAAAACCTGCAAATAATCCTGCAACGGTTGTTGGATCACCATCAGTACCCTCCGTAGAATAAACCACACCTGCGTTGTAGCCATCATTTTTGCTTAAATTGCTCTCTCCATAAGTTGTATTAATGGCAATTTTATGATATTTATCTGCCTGCGGTTTTTTAAACCCTTCCCCATTTACAACCAGCAAACTGAAATTGAGATTATCCATTACAGATCGAGAAAATCCAACCCCAGCATCCACCGTTGATGTAAAGCCATATTTATCAATGGCGGAATTATAAATAAAACGATACCCCCAATTTTTTTCCTGCACTCCATAAGTATTCATGCCAATCAATCCAAAATAGAACTTGCCCCATTGTGATTTATAATTTACTTGTCCCTTTTTAAGGAATGCAACCAGTCGTGTATCTTCACCATCATTCTTATTGGTTCTACCTACATCAAAAATTATGTTATAGTCTACTTTATCAGACACCTCTCCACCATAACTAAAATATTGCCTAGTAAAGTTAAAAGCGGTGGCATCATCCGTTTTATTTAAGTCAAAGTAAGTTACACCCCCAATTTTGCCGTCAGCAAACATGAAGCTGGTAATACTTAATACTAATAGTATTAATTTCATTTTTATCTCCTCTGATTTAGTTTTGATTATTATTTTCGAACAATTGAAATATTTTATATCCAATTAAACAACCTATTAATTGTCCACCTAAAAAATATAAGGTTGAAACGGGTGCAATTCCTGTAAAGGTGTCCGTAAAATTACGAGAAATAGTAACTGCGGGGTTTGCAAAAGAGGTTGAGGAAGTAAACCAATATCCTGCAGTAATAAATAAGGCAACAGCCATTGCAACGGACGGTGCATCATTTTTCCGTACAAATAAAATAGTAGAAACAAGTCCAAAGGTTGCCAATATTTCACTGACAAGCAATGGTATTTCACCTCGAACATTATTAGATAGTTGAAATAGTTCAATTTCAAAAATATAGTGGACAAGTAATACTGCCATAAGTCCCCCACCAATTTGGAGAAGGATATATTTATAGAAATCACCTGCCCCTAATTCTTTTCTCAACCAAAAGACTAAACTCACAGCAGGATTAAAATGTGCTCCCGATACAGAATCAAACATTTTTATTATAACAAATAAAATTGCTCCCGTTGGTATAGTATTTCCCAACAAGGCGATAGCCACATTCCCGCCGGATAAATTTTCTGCCATGATACCTGACCCAATTACCACTGCAACCAATAAAAATGTACCTATAAATTCTGCAATAAATTTCAATTTTTTTTATTCTGGATAGCCAATTCGTTCAAATGGGTTCACAACGCTTGAAATCAGATTTCTTGAATGTGCAGCAATCCTTTTTAAATATCTTGCATAAAGCGCAACTGAGGTTGCTTTTCCAACTTCAATATCTCCTACCTTTCCTGAAATAATATCATTGGTAATAATGTCACACTGCGAAGATATATTTTCCTTATATGATCCCATAAGGCTGCGAGCTTTTTCAATATCTTGATTTTTAAAAGCATCGATGGATTCTCCAAATAAATCGAAGGATATTTTTTCTACATCTGCCAATTTTTCTTCAACAGCACCACCATCCAGCTTTTTGGGATGATTTACAGCAAGATCATAAATATTCTTAGTATAATCTCCTATTCTTTCAATATCAATTACTACAGATACCAAGACCAATCCGGACCCAATATCTTCCTTCCCACCAATTGCTAGGTGGGTCATTACTTTTCTACGGACATCCCGTTCGAATTCATTAATTTTTTTATCCATTGCAAAAATATCTATGTCAATTTCTGCTGAATCTGATTTTCGTAATGACTGGATTGAAGCTTTAAACATGGTGAGGTCAATATCCAGCATTTCATGACACTCAGCCAGTGCCTGTTCGTATAAGCTGTCCGATTTGAAAATTTCAAAGATTTGTTTAAACATTATTGTCTCCCTATAAAAATGATAATTAATGGTAGTAAAAAGAAAAATGTTGCTAAATATAAAACGGGAATTAATTTATTTTTTAATGATGCATCTGCAATCCATTCTGCTAATTTAATAGGAATGTCCCTTAATAAAGGATTCAAATAAATTATTATAATTCCAAAAATATTAAAAAATAAATGGGCAAATGCTGCTACCATGGCAGTAACATTTAATGTTAGTGATGCCAGCAGTGCGGTCACTGTTGTACCTAAATTGGCGCCCAGTGTGAAAGGGTATAATTGCCTTAATGTTACAATGCCTGCACCAGCTAATGGCACAACCATGGATGTTGTGATAGATGAACTCTGCACCATTATTGTTAACAAAACTCCAAACAACATTGCCCGGACCGCAGTTTTAAAAATATACTGATCAAAATATTGTTTAATATTATCTAAAACAAGACTCCGAAGTAATTTTACGATACTGTAAAGCATGGCAAAAGTTAATAATACACTTAGAAAAATGAAAAATATATTATTATCAAAACTAAGGTTCTCAATTTGTTTAGCACCCCACTTAATAGCCGCCTTTATAGGACTTTTAAAAACTTCCTCTGTGCTGATAGTTCCAAATAAGATAGCACCCAATCCAGTGGCTGCTTTTTCTATTAGCCCAAACGCTATTTCAAGTGGAAATAAAATAAGGACTGCTAAAATATTAAAGAAATCATGAACTGTAGAAGCTGAGAATGCTCGTTTAAATTCGTTTCCTCGGTTAATATGGCCAATGGACACAATGGTATTGGTTACAGTGGTACCAATATTTGCTCCCATTATCATAGGAATTGCACCCGTTAATGTAACAGCACCTCCACTTACCATTCCTACAATTATAGATGTAGTGGTGGATGAACTTTGAAATAAAGTGGTGGCTAAAATACCAATAAAGAGTGCTAAAAATGGGTCACTGGTCGTGGTCATAATTTCTTTTGCAAAATCACCACCTAAATTTTTGATCCCTGAGGATAGACCTTTGATGCCCACTAAAAACAGGTATAATGACAAAGCAACGCCTGTCACTTTTATAAATATTAGAGAGTTTTTATTCAAGAAAAATTGTATTAAAATTAACCCTTAAATTTATTGTATGTTGCTCCTTTAATATAAGCTAATATTTAATTGAGAATGTAATTCTGCGTTTTATTTTTATCCGTAAAATTTCTTTTTGTCTGTATTAAATACCTTCAATAAATTTTTAGCTATACTTACATACCATATCAGGGTAATTCAAACATAATATAATATAATTTTTACGAATCTGGAGGATTTAGTGTCTGATTCACATCACGAAGAAAGTTTTTGGCGGAAATATATATTTTCCACAGATCATAAGGTAATTGGAATTCAATATGGAGTAACTGCCCTCCTATTTTTATTTTTTGGTTTTTCACTTATGATGGTAATGCGCTGGCAGTTGGCATTTCCGGATACCGCAGTTCCATTCGTTGGTGGTCTGATAAAATGGTTAGCTGATTTGAATGGATTTGCAAGTGATGGAAATTTGCCTGCAGACCTCTATAATGCTTTTGGAGCTATGCACGGTACCATTATGATTTTCTTAGGCGTAGTGCCTTTAGTAGTTGGTGCTTTTGGTAACTACTTGGTTCCTCTGCAAATAGGAGCAGTGGATATGGCATTTCCAAAATTAAATATGTCTTCTTATTGGGTGTATTTTATTGGTGGCGTAATTATGTTTGCCAGCTTCTTTTTGCCAGGTGGTGCTGCAAATTCGGGCTGGACATCCTATCCACCTCTTTCAGATATTGCTACCACAGGTCAAACATATTGGTTACTTGGCATGGTCTTCTTAATCACCTCCTCTCTTCTTGGATCAATAAATATTATTGTTACTATTGTTCAGCTACGAGCGCCTGGGCTTACATGGATGCGATTACCCTTCTTTATTTGGAGCCAATTTGTAACCTCATTCTTATTGGTTCTCGCTTTTCCACCTTTAGAAGCAGCTGGTATTTTTCAGTTGATGGATAGAGTTTTTCATACCAGTTTCTTTTTACCAACTGGTCTTGTTGTTGGAGGGGAAATTTTAAATGTAAGTGGTGGAGGAAGTCCATTATTATGGCAACATTTATTTTGGTTCTTAGCACACCCCGAAGTGTATGTTTTAATTTTACCAGGAATGGGAATAATTGCAGAAATTTTAACCAACAATACTCGAAAACCCATTTGGGGGTATAAATCATTGGTGTATTCCTCTGCATTCCTTGGGTTTATGTCTTTTTTAGTGTGGGCACACCACATGTTCCTAACAGGAATGGGACAGGGGATGAGTGTTTTCTTTCAAACAACCACTATGATAATTTCAGTACCGTCAGTAATCATTTTATCCTGTTTTATGCTCTCACTCTGGGGTGGTTCTATTCGATTCAATACACCTATGCTTTTTGCTTTGGGGTGGATTCCCATGTTTGGGATTGGTGGCTTAACGGGACTTCCATTGGGGCTATCCACTCCTGATATTCATTTGCATGATACCTACTATGTTATTGGGCATTTTCATTATGTGGTTGCTCCAGGTACTATTTTTGCTATTTTTGCAGGGATTTACTATTGGTTTCCAAAAATAACAGGAAAAATGCTTAATGAAACCATGGGTAAAATTCATTTTTATACTTCTTTTATATTTATGAATGGTATCTTTTGGCCCATGTTTATTCAAGGTTTAGCAGGAGTTTCTCGTAGGTTAGCTGATGGTGGTACATCGTATGCACATGCTCAAGATGTGTTAAATTGGAATGCTGTTATGTCATATTCTGCTTGGCTTCTGGCTCTGGCACAAATTCCATTTATCATTAACCTGATTCTGACACTGAAAAAAGAAAGAGAAGCAAACCCAGATCCAAATCCATGGAAAGCTACTACCATTGAATGGACTGATACGACCTCTCCTCCTCTCGGTCATGGGAATTTTGAAAAAGTTCCTACTGCCCATAGGGGTCCCTATGAGTATAGTGTGCCCGGGGAAGATTCTGATTTTACACCTCAATCTCAAAATTAATAAAGGACAAATAAATGGAAATTCCATATAATGTAGAGCTGAGAGAGGATACCGGCTTATATAATTCAAAGTTAGGGATCTGGCTCTTTTTAGCTTCGGAGGTCATGTTGTTTGGCGGATTGTTTTCAGCCTATATTCTCCTTCGAACCGGTGCGCCTGTGTGGCCTCCTATAGGGGAGCACGGTTCTATCACTCATTTATTAACAGAGACAATTCCACATGCCACATTCAATACTGTTATATTAATACTATCCAGTGTGACTATGGTGATGGCATGGATGTCGTTAAGAATGAAAGACTTGGGCAAATTTAAGCTGTATTTGGGCACTACCATCGTCTGTGCTATTATTTTTTTGGTGGTAAAATATTTTGAATACTCCCATAAAATACATGAAGGTTTCGTGCCATCTCATGATACTTATATGGCACTCTATTTTACATTAACCGGTCTCCATGGAGTTCATATTTTAGGCGGGATTGTGGTTTTGGCCTATTTCTTCGGACCCGGTTTAAAAATGTGGGATGTGGAGCCACAACGATTTACAAACCGAATTGAAATTGTGGGATTATATTGGCATTTTGTAGATTTGGTATGGATTTTCTTATTCCCAACTTTATATTTATTAAATTAAGGAGAAGTAATGTCTGGTAAAGATTTCACAGAACATATTTTACATTATCGAAATATATTTATTTATTTATTAATCGGAACCGCTTTGACAGTTGGGGCATCTTATATGGATTTCAATGTATCCAATTCAATTGCAGGTGCCGTTTTTGTTGGTTTAACCATTGCCACAGTAAAAGGATATTTAGTAGCTGCTAATTTTATGCACTTAAATTCCGAAAAGAAATTAATTCACTGGATTTTATTGCTAACTGTGTTCTTTTTAGGATTGTTACTTTTGATTCCTTTATTATGGGATATAAATCTCATAAGCAATTATTAAACCCATGTCATTAAAATCATTTCATATAATTTTTATTTGTATTTCTACACTATTTTCCATATTCTTTGGCTATTGGTGTTATAATGAATGGTCACAAATTGGCGGTATTCAATACATTGTTTATGCCATACTTTCGGTGATGTTTACTGTGGGAATGCTCAGTTATGGAAAATGGTTTTTCAAAGAAATTACTGAGTTAAATGCATAAATTACTAACTATTCTTTTTAGTTTATCAGGGATGCTATTCCCCTGCGCGGTTTGTTATGGTGATCCAGAGTCACCCATGACACATGGTATGAATATGGGCGTATTAACATTATTGGGCTTCATTACTTTTATATTATCAATTGTAGCATTTTCTATTATTACAATTTCAAAAAGAGAAAAAAAATTAAATAATTTATAGGAGTATTATGTTTGAATCACTTGGAAATATAAGTAATTATCTGGGTATGCCTATGGGATCATCCAGCCATAGTCAATCCATTGATTTTATGATTGGGTGGGTACATTGGCTTATGATAGTACTTTTTGTTGGATGGGGAATTTATCTTATCATTACCGTCATTAAATTCAATGCGAAGGCAAACCCGAAAGCAAATCATAAAGGGGTTACCTCTCATATTTCTCAATATGCTGAAATTGGAGTTATTGTATTTGAAGCCTTTTTATTAATAGGATTATCAATTCCTCTATATTCTCAACTGAAAACGACCCTTCCTACTGATGATGATATTCTTGAAATTAGAGTTGTGGCACAGCAATTTGCCTGGAATATTCATTACCCCGGTGCCGATGGCCAATTTGGCACTACAGATATTTATTTAGTAGATGAGGAATCAAATCGTATTGGATTAAAAAGGGATGGATATGGTACAGACGATATTGTTGCCATTAATCAAATGCATTTACCTGTAGATCAACAGGTACTAATTCACCTATCATCTAAAGATGTCATTCATAGTTTTTCTCTACCAGAAATGCGGGTAAAACAAGATGCAGTTCCAGGAATGACAATTCCTATTTATTTTACACCTACCATGACTTCCTCAGAATTTATGACGAAAATTCAGGGTACTGCAAGAGAGGGAAAAGGGTACGAAATAGCGTGTGCCCAGCTCTGTGGAAACTCTCACTATAGGATGAAGGGATATGTAACCGTTGAAACAGATGCAGAATTTAATGCTTGGCTGGAAGAAGAAGCTGAATACCTAGAAGATGAGGATGACGACGACTGGTAAAAATGAATTTATTACTAAATAATTAAAGCGGGAGATCAAATTGATCTCCCGCTTTTTATTTTAACCCAAATAGAATATCAAATATTTTTAGTTTTTACTGATAAATGCTCTGAAGTTATCAACTGCAAAATTGGGATAGTTAGATTCAACGATATCATTCGATGAATAGCTAAGAGTCCAAAGAATAGACACTCCCTTTTTGAGATTAACGTTGAATGACTGTTGATCACCACCCAATATTAAAGTAAATGTGCTATCCGAATAAAATTCAGCTTCAACAGACCAAGGAGCAATAATTGTTGTATCTCCAATATTTGTTATCATTCCCGTTACGATTAATTTTTCATTTGTTGTAGAATACCCATTAGGGTCTTCAGTAGTACCAATTGACCACTCTACATGATTAATGGTTTCATTATCTTCTGACCCTATTACACCATTGCATCCCAAGTTAAATAAAATTAGGGTGATTATAATAATTAATTTCATGACTTCTCCTTATTTTGACGTTTTTGTTACTAAAAAATAATTTTCATTCCAAAATTTATCCATCCTCCAATAAGCATTACAAAGCTTCCTGCAAATAATCCAAATCGTAGATTAACATCTCTATTGGGTATTCTTGAGATGCTATGAAGTATCCTGAATAACACAAATCCCCATGCAAATAAAATATCAAAAGATGTGGCGTTATCATTAATTATTAGTAATACACATAATAAATAAAATAAAACCGGCATTTCAAACATATTTTTATAATGCTGAGAGACAGATTGTAATTTGGGAGGAATTCCATCATCAAACAACCTGAAATGTTTAATGTGTACTTCATTTCGAAGAACAGACGAAATATTGAAATACAATGGTCGAAGTACTACTAAAATTGTCAATATTACCATTATAAATAGTGGGTAATATATATTCATATCCTATACCTGGTTATTCTGAAAAGTTGATGAAATTTACAGCTATAATAATGGAATTAAAAAGAAAGTAATTTTGCCCAAAACTAAGAAAGCTCTCCCCTCCTCCGGAGAGAGCTTTCGAAACAATAAGGAGATCGTTTCAAGTAAGACGGCGATGATTTAACATCTCTTGCCCTACAACCATAACTTAAGGGGTATTTAAGATGCTATTTATTGATCTGGATCAAATAAAATCCTAAATTTGACCAACATCACAAAAATGGGTTGATCATTAAATTTTGGTGGTTGTGAAATAATTTTTTGAATCCATATCCCGTAATTCCACACTTACATGAATCTCGGCTGAATTCTCAATAAAACTCTGAATTATTTGGCTACATTCTTCCCCAATATTTGTTTTCACCTCTTTCGATCTTCCACTGAGCAAAATAATTTCTAAATGAATAAATCCTCCAGGACTGCCACCAATAGTGCAGAAATAGTCCTTCAATTGGGTTGCTCGATGCTTACAATTTTCAGGTTTTACTCCCGCATGTTGAATTAATACGGTTTGCAGTTTAGGAAAAATATCCTGAATAGGACTTTTCCAATTGACATTTTCGGTATATTCTAATTTTACATGTGGCATATATTATTCTGGTTTATATAGTAATGGTCGGCTGGGTGCCGCATCACATACAAAATGGGGAATTTGAATATTCAGAAAGTAAAACCCATCATCAACATGATTGGGAATATATGCCAACTCCGTAATTGTTTTTTCCGACTCAAGGCTTACTTCCCCATTTGGATTATGTCCATCACCCCAAAAGATTCTATGATTGCCTAAAATACCATCATCAGCCATATGGTCCACCGAGGGTAAGTCTACAATAAGATGATTAATTTCCATTTTATGAATTAACATGAATACATCATTGGTAAAAAATGGAGGCGGTGATTCGTTGAACCGGAGAAATTGTTTCTCGTCATTATTGGGCAATGTTCTAATAATTAATGCCAGAGGATGAAGATGTTCCCATTTATCAAATTGTCGTTTTATTGATGAGGCGGTAATTACTGATTCATCTCTATTTACAGTACAATGATAATCCTCATTCGTATTTTGGAATAATTCAGGCGAAACGGTAATGAGTACAGAGGGTAGAAATCCATCTTTTACCATACTACCAATATCGCCTGTATTTTTTAAGAGATG
>JACKQG010001309.1_pt1 | contig 34825 bp, 35 predicted proteins | sample 8237621 | NCBI WGS metagenome assembly JACKQG01 (sample SAMN15677084, study PRJNA649215) | marine metagenome | biome: marine; feature: Black Sea; material: saline water; isolation source: suspended particulate matter (SPM) from the Black Sea western gyre | collected 2013-06-09/2013-06-10 | depth...
GGTCGGCGCGTTCGTGCAGGGCTCGGCTAATTTCCTCCAAGCCCTCGGCATTGCGCCCGCTGTGGCTATTGCGCTAATGGGCGTGCTCGTCGCCTCCTTCGCCGGCACCACGCTGGACACCGCCTGCCGTTTGCAACGCTACGTGGTGCAGGAACTCGCTGCCACGTTGGGTGGAAAGGTGGGCGAATCGAATTCTCCACCCGCTGCCCCGTTCGCGTGGTTGCAAAACAAACACGGCGCAACCATCTTCGCCATTGTCATCGCCGGCGCAATGGCCGCCGTCCCGTCCGCGGGCAATGCGTGGAGCCTTGCCCACGCCGGCAAAGGCGGGCTGCTTCTTTGGCCGCTCTTTGGCGCGACCAATCAATTGCTCGCCGGCTTGTCATTTCTCGTTATCACCTTTTATTTGTGGCGGCGCGGCCGCGCGATTTGGTTTATCGCCATCCCGATGATTTTTATGCTCATCATGCCGGTCTGGGCGATGACCTATCAACTGTGGGAAGCGCCCGGTTGGTTGCTGACCGCGCGCGAAGGTTTCCCCGATCACAAACCCAACTACCTGCTCGGCAGCATCGGTTTGGCCACCATCGCGCTAGAAATTTGGATGATCATCGAAGCCATCAAAATTTTTCCCAAAGCAAAGGGGGTGCTGGAGGAAAACGCACTCGATCAACAATCGGAATCTGCTCCGGCTAAGGCATAGTATGGCGGCGCAACGCATCGGTCTATTTGGCGGCACTTTTGATCCTGTGCACCTCGGGCACACGATGGTGGCGCAGGCGGCTTTGGCGGAGGTGCGCTTGGATCGGCTGTTTATTATTCCTGCCGCGCAATCGCCATTCAAGCCGGAGCAAACGGCCGCGCCGGCGGTGGCGCGTTTGGAGTGGTTGCGATTGGCGTTTGCCGATGAACCGCATTGCGAAATTGATGCGCAGGAAATCGAGCGCGAAGGCGTTTCGTTCACCATCGATACGGTGCGCAATTATGCGGCACGCTTCCCGGAGGCGGAGTTATTCTATCTCATTGGCGCGGATCACGTACCGACGCTGCCGGAATGGCGCGAGGCGGCGGCGCTTGCGGACGCAGTCACTTTTGTGGTAGTGCCACGCGCCGGTGAACCCGCCGTGGAATTCCCGCCCTCGTTTCGCGGCACGATGTTACGCGGGGAACCGATGGCAATTTCGTCCAGCGATTTGCGCGAACGTTTGCGTGCGGGGGAAGCAATTGAAAATTATGTGTCGCCGCAAGTTGCGGATGCGCTGAAAGTGAAGCATAGTTATTGAAACTGAAATGGAAGGACAAGCATTGGCTCTGGCGTGCCGCGAATACGCCGACGACAAAAAGGCGGGGAATCTGCTCGTGCTCGACGTGCGCGAGGTATCGACCATCACCGATTATTTTGTGATCGCCACCGGCAACAGCGAGCCGCACGTGCGCGCGATCTGGACGGATATCGCCGGGCGCCTCCAAAAAGATCATGCCGTGCGCCCGCCTAAACCCGAGGGCGATCGAAGAAACCAATGGGTCGTGCTGGATTACTACGACGTGATTGTGCACGTGATGCTTGAATCCGTCCGCGACGAATACGATCTCGAAGGCCTGTGGAACGACGCCGCTTTGGTGGAGTCCGCCGAAGTGTAGCTCGCGCCGTTGGCTCGGGTGGATTTAAATATCGGGCGTGCGACCCGGGCCATCGGCCCGGGCTACATTGAGCGATCTTCTTTCATCCCCACGGCGGCTTTCCATGCGAGCACGAGTTGGGCGACTAAGCCGAATAGCACCACCAAATTTCCAATTTGTGAGATGCCGTGCAGCGGGCCGAAGGATTTATTGGCGTAAGCGGTTTGTTCGGGGGTGGTTCCTATTTTGAAATAGTCGGGGTACTTCATTTGGTGCAGCCATTCGAGGCGCGGGGTGATGTAAATCAACCCGAACACAATCAGCGCCACCATCACCGCCAACAGTAATCCCCGCGCGCGGGGAAATTTTCCGCCGTCGCCTTCCAGTCGCCAACCGGCTAGCAAGGCCAGCACGGCGATGGCGGCGAGCGAAAGCTGAAATGCGGTGAAACGGTGGATGAGTTCCTGCGCTACGATGCCGTCGCGCGGTTTGGGGAGGGCTTCGGCCAGTTCGGGCGCGAAAAACATTGGCCCGGCCACGAAGGTGAAAAATACCGCGCCGCCCAGCCACACGGCGGCCGTGAGCACAAACACCAGTTGCGCGATGCGTTGTGGATTATTTTTCGGCTTCATTAGTTTCGCCGGCAGTTTGGGTATCGTCACCTTCGCGCTCGCCGGGCTCAGGTTTTTCTGGCTCGGCGTCTTTGTCTTCCACGGATTCTTTGAGGGGCGTGGTGTGGTATTGCACCCGTGCGGCCACGAGCGCGCCGTACAGCAGAATGAGCCACGTAAAATAAACCGCCAACATAAACACCGGCAGCAGGCCGAGGCTGCCGCCGTAGGTTTGGCTGTACCACCCTTTCTCCACCACCACGTGCGAAATATAAAGTGCGCTGGCGAGGTGATTGATCTGCCATAAAATGCCGGCCACCACGCCGCCCCAAATCGCCGCGGTCCACGAAACTTTTGTGTTCGGGATGAGCTTGTACAAAAACGTCAGGCCCGCCATTGCGAACAGCAATGGCACAAGCGTATTCACTACCGCCCCCATGGATTGCAGGCGGTCGCTGATGTTTTCAAAATGCACCGCATTGGCCAGCGCAAAGGCGAGGATGATGCAGCCGGGGCCGAGCACGAGCCCCGGCGAAAATTTCAGCAATTGCGAGTACCACACCCGACTCCGCCGCACGGCCCATAAATCATTAAACGTATCCTCCAGCTGCATCACCACCATCAGCCCGAGATACACAAACACCAACGCACTGAGCACACCGGTCTTGTCGAAGCTAACCTGTTGCGCGAGGTTATTGGTGAAGTCAGAAATATTATCGCGCAAGCCATCACGGATCTCGGCTATTTTCGCTTCCTTCTCCGGATCCTCGTGTTTGGCCGGCAATACGCTCACAATGATTTTGCTGACAAATTGTTGTGCCGGCGCCGTAGCATTCGCATCTGCCGCGCCTTTTGAGGATGGTTCGCCCACCAGCCAACCGGTCAGCACCGTGGCCAGCGCGAGCACGGGGATGAGCGCCAGCAGCGAGTTGAACGACAGCGCCGCCGCGCGCATAAAGCAGCGTTCCTCGTCAAACTTGCGATACGCCAGCAGAATAAACCGCGCCACGCGCATCCAGCGTTTGGGCAGCACCACGCGGCTTTCCTTCTCCATCACCTGCGCGAGATCTTCACGAAGGATTTTCCACGGATTCGGGATTTTCGGTAACGGATTGTCCACGGGTGCGCGGAGATTAGCAAAAAAATTTGGGTGAGACAATTTTTGAACCGCTAGGACGCAAAGCCACCCAGTTTTTTTGAACCTGGTTTCCCTTCGCAGCTTTGTGTCTTGGCGGTTCATCCTTCCCCAGTTTGAGTTTGTCAATCGCGCCGTTTTCTGCTCTACTTTTGGCGGATGGCGCGTAAGGAGGCTCCTAAAAAAACGGATTCCAAAGGAGGTGCCAACGAAGTACTCGGGATAGGGCTGCTGGCTCTGGCTGTGTTATTTTTGTTGGCGCTGTTTTCCTTTGATAAAGGCGATCTGTCGGTCAACGGCACAAACGTCAACGATCCCCTGCATAATCTTGTGGGCACGCTCGGGGCGTGGCTGGCGCAGGGCTGCTTTATGGCGCTTGGCGTGGCGGCGTATTTGTTGCCGCCGTTGACGCTGATTTTCGCCATCGCATTTTTCACCGATAAACTCGACGGCCTGCGACGGCGCTGGCCGTGGGCGGTGGCGTTGGTGTTGGCGGGATCAGCGGGGCTCAGTTTGTATCCCGGCCTCTTTGGCGGGTTGGCGAAAAGTCTGAACACGGTGGGCGCCGGGGGCTATGTGGGGATGTTGTTGCATAATGGCATTTTTCAACACGTGGGCACGGCGGGTGCCACGGTGTTATTACTGGCGGTGTACTTGGTGAGCCTGCTTTATCTTACAAATTTTCAGCTCAAAGAATGGGCCAAAACCGCGTGGTCAAAATGGAAGCTGCGCAAGGTGGATCGCTCACAGCCGCTGGCCAACGAAGAGATCGAGCTGAACCAACGTGAAGCTGAACTGCAACAGCGCGTGGCGGATTTGCAAAAGGAATTGGCCAACACCGCTCAGACGGTGCCCGCCGTCGTCAACCGCGAAGAGCCAAACATTATCGACCTCAGCCAACCGCAAGCGCGCCCCAAGGCGGCAGTGGCGGATGAAGAAGCACCGACGGAGTCGCGCCGCAAGTTGGCGGCGATTGTGTTCACTGATATCGTGGATTATTCCAGCCTCTCCAATCGCGATGAAAAAGCGGCGTTGAAGCTCCTTAAAAAACAACGCCGCTTGCTCAAGCCATTGGTCAAACAATTTGAAGGCGAATGGCTCAAGGAAATTGGCGATGGTTTACTTTTGAGTTTCGACAGTTCGCTCAGTGCTGTTGAGTGCGCGCTGGCAATTCAGGCGAAGGTGCTTGGCGAGGAGCATCTCGAACTACGCATCGGCATTCATCAGGGCGACGTCGTTCGTGAAGGTAACGACATCCTGGGCGACGGCGTGAACATCGCCTCGCGCATTGAGGAATACGCGCCGGTCGGTGGCGTGGCGGTTTCCGCAAAAATCCAGCAGGACCTCATCAGCCAACCGCAATACGAAGCACGGTTGCTCGGCGAGTTCGTCTTGGAGGGGCTCGCTCAAAAAGTTGAGATTTACACCGTGGCCGTGGCTGTGGAGGTGTTGCCCGAGACTGTCTTTGAGGACGAAGATCTTACCGCTAATCCGGAAGTGGTGGCAGTGGTGGAATCGGAGCCGGAAGAAAAAGCCGACCATGCGGTAGCCACTGTGGAGGAAATCCTTGGCGATCCCGAGGACGACACCGAGCCGACGGTGCACATCGCCCCCGCTATTTCCAGCACCGGTCCCGCTAAATTCAAACGCCCCAAACCCACCGCCGTGGCGCGCGGGCCGCTCATTGAGAATTATAAATTGCCGCCGGTTGAGTATTTGCAAGCGCCGGAATTCATCGCCGCGCCCACCGATTCCACCGACGAACTTAAATCCGCCGCCATTACCATTCAGCAAACGCTCAGGCAATTCGGCGTGGAAGTCGCGCTGGGCGACATTACCAAAGGGCCCACCATCACCCGTTTCGAGCTGCATCCTGCGCCGGGCGTGAAGATGGAAAAAATCACGACTTACACCAACAACATCACCGCCGCACTCAAGGCCGAGCGCATCAACATCCTCGCTCCCGTGCCCGGCAAAAGCACGGTGGGCGTCGAGGTGCCCAATCGCGTTAAGACAAAAGTCATTATGCGCGACTTACTCGAAAGCGATGAGTGGAAGAAGAGTAAAGCCAAAGTGCCCGTGGCGCTGGGTAAAGATGTTTACGGCAAACCTATCGTGGCGGACCTCGCCGAGATGCCGCATCTTTTGATTGCCGGCGCCACCGGCGCGGGTAAGAGCGTGTGTATGAACGGCATCGTCGCCTCATTGCTTTATAAATTTTCGCCGGATGAATTGCGGCTCGTGATGATCGATCCCAAAGTGGTGGAGTTGCAAATGTACAACACCCTGCCGCACCTCGCGATGCCGGTGGTGACCGATTCGAAAAAAGTCATCCTCGCGTTGCGCTGGGTGGTTTCGGAAATGGAAAAGCGCTATAAAATTTTTGCGAAGGAAAATGTGAAGAACATCCAATCCTTCAACAAACGCCGCCGCGACAAACCGCCCGCCGAGCCGGAGCCGCAGATGACGCTCTTTGATGGTGAGCGCGGCAATTCCGAAGGGTTTGCCGTGGAAATCGATGAGGAAATCGTGGTGCCACGCGATGAGGAAATCGAAATCCCCGATCGGCTTAGTTATATTGTGGTGGTCATTGACGAGTTGGCCGATCTCATGCTCACCGCGCCGGCCGAGGTGGAAAACGCCATCGCCCGCATCACCCAAATGGCCCGCGCCGCCGGCATTCATTGCATCGTGGCCACCCAGCGCCCGAGCGTGAAAGTCATCACCGGCGTCATCAAAGCCAATATCCCAAGCCGCATTGCATTTCAGGTTGCCTCCAAAATCGATAGCCGCGTGATCCTCGACGAGATGGGCGCGGAGAAACTCTTGGGCAAAGGCGATATGTTGTATCAACCGCCCGGCGCACCCAAGCCCATCCGTGCGCAAGGGCCGCTGGTTACCGACGAAGAGGTCCAACAAATCGTCAGCTTCATCACCGAACAGGGCAAGCCGAAGTTCGAAGTGGACATCACCCAGCAGCTTTCCAAACCCGCTTTGGCCGGCTCGGCCTCCAGCGGTGAGGATGAAGATCTCATCGAACAATGCATCGAGGTCATTCGCAGCGAGCAAAAAGCCAGTGTCTCCAAACTGCAACGCCGCCTGCGCCTCGGCTACACCCGCGCCGCGCGCATTATGGACGAGCTTGAAGATCGCGGCATCGTCGGCCCCGCCCAAGGCCACGAGCCCCGCGAAATCCTCATCGACCTCGACGGCAACGGCGCCGACGGTCGAGGCCAAGGCGTGGCGGAATTGGTTTAGGGGAATGACCAATTCCCCAAAACCCAGGGCCCAAGGAATACCCAAATCCCAACAACCCACTTTCGCGCCTCCTTGGGATTTGGTCATTGGGATTTCCTTTGGATTTGTGTTTTGGAAATTGGGCCTTCAAAATCCCCTTTCCATCCAACCCTCCTCGGCGTAACTTGCCCGCAATGGCGATGGCGACGAATCGAACTTACAAGGTGTGGGCCGCGGATGACGTGGTCTACGGCCCCATCGATTTCCCAACGCTCAGCCAATGGATCCGCGAGGTGCGTGTGACCGATGCGATGTGGCTTTATCTGGAAGACACCGAGCAATGGGCGCGCGCGGGTGATCTGCCGGAGCTCGGCCTGTATTTCGAGAAAGCCGCCGGCCTGGTGAAGCCCGGCACGATTGTCCACAGCCCGCTCATCCCCGGCGTTCCCGTGGGCACGCTGGAAGGCGTGGAAATTTTCAAGGAAATGACCGACCAACAACGCGGCCGCTTTGCTCAAAGCATGGAGGTGCAAAAGTTTGTGAAGTTCGAAATCCTTGTTAACGAAGGCGACGTGGGCGACGCGATGTTTGTGTTGCTCGAAGGCGTGGTGCGCGTCCGAAAAATGGTGGGCGGCAAGGAAACACCACTTGCCACGCTGAAGGCCGGCGAAGTGTTCGGAGAAATTTCGCTGTTCGATCGCGGCAAACGCAGTGCCGACATCGTGGCCAACAGCGATGGCGTGCTGCTCAAAATCGACGCCAAAGAATTCGAGCGCCTCGTGGATCAACAACCCGAAATCGCCACCCCCTTCCTCGCCGCCCTCGCCGCCAAAATGTCCACCCGGATGCGCGCGGACAACGAACGGCACAAGAAGGATTTGATTCTGATGCAGTCAAGCCGGTGATTTGATTTACGAATTACGATTGTTGATTGACGATTAAACCAATCGTCACTCGTAAATCTTCAATCGGAAATTTCAACCAACTGATCGTCTTCCAAAAACGTCACTTCCATCCCTCCCAATGCCTCGGCGGCTTGGGTTTTTAGGGCTTCGAGATTTTCGCGGTGTTGGCGGGAGAGGTGGGTGAAACAGACGTGGCCGATTTTTTTGGTGGCGAGGAGGGCGAAGAGTTCGGTGGGTTCCACGTGGGCGAGTTCGCAGCAGAATAAATCCAGCGGCTGGGCGAGCAACGGCTCGAGGTCGGTGGCCGCGCCGATGTCGCCACTGTGGGCGATGCGGGTGTCTTCGGTTTCCAAAATAAAACTGAACGCTTCAAAGCCTTGCGGATATTTTTCCTGAAAATGCTGGCGCAACGTTTCGAGGTGGGTGGTGGGGTGCGGCGTGATTTTTATGGGGCCAATGTGCAATGGCTCGTTGGCGGTGAGCGGGGCGAAGTCCAGCGCGGCGGGCATCAACTCGCGGAAAATAAATGCGGCATCGAGCATCCGGCGCACGGGCTCGAGGCCTTCGGCGGGCATATGCACGGTCAAATCCCGCGTGCGTTTCTCGAGCCAAAACCCCTGCATCAACATGAAAAAACCGCCAATGTGATCGCAGTGCAGATGGGTCAGCAAAATGCCATCGAGATCATCGGGCGCAATGCCGGCGGCACGCAGACGGCGGCTCACCGGCTCGCCGCAATCGATCAGCAGCGTGCGTCCGCCCAGCCGGTACACGAACGCCGAATGCCCGCGCGAATCGCCGGCCCAGCCATCGCCGGTGCCCAGCGCGTGAAGAGTTGCCTTGCTCACTTGGCGGGGAAAGCTATCGGAAAGCGCGGGTATTGTAAATGTTGGGGGCTACATTGATTCACCCAATGTTCACAATGTCATTGGGATAACTTTTTGTGCCAATCATTGTGAACGGTCGCTAAATTGGCTGCATGGCAACGGTGGCCGAACAACTCAAAGACGCACGCGAAGCGAAGGGCTTGGCGCTGGCGGAGGTGGTGGAGCTCACTCAGCTCAAGACCGACCAAGTGCAGGCGCTGGAAAGCGGCCGTTATGAGGAATTCGCCGCGACGGCGTACGTGCGCGGCTTCGTGCGCAGCTACGCGAATATGCTGAAGCTGGACACGGAAGCGCTGCTCGAACAGCTGAATGTTGAGATGGGCCAAGCCCGCGAAGGCCAGCCCGACGGCAGCAACGCTGCTCTGCGCGCGGGGATTCTCGATGCCATAATGCTCTCCTTCTCGCGCGTGAACTGGCGGCTTGTGTTGCCGGTGTTTGCGTTTGTCGCTCTTGCCGCCGGCATTTTTTATGGCGTCAAATGGAAACGCGAGTTCGACAGCACTGATCATTTGAAAAATATCGGCCCCGGCCTGTACGCGCCTGATGCCACTTCGGATGCGGATTTGCTTCCGCTTGATTCCGGCTCTTGATTTTATTTTCGGAATCACTAGGCTGGCTGCGCCCGTGGCCCGCTCGTCCCAACGCAATGCTGTTGCCGCCCCAACTCGTGTGGGGTTGATTTCGCTGGGGTGTGCCAAAAACCTTGTCGATGCCGAGGTGATGCTCGGCTCGTTGATGGCCGATGGCCTCGAGATTACCAACGAACCCGCCGAGGCCGACGCGCTGATCGTCAACACCTGTTCCTTCATCGACACCGCGCAAGAGGAAAGCGTGGACACCATTCTCGAATCCGCCGAGTACCGCGAAGCCAAACGCCCCGGCCAAGCGCTCATTGTTTCCGGCTGCCTCCCGCAACGCTTCCGCAAAGAGCTCCCCAAGCTGATGCCTGAGGTGGATGCGTTTATGGGCGTGGACCAAATCGCTGATGTCTCCCGCATCGTGCGCGAGGCTATTGATCATCGCGCCGCGAAACCCACTAACGGCGCGCCCAAGCGCGTCCGCAAAAAAGCCGCCGCGCCGATTAGCGAAATTCACCCGCGGCCCGAGTACGTGCCCGATGTGGAGACGCCGCGCTTCCGCCTCACGCCGCGCCATATGGCGTATGTCAAAATCGCCGAGGGCTGCAATCATCCGTGCAGTTTTTGCATCATCCCGCGCATGCGCGGCAGTCATCGCAGCCGCCCGCAAGCGGATCTTGTCACTGAATCGCAGCGCCTCATCAATCAGGGCGTCAAAGAGCTGAATCTTATTTCGCAGGACTCCACCTATTACGGGATGGACCTTCGCCCCGGCCATCGGCGTACCATTTCGTCGCCGGAAAATTTCGCGCGCGCCAATGCCGATCTCCCCGCCGGCGGCGCAAACCTCAGCACGTTGCTTCGTGAGCTCAACACACTGCAGGGCGATTTTTGGATTCGTTTGCTTTATACCCACCCCGCGCACTGGACTGATGAGCTCATCAAAACCATCGCCGACTGCGCGAAGGTCGCGCGTTACGTGGACATCCCGCTGCAGCACATCCACGACGTCATGCTCGAGCGAATGCGCCGCGAGACCGACGGCCAATACATCCGCGACCTCCTCGGCCGCATCCGCGAAGGCATCCCCGGCATTGCCCTGCGCACCACGTTTATTGTCGGCTTCCCCGGCGAAACTGAGAAACGATTTGAGTCGCTGCTGGAGTTTATTCGCGAAACAAAATTTGAACGACTCGGTGTGTTTGCTTACTCCAAAGAAGACGGCACGCGCGCGGGCGGAATGCGCGGGCAAATTTCTGAGGCGATCAAAAAAGAACGCTGCGCCGCCGCGATGGCCGAGCAGAAAAAAATTTCCCGCGTGCGGGGCAAAGCTAAAATCGGTGCTAAAATTAACGTGCTCGCCGAGCGCCTCGCCACCGATACCGACCTCAAAGGCGCGGACGTCCGCTCGTGGGAACACGGCCATATGCGGGACAGCACCCAAAAAAGCGCGCGCAAAAGCCCCAAACTCGATACCGCTCAATACACCCTCACCCGAGGCGAAGCCGACGCGCCGGACATTGATGGCCGCGTGTACGTGAAAGGCGAATTGCCGCTGGGCGATTTTTGCTGGGTCCGCGTGGTGGGCCACACAGATTATGATTTGATTGCGGAGAGAATATAACGACGCGATGAATCTCCCCAACAAACTCACCACCTCGCGGTTTTTCATCACGCTCTTTTTTGTGATCATCGTGTTGTGGGATACCCTCCCGTACAATACCTCGTGGGCCGCGCTGTTGTTTTTCATCGGCGGCATGACTGATATCGCCGATGGCATCATTGCCCGCCGCCGCAATTTGCAATCTGATTTCGGCGCGTTGATGGATCCCCTCGCTGATAAAATTCTCGTCACCGCCGGTTTCATTTTGCTCGTCGGAATGGAAATGAATCCGGCAACTAACCTCACAGGCTATCATCTCCCCGAAGCCATCGCCGCGCCCGGTTTGCCGGGCCACTCGCTCATCCCCGCGTGGATGGTGATCGTCATCGTTGCGCGTGAGCTCGCCATCACCGGGCTGCGCCTGCTCGCCGCCAACAAACAAGTCGTCCTTCCTGCCGAGAACATCGGCAAACGCAAAACCAATTTCCAATTCGTTGCCGTCGTCGCCATGCTCATCCTCGTGAGCTACCCCGGTTGGGGCGAAGGCTGGGTGAAATTTTTCAGCTGGGAAATCGCCGGTTGGCCCTGGAGCATTTGGGTCACCTTCATCGCCACGTGGGGCGCGGTATTGCTCACCGCCATTTCCGGCGCGCACTACCTCTGGAGCAACCGCGACCTCTACATCAAAGATATGTGATGGACCGCCTCCTCCTTTGGATCGCCCAAGGCACTTGGCTCGGTCGCGTGCCCAAAGCCCCCGGCACCGCCGGAACCCTCGGCGGTTTCCCCCTCACCGCGCTGCTCCTTTGGCCCGGAAATTTCTGGGCTTACCTCGCCGGATGCATCGTGCTCATCCCCATCTCCGCCCGCATCTGCGAACACGCCGAGCGTATCCTCGATGAAAAAGATCCGCCCTCCGTCGTGCTCGACGAAATCATCGCCATCCCCATCTGCTTCCTCGGCATCTTTGCCCTCATGGAATTTAACGGCCCCAGCCAACCCACCCTCACTGCTATTTTAGAAATCCCCAATTGGGCCGCCTGGGCCCTCGCCGCCTTCGCCCTCTTCCGCCTCTTCGACATCTGGAAACCCGGCCCCATCGATACCATCCAAAAACTCCCCAACGGCTGGGGTGTAATCATGGATGACGTGCTAGCCGGTGCAGTGGTCTGCATCCTCCTCACCGTGGCGTTTTACATCGTTTGAACCGCCAAGCCACCCAGTTTTTTTCAGTGTATTAGTTCAGTGTATTAGAAAAGGTGTGCACTCCGAGTGCGCCGCGGCGGTTTAGAAAAGAAAATGGGGCAAGGCGGGATTTGCTCCTCCCGGACCATCGGTCTGGGCTAAATTATGCGCGTTAGCGCTACTTCATTTTGTCGAAGTTTTGTTGGAGGATTTGCCAATCTTCGAGGTCTTTGGTTTTGGTGAGGAATTTTTCGTTTACAGTTTTTTCGCGGTCTTGTTTGGAGGGGCGATCGACTTGGTAGAAAATTCCGAAGTGGCCGGGGAAGGGTTGGCCGGCCAGGGCGTAGGCTTCGCCTTCGTTGGTGGGGTCATGGTCTTCGGGGACTTCGAGGAATTCGCCGCCTTTGCGGGGGTTGCTGGCGTCGAAGGCGCCGTTATAAAATTCGGTGCATTCGCTGAGGCATTCGATGAAGCCAAAGCCGTTGTGATCCATCGCGGCTTCCATCATGGCGAGGAGGTGTTTGGGGTTGGTGTGGGTGGTGCGGGCGACGAAGGTGGCGCCGGCGGCGATGGCTTGTTTGAGGGGGTTGATGGGTTGATCGACGGCGCCCCACATGTCGGTTTTGCTTTTGAATCCGATGGGTGAAGTGGGGCTGGTTTGTTTTTTGGTGAGCCCGTACACGGAGTTATCCATCACGACGTAGGTGAGGTTGACGTTTTTGCGGGCGCAATGGGTGAAATGATTTCCGCCGATGGAGAAGGCGTCGCCGTCGCCGCCAAACACAAAGAGGTCGAGGTCCTGTCGGGCCATCGCGATGCCGGTGGCGAAGGGCAGGGCGCGGCCGTGGATGAAGTGGACGCCGTGGCCCTGCACAAAGTAAGGGAAGCGGCTGCTGCAACCGATGCCGGCGACGGTGGCGATTTTCTCGTGATGGATGCCGCGGTTTTGGATGAGCTTGAAGTAGAGGGCGAGCACGGAGAAATCGCCACAGCCGGGGCACCACGTGGGGTGATCGGCGGCGAGGTCTTTTTTGGTCAGCGGTTCGCGGGTGATTTCGGCTGTGGCGCTCATGGTGTCAATTAACCGTTAAGTTCTTCGAGTTTGGTTTGTACGCGGGCGAGCACGTCTTTGACGCGCCAGGTGAGGCCGTCGGTTTTGTTGATGCCCACGATTTTTGAATTGGCAAATTTGGCGCGTAACAGGCCGCAGAGTTGGCCGTAGCCGTAGAGGCCTTCGTCGTTGTTTTCCACAACGAAGACGTGGTTGAAGCCGTCGAAAATATTTTCCAAGCCTTCGGGCATCGGATGGATGTGGCGCATGGTGAGGCAGGAAATGCTGTCGCCGGCTTTGCGGGCTTGCTCGGTGGCTTCGCGCAGGCTGCCTTGGGTGCTGCCCCAGCCGATGAGGAGCACGTTGCCTTCCTCGGGGCCAAACACTTTGGGCAATTCCAGGTTGCGTCCGAGCGCCTGCAGTTTGCTGCGGCGTTTGGTGGTCATGTCCAAATGCATTTGGGGCGAACCGCTGGGGTGACCCATTTCGTCGTGCTCAAGGCCGGTGACGACTGGATATTTGCCGTTTCTGATGTGAGTGCCGGGCGGGGCGTGCTGGGTGATGCCGTCGGGCGCGGAGAGGTCGTAGGGCTTGTGCTCGTCGCGCGGGGTGAGGTCGGGCGAAATGTCCTGGCACAATTCCTGCAACTTCGGCATCGTGAAGGCTTCGATGCGCGTGGCAATGGCTTGGTCGGTGAGAATGAAAACCGGGGTGCTGTATTGGCGCGCGATGTTCACGGCCTCGATGGCGGTGTAGAAGCAATCCTCCACGCTGGCGGGTGCAATGACCACGCGCGGGGAATCGCCGTGGCCACCGAAGACTGCGATATTGAGATCGCTTTGCTCCACGTTGGTGGGCATCCCGGTCGAGGGCCCGCCGCGTTGGACGTCGATGACGATAAGCGGAATCTCGGCCATCACCGCCCAGCCGATGGCTTCGCCCTTGAGGGAAATGCCGGGGCCGGACGAACCGGTGACTGCCACGCGACCGCCCCAACTGGCGCCGATGGCCATCGAGACTGCGGCGATTTCGTCTTCGCACTGCACAAAAACTCCGTCGTACTTGGGCAGCTCGCGGCGGAGCAGTTCCATAATATCCGACCACGGCGTGATGGGGTAGCCCGCGCCGAAGCGCACGCCGGCGGCGAGGATGCCATAGCCGAGCGCGTCATTGCCGTTGCAAACGACTTGGTCCGTGTCGCGTGCTTGGGGTTCTTCGAACGCGTAAATTTCTTCCAGCGTAGTGAGCGGATAACCGTACCCCGCGTGAAACGCCGTGAGCGCGGTGGTGGTGATGCTGCTGGCTTTGCCTTTGAAGCGTTCGGAGATGAGGCCTTCCAGTCGCGCGGCATCGAGATCGAACATCCGCGCCACGAGGCCGAGCGCAAAAATATTTTTGCCTTTGTCTTTGGCCGTGCCGCCGATGGCTTCCACCGTTAGTTCCGCGATGGGGCAGCCGATGTGGCGGTATTTTTTCAGCAACTCCGGATCCGGTTCCACGTGGCTGCTGTCGTACAAAACGATGCCGCCTTCTTTTAGAAAATTGATGTGGTTTTCGTAGCTGTGTTGATAAAACGGCATCAGCACATCCGCTTCATCACCGGAAGTGAGCACCTCGCCAGAGCCAATGCGCACCTGGAAAATCGACGGCCCGCCGGAGATGGTGGCGGGGATGGTCATAAAGGTCATCACCTCCTGCTCGCTGCGGCCGGCCAATTGGGCGAGAAACCCGCCAATGGACTGGATACCGTCCTGCGAGTTGCCGGCAATGCGGATGACGGCCTCGGTTACTTTCGAGACCTTTGGACTATCGCTAACGACCTCTTTGGTCGCGGAACTATCGCTCATTGAATATGTGGATAAAATTGCCGATTGCTACCACTAGGCCATGCGCCTTCGACTTCCCTGCAAAGGGATGCGGGAAACTATCATCATTGGGCGAGCTGTCAAACGATATTCACAAATGAGTCCAATTTTTATCGTGGTGGATAGGTAGGGAAAAACAGGTGCGAAGGTCGGGGCATCAAAAGTCATTCACAAAACCAGAGCGGGGCTTCGCCCTCCTTCGGCTCAGCAGCAACTTCGCCCTCCCGTAGGATTCGCGCCTTGCGCCGGTTCGTGGCTGCGCTCACACTCGTCGGCGAAACGATGGCTGAGGATTTGCAAATCCAATTTGATGATGCTGTATTCGCTTACACCACGGGCGATTATGCCCAAGCGGTAGCGGGATTCGAGGCGGTGCTGGCAACGGATCCGGAGCATTTTGAGGCGCGGCTGTCGCTGGGCATGGCGTTTTACCGACAGGAAAACTATGCCGCTGCCATTGAGGAAGGCCATAAAGCCGAGGCCATTAATGCCGATGAACAGCGCGTGCACACCAATCTTTCGCTCGCTTATATGAAGAGCGGCAACAAAGAAACCGCCGAGCACCACGGCTTGCAGGCCAAGATCGTCGGCTGGAAAGCCGATCCCAATGCTGCTGCGGCCACGGCGGCGGAAGGCGAGGACGATTTGAAAATGGCGGAGCCCAAGCTGGAGAATATCAAACTACCCACAAAATTCCCCGAACAACCGTGGAAGAAGAAAAACTAAAATGAAAAGCGCATACGAACTCGCGATGGAAAAGCTGGACAAAGAATCGCCGGTCCAAAAAGTCACCGACGAACTCAAAGCCGAGCTGGCTGAGCTGGATAATCTTTACCAATCAAAACTCGCCGAACGCGAAGTATTCCTCGGAGGAAAAATCGCAGAAGCCGAAGCAGCCGGCGACTTCGAAGCTCTCGAACAATTGCAACGCGAGCTGGCTAGCGACAAGAAAACGCTGGAATCAGATTTGGAGGAGAAGAAGGAGGCGGCGCGAAGCAAATAATTTTTTGAACCGCCAAGGCGCAAAAACGCCAAGATTTTGGTAGGGACGCGCTGTGCGCGTCCATGGACATGCGGCAGCATGTCCCTACCGTAAAAGATGAAATCTCAACTTCCCCTATTTTTTATGAACTGCCAAGCCGCCGAGATTTTGAAAAGGGTTTCCCTTGGCGTCTTCGCGCCTTGGCGGTTCATCATCCCTCCAGCGAGAAATAATGCAACGCCGCCACGATCACCGAGTGGCGGATTTTGTTTTCCTTAACCAACTGCGGCAAATCGTCGGCGGGCACAAGCCGTGTCCGTAAATCTTCGCCAGCGTCCATTTGCATTTCGTGGGTGCGATGGCAGTGTTCCACGAGGATGGTGTGGACGCGGTTATTCATAATGGCAGGATTGGCGAGGCATTCGCCGATCTTGCGGGCGCTGGCGGCGTCACCGGTGTAACCGGTTTCCTCCTGCAACTCTCTCAATGCTGTCACCACGGGATCGGTCTCGTGGGGATCCATCATTCCGCCAGGGATTTCCAGTTCCACCGTTTCGGTGCCGTGACGGTATTGCTCCACCATCACCACTTCGCGGTCGGGCGTGAGGGCGATGATGTTTACCCAATCGGGGCACTCAAGCACCACCATCTTATGTTCGTTGCCGGTGCGCGGGTTAACAACCGTGTCTTCGCGCAATTGAAAAATGCGATGATCGCTGATTGGCTGACTGCCGCGCTTTTCCCATTTACGAATTTCATCAGCCATTGTGTTTTTGGCGTTCGGTGTTGGCGTTCTTCATCAGCTGCAATAAATGGATGAGTGCCTGTTCGTAAGTGCGATCACCTTCGGCGGCAAGTTGATGGGCACGCTTATCGAATTGCGCGGCCATCGGGGTAGCCTTGGCGGGAGGTACGCCGAATTGTTGCAGCGCTTGTTCGAGAGCGGCCTGTTCGGCGGCGGTCATTCCACGTCGGCGTCTTCGCGCGACACGATGGAGATGGACATCACGTCCTGCCGGTCCTCGGGGCGACTGCCTTCGCCGCCGCCGCCGCACGGCACTTCGCCGAGCGTTTCCAGCACGTCCATCCCGCTGATGAGTTCGCCGAAGCAGGTGTATTCGCCATCCAAAAAACTGGCGGCCTTGAGGCAAATGAAAAACTGGCTGCCGGCTGAGTTGGGATCGCTGGAACGCGCCATCGAGATGACGCCCTTCACGTGCGGGCGATCGCTGAATTCCGCATCAATTTGGTAGCCCGGATTGCCGGTGCCCCATTCGTCTTCCCGCGCGGGGTCTTTGGTGTTCGGGTCGCCGCCCTGAATCATAAACCCCTTCACGATGCGATGGAAACACGTGCCGTCATAAAACGATTTGTTCGCCAGCTTCTTAAAATTCGCTACCGTCTCCGGCGCCACATCGTCCCAAAGTTCCACTACCATTTCGCCTTGGCTCGTGCTGATCACAGCCACCTCATCCATTTCATCAATTGAATCGTCCATCGGCGGCAACCTGCGATGCCGCGCCCGATTTGTCACGCCAAAACACAAAAAAGGCTCGCCTATTCCCGCCAATCCGCTTTGATGGAGCCGCTATGCATACCCCGTTTCTAAAACCTCTGGGCACCGCCGTTTTGGCCGTGCTGGCGTTTTCACTGCTCACCGGCTGCGGCCAACAGGATACTGCCGCAGCAACCGGCCCCGAAACCTCGGCCCCGATCACCATCGCGCCGGTTAAGCCCGAGCCCGTGGCCAATATTCCGTTGCCTGCGGAACCGGCCAAAGCGGATTTGGGCGATGGTCTTTATGCGGAATTCACTACTACCAAAGGCACCATCATCGCGCTGCTGGAGTTTGAGAAAACGCCCGTGACCGTCGCCAGCTTCGTGGGTCTCGCCGAGGGCACCAAGGATTTTGCCAATCGCCCGAAGGGCAAGCCCTATTATGACGGACTCAATTTCCATCGTGTGATTCCGGATTTTATGATCCAAGGCGGTTGCCCGAAAGGCACGGGAGGCAGCGGCCCCGGCTATAATTTTGCGGATGAAACGCGCAAGGATCTCACCCACAAAAGCGCCGGCATCCTTTCAATGGCCAACTCCGATCCTCAAGGATCAAAGGCCCCGTACTCCAACGGCGGCAGCTCCAACGGCAGCCAGTTTTTCATCACCCACCGCGCCACGCCGCATCTTGACGGATTGCACACCGTGTTTGGCCACGTGGTCATCGGGCAAGCCGTGGTTAATGCCATTGTGAAAGGCGATAAAATCAATAGCCTCAAACTCATCCGCAACGGCGCGGCGGCTACGGCGTTTAAAGTGGACGAAGCCGGTTTCAAAAAAATTAAGGAAGAAAAACAAAAATCCAAACTAGCGAAATTTGAAGAACGCATGAAAAAAGACACCGAACAATCAGACGCGCTGCTTGCCGGCCTCAAGGAAAAACACAAAGCCGAAGTGGTCACCACGAAGACCGGCTTGCGCTACATCATTACCCAGCCCGGCGAAGGCGAAGTTCCCGTCGAAGGCGACAAGCTGACGCTGAATCTGAAATTCACATTAGCCGATGGAACCGTCATTGATGATTCCAGCAAAAACGAAGATCCCCTCGTTATTCCCGTGGGTGAGAATTTGCGGCTGGATGGTTTGACCGAAGGAATTACCGGAATGAAAAAAGGCGAACACCGCACACTCGTCATCCCGCATAAGCTCGGTTTTGGCGAATCCGGCGCAGGCGATAAAATTCCACCCTTTGCTACGCTGGTTTTTCAGTTGGAAATCACCGACGTGAAGTCCGATAAAAAACTCATCGAAGCCCTCATTGCCAAGCTCAAAAAAGATCATCCCAAAGCCAAACTCGTCACCACCAAATCCGGCCTGCGCTACGTGGTGACTCAAGCCGGCGCAGGGGCAAAAGTCGGCAACGGCAAAAAAATTAAAGCGCACTACACCGGTCAGTTTCTTGATGGAAAGGTATTCGATAGCTCCGTAAAACGCGGCGAGCCGCTAGAATTTGTCGTCGGCACTGGCCAAGTGATCAAGGGGTGGGACGAGGCATTGTCGGACATGAAAAAGGGCGAGAAACGCGTTCTAATTATCCCGCATCAACTAGCCTACGGCGAACGCGGTCGCGGCCCCATCCCGCCCGCCTCCACGCTGGTATTCGACGTGGAATTGGTGGATTTTTAATCTCCGAGCGCAACCTCTAGAGTGACTTCAGAAGGGACGGGTTCCACCCCGTCCCTTTTTTGTGGTTTCAGGTAGGGCGCGCTCTCCGAGCGCGCCGTGGCGGTTTCGGAGAAACCGCCCTACCTTGCAAAAGGCTCAAACGGCATCGTCGACACTGTGGCTTGGGTGTCCCCCACACGAAGCACCGTGCCCAATTCCGCCGCATCGCGATGCACAATCGCCAGCGCGACGTTCGGTTCGGTGATCACACTCGAAAGCGTTCCCACATTTTTTTCACCAAGAAAAATCGCGTCGCCTTCCGCCGCCGCGCCGTCCAGTCGCAAGCCGCGCAGGATGCGGTTGACCTTTCCACGGGAGCGAATGCGCGAGATAACTTCCTGTCCGATGTAGCACCCCTTCGCATAGCTGATGGCCCGCGCCTCGATGCCGCCTTCGGGTGCGAGGTTGTTGGACGTAAAATCTTTTCCAAATCGTGGAATCGTTGCCAATACCCGCGCCTTTTCAAACGCAACGTCGCCGCACATCGGCGTGTGCTCCGCCAAACGTGATTTCATTTTTTCCACAGCATCCACCGGCACAAACAAATCAAATCCAATTGAGCGGAGGCGCGGTTGATTCACCACAAAAATTTCCTCGGGGGTTTTTTTCAGCGCAAATTCTGTTTCCGGAGCGGGCAATTCAAGCGCCGCCAACACCTCCGCCGCCTTCGGCCCCTGCACGCTGAGCAAACCAAAATGCGGTGCCACGTCCGCCACTTCCACATCTTCGGCGATGGTAAAACGTTCCAGTCGAGCCCGCACCCCATCGGCCAAGCCCGGCTCGAAATCCAAAAGCAATTCCTCCGCCAGCTGATACACGAACAGATCACTCTCCATTTTCCCCTTCGCATTCACCAGCGCGGCGTAGCAGCCGGTGTGTTCGGCGAGGCTGTTGATGTTGTTGGTTACTTGCCCGTGCAAAAACGTCGTGCGATCCGCGCCCAACAAGCACAGCCGTGAGCGATTGGAAAGATCCAGCCAAGCGGCGGAGTTTCTCAATGAATTGAATTCTGCTTCCACGCGCGCGATTGCAGCACGTTTTTGCTGACAGGCCAAGGCTGCCTCGTTAGAGTCCGCCGCTATGCATAAATTGGTTTTACTGCGCCACGGTCAATCTCAATGGAATTTGGATAATCGGTTCACCGGTTGGCACGATGTGGATCTCACCGAGCAAGGCCGCGCGGAGGCCAAGGCGGCGGGAGCTGTACTCAAGGATAACGGATTTGTTTTCGACCAGGCCCACACCTCGGTTTTGAAACGCGCCATTCGCACCTTGTGGATTGCGCTGGATGAGCTAGACCAAATGTGGCTGCCCGTGCGGCGCGATTGGCGGCTGAATGAACGCCACTACGGCGCGTTGCAGGGCCTCAATAAATCCGAGACGGCCGAGAAGCATGGCGAAGAACAAGTGCTCATTTGGCGGCGCGCCTACGATGTGCCGCCGCCGGCGTTGGAAAAAAGCGATGAACGTTGGCCCGGCAATGACGCGCGCTACGCTAATCTCACCGAGGCACAGCAGCCGCTCACAGAATGCCTTGCAGATACGGTCGACCGTTTCCTTCCGTATTGGCACGAAACCATCGCGCCGGAAATCAAGGAAGGCAAACGTGTCATCATCGCCGCCCACGGCAACAGCCTCCGCGCCTTGGTGAAATATCTCGATGACGTTTCTGACGAAGCCATTTTGAAACTCAACATCCCCACCGGTATGCCGCTGGTGTACGAACTGGACGAGGATTTGAAACCGATTAAAAATTATTACCTCGGCGATGAAGAAGCCGTGAAGGCCGCGATGAACGCAGTAGCAAGCCAGGGGAAAGCGGGGTAGTTGAACCGCCAAGACACAAAGACGCCAAGATGAATGAACCAGATGAAACTGTGGATGGTTTGGCGCGTGAGGTTGTGGATGCGGATTTAGAGGTGCATCGGGAACTGGGGCCGGGTTATTTGGAGTCAGTTTATGAAGAGGCGTTGGGTGTGGAATTGGAATTGCGCGATGTTGCCTTTGAGCGGCAAGTGCCGATTGCGGTTCAATACAAAAGCCAATCAGTTGGAGAGGGGCGATTGGATTTGTTGGTGGGCGGCGAATTAATCATCGAATTGAAAGCCGTGGAAGCGCTACTCCCCGTCCACAAAGCCCAAGTGCTTTCTTACCTTTAAGCCACGGAAAAACAACTCGGCCTGCTCATCAATTTTAATGTCCCTCTAATAAAAAATGGAATCAAACGAATCATCCTTTCTTAAAAACCTTGGCGTCTTTGCGCCTTGGCGGTTCATACAATGAAAGCCATCATTCTAGCCGCCGGCAAGGGCACGCGCATGGGCGATCTTACGGATGAGACGCCCAAGCCGATGCTTCCTGTGGAGGGGCGGGCGATTTTGGAACACATCGTCACCGGCCTGCGCGAAGCGGGGGTGACTGAGTTTTGCATCATCACGGGTTGGAAGGCGGAGGCAATTGAATCGCACTTCGGCGATGGGGCGGATTTCGGGGTGAGTATTTCTTACGTGCGGCAAATCGTTCAGGATGGCACGGGGAAGGCACCGGAATTGGCGAAGAACTTTGTGGGCGATGACGCTTTTTTGCTGACGTATGGCGATATTTTGGTGAGGCCGGAGACGTATCAAAAGATGTTGGGGCGTTGGGGCGGCGGCGACTTTTCCGGATTGGTGACGGTAACCGGCAGTGAGGATGTGACGAAAGGTGGGTTGTTCTTTTTTGACCAGGCGTTTTGTTTGAATCATTTGGTGGAGAAACCTTCGGAAGCGCAACTGAATGAATTGCGCGAGAGGGGAATTTTGAAAGATGGCGAAACTGCCTGGTACAACGCGGGGATTTATATTTTCCAGCCGACGCTTTTCCAACACACGGCTCGGTTGGAAAAATCACCGCGCGGTGAGTATGAATTGACCGATGCGCTGACCGCAATGCTCGGTGACGGCGACTCCATCGCGGGGCTGGAAATCGCCGGGCGCTGGGTGGATGTGCGGGATCCCCAAGTGCTCGCCCGTCTGCAGGCCGGGGGTGAAACACCGTAAATGAGGCTTGTATTGGGGCAGCGCATTGCCTTTACTCCGCCGCTTGTGCAAACGGTAACCGATTTACGCATTGTTTCCTCCGAGGCGCTGCCCGCTCCATCGCAGTTGATGGACGAGCTGCCGCGTACGCCGGAGCAAACGGCGTTTGTGTCCCGGGCGCGCCGGGAAATATCCGCCATCATCCAGGGCCAAGACCCGCGGCTGATGGTTGTGGTTGGCCCCTGCTCCATTCATGACCTGGCCGCCGGTCGCGAATACGCCGAGCGCCTGCGCGCGTTGGCCGATGAGCTGCAGGATCGCATGCTTCTGCTGATGCGCGTGTATTTTGAGAAACCCCGCACCACCCTCGGCTGGAAGGGGTTGATCATGGATCCGCACCTCAACGGCACCTACGAAATCCCCGCCGGCCTGCGAATGGCGCGGCAATTTTTGGGCGAGGTGCTGGACCTCGGCATGCCCACCGCCACTGAGTTGCTCGATCCCATCACCCCGCAATACATTGCCGACAGCCTGTGCTGGTCGGCCATTGGCGCGCGGACGGTGGAGAGCCAAACGCACCGGCAAATGGCCAGCGGCCTGTCCATGCCCGTGGGATTCAAAAACTCCACCGCCGGCGATTGCGAGGTGGCCGTCAACGCCATCCTTGCCGCCACCCAGCAGCAAACTTTCCTGGGCATCACCCGCGAAGGCCGGGCGAGCGCGGTGACCACCCGCGGCAATCCGGACTGCCAAATCATTCTTCGCGGTGGCAGCAACGGGCCCAACTACGATGCCGACAACGTGGCCGCCGTGGAGGCGTTGGCCGACAAGTGCGGCTTGGCCGCCCCTTCGTTGATGATCGATTGCAGCCACGGCAACAGCGGTAAGGATCCCGAGCGGCAACCCGCCGTGTTGGCTCATGTGATCGGGCAAGTGGCGGCCGGGAACCGGCGTATTCATTCCGTGATGCTGGAGAGCAACCTGCATGGCGGCGCCCAAAAACTTGGCGAAGATATCAGCACCCTCTCATACGGCGTGAGCATCACCGATGGCTGCCTCAGCTGGGCCGCCACCGAAGCCGTCCTGCGCGAAGCTTACGCGGACTTGGCCGGGCGGTTTGCATAAAAAAAGCGCGGCGGGTGCCGCGCGAACATGGTGTTAATTACGGCGCTCCTGGGCCGCCCGGTCCACCTGGACCACCACCTGGACCACCGCCCGGTCCACCTGGACCTCCGCCACCTTGGTTGCCGCCGGCGATCGCTCCCGGGATCACTTCTACCCCGATCACTTGTCCGTCACCTTGGCTGGTGGGTTTAATTGTGAACCGTACGGCGTTGTAAGTTTTGCCCTGAGCATCACGAATTTTCATCCCGGGATAGGTCCACACGCCATTGGTTCCCACGGCCTTGGCGTCGCTGGGCCTGCCAAAGGCACGCATAATTACGGAGGCGGCTTTGCCCATGTAGATGGCTCGGATATCTTGATTTGGCGGCTGTTGACGGCCGGTGTTCACACCCCAATTTAACTGCGGGGCGGCAGGTTTAGTCGGGTCAAGCCGAACGGGACGTTGTTTGCCGCCTCCGCCAGGGCCACCACCAAATTCGCCACCGCCACTGCCTGGGCCGGGCAAGCCTTCTCCTCCACCGGGGCCGGGCATCCCGCCGCCGGGGCCGGGCATCCCGCCGCCGGGGCCGGGCATCCCACCGCCGGGACCGGGCATCCCACCGCCGCCGCCGGGACCGGGCATCCCACCGCCGCCGCCCGGCGTTTCGCCGCCGCTTCCGGTGCCGGCTTGTTTGCCGTCATCTGTCTCGGCATCTTCTTCGTCTTTTTTGCAGCCAGTGTTGAGTAGGAGGCTCAGTAGAATTACGGGGAACAAGAGATGCAATTGGGCGGGTTTCATGGGGTGGGTTATTGGGTTTAAGGGTAGGTGCGGGGCTAATGCGATGGTGGGAGGCAGGGTTATCCGTGCGAATGCCCGTGGTCGTGATCGTGATCGCCGGGTTCCGGTTTGGGTGGGTCCACCAACTCAATCTCGGCGTGTTCGGCGATGAACTCGATGACTTTATGTTCTCGGATTTGGTTTTGGATGGCGCTGATCTGATTGTTGTCGGCCAGCTCTTTAACGTGTTGCTGGGGGTCCTTGCCCATTTGCTGGGCTTGCATGGCGATGGTGCGCAGCACTTCTTCACGACTGACTTCAATTTTTTCTGTTTCAGCGATGAGGGGATGAATGAAAAACCAGCGTGCACGATCCATGGCAACGGGGTTGGCCTCGGCAGTGATTTGCTCTTTGGCCGCCTCGATATCTTCCTCCGAGGCGCCGCCGGCACGGCGGGTGCGCACCATATTTTCTACGACGATGCGCAGTTCGTTTTGCTGCACGGGTTCAGGCACGGGGAAGTTTACTTTTTTCATCAACTCCTCGTGCACTTGCGCGCGTACGACGCGCATTGCTTCGCCTTCCTGGTTTGATTTTAAATCGTCCCGCACGCCTTGGCGCAATTGGTCCACGCTTTCGGCTTCCCAGCTTTTGGCAAATTCATCGGTTAATTCGGGCAGCACTTTTTCTTTCACCTGCTGCACTTTCACTTCGTAAACCACATCCAGCCCTTGCAATTTCGGTTGGCTGGGAAATTCGTCGGGGATGGTTACCTTCACCGTGCGTTCGTCGCCGGGTTTGGCGTCGATCAGTTGCCGGGTGAAGCCGGGAATAAAATGATCGTGCTCATCGGCGTGTACGTGCAGCGGGAAATTTTCCTGCTTGGTCATCCCGCGCGCGGTGGGGGAAAAATCCGTGAGTGGCTTGCCGTCACTGGTGCCGGTGAAGCTGACCACCACGTAATCGCCCGCTTGCGTACCGCGTTCCCGCTCTTTGTATTCCGCGCGACCTTCGCGGAGTTTGTCCAGCGCGTTGTCCACGTCGGCATCGCTGATTTCCAGTTTCGGTTTTTTGGCGGGCAACCCTTTGTACTCCGGCATTTCGAAATCCGGCGCGGTTTCCACCGTGGCCAAAAAGTCCAGCGCCTCGCCTTGCTTGAAATTGACTTCCTCCACTTCCGGCTGCAGGATCGGGCGGATTTTGTTGTCTTCAAGCCCTTTGCGGTAGCAGTCGTTGAGCAATTGCTCGCGCACTTGATCCTGAATTTTCCCGGCAAACTGCGCCGCTACTTTGGCTTCCGGCGCCTTGCCCTTGCGATAGCCGGGCAGATTGGCTTGCTTGCGGAATGTGCGGGTTACCTCGGCAAACGCCGCGTCCACATCTTCGGCCGGTAGATTAAAGCGCAGTTGTTTTTTGCATGGCGCTAATTCAATTACTTCAACTTTTACATTCACGATATATTCCCAATTTGGGGGCCGTCCAAACTAGGGGCGTGGACAAAGGGCGTCAATCAAAGTCTCAATTTTTACGGATCATTTTTCAATTTCATTGATCCAAAACTGTTTTTTCGCTAACACTCCCTTCCTGTTGGTTTACCCCTTTATGCGAAAACTTTTATTCATTTTTCTGGCCACCGCGGCAGTTCATATCCCCGCCGCCGAGCCGCAGCCGGGCTTGGCGCTCACTTGGCGGGTGGGCGAGGCCACGGCGGCGACGGTGGTGCCGAATCTTTGGTTGTATGTGCCGGCAGGGCGGCCGGCTTCGCCCTTTGTGCCCGCCGGTCGGTTTACGGCCACAATTGAGGGGTTTGTGAATATTGATCTGCGCGGCGATTACTCATTCCACGCCACCGGTAAAGGCGGGGTGAAGCTGGAGGTTAATAATGTGGTGCTGCTCGATCTAAAAGGGATCAGCGGTGTGGCTGAGGCTAAAACCAAAGTGGTGCGGCTCAACAAAGGCGCCAACGCCATTAAGGTCACTTATAGCAGCCCGAACAAGGGCGACGCGCAGTTGAGGATTTTTTGGAGCGACCGTCCCGATAAACCGCTGCCGCATGAACCCATCCGCAATGGCCAACTTACGCATTTACCCAGCCGGCTGCTCACGCAGGCGAACCTTGTCGAAACCGGCCGGGAAATTTTCATCGAGCATCGCTGTCAACGCTGCCACACAGTTGATGGCAACAAAGGCACGGACATTCCCGAACTGGCCATGAGCGGGCCGGGCTTCGACGCCATCGGAGACCGCCGCCACCGCGAATGGATGGCCCAATGGATTCTAAACCCCAAAGCACAGCGCCGCGGCGCACGCATGCCAACGCTTTTGCACGGCGAAACAGCCCCCGGCGATGCCGCTGCCATTGCGGTGTACTTAGCCAGCCTCAACGGCCCTGCCAAGCCGGCAGTGGAATATCCCAAACCCGACTTCATGGCGGGCGAAGAGTTGGCCGAGCAATTGAATTGTGTTGGCTGCCACACGCTTCCCGGCACGGCGGCGGAGGCAGGAAAATTGTCACTCGATCATATCAATCGAAAATTTCCTATGGGCGAGCTGGCCGATTTCCTGCACGCGCCCAATCGTCATTACGCATGGACGCGAATGCCAAAGTTTGCCCTCACCGCCAAGGAGGCGTGGGATATTTCACAATGGCTGCGGGTGAAGGCTCCAGCCTATGCCGAACCGCAAATTGATGAAGACATCGCCGCACTCGCGCACGGAAAAAAACTGGTCACCACGCTCGGCTGCGTTAATTGCCACGATCACAAAGGCGAAAATAAATTCACCGCGCTCAAGCTCTCCGCGTTGGTCGTCGACAAATGGAATGGAGGGTGCCTTGCTGATGAACCCGGCGGGAGGTCGCCGCGCTTTGGCTTTACGCCCGTTCAACGCGCTGCGCTGCGCGCTTTTGGAGCGACGGATCGCCAGTCGTTGCACCGTCATGAGCCCGCCGAATTTGCCCGGCGCCAAATGCGCGTGCTCCATTGCAATGCCTGCCACGGTGAGCTCGATGGATTTCCCAAGCTCGATGCCATTGGCCACAAACTCAAGCCCGAGTGGATGCAGACGCTTTTCGCGGGCACGCGGAAACAGCCCGCCCGCCCGTGGCTGGCCCATCGCATGCCGGCCTTTCCGGCGCGCGCCAAGCCGCTAGCGCACGGGCTCGCCCAAGCTCACGGTTGGCCGGCGCAAACGCCCGTGAAACAAGCGCCGGTGAATGCCCGGCTCGCCGAGCTGGGCCGCAAACTCGTTGGGATTGATGGCGGTTTTTCCTGCATCGCCTGCCACGGCGTGAAGCATCGCGAGCCCCTGCAAGTTTTCGAGGCGCAGGGCGTGAACTTCGCTGAAGTGGGCGCGCGCGTGCGGCCGGATTATTTTTTGCGGTGGATGCTCGACCCACTGCGTGTGGATTCGCAAACTCGAATGCCGGATTATTTTGATGAAGACGCTCGCAGCGTATTGGTTGATGTGCTGGAAGGTGATGCGAAGCAACAAATTGAAGCCATCCGTCAGTACCTCCGCCAAGGCAACAAAATGAAACTGCCTGTTATGCAGTAGCGGAGCAGGGGTTGGTGCGCCTGGCCTTTATTATTTCGAATTATTCCCAATGCAAAAGAGGTGTTTTTCTCCGCGGATAAAAATTTGTCCCTGACTGATTGCAGGACTGGAGGAGACCTTCTCACCCAACTCATTTTTCGCGACCACTTCAAACTTGGAGCCCGGCCGCACGACGGTGGTTGTGCCTTTGTCTGATACAAAATAAACCAATCCGCCCGCGGAAATGGCGGAGGCACTATGACCGCCTCCGAGGCGCTCCATCCACAGTCGCTCCCCATCATCCGCGCGGAAACAGCTGGCAATGCCGCTGTCGGACACAATCAGAAAATACGGCCCCAACGTCACGGGTGAGGGGACGTAAGCCGCGCCGCGTTTGGCGCGCCAGGCGATGTGTGTTTGGGTGACATTGCCGCGGCCATCGGGGCGAATGGCCAAAATGTGGCGCTCAGGAAAACCGCCGGTGACAAACAGATATTGGCCGTTGTAAATCATTGATGCCACGAATTGCTCGGTGGGGCCGTCAATGATCCAATGCCGTTGGCCGCTGGCGGGATCGTAGCTGGCGACGGATTTACTGCCGGATAAAATCATTTGTTCGCGGCCGCCGATGGTGCGGATGATGGGGGTGGCGTAGCTGCGCGTTTTGTTTTCGCGGTTCACTTTCCAGCGCGGCAAGCCGGTGGTGCGATCCAGCGCGGTGAGGTAGGCGTTGCCGTCATGGTCGCCATTGATAATGACGAGGTCGCGATACAGAACCGGGCAGGCGTTGAACCCGTGCGCGCTGATGAAGTCACCCACTTCTTTTGCCCATTGCTGTTTCCCGGCCATGTCATAGGCCGCCACCATAATGGTGCCGGGCGAGATAAGGCGCGGCGAGCCGACATTGGGCGCGGGAATCTTTTTGTCACTCACTTTCATGAACGTGACGTAAACAAATTTCCCATCAGTGACCGGCGTGCTGGAGGCGCGGCTGTTGAGGCGATGGATGACTTCGAGCGGAGTCTTGAGCACGGTGCGTTGCCAAAGTGATTTGCCGTCTCGTCGGTCGATGCAAAGCAGCACGCGTTCCTCCTTCTCCGGCAGGCAAGCCAGCAGGAAGATTTTATCCCCCCAAATGACTGGCGAAGAATGGCCGCGTCCAGGCAGCGGTGATTTCCAAGCGAGATTTTTTGTGGAACTCCACTGAGTAGGAATCTTGGTTTCCAAGCTCGAGCCATCGCCGCGTGGCCCGCGCCAGCCCGGCCAGTTTTCTGCACATAATGAATATGAAACAACCAGAAAGAGTGCTATGAAGCGCATGGTGAAAGTTTAGGGCGAGGCTCACTGCGCGCAAGGGTTTTCGCTGTCTGCGGACAAGTGTTGCTGCAGATTCCAATTGACGGCACCGCGCGCGTAAACTGTAAAACTTGCGAAAACCTCAAAGTCCATTTACAAGAGCGGCATGACATCCATGCGGCTTTTTTTTGTGGCTCTTTTCTTCTCCGTGTCCGGCTTGTTGGCCGGCGAACCCAACACCCTGTCCAAGGCCGAGAAGGCGGCTGGTTGGCAGTTGCTCTTTGATGGCAAAAACATCAACGCGCATTGGCGCAATCTCGGGCAAAAGGAAGTGACCGGTGCGGGCTGGGTGATTAAGGAGGGCGTGCTGATCAAGGAGGAAGGCCGAGCGGCCGGGAACATTCTCACGCGCCGGACTTGGACGGATTATGAATTCACCTGGGAATGGCAGGTGGGCGTCAAGGGCAACAACGGCGTGAAATACATGGTGCTCGAGAAGCGCGGCGCGATCGGGCATGAGTACCAGATGATCGATGACAGTTTCTGGCAGAAGAGTCCGTTAAGCTTGACCGGCGTGTTTTATGCCGTGCTACCGCGCGATGTGAAATTGGCTGAGCCGGTACGCATCAACAAATGGAATCAATCCCGCATCAAAGTGCTGGGCCAAAAGGTGGAGCATTGGTTGAATGGTGAAAAAATCTTGAGCTACACGCTCGGCAGCGAGCGCGTGTTGGCCGGTGTGGCCAAGAGCAAGTTCAAGAAATTTGAGGGCTTTGGCAAAAAGGTCACCGGCCACATTCTGCTAACCGATCACAAGGATCGCTGTGCGTTTCGTAACCTTAAAATTCGCGAACTGAAATGAAGTTTTATGAAGCGATGGTAGGGCGGTTTCTCCGAAACCGCCACGGCGCGCTCGGAGAGCGAGCCCTACCTTGGATCATGGTGGTGCTGTTCACTTTTTCTGTGGATGCCGCACCCAAGCAATTACTCGTCCTCGGCCAAAAACCGGACGGGCATCCGCCAGGCACACACGAATACATGCCGGGCGCGCGGGTGGTGCAGGCGCTGATGGCCGGGCATCAGGACGTGCAGGTGACGGTAGCGCAGGCCGATGAACCGTGGCCCGAGGGGCCGGGATTGATCGCCAAAGCGGATGGCATTGTGCTCTTTCTCAACGAAGGCGGCCGCTTCATTCAGGAGGATCCAAAACGCGCCAAGGCCTTTGCGGATTTTGCTAAACGCGGCGGTGGTTTTGTAGTCTATCACTGGGGCATGGGCGCGAAAGAGGTGCCGTTGATTACGCCGTTTCTAAATCTGTTTGGCGGATGCCACGGTGGTCCGGATCGTAAATACACCGTGGTGAAGGAGGCGCAGTTTAAAGTCGCCGCACCGAAGCATCCGGTGATGTCCGGAATTCAATCCTTCGAGCTGCCGTTTGAGGAATTTTACTACAAACTGAAGGTGCCCAAAAACCCGAAGCATTGGACGCCACTAGTGCAGGTGCCGATCGAGGGCAACGTGGAAACCGTCGGCTGGGCCTGGGAACGCCCCGATGGCGGTCGTTCGGTCGGCTACAGTGGTCTGCACTTTCACGTGAACTGGCGGCATAAGCAGTATCGGCGGCTGATTGCCCAGGCCGCTCTGTGGACCCTCAAGCTACCTGTTCCAAAAGGAGGTCTTCCCGCGAAACTCGATCCCAAGGTCATCGACCTGAATTAACCTCTTTATTTCAGTCGGGTGGCTGGGTTTACTGTGAAGGTATAGTCATTTGCGACGGCATCCTTCTGCCCCTGTTCGTCGGCTTGGATTGAGCGCAATTCGTACGATCCATTCGGGGCGGGGCGGTAACGGAGCGGTTTTCCATCATAAGGGTCGAAAGGCTGTGATGTAAGAAACTGGGGCACCAGTTCAGGCAAGTTGCGTGGGATCCTTCCTTGGTTGGCCAGCCGGTATCGCTCGATGGCCAGCGCGGTCGTTGTAAGTTGTTGGTTTAGGACGGCTCGGTGCACATTTTTCGATAAATTTTCCAAGGATTTCATCATCATGGGTGTGAAAGGATATTTCCCCACATGTTGGATGGTCATGGTCAGTTTTTGGTGTTTGGCCCAAGTCGATCTAAACTCGCCGTTTTCATCATCGTATGTGGAAAAATCAGGGTAACCCGCCCGGATGCCTTCAAGGAAACGGTTCATCATTCCAATGTAAGTTGTCATTTCCAAGTCACGCGCAGCCTCGGAACGAGAACGCAGGAGTAACCAAATGGGCTCTTCAATGATGCGGTGTCTCGGGTCTATCCACTGCAATTGTTTTATGGTGCCCGTCCGGGCAATCTCTTCTGATCCAAGAATGACTGCACGTTCCCCAACCCAAGCATTTTCAAAATTGCGTGGCCAATTGAAACCGGCGAAAGCCTGCTGGAGAGACACCAGTTGCGCGTCATTCAACCTCCGCATGTTTAACAACGTCTGAAGCGCATCCCTTGCCCGTTGCGCGCACCTAACTTCCACTAAGGTGGAAAATACAATAGGTTCGTCATCAAGCAGATGGCAAATGCGCAACAAAACCAAAATGGACCAGACTGCCTGTTGTTGATCGCCCACGGACAGAGGGTTCTGACCTTGGGCAACAGCGGGTCTCTGTTGCGTGGCAAAGTACCGACTGCGCCACATTAAGACCCTGGATACACTGTTTATTGGAGTCAAGTGAGGCAGCAATGTGCTATTGCCGCGCGTGCAATCGATGGGAAAACGCGCTGGCTGGTTCGCGGGATATCGTTGGGCAATTGCAAAAAGTAGATCTACGTTGGCTTGATGCGCGACTAAATACGCCCGAATTATTGAGCGCGAGTCCGGCGCCATCAAAAGTGCTGGGTTAACCTGTTTCCTCTCCAATTTATGCACTGGCCGGTAAATATTCTCCGGGACATTGTTAGTGAATTTCCCGAAAGCCAACGCGGCATTCTTCTCCGCTGGCACGGCCTTGTACCACGCATCCAGTTCCTTGAGCGTCACCGGTTCCCTCTTGGCGCGAATTTTCTCAAGTTCAATCTTCAGCGTCGATGGCTTGCCCTCATGCAGCGGCCGCAGCGACAACAGGAAGCGCTCGTCCTCGGTCAACTCAGTTGTTTGATTCCCCTCCGAATTCCCTTTGGGCATTGGATTCTGCGCGGCCTCGGCGGGCGCGGATGGCTTGCCAGAAGGCGCGGGCTCGGCCTTCTCCTTGGCCTGTTCATCACCCTTTCCGCATCCCGCAGCCAAGGCCACGATCATACAGAAAACAGAAAGAGTAGATTTTCGCATCTGAACTTGAGCGTATCAGGCAAGCGGTCGTAATTAAAGGAGAAACAATGGTTGGTCATTTCCAGTTGACGCGCGCGTGGATTGCGGGAAATTCTGCCCCTGCCTATGGCGAAGATTCAACGTGCTCTTATTTCGGTCTCGGACAAGGACGGCTTGCTGCCGTTTGCAAAAACGCTGGCGGAAGCCGGAGTGGAAATTCTCAGCACCGGCGGCACCGCGCGTGTGATGCGCGAGGCAGGCCTCACGGTCATCGATGTCAGTGATTACACCGGCTTTCCTGAGATGATGGATGGTCGTGTGAAAACGCTGCACCCCAAAGTGCACGGCGGCCTGCTGCACCTGCGCGGCAACGCCGAGCATGAGGCGGCCTGTACCGAGCACGGGATTCAGCCGATCGATCTGGTGGTGGTGAACCTGTATCCGTTTGAGGAAACCGTCGCCAAGCCGGATGCCACGTTGGCCGATGCCATCGAAAACATCGACATCGGCGGCCCCTCGATGCTCCGCAGCGCGGCGAAGAATCACGAGAGCGTGACGGTCATTACCGATCCCGAAGATTACGATGTGGTTGCCGCACAAATCAAATCCGACGGCAACACCACGCTGGAATTGCGTCGCACACTTGCTGCCAAAGTCTACGCCCGCACCGCCGAGTACGACGCCGCCATCGCGTCGCATTTGCAAAATGCGTTTAGTGATGAAGAGGCCTCTGATGATTTGCCCGCCGAATTGGTGGTGCAAGCGTCGCTCGCACAAACGCTGCGTTACGGCGAAAACCCCCACCAACGCGCCGGCCTCTATGGGAAATTTGGCGAGTACTTTGAGCAACTGCACGGCAAGGCGCTTTCGTACAACAACATCCTCGACGCCACGGCAGCAGCGAATTTAATCTGCGAATTTACCGAGGATGCGCCGACGCTGGCCATTCTCAAACACACTAATCCGTGCGGACTGGGACAAGGCGCGAGCTTGCGCGAGGCTTGGGGTCGCGCCTTCGCCACCGATAACCAAGCGCCTTTTGGCGGCATCATCGCCGTGAACCAACCGCTTGACGGCGACTGCGCCGAGGCGATTGCGGAAATTTTCAGCGAAGTCATTATCGCACCGGATTTCACCGACGAAGCGAAAGCCATTTTGCAGAAGAAAAAAAATCTGCGCCTGTTGCGGATGCTGAAGAATCCTTTCACCGCTGTCGCGTGGGACGTGCGCAATACCGGCGCGGAATCGTTCCTCGTACAGGAACGCGACATCAAAACTACTACTGCTGATGATTTGAAAGTGGTAACCGAACGCGCGCCGAGCGACGACGAAATGGCCGCGATGCTTTTCGGTTGGCGCGTCGTGAAGCACGTTAAAAGCAACGCCATCGTTTACTGCGGCCCCGGCGCTACGCTCGGCATCGGCGCGGGCCAAATGAGCCGCATCGATTCCAGCCGCATCGCCATCTGGAAAGCCGGCGAAGCGAAGCTTTCACTTGAAGGAAGTGTGGTGTGCAGTGACGCATTCTTCCCCTTCGCCGACGGCCTCATCGCCGCCGCCGAAGCCGGTGCCACTGCCGCCATCCAACCCGGCGGCTCCAAGCGCGACGAAGAAGTCATCGCCGCCGCCAACGAACGCGGAATGGCAATGGTCTTCACCGGCGCACGGCACTTCCGGCATTGAGCAACGGTGCTGGACTGCGCCACGTCTTTGAGTTATGCTCCAACTATGAATTTGATCGAGGTATCGCCACGGGAAGGCTATGGATTGTTTGTGCGCTACGATGACGGCGCAAGCGGTGTGGTTGATCTTTCTGCATTCGTTGGCAAAGGGGTGTTTTCTGAATGGCTAAAACCGGGAGTGTTTGAGCAGGTACAACTGGCCGAGGCGGGGCATCCCGAGTGGCCGGGGGAAATTGATCTTTGCCCGGACGCGCTTTACCTGCAGTTGACCGGGAAAAAGCCGGAGGAAATTTTTCCAGCCTTAAACCGCCCTTCGGCTCATGCCTGAAATTTCGCGCTTTTACGGCATCGTGATCCGAATGTATTTTGGAGATCATTCGCCACCGCATTTTCACGCAATCTACGGGAGCAACAAAGCCACGGTCGACATTGAGATGCTGACATTCATCAAGGGTAAACTCCCTCCAAGAGCAAGCAGCCTCGTCATCGAATGGGCTGCGTTGCATCAGGATGAATTGCACGCGGCATTTCGTTTGGCGCAGGCAATGGAGGCTCCGGGAAAAATCACCCCGTTGGATTAACCCCCGGCACGCTTCTCGGAAATGTTGAGGATGATTTTGTAGACGGGGGGGATTTCTTTGCGGTCGAAGCGGGTGACAATTTTTTGGTAGTAAGCTTTGGCTTCGGTTTTATTTTCTGCGTCCCACAATAAATCGGCGGCGGCTTTCCACGCTTGGAGCACTTCGAATTCCTGATTGCCGAAATCGGTGGCCACGCGGTCGTAATGTTTGAGCGCGGCGATGGTGTCGCCTTGTTCGGCACGGACGCCGGCAAGGCTGCGGAGGGCTTGGGCGCACCAGCGTTTTTGATCGGGATAATCCCGCAATAATTGTTCGTAACGCTTGGCAGCGCCTTCGAGGAGTTTAGTTTTTTGATCGCCGGTCGCGTCAGCGGAGGGGTTGTGAAAATCGGATGCCGCCTTTTCAAACAATGCCTTGGCGGCTTCTGCGCGTTCGGGCGTTGAGATGGGTGCCGTGGCGTTGGGCGGTGCGGGTGCGTTGGGTTTGAGCTCGTTGGACTTGCCGCAGCCGAGGGCCAATGCGAGTAGCACGATGAAGCTACTTCCGCGCATTGGTGCCGGTGCGGGTGGTGAGGGTGTACTTGAGGGTGCGTTGTTCGCCGGGCTGGAGTTGGAAAGCGAATTTGATTTTGGTGGCATCGACTTTTTCGAATTTAACATCGGTGGCGATTTCCC
>JACKQG010001310.1_pt1 | contig 34820 bp, 27 predicted proteins | sample 8237621 | NCBI WGS metagenome assembly JACKQG01 (sample SAMN15677084, study PRJNA649215) | marine metagenome | biome: marine; feature: Black Sea; material: saline water; isolation source: suspended particulate matter (SPM) from the Black Sea western gyre | collected 2013-06-09/2013-06-10 | depth...
CCGAAGGCGGCAGCGTTTGCCGGGATCAACGTCCCACGTCGGATGGTCGCCGTGATGCTGGTGACGGGTGCGATCGCAGGCCTCGGTGGGATGCTCCAGTTGGCCGGCTCTCCCGGCGCACAGCAGCTCAACTCAGGGTTCTCCGCCCAGTACGGGCTCTCCGGGTTCATCGTCGCTGCAATCGCAGCCGGGTCGTTCCTGGGCCTCGTCGTGGGAGGTTTCATGATCGCGGCGATGTTCTTCGCCGGCCTGGTCCTCCAGACCCGGGGGCTGTCCGTCTACATCATCTTCGCTCTCTACGGGATCATCCTCATTGGCGTCGCCGTCGGTGAGGTTGCGGCGCGGTTCCGGCTGGTCCGCGCCGATCTCGATGCAGTGGCACCAGGTTCGACATGACCCTCGCACTGGTCGAAGGCGCCCTGCTGAGCCTCATCAAAGTCGCGATACCGGCCAGCACGGTCGTGGTCCTGGCGGCACTCGGCATCATGCTCAATGAGCGGGTCGGCGTGCTCAACCTTGGCCAAGAGGGCCTGATCGGGATCGGAGCCGTATATGCGGTGATCGCTGCGACGGAGTGGGGGGTCGCCAGCCCCTGGGTCTCGATGCTTGTGGGGATGATCGCAGCTGCGGCGGCCGGCGCATTCTTTGCACTCGTCGTGGTGGTGTTTCGTGCAAACCAGGTCCTGGCGGGGCTCGCACTTGCGATCGGCGGAATCGGATTGTCCAACCAGTTGGGCACCAACCGGAACGGGACGCCGATCACGACCCTGTTCTCGGAGGTCAATCCGGGTGGCAGGTTCACCTCCAATTCGGTCCTGGAGGCCTTCATGTTCCACGACCCCGTCGTGTACATCGCCTACATCTTCCTGCCGGCAGCACTCTGGTTCCTGCTGTTCCGGACTCGACACGGCATGAACATGCGGGCAGTCGGCGAGAACCCTGCCGCAGCCGATGCCGCAGGGGTCAGCGTCCTGTGGGCACGCTTCGGGTACACGGTGGCGGGTGCGGCGCTGGCCGGCGCCGGCGGTGCGTACATGGTCCTGTCGTTCACGCCCATGTGGGCACCCGACATCGCCCGTGGCCGGGGGTGGGTTGCGCTGGCGGTCGTGATCTTCGGCGCCTGGCGGCCCTTCAGGGTAGTTGCCGGGGCGCTGTTGTACGGGGCCATGATCTCGCTGGGGATGACGGCACAGGCCAGGAACTGGAATCTTCCGTTCCTGGGGGCCAGGGACCTGAGCTTCTTCCTGTCCATGATCCCCTACCTGGTCACGATCGTGGCGATCCTCATCCCGGCAGGTGCGGCCAGGTTGGGCCGTCGAATCCGGTCCACGAGCGCTCCGGGCGGCCTCGCCGTCCCCTATTCGCGCGAGGAACGCTGAACCGGGAGGTGGATCCCACGGTGCGGACCCTCCAGCGGACCGCCGGTCACCTGGATGCCGACCTGCCGCCGGTGACCCGGGGCCTGTCGCTGCTCCACGGGTATCGGTCACATTGCCGTCCCCGGGGTGGGTGCCGGCCCTAGCGTTCTTCCGTGGCCATTCGCTCCGACCTTCGAAACATCGCCGTCATCGCACACGTCGACCACGGCAAGACGACGCTCGTCGATGCCCTGCTGCGCCAGTCGGGCGCATTTTCGGCCCACGAGGAGCTCACCGAACGGATCATGGACTCCATGGACCTCGAACGTGAGAAGGGCATCACTATCCTCGCCAAGAACACGGCGATCCAGCGTGGCGACGTCAAGATCAACATCGTCGACACCCCCGGCCACGCAGACTTCGGCGGCGAGGTCGAGCGGGCGCTCAACATGGTCGATGGCGTGCTGCTGCTCATCGACTCAGCCGAGGGTCCCCGCCCCCAGACCCGTTTCGTGCTGCGCAAGGCCCTCGAGGCCGGCCTCGCCATCGTGGTCGTGGTCAACAAGATCGACCGCCCCGACGCCCGCCTCGAAGCCGTCGTCGACGAGGTCTACGAACTGTTCATGGACCTCGATGCCACCGAGGAGCAGATCGAGTTCCCGATCGTCTACACGGACGCCCGCGCCGGTACTGCCACGCTCGACCCGGCGGTTCCCGGCACCGACCTGGGGCCGTTCTTCGATGTGGTGATGGAGCAAGTTCCGCCACCCTCATACGACGAGGAAGCGCCGCTTCGGGCGCACGTCACCAACCTCGACGCCTCGCCCTATCTGGGCCGTATCGCCGTGGTCCGGATCGAAAGCGGCACGCTGCGACCAGGTGCCTCGATCGCATGGTGTCGCACAGACGGCTCGATCAAACCGGCACGGATCGGCACGGTCACGATCACCGAGGCCCTGAACCAGGTTGAGGTCTCCGAGGCCGGCCCCGGTGAGATCGCCTACGTCTCCGGGATCGAGGGTGTCACCATCGGCGAGACCCTCGCCGACCCCGAGGATCCCCGTCCGCTGCCCATCATCAGCGTCGACGAACCGACGCTGTCGATGACGCTCGGCGTCAACACCTCGCCGGTCGCCGGTGACGACGGCTCCAAGCTGACTGCCCGTCAGGTCAAGGCCCGCCTCGACACCGAGCTCGTCGGCAACGTGTCGATCCGGGTGCTGCCCACCGAGCGTCCCGACACCTGGGAGGTCCAGGGACGCGGCGAGCTCCAGTTGGCAGTGCTGGTCGAGACCATGCGCCGTGAGGGCTTCGAGCTCACCGTCGGCAAGCCGGCCGTCGTGCTGCGCGAGTTCGACGGCAGGGTCCACGAGCCGACCGAGAGCCTTTCGATCGATGTCCCGGAGGAGCACGTCGGCGCCGTCACGCAACTTCTGGGCGAGCGGCGGGCACGCATGGTCGACATGGTCAACCACGGCACCGGCTGGGTGCGCCTCGACTACATCGTCGCCGCCAGGGCGCTCATCGGTTTCCGCACCGAGTTCATGACCGAGACCCGTGGCGCCGGGATGCTCCACCACGTGTTCGAGGGATGGGAGCCGTGGATGGGCGAACTCCGCACCCGCCCGACGGGCACGGTCGTCGCCGACCGCACCGGAGCGGTCACCGCCTATGCCATCGCCGGCATCCAGGAGCGGGCCAGCCTGTTCGTCGCCCCGACCGACAGGGTCTATGCGGGGATGATCGTCGGCGAGAACCCCCGGTCCGAGGACATGGACGTCAACATCTGCCGCGAGAAGAAGCTCACCAACGTGCGTGCGTCTTCGTCTGACGACACCATCCGCCTCACGCCTCCCCGTCGGCTGTCGCTCGAGCAGGCGCTCGAGTTCATCGCCGACGACGAGTGCGTCGAGGTCACCCCGGGGGCCGTCCGCCTCCGCAAGGTCACGCTCGACGCCGGCGAGCGGGCCCGCAACCTCAAGAAGCTCAAGAACGCCAGCGTCTGACCCCCACCGGGGAACACGTCAAGGCAGGCGTCAGGACAGGACCCGGACCACGCCCTCCACCGGATCGACCTCGATTCGGTCACCGTCGGCGATCGCATCCATGGCGCCGGCTGCGCCGACGACCGCCGGGATGGCGAGTTCCCGTGACAACACCGCTGCGTGGCTCATGGGGCCACCTTCGGCGGTGACCAGGCCGCCTACAAGACCAAGTACCAGGTTGTAGGCGGGCGTCGTCGTGCGGGTGACGAGGACCTCACCCGGTTGGAGCCTCTCGAGTGCCTCGTCGGCATTCTCGGCTACCCGTGCGACGCCCTCGAACGCCGTGTGGCCGATGCCGGATCCCCGAAGCGGTGGCCTCCCTTCCTGATCACCTTCGTCGACGGGGGTCACCATTCCCAGTTCGGTGAGGCAGGCCAGGATGACGGTCACGGTCTCGGCGAGTGGACCCGGGAGGGATTCGAGCGCCGGCGTGCCCTCGACGTCGCCCAGGGTCTGCGGGGGATCGAGTGTCTTCTGGCGGGCGCGCTCGGCGGCCCGTTCGGCCAGGTCGTCGGCGGTCGGCCCGGCGCCGGTTGAGGTCAGGGCGGTGAGCTCAGCGGGCCCCAGTTCGAACACGTGTGCCGCCTCGTGGAACCGTCCCGAGGCTTCCAGCCGCCGACCTGCCTCGAGCATGGCGAGGCGCAACAGGCCGGCCGGCCATTCTGCTGTGACCGGGCCGTTGTCGTCGCGCAGGTCCATGGCCTCGCGGGCCCCTGCCAGCAGGTTGTCGAACCGGTCACGGTCGGATTCCGGAACGCGTGCCCGGAGACCGGCGACGGTGGATGCGAGCAGGTGGGGATCGTGGGCCCGTTCGTCGGCTCCCGAAAGAATCGTGGCCAATACGATGTTGGGCATCTCGCCGAGTGTGGGGGCGTCGAGGTCGTAGCCGGCGAACAGCACCGACCCCTGGTGCCTGAGGTAGGTGTCGAGTTCCGCAGACACCTGAGGCGAGATCGCAGCGACCTCGGCGAGGCTGCCCGGTGCAGCTCCGGATGCAGCGAGCAGACTGCGGATGCGCCGGAGCGCCTCGATAGGTGCGGACGTGGACGGCGAAGCCCCGACGAGCGCAGCAAGCATGTCGCCGCCCGGGATGCCCCAGCGGTTGCCGGCCACGAGCAGTTGGCCGATCGGTCCAAGGTCGTAGCCGTGGAGACGGAAGTGCTCCTCGAAGGTCCAGCGGATGTGGACTAGCAAATCGTCGATGTGGTCGGTCAACCCTTCGTCATCGAGGCCCGCCAGGTCGATCGCGCCGAACGCCAGGTTCTGTTCGACGAGTCGTGGACGGGTCTCGGCATGCCACCTGGCGATGACCGCCGGGGCCGGCGAGTGCTCGAGGTTGCGCCGTGCGGCCCGGGTCCGGCGGCGGAACTCGGGATGGAGCCGAGAGGCGACCTTGAGGAGGAGAGTCGGCGGCGGCTTCGCCGAGGGCCTGTCGGGCCGGATGAGGGGCCGCATGCGCGTGTAGGTGAACCCGTGCACGAACCGGAACGAGAGCGTCTCTGCAGGCACGCCGAGGATCGGCCACTGCTTGCGGTAGGCGGCCTGCATGGCCTCGGGCACCAGCCACTGCATGATCGGCGTGGTGCCGCCCGGGAAGTGCGACCGGTCAAGCTGCCAGTAGCCAGGCCCCGGTGCCGCGAAGGAGTCGGTTGCCTCTGCTGCCACGACCGCCACGCTAGACGCGGTTGACGATGGTCTCGGCGGTCTCGGCTGCGTGTCTGGGCCGGCCGGCCTTGCCGCCGGTTTCGACTGCTGATACTTTCCGGGTGTTCCAGCGTGACCCCTGAGAGGAAACTTTCCATGACCGAGCGCATTGCCATCATCGGGGCCGGACCCAGCGGGCTGGCCCAGTTGCGGGCGTTCGCCTCAGCCGCCGCCCAGGGCGCCGAGATCCCCGAACTCGTCTGCTACGAAAAGCAGGAGGACTGGGGCGGCCTGTGGAACTACACGTGGCGCACCGGCGTCGACGAGTACGGCGAGCCGGTCCACGGCTCGATGTACCGCTACCTCTGGTCCAACGGCCCCAAGGAGTGCCTCGAGTTCGGCGACTATTCCTTCGAGGAGCACTTCGGGAAGCCCATTGCCTCGTACCCGCCCCGGGAGGTCCTCTGGGACTACATCAAGGGTCGTGTCGAAAAAAGCGACGTCCGCCGGTTCATCCGCTTTCGGCACGCAGTACGCGAGGTCACCTTCGACGACGCAACGCAGAAGTTCACCGTCACCGCCCACGACCTCCCCAACGATGTCATCTCGTCGGAGGAGTTCGACCACGTGGTGGTCGCCAGCGGACACTTCTCGGTGCCGAATACGCCCTATTTCCCCGGGTTCGAGAAGTTCATGGGCCGGGTGCTCCACGCCCACGACTTCCGCGACGCCGTCGAGTTCCGGGGCAAGGACGTCCTGCTCATCGGCGCCAGCTACTCGGCCGAGGACATCGGCTCGCAGTGCTACAAGTACGGCTGCTCCTCGGTCACCATCAGCTCGCGCGGGGGTGGCACGGGCTACGACTGGCCGGAGGGCTTCGCCGAGGTGCCGCTGCTCACCCACATCGACGGCCGCACCGCCCACTTCACCGACGGCACCAGCCGTGAGATCGACGCCGTGATCCTGTGCACCGGCTACCTGCACCACTTCCCGTTCCTGCCCGACGAGTTGCGCCTCAGGACGAAGAACCGGCTGTGGGTATCGGACCTCTACAAGGGGGTCGTGTGGCGGCACAACCACCGGCTCCACTACCTCGGGATGCAGGACCAGTACTACACGTTCAACATGTTCGACGCTCAGGCCTGGTTCGCGCGCGACGTGATCATGGGCCGCATCGAGCTCCCCTCCGATGAGGTGATGGACGCCTACGAGGCACGCTGGTCGGCCGCCGAGCAGGCCCTCGAGACCGCCTACGAGGAGATCGACTTCCAGGGCGACTACACGCAGGACCTGGTCGACGACACCGACTACCCCGACTTCGACATCCCCGCCGTCAACCAGATGTTCAAGGACTGGAAGGCCCACAAGAAGGCCGACATGATGGGCTACCGCGACCTGGGCTTCCGGTCGACGCTCACCGGCACCGTTGCGCCTGCGCACCACACACCGTGGATCGAGGCCATGGACGACTCCCTCGAGGACTACCTCTCCGAAGAGGCCTGACCTTCTGAGCCCTGATCCGGCATCCTCAGGCCGTCGGGAACACCACCCGGAACCTGCCGCCGCCCAGGGGCGAGTCGACCACTTCAACCCGACCGCCGTGGGCCCCTGCCGTGGCTGAAACCACCGCCAGCCCCAGCCCGGAGCCTCCGGCGTCGCGGGTCCGGGCGTCGTCGAGGCGGGTGAAGCGCTCGAAGACCCTCTCACGGTCGGCTTCGGGGATCCCGGCGCCATCGTCGTCCACGAGCAGCTCGGCCTCGCCGTCGAAGGCCCGCAACTCTATCCGGATCCGGGCTGCTGCATGCCGGTCGGCGTTGTCGAGCAGGTGGGCGACCAGGCGTCCCAGGGCGACCGGGTCGCCGACCACCTGAACCGGGGTGACACCCGAGGCGTCGATTCCGGTCGAACGTGGACGTCCCACCTCGTCCCGGATCACGTCGTCGAGGTCGACGGTGCGGTGCTGGCCGCCGTCGGTTTCGTCAGGCTCGTCGGACCGGGCCAGGGCAAGCAGGTCCTCGACGATCTGGCCCATGCGCAGGGATTCGGCGAGCACATCACCGGCGAACTCGCGCTGTTCGTCGTTCGATGCACTGTGGACGTTCACCTCGGCGGCACTGCGCAGGATCGTCACCGGCGTGCGCAGTTCGTGGCTGGCATCAGCCACGAAACGTCGCCGACGGATCGAATCGTTCTGGATGCGACCGAGCATGGCGTTGACGGTCGAGGCCAACTCTGCGATCTCGTCCTCGGTGCCCGGCACCGGTACCCGTTCGTGCAGGGTGCCGCCGCTGATCGCCGCCGCCTGCCGCGAGATGGCACGCACCGGCCGCAGTGCCCGACCGGTGAGAAGCCAGGCGGTGAGCGCCGCAAGGGCGATCAGCAGAGGAGAGATGGTCCAGAGCACTCGTCGTATTGCAGCGACGCCGTCGGTGATGCTGGCGACATCGGTCGAAAGCACGACGGATTCGATTCCGCCGACCGTGCGGATCGCCGAGTCCCATTCGAGGTCGAATTCCAGTCTCGGCCATTCTGTCTCATCGGGCTCCCAGAGCACGCTCATCAGGTCGAGGAACTGGACCGCCGCCGAGTCGATGTCGCCCGGCTGGAATATGGACCCACCGTCCAGGGGTCCGAAGAGGACCTCGCCTTCGTCGGTGATCACGCCGAGTCGACCGCCCGGCGACACGACGCTGAGCCCCAACTCGGAACGGGCGGCGTCGAGGATTGTCAGGTCGTCTTCGGCCTCGAGGAGCTCAGGGATCAGGAACTCCAGTTCCTGCTCCCACAGCCAGTCGTCGAACTCCGGTGACGGTTCGCCGAAGGCGTCGACATCGAGGAACATGGATTCGCCATCCGCTGCGCGCTCATCGAACTCGGCGGCGACCAGCGATGACTCGATCCGGTCCATGCCAAATGTTGCCGTCAGCACCACGATCAGTGCGGTCAACGTTCCGACCAGCAGGGTCAACGTGCCGCGCACGCCCGGACGTCTCACGGGGCCACGATCCGGTATCCGATGCCCCGAACCGTCTGGATCGACTCGACCCCGAACGGGCGGTCGACCTTCTTGCGGAGGTATACGACATAGACCTCCGCCACGTTCGGGTCACCGTCGAAATCGAGTCCCCAGACCTCGTCGATGAGCTCTGCCTTCGAAACGACATCGGGCGATCGGCGTAGAAAGAGCTCGAGGACCGAGAACTCCCGTGGTGTCAGAGAGATGTCGGTACCGGCCCGGCTGACCCGTCGTGTGGCCGGGTCCAACTCGAGGCTGCCTTGCGTCAGGACAGCAGGGCGGGAGCCGAGTGAACGACGGGTGAGCGCCCGCAGGCGGGAGACCAGCACCGCATGGGAGAACGGCTTGCGGAGGTAGTCGTCGGCGCCCATCTCGAAGCCGTCGGTCTCGTCGTACTCTCCGTCCTTGGCGGTCAGGAACAACACCGGTGTCCAGATGTCCTCGGATCGCAGTGTGCGGCAGACCTCGTAGCCGTTCATGCCCGGGAGCATGATGTCGAGCACGATGGCGGCATAGCTGCCCTCCCGTGCCCGCCAGAGACCGTCCAGGCCGTCGTGGACCACGTCGACGTCGAAGCCGTCGGCCTCGAGGCCCCTGGCGACCGATTGGGCCAACCGCACCTCGTCCTCCACCATGAGTACCCGCATGTGCCAAGTGTGGCAGGTGATCCTGAGAAGAGTCTGAGAAGAGTCTGAGAAGTCGCTCAGGTGCTCTCAGGTTGCTTTCAGGACGGATCGGTCATTGTCGGTACATGAAAGCGGGAACCTGAACCAAGGAGATCTGACCATGAACACAGAAGAACTCAATCCAGTTGATGTTGACAAGACCGGATCCGACCGGCGCTGGCGTCCGATGTTCGCTGCGTTGTTCGGTAGCGCTGCGGTGATCGGCGCTCTGGCCCTGGCCAGCATCACGGGCGCCCAGCAGTCCGATGGCCCGACCGTGAGCGCACCTGTAGAGAGGGTGGATGTGCCCACCACCGTGGTCGACCTTGACCAGGCCCCCGAATTCGCCGGCTCGATCGAGGTGCCCTGGGACGATGACTCGATCGAGTTGCCATTTGACGATGCCGAGTGGGATCTCGAGTGGGGTGCGTTCAAGGCCTGCATGGACGAGGCCCTGGTCGATGTCGGGATCCCCGACAAAGACGTCGAGTTGTCCGAGGCCGAGTGGGTCCGGATCGATGAGGCGTTTGCAGCGGCCGATGCTGCGTGCGAGGGCCTGCTGCCGTTCGGCTCTATCTCGGTGATCAGCAGCGAGTTGCCCGGGGACTGGGACGATGCCATCGAGCTGCCCTGGGGCATCGATATGTCATTTGACGATGCCATGGAGTTCGAGGTCTGCTTCAGCGAAGCCCTTTCGGTCGATGTCAGGTTCCCAGATGCACTAGACGTCGAGTTGTCCGATGCCGAGTGGCTCTCTATCGACGAGGCCTTCGAAGCGGCCGAGGCTGAGTGCGAGGGCCTGCTGCCGTTCGGCCCGATCGAGCTGCCCTGGGATGATGCCGAGTGGGATGTTGAGTGGGATGCGTTCTTTGCCTGCATGGACGAGGCGTTCATTGACACTCACGCCGAGTTGTCCGATGCCGGTTGGAACGGGATTGAGGCCGGGATCGACGAGGCCTTCGAAGCGGCCGAGGCTGAGTGCGAGGGCCGCCTGGTGCCGGTCGGCCCCATTTCGATTATCAGCAGCGAGATGGTTATCGACTGACCGAAGTCCCCTCCTGCCCCAGCCGGGCCCGCTCCTGACAGGGGAGCGGGTTCGGCCGCGTTCTGCCACGGGCCGGGGCCGACCGTAGGCTCTGCGGTCCATGGCCGCCCTCTTCTCCCTTGTCGCTGCGGCGATATTCGGGGTCGGCGACTTCTTCGGAGGGCAGGCCTCGAAGCGCACCACGGTCGTCACGGTGGTCGCCGGCTCCAACATCGTGGGGCTGGCGCTCGTCCTGGCCCTGGCACCGGGCATGTCCGAACGCTTCGACGGCGGCGACTTCGTGGCCGGCATGTTTGGTGGCCTCTCCGGGCTGATCGGCATCACCCTGCTCTACCGGGGGCTGTCGACCGGGCCCATGGCGGTGGTTGCACCCATCGCAGCAGTCACCAACGCCGCAGTTCCGGCCCTGTGGGGCATTGCCTTCGGTGAACGGCTCACCCCGCTCCAGCAGGCGGGCGTGGTGCTGGGCCTCGTTGCGATCGTGCTGGTGTCGCGGCCACCGGAGGCCGCCGGGCGGGCCACGGTCGGACTCATCGTGGGTTCGGTGCTGTCCGGCATCGGGTTCGCCGGCTTCTCCATCGTGCTCAGCGGCACGGATCCCGCCGGCGCCCCATGGCCGGTCGTCGGCAGTCGGCTCACGACCGTCGTGATCCTCGTGACGGTGCTGGTATTCGTCCGGCGGGCACGGGGGCCGGTCCGTGACGCCAGACGGCTCATCCTCGTATGCGGGCTCTGCGACAGCGGAGGCAACGTGATGCTCCTCGAGGCGCTCGGCCGGGGGATGCTCAGCCTCGTCGCAGTGCTTGCCTCGCTCTACCCGGCGGTCACCGTGCTGCTGGCCCGGACCGTGCTCAAAGAGCCGATCTCGCGTGGTCAGGTGGTCGGGCTGGCCGGCTCCCTGGGTGCAATCACCCTGATCGTCGCCGGATGAGGCGACGGTGGGAACGCATCGGGCTTCCGGCGTGCAATCCTTGGGGGATGCGTTTCGTTGCCGCCGTTGCCGCCGTTGCCGCCGTTGCCGCCATTGTGACGTTGGCCTCTGCCTGCAGCCTGGGGGAGGGCCCTACGCTCGGTACCACGACCACGCTGCCCGACCTGTTCGGTGACGCCCCGACGCTCGGTGCCACGACCACGCCGCCCGCCGAGGTCCCGGACTGGGAGCCGGCGCAGCTGGTCTCCGTGCGCAAGGATGCAGAGGCCTGTATCCAAAATGCCCGCCCGGACGAGATCGTGCTCCCGGATGAGGGCCCCCGGACCGTGACGGTCGAGTCGGGCGACACCCTGGGCAGGATCGCCGACCGCTTCGACACCACCGTGGCGGCGTTCATGCGGGCCAACTCGCTCAGCGACCCCGACCGGCTGCGGGTGGGGCAGGTGCTGATAGTGCCGCGGGAGCGACCCGACGATGTCGACGGACCGGAAGGCCCCGAGATCGAGTGGGAGGAACTGGTCTGCGTGCTCGACACGGGTGCTGCGGCCCACGGCCCCGACGGGCTTCCGGTCGGAGCCCCCGGGCTGATCGAGGTCGTGGTCCGTTGGCCCCGGATCGACGGGACCGACGAGGCGCCCCGCGTCAACGGTCGCCTTCTCGGCCTCATCCAGGGGGCGCTGGCCGGCTTCCTCGATGACGCGATCAGCGCAGTCGAGAGCAACGGCTATGCCTGCAGGGAGGCGCTCGACGGACGCTGCATGTGGATCATGCACGAATACGAGGTGCTGCTGTCGACCGACGACGTGTTCAGCGTCCGCAACACCACGCGTCGCCTGCTTCCGGGGATGGCCGCCGAGTCGTCGGAGGTGCTGACGGAGACCTTCGACCTCGTTGTCGGCCGCCCGTTCGCCATCGACGTGCTGTTCGACGAAGATGCCGACTGGGTCGGGGCCGTGTCGGCGGAGGCGGTCAGGCGCCTCGAACAGGAACCGTGGGTCGATGAGCGTCGCCTTGAAGGGGCCGGCCCGGACGCCGTCAACTTCGAGCGCTTCAACCTGACCCACGGTGGCCTGGTCCTGTCGTTCGCCCCCTTCACGGTCGGGGGGTCGGGCGCCAGCTCGGTCTCGATCACGATCCCGTACCGTGCACTCGAGGGCCTGTGGGCCGAAGACGGACCGGTGGCGCCGCTCCTCGCGAAGTTGGACTGACGGGTTCGGCCACGGCAGCCGGCGTTTCCTAGGCTTGTGGCCATGGAACTGAACGAGGCCATGCGCACGACCTTCGCCTGTCGGGAGTTCACCGCCGAACCGGTGACGGACGAGGTGCTCCATCGGATCCTCGACGTCGCACGCTTCGCCCCGTCGGGCGGCAACCGACAGGGTGGGCACGTGGTGGTGGTGCGGGACCCGGCCGTCCGCCGACGCCTGGGCGAACTGGTCCAACCTACGCTGCGGGTCTACGCCGCCCAGGCGGCGGCGGGGGAAACGCCTTTCAACTCGGTGCACCCGACGGCGGTCGACGTCGAGGCGGCGCTCGCCACGCCCACCGACATACTTCCGATGTTCGACCACCTCGACGAGGTGCCGGTGGTGCTGGTGGTAACCGTCGACCTGGCGCAGGTGGCTTCGGTCGACAAGGACCTCGACCGGGTCGGGCTCGACACCGGTGCGTCGGTCTACCCGCTGGTCTGGAACATCCTGCTGGCCGCGCGCGCCGAGGGCCTGGGTGGTGTCCTCACCACGGTGATCGCCCCGGCGGAGGCCGACGTGCAGGAGTTGCTGGGCCTCCCCGCGTCGCATGCCATCGCCGCACTGATCCCGCTGGGGCGGCCGGTGAAGCAGCTCACGAAGTTGCGTCGGCGCCCGGTCGAGGACTTCGTCACGATCGACAGCTTCGACGGAGTACCCCTCGGGCGCGTTGGGGACTAGGTTTTCACCCGTGGTCGAGGAACCCATGTCCCCTGTGGTCCAGGACCGTCCCCGCGGTCGGCTCATGTTCGGCGCCCTGCTGGGTTCGTTCGCAGTCGTCGCGGCGCTCGTGGCGTCGGCGTCGGCCGGCGCCGGGGAGTCGGGCCCCACGATCGACTACTCCCGGCAGTTGTCGGCCGAGCGGAATGCGACGCTTGCCGGCGACATCGAACTCGATGCGCACGGACCGACCTTTTCGTTGGAGGTGTGCATCAACGGCGTGCCGCACCGCTGGGAGGGCGAGCACGTTCCAGGGCGCACCTTCGGAAGCGACCTCGACGACCTCGACGACCTCGATGCCGACCCCGACGGCGAGTGCAACATGCCGGGCTTCGGCCCGGGGCGGGGCGGGCACGGCGGGATGTTCGACTTCGCCCCCAACTTCGAGGCGTTCGAGGCCTGCCTCGCCGAGCAGGGCGCCGACGCCGATTCTCCGGCGGACGGGAACCGGACCAGCGTGATCGTCGTCGGCCCCGATGGCCGCACCGTGGTCGAGTTCAGTGACGACCCCGGGTCGGTCACGGTCACCGGCACCGGCGAGGGCGTCGAGGTCACGGCCGAAGGCGGCGCAGCGGTGGTCGATATCGAGGCCCGGGAGCGGTCCCGCAGGGAGGCCTTCGTTGCCTGCGAGTCCCTGCTGCCGGAACCACCCAAGGGGAAGTTCAACCTCTTCAGGCCGTTCGAGGGCGGGGGGCACGACCTGGACAAGGGCTTCTTCGGCGAACGCCTCGAGGAGTTCGAACTGGAACTCGAGTTGCACGAGGTCGATCCCGGCGAGCACCGGCGAGAGCGCCGCGCCGCCGAGATGCGCGAACTGTTCAGCGGCGTCGCCGACGACGGCGGCCGCTGCGGCGGCGCCTCCCAGTCTGCCTGAGGGCCCCCCGAACGCCTAGGTTCCTGGCGGGCTGTACGACACGGAGTCACGGACCGTCGCGGCCGCCGTGTCGATCTCCTCGGGCGTCAACAGCACGGTGACCCGGGCGTTGACCGCCCCCGATGCGGAGACGGCCAGGCTGAGGGCTGCTGCGGCCTCGTTGGAGGGCAGGTCGGCGACCACGATGGCATCGTCGCTGCCGAAGGCGAAGTAGAAGGCCTCAATGGAACCCCCCAGGGTTTCGCCGGCCGCCGTCGCCGCGGCGACCCTGGCCGACCCTCCGTCGGAGAGCAGTCCCTGGACGCCTTCGGTCGTGTAGCTGGCATGGATGAGGTACCTGGGCATGGTCGCCCCCCATTTCTTCTTGGTCTTGCCGACCGCCTTCGACCGGCTGGCGACGAGTCTGTCACGGTTCCCGCAAGCGTGCACGGGGCAGGCCCGGCGCATCGGCCGAATAGTGCGCCGTCTACCCTCGGTGCCGTGCAACTCGGGCTCACCATCCACCTGACCGACCGGTCCATCGACATCCGCGACCTGGCTGTGGAGGCCGAGTCCCGGGGCTTCTCATCGCTCTGGATACCGGAGCACACCCACATCCCCGCCGGCCGGCAGACGCCGACCCCGCAGGGTGGCATGGACCTCGCCGAGGAGTACCCCCGGTCGCCCGATCCGTTCGTGTCGCTGGCAGCGGCCGCTGCGCTGACTGACAGAATCCGGCTCGGTACCGGCGTGGCGCTTGTCGCCCAGCACCACCCGATCAACCTGGCCAAGGCGGTTGCGTCGGTGGATGCCCTCTCGAACGGACGATTCAGCCTCGGCATCGGCTACGGCTGGAACGTCGAGGAGATGGCCCACCACGGCGTCGAGTTCCGGACCCGCCGGGCGCAGGTCCGTGAGCACGTGCTGGCCATGCGCGAGCTCTGGACGGAGGAGGCCGGCGAATTCCACGGCGAGTTCGTGGACTTCTCTCCCAGTTGGTCGTGGCCCAAGCCCATGCGTGCAGGGGGTCCGCCCGTCTACATCGGCGGAGGGGCCGGACCGAAGATGTTCGCAGCCGTCGCCGAGTACGCGGACGGCTGGATGCCGATCGGGGGCGCCGGCGTGCGTGCAGCGCTCGGTGACCTGGCCACCGCCTGCGAAGAGCGTGGCCGCGACCCCGGCGAGGTCGACGTGATCCCGTTCGGCACCCTGCCCGACGAGGGGAAGCTCGACTACTACGCCGGGCTCGGCATCACCGAGGTCGTGTTGCGGTTGCCGTCTTCCCAACGCGACGACGTACTGTCGGTGCTCGACGAGTTCACCCACTTCGTCGACGAGGGAAACGACTGAGGAGGCTTCGATGGCGCACGACCTGGTGATCAGAGGCGGAACGCTCGTCGACGGGACCGGCGCACCGGCGACCACTGCCGACGTGGCGATCGACGGCGACCGCGTGGTCGAGGTCGGCCGGGTGGTCGGCAGCGGCCGCCACGAGATCGACGCCGACGGCCTGGTGGTCACACCCGGCTTCGTCGACATCCACACCCACCTCGATGCCCAGATGTCCTGGGACCCCATCGGCAGTTCCTCGTGCTGGCACGGCGTCACGTCGGTCGTGCTGGGCAACTGCGGCGTCACCTTCGCCCCGGTGTTGCCGGGAGGCCGGGAGTTCCTCGCCGAGATGATGGAGTCGGTCGAGGACATCCCCGCCCAGAGCATCCTCGACGGCCTCTCCTGGAACTGGGAGACCTATGGCGAGTACCTGGCCGACGTGGCCGGCCTGTCCAAGGGCGTGAACGTGGGCGGCATGGTCGGCCACTGCGCCGTGCGTGTCGCTGCCATGGGGGAACGGTCGCTGGACGAGGACCCGGCCACCGCCGAGGACATCGCCGCCATGGTGCCGATGGTCGATGAGGCGCTGGCCGCCGGGGCGCTCGGCTTCTCGTCCTCGCGCACCTTCCTGCACCGGGTGCCCGACGGCCGCTACGTGCCAGGCACACACGCTGCCGAAGATGAGCTCCTGGCCTTCGCCGACTCGCTAGGCCGGTACGGCGGAATCTTCGAATGTGCCCCCAAGCTGGGTGGGCGCAACGACCCGGACGGTGTCTTCACCCGTGACGAGATCCGCATGTACGGCGAAATCAGCCGGCGGGCCGGCTGCCCGGTCACCTTCGGCCTCACCCAGGTCGACATCGTGCCCGACATGCACCTGAGGGTGCTCGACTACGTGGCCACAGAAAACGCAGACGGGGCCCGGATCCGTCCTCAGACGACCTCCCGCCAGATCGGCATCCTGTTCGGGCTCTCCGGTCGCACCCCGTTCGACCGCGCCGACGGCTGGGACCAGTTGGCCGACCTGCCGCTCGCCGACAAGGTCGCCCGCCTCACGGAGCCCTCGTCGCGGGCGGCGCTGGTCGCTGCCGCCGACGCCCGGGTCGAGCACCTACCGCTGGACTGGTTCGCCTTCTATCCGCTCCCGAACGACCCGGTCCGCCATGACCTGGCCCGGGAGGAGAGCGTCGCCGCCGAAGCCGAACGACGGGGCGCGACCATCGCCGAGGCGTGGGTCGACCTGGCACTTGAACTCGACGGCCGCCGCCTGTTCACCCTCCCGTTCCTCAACCAACGCATGGAATCCGCCATCGAGATGCTCGAACGTCCAGAGGTCGTGATGGGGCTTGCCGATGCCGGCGCCCATGCGAAGCAGATCATGGACGCCAGCCAGCCGACGTTCTTCCTGAGCCACTGGGTGCGCGACAGGGGTCGTGTCACCATCGAGGAGGGGGTGCGGCGCATGACCTCCGACACCGCCGACCTGTTCGGCATCGCCGGCCGGGGCCGCCTCGAGCCGGGGGCGTGTGCCGATGTCAACGTGATCGACCTCGAGGGCCTGCGCCTGCACTACCCGGAGATGGCCCACGACTTTCCGGGGGGAGCCGGCCGCTGGATCCAGAGGGCTGATGGCTACGAGGCGACCATCGTCAACGGCGAGGTGTTCATGGAGGACGGCGAGCACACCGGGGCGCTGGCCGGCCAGATGCTGCTGGGGTCGGCCGCCACCGGCTGAAACCTCCCCGGCAGCGCGTCAGGCCCTGACCGGATCGCCGCCGACCACCACCGGGAACTGCCGGTCGGGGTCGCTCTGCAGGGAGCGGCCCGTCGGTTGCCCCTTCATCGGGTCGCCGTCGAGCCGCACGGCCCCGTCGGGGGCGTACTGGAGGATGTAGGTCCTGCGCACATCGTCGGTGGTGTTGGGGCCCGTCATGTGCGGCGTGAGAGACGAAAACACCACGATGCTTCCCGCCCTTGCCGGAACGGCCACGGCCCCCTCGGGATCCTCGAGGCACTGGTGGCCCAGCGGCTCGATGTAGGTATGGGCGAGGGTGCCGCCCAGGTGCAGGCCGGGGACGACCCACGGACAGCCGTGCTCGACGGTTGCGTCGACGAGCGGCACCCAGCAGGTGAGGTACTGCTGGGGTTCGATGTATGTGTAGCCGTTGTCCTGGTGCCACGGGAAGTGCCGGGGCTTCTCCGGATGTTTGTACACGAGCTGGTCCCAGTAGAGGCGCACGTCGTCGCCGACCAGATCGTGGCAGAGGCCGGCGAACACCGGATGGGCGGCGAACCGGCGGGCCACCTCCGAGGCGAGCACTGCGTGGGGCGAGAACAGGATCGCCCCGACCTCGGCGATCGAGAGCCGCTCGTCGGGCATCTGGCGCAGGAACGCCTCGGTTGCCGCGGCACGCTCGTCGAGGGCGGTCGCCACCTCCGCGAGGGTCGCAGCGTCGAGGACGTCCTCGACGAGCACGAAGCCCTGTTCGTGGAAGGCGTCGGCCTGCTCGGCGCTCAGCACCAGCAGGTCGGAGCGTTCGGGGCGTTGCCAGGCGAAGCCCTCGTTCCAGGGATGGGGATTCGAGTTCACCTGCCGATCGTAGGCACACGGTTCCGGTGGCTACGGTGCCGGGCTGTGAGGGGCCTGACCGAACAAGAGTTGGAATCGTGGGAGAGCGACGGGTTCGTCGTCGTACCCGGGTTCGCCGACGCCGCCCGGTGCGCCGCCCTGTGGGACCGGATGGTCGAGATCAGCCGGAACGCCGAAGGCGGAGGCGACGTGGGCGACGCCCAGGTGGTGCTCGAGCCGGTTCCGGACCCGGCGGCGACCCTCCCGGAGGAAAAGGTCGGCAAGGTGTTCCGCCTACACCACGAACCGGGCCCCTACGCGGACCTGGCCCACGATCCACGTCTCGGGGGCCTGCTGGGTGACCTGCTGGGCGACGACGTCGACTGCTTCCTGTCCCAGTTCATCTTCAAGAACCGTGGCGCCCTGGGCCAGCCGTGGCATCAGGACGCCTGGTACTTCCGGATGGAACCGGGCGACCAGGTCGGAGCGTGGCTGGCGGTCACCGAGGCGACGCTCGACAACGGCCCGCTCTGGGTGCTGCCTGGATCACACCGCGAGCCGGTCCACGACGTCGAGGCAGACAGAAGGCCCGGCGCCCAGTTGGGCTACGTCGAGATCACCGACCACGACACCGGCGATGGCGTGCCGGTGCTGCTGAATGCCGGCGACCTGCTGCTGTTCCACGCCAACCTGATGCACCGGTCCACCGACAACGCAACCGACGCTCCCCGGGCCGCCATGGTCCTGCACTTCGGTGCCGCCGGCACCCACGACCCGGCCCTCGATCCCGATCCTGTCGTGCTGGCCGGCTTCCTGCGAAGCCTCGGCCTGGCCGTGGACGAACCCCTGACGCCCGCCATAGAGGCAGCGGTGCGTTCCAACGTCAGGAACCGGTGGGTGCCGGTCCGCAGAGCCGGTCAGCCGTTTACGGGGGCGGAGGGCAACGGGTCGTAGTAGGGGGACTGTTCGGCCTCGGGCGCATCCATGTACATCGAGATCGCACCGTCGGGGTCGAACGCCTTCGGCGCTGCCTCGGGCATCTCGCCCAGCAGGTAGCGCACGCCGCCGTCCACGAACATGTACATCCCCTCGCCCTCCCGGCGGAGCTCGTCGATCCCGACCTCAGTCGGGTTCCACCACACCTCGGTGACATCGTCCACGCCGCGGTGGTCGGGCTCGAGGTCGGCCGGCCAGCGGCCCTGGTCTCCGAACGAGATCGACGGAACGGTCACGCCCCGCTGGGTGGGGTTGCCTGTATAGAGGCTGGCGGCGAAGTTCTCGATGGTGAGGTCGGGCCCGACGGCGGTGAGCACCGAGTAGAACAGCGCCGGGTTCGGGTCGATGATGCCGATCGTGTCGTCGGCAGGCGGCGTTTTCCCATTCCACCACTCGTAGATGAAGGTGGAACCGCTCTGTCCGGGGGCCACCCGCGCCGAGAGGTTCGAGAGGCCGAAGGCGTTCGCCCACTGCTGCTGGTCGTAGGTGCGGGCGAACACGTTGGTATCGACCAGGACCGAGCCGGTGAGCACCCATTCGGGGAACCAGCCCTGGTCGGTGGCCTCACGGGTGAAGTCGCGGGGGGCGATCGGGTCGCCGTTGAAGATCACCGAGTTGACGCCGGCCGCCTTCATCTTGGCGATGACGTTGGCGGCGGTCTCCTGGATCGTCGCCGGGTCGAGGGCATACGACTCGGAGGCCCCGAGTCCGACGCCGTACCCGGCGAGGGCCTCCTCGAACTGGGCGTTGAGCTCGGTCGAGGCGGCGCTGGCCTCGAGCCAGATGCGGCCGAAGACCCGTTCCTCACCGTGCATCGACTCGTCGCCGGCATGGATGGCGTTGTCGCCGGCGAGGCGCTTGCCGACGTACTCGGCCACGAGCAGGTTCAACTGCTCCGGCCCCTTGGAGAGCGACCACCCGTAGGGATGGTGCTCCTCGTAGTAGGCGGCCGACTGGCCGGGCCCGCAGCCGAAACACGGGATGCCCCTGGCCATGAGCTCCTCGGAGAAGGCGTTGGTGAGCCCGGGCCCGCTCCAGACCATGAAGGGATCGAGGTCCTCGGCGATCTTCACGGCGTCGGCCCGTGCGGAGATCGGGTCGAGGACCATGCCCGAGCCGGTCATGACGTGGAGTTCGACGGACCGGCCGTAGGTCTCGTAGTACGACTCGTAGTAGGCGATCAGGTCGAGCGCCGTCTCCTCGACATCGGCGTTCGTGTCGTCGCTGTCGATGGCATCGGTGATGTACGCCATGATCGGATCGGATTCCATGGGAAGCCAGTAGACGATGTTGATCGTGTCGGCGGTGACGCCTGGTGCCGTCGCGCCTCCGTTGTCGCCCTCGAAGGGCGCCCAGCAGGCGGTGCGGAAGAACCAGGGGAGGGCGATCAGGCCGGTATCGGTGTCGCAGCGGGCACCCCAGTCGATGGTGTCCTCGATGCCGAGGTCGGCTGCGGCGGCGTAGGAGAGCACGTGCTCGGGGAGCCCGGTGCGCGTGTCGATGCCGTCGACGACGACCGGCGCTTCGGTGGTTGTGGGCGCGGCCGTGGTGGTGGGCGCGGCCGTGGTTGTGGGCGCGGCCGTGGTGGTGGGCGCGGCCGTGGTGGTGGGCGCGGCCGTGGTGGTGGGCGCGGCCGTGGTGGTGGGCGCGGCCGTGGTGGTGGGCGCGGCCGTGGTGGTGGGCGCGGCCGTGGTGGTGGGCGCGGAGTCTTCGCTGCCGCCACAAGCGGAGGCGATCAGGGCGCATGCCAGAAGGGCGACACCCAGAGTCCCCCGGGTCGATCGTTCTCTTCGCATCCGTCGCATCCATTCCCCCTGCACGTTGGCGGCGCCCGTGGCTCAGTCGCCGGTCGGACCCGAACGGGCAATCGTCGCCCGATCGGTCCCGAGATAGGAGGCTACGACATCGGGATGGTCCAGCACATAGGCGGGCTCCCCCTCTGCCACCACCGCCCCCTGGTCGAGCGCCACCACCCGGTCGACGACAGACCGCAGCAGCGCCATGTCGTGCTCGATCACGACCAGGGCGCAGTCGAGTTCGTCCCTGACGCTGTGCAGGACCGGGGCGAGGGCCTCGGCCTCCCGCTGGGCGATGCCGCTGGACGGCTCGTCCAGGAGCACCACCAACGGCCGGTGGGCGACGACGGCGGCCAGGTCCACGATCCGCCGGGTGCCGGTCGAGAGCTCGTGGACGAACTTGGAGCGGTACGCCCCGAGCCCCATGAGGTCGACCAGTTCGTCGACCTGTGACGCCACCCGTCGCTCGCTGAGCAGCGCATGTGGAAGGCGCAGGGCTGCCGAGGCCGGGTCGCGGGAGCGGAGCCTGCGCTCGAGCGAGACGGCCAGCACCTCGTCGACCGTGAGTGCAGGGAACAGTCGGGCGTCCTGGAACGAACGTCCCAACCCGCGTCGGGCGCGGGCTGAGGCGCTCAGGCCGTGGATCGGCCTGCCGTCGAGGTGCACGGTTCCGGCGTCGGCGGCGGTGAAGCCGCTCACGAGGTCGAACAGCGTCGTCTTGCCGGCGCCGTTCGGGCCGATCATCCCGAGGATCTCCCGGTGCCTGACATCGAGGTCCACGCCGTCGACAGCCAGAATGCCGCCGAACGAGCGGACCATGCCCCGGAGCTCGAGGATGCTCTGATCATGCTCGGCGGCAGCGCCGCGATCTGTCAGATCGGAGGTGGTTGCGGGTGCGGCGAGTTCACCTCCGGTTCCCTGTGCCCGGGCAACGCCGGCAGCGACCCCTTCGAGGAACACGGAGCGCAGAACGTCGGGCCGCTCGAGGAGCTCGGCCGTCGGCCCGTGGAAGCGGATCTCGCCCTTCTCCATGAAATAGGCCGTCTCGGCGACGGTGAGTGCGATGTTGACGGACTGCTCGACGAGGATCACTGTCACACCTTCGGCGGCCAGTTCCTCGACCATCGGCAGGAGCTGCTCGACCACGACGGGGGCCAGCCCCAGGGTCAACTCGTCGATCATGAGCAGCCGGGGTTTCGACAGGAACGCCATCGCCAGGCCCAGCATCTGCTGCTGACCACCGGAGAGGTCGCCGGAACGGTGGTCGAGTCGGTCGGCCAGGTGCGGAAACCGCCCGAGCACGTCGGTGATGTCGTCGGAACGCCGGCGACGGTCCAGCCAGGCGGCAGCCCTGAGGTTCTCCCGGACGGTCAGCGACGGGAAAACCCCGATCCCGCCCGGAAGCTGCGAGACGCCGTGGCCGGCGATCTCGTTGGGTGGGGCGTGGGTGATGTCCCGTCCGTCGAGGATCACCGCACCGCCGTCGGCCTCGGCGATTCCCGAGATGGCCTTGAGCAGCGTCGACTTGCCGGCGCCGTTGGTGCCCAGCAGTGCGACGATCTCCCCCTCCTGTACCTCGAAGTCCACGCCGAACAGGACCTGGACGCCGTCGTAGCCGACGTCGAGGCCGCGGCACAGCAGCAGCTTGCGGTCACCGCGTTGACGGGCCAGCAGCACCTCGGAGCGTGCCGCAGCGGTCTGCCAGACATCGCTGATGTCGCCGGCGATCAGCTTCCCGGCCGAGGCGACGATCAGGCCTCCGATGACGCCGACCGGCAGCATGACCACCATGCCGTAGCGGATGCCCCAGTTGTCGGCGATCCAGCCGACGAACGGGAGGACCAGCAGCCCGGGGAGGATCCAGAGCGAACCGATCGAAAACACCATCGCCCGCGCACGTGGCGGTGCGACCATCGAGAGGACAGCGAGTATCCCAGGCCCGAGGATGGCCCCGCAGATGATGATCGTGGCCGCAGCCCCGAACGCAACGGCCAGGTTCGGAGCCACGGCGTAGAGGACGGCCAGACCACCCTGGACCACAGAGGTCAGTGCTATGAAGCGGAGGACCAGCCCCGGATCACGTGCGAGCAGCCGTGTGCCGACGCGGGCCCCGATGACCAGGCCGATGACGGCCAGCGGCGCCAACGAGGCTCCGAAGACCGCCCGGGCCCGCACGTCCAGTCCGAACACCTCCTCCAGGAACAGGATGTTGAGCGACTCGAAGCCGACGAAGGAGATGGTCAGGAAGGGCATTGCGGCGAAGATCCTCCGCAGGGCTGCGATCTTCCAGGCCATCCGCCACGCCTCCGCATACGAAGGGGGCGCCTCTTCGATGTCGACCGCCTCGGCCGCTGCGCCGGCGGCCCTGCGCTCATGGGAACCACGGATCGGTTCCCTGAGTCGAACGGCGAGGACCACCAGTATCAGGGTGGGAAAGGCGAGGACGAAGAACGGGGCACGCCAACTGATGTAGTAGCCGAGCAGGCCGGCGGCCAGGACGCCGATGGTTCCACCCACGGGGTTGGCCGCACGATGGAACGAAAACGCCTTCGGGCGGTCAGCCGGGGGGAACCAGTCGGCCAGCAGCGAGTTGTGGGTCGGGTCGTTGACGGCCTTGCCGATGGCCGAACCCGACCGGGCGAACCCCAGGAACACGATGCCGGTGGCCAGGCCCGTGGAGAATGAACAGAATGACCAGGCCACCGCTCCCGCCATGGCGAGGCGGACACGGGGATGGCGGTCGGCCATCCCTGCGATCGGAACCTGGAGGGCGAGTGCAGCGGCGGCGACGACTGCGATGAGGGTGAGCAGGCCCTGGAAGCCGAGCTCGAACTCGTCCCGGATCTCCGGGGCCAGGATCGCGAATGCGGCACGGTCGAGCTCGTCGACGGCGTTGAGGCCGAACAGGATGAGCAGCGGGTAGAGGGGCCCGTCGCCTGCGAGCGCCTGAAGCGACGTGACGGGGTGCCGGACGACGTGCAGCACGCCGAGCGTGCCCGCCCTGACCTGTGCACCCATGCCGCCTATGCCGCTCACGTCGTGGCCTCCGGCTCGGGAACTGCGTCGAGGCGGTCTTCAGTGAATCCGGGCGCCTCGATGCCCCTGTGTACCGCAAGGCGGGACAGCGCAGCGTCGCGCAGTTGGTAGATGCCGCCGGCCAGGCCGCCCGGAAGGATCAGCAGCACGAGCAGGACGCCGCCACCGGTGGCGAGCAGGCGCCAGGTGCCGGGCAGCCACCAGATGCCGCCCCAGTACCAGAGGGCACCGACGGCGGCGCCCAGCAGCGAGCCCAGCCCGCCGGCCACCCCGGACACGAAGATGGAGAGGCTGCCCTCGGCGCCACGACCGTCCATGACGAGTGCCTGCTGGTGGTGGACCGACAGCGACCCGGATGCGGCAGCGATGAAGCCCGAGATCCCGAACGCCATGAGCTTCGCCCGCCTGGCGCTGACCCCGAACGCCTCGAGCGCAGCCTCGTTCTCACGCAGGGCTATCAGGACCCGACCCGTGCGGCTGCGCCGGATGCCTGCCACTGCGATGAAGGTCAGCGTCATCGCCACCAGGCTCACGTGGTACATGGCAAACGAACTCTCCCAGCCGATGCGCCCGAGGATCGGGTGCCGCTCGATCCTCCCCGAGGGGAGCCAATCGAAAAAACGCGGGTTCAACAGGTAGGCGGTGACTGCCACGGCGAAAGCCAGGGTGGTGACCGCCAGGTACATGCCGCGCACCCGCAGTGCGGGAAACCCGACCACGAGCGCAGCGACAAGGCCACAGCATCCGGCCAGCAGCGTGGCGAGGATGATGTCGGCACCCCATTGCTGGGTGGCGTGTGCGCCCGCCACCGATCCGACGGCGACGAACGCAATCTGTCCGAGCGAGATCTGACCGGCCCATCCGGTGAGCACCACCAGCGAGACCAGGACCATGGTCATCAGGTACAGGAACGACAGGCGCAGCACGTGCTCGGTGCCGAGGTGGTGGGGGAGCGTCAGCAGGAACGCCCCCAGGGCGAGCAGCGCCGACCAGCGTGCGATTCGGACCTCCGGCAGGCGCCGCAGCACATCGGGGAGTCGCCGCACCTCGCCGATGGCCCGGAAGGCCCCCAACTCCAACTCACCGCGTTCGGGACGGACCTTGCGCAGGATCAGGGCGACGATGATCACAGCCGCCATCAGGGCGTCGCCGACGAGGGAACTGGACTGGTTCCAGTCGACCCCCATGTGCAGGATCCCGAGCGCAATCGAAGAGCACAGGACCGTCGGAAGGTGTTCGAGCCTTCCGATCACCAGTGCGGCCAGCGCCCGCAGAAGGAGCCCGACGCCGAGGGATCCCGCCACCGGGAGCCCAATGACGCCGGCGCGCAGGAACAGCGCCAGGAACGCCAGGGTCCCGGCGATGGCCCACACCAGCGTCTGGATCGCCTTGACCGGGATACCCAGGGAGTTCGCCCGGTCGGGGCGTTCGGCGGCGGCACGTACAGCGATGCCGAGGTCCGTGTATCGCAGCAGCGCACCGACCCCCAGCAGCACGAGGGGGGCAACCACCAGGACCAGGAGGTGGTCGGAGCTGAGGCGGATCGGGCCCACATCCCAGACGGCGTCGATCGGCACGTCGATGCGTTGCGATACGACCTTCGAGTCCCACCACTTCGGCATCCAAAGGGCCAGGAAGCCGAGCGCCTGTGCGAGGCCGAGCGTCGCCACGGTCAGGACCAGGCGTGGGGCGCGGAAGAAGCGCCGGATGACCAGGAACTCGGAGGCGCCACCGAGGGCGAACGACGCCACCAGACCGACGACGAGGGCGAGCAGCCACGGCAGGCCGGTCTCGGTGATCAGCATGACGGCCAGGACTGCGGGAATGAGCCCCAGCTCTCCCTGGGCGAAGTTGATCACCCGGTTGGCCCGGTAGACCAGGAACATCCCCAACGCCACGAGTGAGGTGATCAGGCCCAGGACGGCGCCGTTGATTAGAACTCCGGCGGGAGCCCCGAAGAACGCCAACTGCACGGCCAGGATGAGGAGCGGCCCTGCCAGCCAGGCGACCCGTTTCCCTAAGATCTGCGTGCGGGGCAGCGACAGCGCCCCTTGATCCACCCCCATGCCTCCGGGACACTAGTGCCGGGCAGCGATGCCACTACGGTCCGACGGATGCTGCCGCCCGACGAGCGCCTCCCGTTCGAGTTGGTCGACTTCGGGCTGGGCCCCTACGTCCACGGCCGGCCGAGTCGACGGTTTCCCGTCTACACGCGGGGCAACGCCGGCGAGGTATACCCGGAGGTGGTGTTCCCCCTGACCTCCTCGATGTCGGTGGCGCTGGCCGGCGACCCGGCCCGCGATGCGATGCTCGCCACGGGGATGATGACGGCCGCCGAGTGTGACGAGGACGCCGATGTCCACATGGGCGTGTTCGGTGGCTACACCTACCTCAACCTCTCGGTGTCGAGGGTCATCGCCGTGCGCACACCTGGTACGACCATCGCCGAGACCGACGCCACCTTCCTCGGCTCCGAGGACATCGCCCCGCCTCACGTTGGGCAACGGGGCGACCGCAACCTCATGGCGACGGTGCGGGGGATCAGGTACGGGCTCTCGATGCTCGCCGGCGGGCCGCTGTCGGGCTTCGAATCCGATCGTTCCGAGGTGGCGGCATGGCGCCGGTCGCTTCCCGAAGCAGCCACGGCCTCCGACGATGACCTCGTCGCCCTGGTCGAGGGTGCCATCGTGATGCTCAGTCGGATGTTCGGAAACCACCTGCTGGTCTCCGGTGGCGCCGCCGCCGGGCTGGGCCTTCTGCGTCGTGTCTGCGAGAAGCGCCTGGACGACGCAGACCTGGCGCTGACCCTGTTGGCGGGCCTCGGCGACGTGGCCTCGGCGCAGCCCTCCTGGGATCTCTGGGAACTCGGGCGAATGGTCACCGAATCGGCAGAGGTGACCGCCTGCTTCGAGTCGGGCCTGGAAGGCCTCGAGGATCGCCTGAGGGCAGAACCGACGGCGGCAGAATTCGTCGTTGCCTTCGACGCCTTCCTCGAACGCCACGGTGCCCGGGGGCCCAACGAGTGGGAGATGGCCTGCGAGGTGTGGGACACCGACCACCGGTACCCGCTGGCGTTGGTCGACCGGATGCGGGTCGCCGGTCCCGACCATGCCCCGGCGGTCAGGGCAGCCCTGCTTGCGACGGAGAGCGAGGCGGCGTTGGTCGCTGCCCGCAGCCGGTTGCGTCGCCGGCACCGTCGCTGGTTCGACCGTTGCCTGGAGTCCGCCGGGTCGTACACGCGCGCCCGGGAAGCCGGCAAGGAGCACCTCGTCGAACTCATCCACGAATGCCGCCTGGCCCTGCACGAGCTGGGGCGGCGCCTCGCAGAACGGGCGGGCGGAGCGCCGGATGACATCTGGTACGTCCTCTACACGGAACTCGACGACTACCGGAGCGATCCGGCTTCGCTGGCAGGGGTCGTGGCCGGGCGTCGGCGGACACGCGAGATGCTGTCCGAGCTGGTGCCCCCTTTCGCCTTCGACGCAGAGATGCCGCCGGTATCGACATGGGAGCGGCGATCCGACTCGGAGATCGTGCCCGTGCCGGTCGGATCGGTCCTCGCCGGAATAGCCGGATGCCCCGGCGTGGCAACAGGGCGTGCCCGGGTGGTGCTCGATCCCTCGCAGCCCGGAGACCTCGGTCCGGGCGACGTGCTCATAGCGCCGTTCACGGATCCGAGTTGGACACCGCTGTTCGTGCCCGTCGAGGCGGTCGTGGTCGACGTGGGCGGCCAGATGAGCCATGCCGTCATCGTGTCGCGCGAGTTCGGCCTGCCGTGCGTGGTGGCCGTGACCGGAGCGACCACATCGATACCGGACGGGGCTCTCGTCGAGGTCGACGGCACCGCCGGCACGGTTACGGTGCTGGAAGGGTCGGTCTCCGGCTAGCAGTCGACGAGGCGCTCGAACACGAACTCGTAGTCGAGGTAGGCGTTGAGGTGTTCCTGACCGGCCGGCGGCGCGATGAGCTGTGCCGACTGCAGCAGACGCCATCCGTCGCGCAGGGCTTCCACTCCGGTGTCGTAGGGGGGCTTCCCGTCCGCCACCTCGGGTAGCCCCTCGACGCTGCCGTCCGACCCGTCGTGGAACGCCCAGGCCACCACGTTCGAGTCGAGCGCCGAGCCGTTGGCCCACAGGTAGAGGACCTGCTGGTGGGCGGTCATCGGTCCACCAGCTTCGCCCGGCCCTCGAGCCGGGTCAGGTAGTGGTCGACGTCGTAGGAGTCGTCACCGGTCAGGTAGCGCCACAGCCGTGCCCGCTGCACCTGCTCGTTGCGGTATGTCGTGACGCCGTGCCAGGGGTGCCAGGCCCGGAAGGTGTGGGCGACGCTGTCGGGTTGCATCCGGGCGAACACGTGGTCGGAGGGGTCGTTGTGGAGTTCGGCCAGGTCGGCGGTGTCCCAGTGGAGCACCTGGGGCTGTGTCGGGTTCAGGCGGATCTTGTGCATCCAGCGGTCGTCGGGGCCGGGGTTGGGCTGGCCGGCATGCCAGAGACCGTGGTGGAACACCAGGACGGTCCCGGCGGGTCCGGTGAACCGCTCCTCGCCGGCGATGTGCTGGTAGCGGTCCAGGGCCGACGGCTGGATGCGATGCAGGTGGCTGCCCGGCACGAAGCGGGTACCGCCCTCGTCTGGCTGCACCTCGTGGGGGAACCAGAAGAGTTGGATGTCGAAGGTCGGGTCGTCGGAGTCGATGATGGCATCGGCGTGGAGGTGCTGCCCGTCGGTGGTCCCGGCGGCGATGTGGTGGGTCCAGTCGTGGTCGAAGGTGGGGTCGGGGCCCAGCAGCGACCGGATGATGCCCTGCACGGCGGGGAGCCGCAGGTACTCGCCGATCACCGAGGGCGGCGGGTAGCACCCCTCCAGTGGCGTACCGGTAGCCGGGGGTCGCAGCCCGTCGCCGGCGAAGCGCTCGTCCCTGAGGCGCCCCATTTCGTCGATCGCCCGGTGGTTGATGTCGTCGGGGACAAGTGCGTCGAAGCGCAGGTAGCCGTCGGCCACGAACGACGCCATCTGGCGGGTTGTGAGCAGATTGCCGACCATGCAGGCAACCTACTGTCGGGTGACCCCCCGGTTCCCCTCGGGTCGGGGGCGGCGGCGGGGCTCAGTCGTTGGCGGTCCTGAAGTCGGCCATGAACGACACGAGCGTCTCGACCGATCCGAGCGCCATGGCGTTGTAGACGCTGGCCCGGATACCGCCGACGCTGCGGTGGCCCTTGAGGTTGACCATGCCCGCATCGGTGGCCTCGGCGACGAACCTCTTCTCGAGGTCCTCGTCGGGAAGGCGGAACACGATGTTCATGTGCGAGCGCGAGGCCTCGTCGACCGGCGAGAGGTACCACCCGTCGCTGGAGTCGATGGCGCCGTAGAGCAGGGCGGCACGCTCGGCGGCACGGCGTTCGAACTCACCCAGGCCGCCGTCGGCGATCATCCATTTCAGGACCTTGCCCATGACCCAGATCGAGAACATGGGTGGCGTGTTGGCCAGCGAGTCGTTGGCGTCCTGGACGGCGTAGTCGAGTGCCGACGGGAGGTCGCGGCCCGAACGACCTAGCAGTTCCCGCTTGACCACCACCACCGCCATGCCGGCCGGAGCGAGGTTCTTCTGGACGCCGCCGTAGACCAGGTCGAAGCGACCCCAGTCGATCGGCCGGGAGAGGAAGTCGGAGCTCATGTCGCCGACCATCGGCAGGTCGACGTCGGGGTAGGCGGGGAGGCGGATCCCGCCGATGGTCTCGTTGGTCGTCACGTGTAGGTAGCGGGAGCCTGCGGCGATGTCGAGTTCGTCGACCGACGGCATGCGGGCGAAGCCCTCGTCGGCGCCGGTCCATGCCTCGTGGAGGTCGGCAACCCTGCGGCCGTCGCTGAGCGCCTTTTTTCCCCATGCGCCGGTGTTGAGATGGCTGGCGGTCTCGCCGTCGGCCAGCAGGTTCATCGGGACCTGGGCGAACTGGAGCGTGGCACCACCCTGGAGGAACAGCACGGCGAAGTCGTCGGGGACGCCGGCAAGTGACCGGAAGTCGGCCATGGCGGCTGTGTGGACGGCGTCGTAGGCAGGTGCCCGGTGGCTGTCCTCGAGCAGCGACATGCCGATGCCGTCGAAGTTCAGGAGTTCGTCGCGGACCTCTTCGAGGATCGAGACGGGCAGCGTGCAGGGGCCGGCGCAGAAGTTGTGCACGCGTGTTGCGGCATCGAGAGAAGCGGTGGTCATCGGGTGTCTCCTTGGCGAGCCCGGACCGGCCGTTGGTGGCGGATCTCAGGGTCATGATCGACGTCGGACAGGCTATCCGCGACGGTGCTTGACGGTCCCTGGTTCGGGGCAGGCATCGACGAGGGTCAGGCTACCTTCGCACCCGGCTGGGAAGGCTCAGCCGAACGAGTCGATGGTGAGGCGCCGCAGCCCCGGTTCGACGACGGCGGCGGTCCTGCGGGCCGATTCGGCGAGGACGGCGGGGTCGACGTCTGCGGGTTCGTCGATGCCGAGTGGGACGATCTCGTAGGTCGACGAGCGGCGGACCCAGGTGGGTACGTAGCCGGCGTCGATCACACCCACGGAGCCGTCGGAGAGGTCGCCGACGGCGAACCAGGCGATCAGGCCGTCCTGGGTGGCGGCCGGGCACTCGCTGCACATGCGGCGCTCGTCGCCCGGCTGGTTCGACAGGAAGTTGCCGAGCCCGATTACCGCGTACCTGCCGTTCTGCCGGATGACTGGCTGTGGCACGTGGGTGCCGTGTCCGAGGATCAGGTCCACGTCCGGCGAGGCCAGGAGGGTGGCTACCAGTTCTTCCTGGCGGCTGCTGGCGGCGGTTTCGTATTCGGGTCCCCAGTGGAGGCTGAGCACCACGAACTCGGCACCGGCGGTCCGGGCGGCTGCGGCGTCGGCGAGGATCTCGTCGGCGTCCACCCGGGGTACCAGCCTCGGCGGCTCGGTCGGAAGGGAACCCCCGTTCATGAGGTCGGTGTAGGACAGGTGGGCGATCGGGATCCCGTCCGCCTCGAAGGTCGCCGGAACGTCGCCCGCAGCGTCGACCGCCATCCCGACTGTCGACACCCCTGCCCTCCCGAGGTGGTCGAGGGTGCTGGCCACGCCGGTGGTTCCGGCGTCGAGGCTGTGGTTGGAGGCCACCGAGCAGCCGTCGTAGCCGGCGTCGGCGATCGCATCGGCCAACTCGAACGGAACGCGGAAGCCCGGGTAGTAGGCGAGGTCGGAGTTGTCAGCGGAAAGGGGTGTCTCAAGGTGGCACAGGGCCACGTCGGCGCCGGAAAGTATCGGCCGGACGAGCCGGAACATGGGGCGGAAGTCCCAGGTGCCGACGCCGCCGTAGTCGGCAGCCCGGTCGGCGACGTATTCGTGGACCAGCAGCTCGCCGGTGGCAACGAGCGTGAAGGAACGGGCCGGCGCCCAGGTGGTGGTCGTGGAGGTGGAGGTGGAGGCTTCCGGGTCCGGGGTCGTCGGAATCCCGCCAGAGCCGCTGTTGTCGGGCGGCACCGTGGTCGTGGCTGCGAACGGTGAGCCGCCGCCGTCCGCTCCTTCACGCACGATGTCCCGTACGGCCAGTGCGCCGATTGCCAGTGCGCCGATCAGCACGACCTGGGTGAGCCGCCAGGCCACCCGCCGTTCACGGGGCGAAAGGAGCATGCGCGTCATGTTTCGCCCCGCAGGATCGGGATGCCGGGACGCTCGTCCTGGTCGTTGGTTCCGTCTCGGCGGACGAAACGGCCGCTCACGAGCACATGGCGGATGCCGGTCGACTCGACGCCGGTGTCGGCAATCGACGACCGGTCGGCCACCGTGGCCGGGTCAAATACCGTCACGTCGGCGGCGGCCCCGGCCTGGATGCGGCCCCGCCGCGCCATGGCGGGGCTGACGTCCCCCAGCATCCGTGCCGGCAGGATCGTCATGCGTCCCAGGGCGTCCGGAAGGTCCAGGACGCCGCGTTCGCGCACGTACACGCCGAGCAGTCGGCTGAAACACCCCGTCGAACGGGGGTGGTTGTTGTGGCTGATGGTGAGGATGGCGTCCGATCCCAGCATCACCCAGGGGGCGGCCAGGGCGTCGGTGATGTCCTCTTCGGACATGGCGAAGGCGGCCGTGAGCAGGTTGTCGGAACGGGCCTTCCGGAAGGACGCCTCGGTGAGGCGGTTCGGGGTGTTCGCCACCTGCAGGTCGCCGTAGCCGATCCCGTACTTGTCCTGGAAGTCGTCGAAGCGTGCGCTTGCCGCATAGGTCGCCCAGAAGGTGTACGGGTAGACGCAGGCGGTGATCGACAGGCCCTCGGCCCTTGCAGCCTCGACCTGGGCGATGGCATCCGCCATGCGCCCGGTGCCGCCGGTGGAGTTGATGTGCTCGATGTGTATCCGACAGCCCGTCTCCCGGGCCACGCGGATGGCCTCGTCGACACCCTCCTCCTGGAGCGACGGCGGGTCGGGCTTCGAGTGCCGCAGGTGGAGGCACAGCGGCACGTTGCGGCGGGCGGCAACCCGGCCGTGGGCCAGCATCTCCTCGAAGGTCGCACCGATCGTGTACTCGGGCTGCTCGTGGATGCCGAGGGCCCCGGCCACCAGGTCGGCCTCGGCCCTTGCAGCCAACTCCGCGATCTGGTCCTCGGTGGCGTAGCCGATGTTGGCGCCCAGGTCCTTGCGGTGCTCGTACTGGTCGGCGGCTCCTCCGTAGTTGACCGGCGGGTCGTTGCGGTCGCCCCGGTCGAGGAAGTCCACCATCGTGTCGTCGATGCCGTGGAGGCACAGGTTGGTCGTGACCCCGTCGGCGACCTTGAACCACTCGCCGTAGCCGTTGGGCGGGTAGCTCAGGATGTCGATGAAGCCGGGCGAGACCACGAGGCCTGCGGCGTCGACGGTCGTCGTGCCGGTGAGCGGCTCGAGGCTGATGCGGGTGATGGTGTCCCCGTCGATGCCCACGTGCGCCACGGCGTCGAAGTGGGAGTCGGGGTCGATGACCCGCCCGCCCGAGATCACGACGTCGTGCACGTGCCCGTCATCGACGATGGCGAGGCTGTCGTCGAGTACCGGGGGCACGTCGGGAACGGGACGCTCGGGTGCCGTCGTGGAGGTCGGGGTGGAGGTCGGGGTGGAGGTCGGGGTGGATGACGTGGATGTGGAGGTCGGGTGCGGGCCTGCCGAGGATCGGGGCGTGGCGTTGCGCCCGGTCGGAAGGCGTCGCAACATGCCGAGGCTGGCGGCGCCCAGCCCGAGCCCGATCAGCACGCGCCTGCGTGCCACAGAGGCCGGTCCGGACGCGGGTCCCTGTTCGCCGGGCTGATGGTCGTGGGTCACCGGAGCGACGCTACCGGCGGGCTCCGGCCGGGTGGGGGCACGCTGCCCCATTGGTGGGGGTGCCCTCCCGGTGAGGAGGCGGGTCGGTACGGTCTGGGCGTGGAAGGACGGGGAATCGCCGGGATAGCGATGCTGTTCGTGATCCTGTTGGCGTTCGTACTGGGAGCGTTTCTGACATCGGGTGCGGGTCACTACGTGATTCCCCGTGTCTCCGCCGATCCGATGGCGACGGTGGCACCGACGCTCGTCGTCGATGCCCCCGACGGCAGGGCGCAGCCGCACCAGCGCACCCTGGAGCCCTATCGGGGCCTCGGCACCTGGGTCGACTCGTACGACGCCGACCCGGAGGTCGCCCCCGCTGCCCCCACCGTCTATCCGGGGGACGTGGCTGCGATGGCGGCACAGGAAGTGCGGACCTTGTTCCTGCAGGGGGCGCGGGCGTCCGAGGGGGCGCGGTTCCCGACGGCCGACCCGTGGCTGCTGGCCGAGTACCTGCTGGCCGGACATGCCTCTGACGTGGCGGTCGTTGCCTGGTACCTGCCGATGTGGGAGCCGGGCGATGAGGACCTCGACCGACTTGTGGCGCTGTCGGCGTTCGAGGTGCTGGGCCACCGCTTCGACGGCATCTCGGTTGACATCGAGTGGAAGGACGACGGCCTCGAGCCCGAGGAACGCAGCCGGCGCCTTGTCGACCTCGGGCAGCGCCTGCGCAGCACCGTCGGGACCGACACTCTCGGGGCGATCGTGATGCCTCCGGTGGTGACCGACGTGATCAACCCGGACTTCTGGCCGGGATTCCCCTGGGACGGGATCCGGTCGACCTACGACGTCTGGCTCCCCATGTCGTACTGGTCGTTCCGCACCGAGGAGCATGCGGATCCCGGCTACTACACGGCGGAGAACATCCGGTTGCTGCGCCTGCTCCTGGGGGACGGCTCAGCGGTGGTGCACGGCATCGGCGGCGTCGGGGCAGCCGACGGATCGGACCTGCCTGACCCGGGCGAGCCCCTGGCCCTCGTCGGGGACCTCGAGGGGTTCCTTGCTGCGCTCGGGGAGGCCGGGGCAGTGGGTGGTTCGATCTACGACTGGGCGACCACGGGTCCCGAGGCCCGGCAGCGCCTGGCCGAGGCGGTGTTCGAATCGTGACTGTCCGGCGGACTTGCGTGTGGGTGCCGGCCGGAGCGCTTCGCTGAGGTGTTTCCCTGGTCATGACGGCTTCCCGAGAGACCGGGTGAGCGACTTCCATGTGGGTCCTTCGAGGAGTTGGGCCAGGTCGGCCAGTGCCTCGGCGGGGTCGGGCATGAGGCGGTTCGCCCACCGTGCGAATGATCCGTCGTCGAACCAGCCGGCGTGGGCGGGGGTGATTCCGGCGATGTCGAGGTACCCATCGACACAGCGGCGCCGGATCGCCGGCCAGTCGAGGGAGTTGGGGCGTAGCGCCAGCACCTGACACACGGAGGGGCCGCGGGTGCCGAGCGGTCTGTCGAGTACAACGGCGAGTATCCGGTCGAGCCAGAGGGTGTCGAGGAACATCCGGGAGGGTTCCTCCGGCGGCGGAGTCCTGAGTCCGATGATGCGGCGACAGAGGTCGTCGAGCGGGCCGGTGCCGTCGGACAACAGGTCGACGTGGTGGTCGAGTTGCCTGCCCGAGACGCTGCGACCGTTTCGGGTGACGAGGTGGAGCAGGGTGATGTGGTCGACGCCTTCGGGTCCGACCGCCGTGGCCGGGGCCACCAGAGCGGCTGCGGTCCAGCACGAGGGGGCGGTCCAGCCCAGCAGGTCGTCGAGGCAGCCGAACGGGTGGCGGGCCAGGCGGCGGCGTCGGCTGACGCCGTAGAGGCAGGGCTGTTGCGGGTCGAGCAGGTGGAGGAGTCGTCGGAGGTTCCGGATGTCGGTGCCGGCAGATGAAGCGGCAGATGAAGATGGCATGGGCGTTCCCTCGGGAGGGCGGGCGTCGGGGGAAGCCGTGCAACACTTTCGCCAGGGGCCTGCGACAGCCGATCCGGTGGCGGTACGTGTCCGGGGTTGTGAGACATAGGTGGATCAGATGGTGGTGGCTGAGCCTCCTCGGGTTGGATGGTCCGGGCACTGGTGTGAGTTGTGTGGGGATTGTGTGGGGACTGTGGCTGGGCGGTGATCCGCGCTGGTTTCAAGGGGCATGCGGGGGTGCGGGTGTCCGGGGGCGTGCGGGCGTCCGGGCGTGCGGGCGTCCGGGGGTGCGGGTACCCTTTGACTATAAAACCCAGCAATGGGCTGATGAAAAAGATTGGAAATGG
>JACKQG010001312.1_pt1 | contig 34772 bp, 31 predicted proteins | sample 8237621 | NCBI WGS metagenome assembly JACKQG01 (sample SAMN15677084, study PRJNA649215) | marine metagenome | biome: marine; feature: Black Sea; material: saline water; isolation source: suspended particulate matter (SPM) from the Black Sea western gyre | collected 2013-06-09/2013-06-10 | depth...
CAAAGGAACGCCGCTTGATCATGTTCCCATACACCACATTTGACTATAACTCGTTTTCTGGGACTCAGTATAAAAATATAAGGCGCTATCGATGAGGGGAAGTTTTGCTAATGCCCTTTGGAAATCCCTCCCATGCGCAAGTAAAGGACCAATTTTTTTTTCATAAAACTCAAGATATTGTTTCAAGGCTTCTTTCTTTACAGGATCATTCTTAATTTGATTCGGGTCTCCTCTTGGCCTGTCTGGAATACCATTAAGACGGCGAGATATTTCGAGCCAGTCAAAATCAGCCCATTTTTTGTAATTAAAATGGTCGACCTTATTCCATTTGGGTAGAGGGCCGGATAAGCCAGAAGGTTTTTGTATTTTTACGCGATCAGTTGCTCCAGGCAAAAGCTCGAACACACTGGGAAAAGTGATGACATCCTTATTGAGATTTTTGAATATATGATCATCAATTCCAGCAGCAATCCAGCCCGGTTCCGTCTCCCGGTGATAACCTTCAATCAGAGTGGCTAACAGAGCCGGAGACCCACTATGCGGGGTACCGAGAAAAATGGTTTGTCGCAATACATTAAAGGGATAACTGCTTTTATTCGGCAAGTAAAACTTATGATACCACCATGTGACCACGAGCCCACCCATACTGTGCGCTATAAGCACCAGTTCCCGATCAGCAAGTTCGTCGCGCCAAGCGTTTTTAATTTTTTCGTCCAGATCCCTAGCGGAGCCTTCAATGGGTTGACGCCAGTCGTAGCCAAAAGGAAGTAAGGGAACATCACTATTTTGGAGCACGTATTTTATTGCATCGTAGCCAGTTTCGTAGATGTCAGCATTATCAAACCACAACGGGGCAATGAAGGAATACATGAAATCCGCATCTACAGGGTTACGCGTCTTATAACCTTGCGAATCGGAAAAATCGTAGGCAAGCCTTTTGGCGGATTTCTCACCCCAGATGATGGTCTCATTTTTAGTAAGGCGCGAACCGAGGATGCCAGGGACAAGAATAAACGTGGGTACCGTTTCCTTAGCTAGTTGGTTGAGACTCTCAGCCTCTCCACCTAGAAATGGTAGATCGGTTGACTTCATAAACCTAAGCGGCGCCTCCGCAAAACAAGAATCAGCGAAAAACAAAAAGAGAAAACTGATGACCGAGACAAGAGTACTTGCAGCAATACGATGGGGGTTCATGGCTCCCTCCAATATCAATTTTAGGATATTCTGCTTATACTTCATTGGCATAAGTCCTGTAAAGCTTAATTTCGCCTTACCTTATCTTTCTATGATAGCAAGATGTTTGCTTATTGGTGAAAGGCACATAACCCTCAATAACACAAGATATACCTTTCGAGCGAAACCGTATTCGAAACTGGAATAACCTTTTCGGTTTCAATGTTCTTTGGGCAAACCATAAAATTTGGCAAGGGAAATATTTGAAGTAGTGATTTTCTTGTTTGTTTGTCTATTAAAATAAAGTAGCTTAATCGCAATTCAAAACTGGGAGTTGACAGCACTCAATAAAACAGCGGAATGGACACTAATATACTGATTGCCATATAGCATTGCTGGCGCAAATGAGGTTGCGATTGGGGTTGGGAGATTACACAAAAACAAATGACTTCTCCCAAATCAACAAAGCTTATAAACTGGAGAGAGAGTAGACGAGGGGTATAATAAGGTAATAGATGAATCTAATCTTCAACTAAGGGAATTAACATGGGTTGAATCACCCACCCCACAAAAACAACCCATGGCTCACTCACCCTTGCTAGGTCAACCCTGCCTGATTTGCAAATCCCCCGCGCCCATTTTTTATCAGGACACGCGCACCTTTTACAAATGCCCCAACTGCTGGCTGATTTTCACCAACGATCTTCCCGACAAAACATTCGAAGAAAATCATTACAAAACCCAATGGCAAAACACAGAGCCTGAGTTCTGGAAGAACCAGACGAACGCTCTCGTCTCTTATATCCAGAAATATCTCAGCCCCAAAAGAGTTCTCGATTTCGGTTCCGGCTCAGGTGAAATGACGGAGGAACTTAAACGTCACGGCTATCAAGTCACAGCACTCGAACCGATGCATGACGGATACCTCAAGGATCAAAGCTACCCATTTTTGTTTGATGTCGTCGTTGCCGTCGAGGTCATAGAGCACCTGCCCAATGTCTGGGAAGAACTGGAGCAGATTGAAAAAGTACTGCAACCCGAAGGCATTATGGTTTTCTCCACCGGCCTGACCAATCCATTCATCGAATTGCCCGATGCCGCCGAACATTTCAAAACATGGTGGTACAAAGACGACCCGACACACCTGAGTTTCTTCTGCAACCACACCCTCGGCGTCATGGCGGATATGCGGGATTACACCATCGATATTTACGATGACAAACTCTTCGTGGTGAGGAGAAACAAATCCCCCCAACCCCCTTCGCAGAAGGGGGGGCTTAAATGAATCCCTCTTTTTCAAAGAGGGGCTGGGGTGATTTACAACCTCTCATCCAACATGTGGCTAATGAAAGGCAAACGAATTGAGCCAAGAGCAACCATCAGTTATGATAGAGACATGAACAAACGATGGATCACAACATTCCTGATATTAATCATGACGGCAATGCCCGTTTATGCCAATGACTTTCAGGAGGGACTGGATGCCATTCATGCAACAGACTATGAAACGGCACTGGAAAAATTAATGCCTCTGGCAGAGCACGGCCACGCCGCCGCCCAATATAATATCGGCGTCATGCATGAGTGGGGCAACGGCGTGCCGCAGGATAATTCTCAGGCCCTCAAATGGTATAAACGTTCGGCGGAACGATTCCACAAAGATGCACAAAACAATCTGGGTGCCCTGTATAGCAAAGGCGAAGGAACAGAACCGGATTTTGTGGAAGCCTTGAAGTGGTTCATCATTTCCGCCGAGAACGGCAGTGAAGGCGGTCAAAAAAATATCCACATCGTCGAAAAGCGCATGAACTACGAAGAAATCTCCCAGGCGCAAAAACTCGCCAATGACTGGATGAGAAAAAACAGGAAGAAATAAATGTACGCGGACAAATTGCGCTATATTAAATTGCAAGAATAAAGTACGTCATCGCGAGCCGCGAAGCGGCGCGGCGATCCAGAACACCTGGATTGCTTCGTCGCCATTGGCTCCTCGCAACGACGGAACAGGCCAGCGTATCCTAGTTTTTGGCAATCCATATTTAACTGCAAGACTCGTGCAATATTCGGGTTAGCGCACCATTAGCAGTTCATCCCACTGGGTGGTGTATCGCGGCGACCGCGACCCGCAGCGCATTTTCCATTCCCGGTTCACACCCTGCGCCCCGAAAAATAACGTGTCGGAGCCATGATCCTCATTGATTCGATCTACAATAGCCATCAAAGGGTTGTGATGGTTGACATCAACAAACAGTTGCTTTTGTTCCAACGACGCGGGGATTAACCCCGTCAGCATGATTCCTGTTTTTTTGTAGCGGTATCCCGGTTTATAAATCCTGCTCAAGCAAAACTTTGCCGCTTCGATGATGAGTCGCGTATCACTGGTTGGGGTTGTTAACGTATGGGTGAACCCATTATTGTATTGCGGGTCCGTTTCTCGGAAACCATTGGTCTGAACAAAGACATGCACCGCCTGCGCCCGACTATTTTGTTTTCTGAGTTTTTCACAAGCACGTGCCGCGTAATTGGCCAGGGCTTCTTCTATAGGCTCTTTTTTTGTTAGAAGCTTGCCAAACGACTTGGACGACATAATGCTTTTTTTCGATTGAACACCTTCCAGATCGATGCAGGATTGGCCTTTCAGTTCCCGCAGTATGCGCTCCCCGACAACCGACAGATGTTTGCGGATGATAGTGGGGCTTGCGTCTCTCAGTTGCGCAGCTTTGTTAATACCCATTCGATTCAAACGCTCAGACCACCTCCCTGCAATCCCCCATATCTTGCCCACATCCAGAGTTTTTAGAATCTCATCCTGCGCCTGCTGGCTGCGAATATCAAATATGCCATCATCTGTCTGTTTTTTCGCCACGTGATTGGCAACTTTTGCCAGTACCTTGGTGGGTCCAATGCCAATCGACACCGGGATACCAGTCCATTGCAGTACCTTTGCGCGTATGGTTTTGCAGTATTCATAAAGATTGCGAGGTTGCAAAGGGTCCAACCGCAGGAATGCTTCATCAATCGAATAAACTTCCATGTCGAGAGCATGCAGACGGAGACTGTCCATCACCCTTTGCGACATATCGCCATAAAGTTGATAGTTCGAGGAAAAAACAGCGACGTTGTGCTTTTTGATGATCGCTTTTTGCTCGAAAAGAGGAACCCCCATAGGAATGCCCAAAGCTTTCGCTTCATTGGAGCGGGCGACGATACAACCATCATTATTTGACAAGATGACAATGGCGCGCCCTTTCAAGCGGGGATCAAACACACGCTCACAAGACGCATAGAAATTGTTGCAATCGACCAGAGCAAAGATTTTCACAACAGATCATGGAGCACGTGAGTGACAACGCCCCAGACCACTACCTCATTGCCTTCCTGCAACTCAATGGGAGGGTAATTCGCGTTTTCGGATTGTAACGAGAAATGACCTTTCGATTTTAAAAGCCGCTTAACGGTGAGTTGGCCGTCTATTTCGGCAATGACAACCTTTCCATGCACGGGCTCCAGACTTCGGTCCACAACCAGCAAATCTCCATTAAAAATTCCCACTCCATTCATAGAGTCGCCAGATGCCTTTACAAAATAAGTTGCCGCAGGGTGCGTGATGACATGCTCATTGAGGTCAAGCGACCCTTCCATATAATCATCAGCCTGTGATGGAAACCCTGCCGCAACGTGGCATAAAGCCAAAGGAAAAGAACACTGTTTGGCAATTTCAGTTGGAATGACGGCTGTCATGTAAACTCGAGTTAAATGGCTGATGAGAAACAAAACTACCTCGGCCAGATGCAGGTGTCAATGAATTTTCGTCTTATTTTCGCTTTTTGTGATAAACTGAACCTTCTTGACCGAATTGGAACACTCGTGTAGGTTGAGCCACTAATCGGCATGCCAAAGCAAGTGCTGGCCGAATATTGCAAGGTTGTAAATCACCCCAGCCCCTCTTTGTAAAAGAGGGGTTCATTAACCCCCCATCTAACGGAGTGGAGAAATTTGTGGTCGCACTCGTTCACAGTGGAGCGGTTCTGGGCATAGACGGCTATGCGGTCGAGGTGGAAGTCAACCTCTCGCAAGGCCTGCCGGGCATGTCCATCGTTGGCCTGCCTGATGCCGCCGTCAAGGAAAGTAGCGATCGCGTTTCCGCCGCCATTCGCAACACCCAGTTAGCTCTGCCAGTACGAAGGATCACCATCAACCTCGCCCCTGCCGATATCCGCAAAGAAGGTTCGGCGTTCGACTTGCCTATCGCTCTCGGCATTCTTGCGGCCAGCGGCATGATCGAAAACGAGCGGTTGAAAAAACTGGTGATTCTCGGCGAACTTTCTCTCGATGGCCGGGTCAAGCCCATTCGCGGCGCACTCTCCATCACCGCCATGGCACGTGAAAATGGGATGGAAGGCGTTCTTCTGCCCGCGCAAAATGCGGCGGAAGTTTCTGTCATCGAAGGCATCCCCATTTATCCAATAGAAAATTTACCTCAGGCGGTAGAGTTTTTGTGCGGGAAGCTGGCGCTTCAGGCAGTGACCCCTCAACCCCAAGCCAAAACTCTGCACACCAGCGACTATGAATTAGACTTCACCGATGTCAAAGGCCAGCACCATGTCAAACGCGCCCTGGAAATCGCCGCCTCAGGCGGGCATAACATCCTGCTTATCGGCCCTCCCGGTTCCGGTAAATCCATGCTGGCAAAACGCATCCCGACCATTCTGCCTTCCATGACGCAGGGGGAAGCCATCACCAGCACAAAAATTCACAGTGTACTCGGTCAATTGAAAAACGGGAACGGACTCTTAAAGCTACGCCCCTTTCGTTCGCCGCATCACACCATCTCCGATGCCGGGCTGATCGGCGGTGGGCGCGTGCCCATGCCGGGGGAAGTGTCGATGGCGCATAACGGCGTGTTGTTTCTCGATGAACTGCCCGAGTTTAAACGCAACGTGCTGGAAGTCCTGCGCCAACCTCTGGAAGAAGGGGAAGTCTCTATATCACGCGCCGCCGGGTCCGTCACCTACCCGGCGAACCTCATGCTGGTAGCGGCGATGAACCCCTGCCCCTGCGGTTACCGGTTCGACCCGAAACGCGAATGCGGATGCACACCGATGATGATCAAGAAATATGTCGGGAAAATATCAGGTCCCCTGCTCGACCGCATCGACCTGCATATCGAAGTGCCGGCACTGGAATACAAAGACCTGTCATCCGAGTCAGGCGGCGAACGTTCCGAGGCAATTGCATCCAGAGTCGAACAGGCACGCAGTGCCCAGTTAAAACGTTTCCATCAAAGTCCGGAAAACAATTTCAATGCCAACATGAATCCGCATCAACTGAAATCCCATTGCGCACTGGATGAAGCGTCGAAAAAGATCATGGCTTTGGCCATCGACAAGTTAGGGCTCAGCGCAAGAGCGCACGACCGCATCCTGAAAGTAGCGCGTACTATCGCCGATCTGGCCGAATGCGAATCCCTACAGTCCGAACACATCGCCGAAGCCATCCAGTACCGTTCTTTAGACCGCGAAAGCTGGTTCTAACTGCTCGGCGCAGGGCCAATGGGTCAGAACATTCTGGAGCGAACGATCATCATTGCGCTTCTGGATTTAGTTTTCAATAATTCCCCCTGATAAGGGGGATTAAGGGGGTTGCTTCAAAAAATAGTTTTCCTTCTTGCCAGAGTAAGCCCCCACCTATATATAAATCACCGCAACGGTAGCAGAAAAAGAAAGGACAAATATGTTTGAACCCATTGAGTTTGAAAATTTAAATGAAGCTGATATCAGAGAAGAGGTCATCGCTCCATTACTTAAAGAGCTTGGCTACAGATCAGGCAGTGAAAACAACATTATTAGAGAACAGTCCTTAAAATACCCAAGAAAATTTCTTGGCCGAAAAAAACCGAATAAAGATCCTCTGCTGAGAGGGGTTGCTGACTATATTTGCGTTGCAGGTGGAAAGGTTCAATGGGTAATTGAGGCAAAACCTCCCGGCGTTGACTTGGATTCAAATGATATTGAACAGGCCTATACCTACGCCTGCCATCCAGAAATAAGAGCTATATATTTTTGCGTTTGTAATGGGAAGGAATTGAGGATTTACCAAACCAGTCAAAGCCCGGATACGCCCCCTATACAATGTTTTCTCTACGAAGATTTTTCTAATATCCTAGGGGTAATTAGAGGCATTCTTGGACCGGAAGCAATACTTCGTGATTTCCCCAAGCAGGAACCAGACATTGAGGAACCAATTGGCCCTGGTTTGCGCTCTATTGTAAGAATAGCTAATGGGAAAATTGTCTACAGGTCAAATACTTTGAACAATCCGGCTTTTGAGGGAATGGTAATAGGCATTACGGGCCAAGCTGTTGAACGAAATGAAGATGGCCAATTAGTTGCGCTTTTAAAAACACAAAGTGCTCACGAATCATTCCAAAAATATAACGAAAAACACGGGTTGGATATTTTTGAGGCCATTAGCACAGACCGAGTGGTGTCCACAAATAAATCAAAACCCACAGTTTTCACCAATGAAAATCACGTCATCTTCCCTGCTGGAGAAAAGCTTTTAGATATGACTACGTGGAAATATATAGAGTTACCTTGCAATATAAATTGCAAAACAAAGACCATAGCAAAGGGTTTTCTGACTGGAAACCGATTTGAAGGCGAATTTGATGTTGAAATGTTTTATGTAGAACAAGGGCTGAACGTTGGGATGAAGGGTGACTTTATGATTGAGTTAGCCTAGCCAATGAGCAAATCCTATTAACTTTCACGACCAGAAGTTTTTAAAAGATGCTAGCAGGAGTAGCAATTCTCGGAAGCCAGCTTCCCTCCTCTGAAAATGGTTTGATGTCTATTCCTCTCCATCGCCCCCCTCGCCAGAGGGTTTTTGTAGCTAATTCAAGGGAAATGCGTTATCCTTTTAGTCAGGATAAGTTATTGGAAGTACCCTTGCTACGCCCCCTCTTTTCACACCTCTTCGTTTTCAGGGTTCTAAATCTCAGTCCTTAAGGTTTGCTTCTCAGAGCAGATTCTCTAAAAGAAATCTATCAATCTTAAATTGTGCGGAGTGAAAATGCGGCGTTGTGTGCGTTTGATTGTTGTTGCGGTTTTATGTGTTTTGTTTACGGGGTGTGCGGCGGGGAAGGTTTATATGGCCCAGTCCACAGATGACCAGGCTTCCTGCTCAATGCTCGATAGCGAGTTGCAAGGGGCTCAGAAAAAAATAACAACTTTGGAAAATACCGATCACACCTTGAAAAACCTGCGCGATCTCGCTCTTTCGGCGGCGGGGTTTGCCTTCCCCCCTCTCGGAATATTGAACGCTATATTGACGGTGTCTGATTCTCACGTAGCGGATCTGGCAGAAACCGAAGCTTTGAAAGACCGGTCCGATAGCATGACTGAAATTTCCAACCAAAAAGAATGCGGCAACAAATACGCCCAACGCCACTAGGCGTGAGGCCAACTAGCAACCACTCGGCGTGGGGCCAGCGTGCAATAATCGTTGAGCAATCAACACGCTTGCGCGCAATTTAGAACCCTTTTAATTTGCCTGCGGAGGTTACTCCGCCCACTCGGCGTGGGGCCAGCGTGCAATAATCGTTGAGCAATCAACACGCTTGCGCGCAATTTAGAACCCTTTTAATTTGCCTGCGGAGGTTACTCCGCCCACTCGGCGTGGGGCCGGCTAGCAATTATAGTTAAGCAATCAATACACTTGCGCGCAATTTAGAACCCTTTTAATTTGCCTGCGGAGGTACTCCACCCACTCGGCGTGGGGCCGACTAGCAATTATAGTTAAGCAATCAATACACTTGCGCGCAGTTTAGAACCCCCGGAGGGGTACCGCGAGCAGCTCTCATTGAGCCGAGATACCGTTTGTTCGCCTAAAAACGTTATTGCACACCGGGTCCAGCGTCACGCTGGGGTCTGCTGCTTTTTCCTGCTTTTGAACTGTTTTCGCAGGTGATCCTTGCCATAAATTTCTACCGCAAGTCTCAGGTTATCCACCATCAACTTTTTTTCAAACTCGGTGTCATATTGTTTGGGTAGCCTGGCTTCTTGAACCGTCGCTGTTTTAGTTGCAGACATAACAATAACTCCCTTCAATAGTCTATTTTTGTTCAATGCCGTAGAAGGTAGCCATTAATTTGGCTATTGGACTCATAGATTTTCCTTTTGATGGACAGTTTTTGCCTGCTGCTTCCAAGCCTTTAAGGGGTTTTAGCTTCTGGTTCTGCTTTCTGGTGCCTGAATTCATGTTATTTCCCTTTCAAAAAATTGACACATATCTAATGAACTTTATATGTGCAATTACCGGGCCAATAATTGAGTTCCAGACTATTTCTTCTACAGGTCAGGTAGCGGGGGGTAACAGGTCTTCGAGGAAAAATGCGGCGAGTTCGGAGCGGCTGGCTAATCCGGTTTTCTGATAAATCGCCTGCGACTGCTGTTGCACGGTTTTTAGTTTTGTGGTCCGGATATCGGCAATTTCTTTCAGCGAGAACCCTTTGAGCAAAAGGAACCCCACCTCCGTTTCTGCCGGGGTCAGTTGCCAATATACAAACTGGTTCTCGATCTTGACTGATAGCCCCGCCAGAAGTTGATGTGTCTCGCCCTTCCATTGTTCTTTTTCTTCATTCAGTTTTTCCACATCACTTTTCAGAAACTCAATTTTCTGCCGGGCCTGGGCCAACTGCATGATCCCACGACCAAACACCACGCCGCTCATTGTGAGCAGAAGCCCTTCCATAATCAAATGAGTGCCCGTGCCGCCATCTGAATAGTCGCCGATGAGGTCGAGCCCCACCAGCACCACAAAGGTTCCCGACAACACCAGAAGCATGGGATTGCTTTCCCGCACATCCGCCATTTGCCCTATACCCCCTGTAAGTGATTGATTTTATTTGCGAATCTTATCCGCCATAGTGCGGATGGATGTTTTCCGCTTTCTGGCTAAAACTAGTTGCAAGTTAGTTTATGAAACTTTTCTCAGGAGATTATCATGTTTAATTTACCGTTGCATCCCATTGTGGTTCATTTCCCCATTGTTCTGGGTACCTTGCTGCCTTTTTTGGCATTATTGCTTTGGTGGGCCATTAAGAAGGATCATCTGCAACAAAATGTCTGGATACTGGTGACGGTGATGGCCCTGACCTATGGAGCCTCTGCCATCGTTGCGGTGGAGCTTGGCGAGGAGGACGAAGAAAAGGTGGAAAAAGTCGTATCTGAAAAGGTGATTGAAGAGCATGAAGAAGCTGCTGAGATGATCCCCTGGGTAGCGGGCACATTATTTCTGGTTTCTATTGCCGGGGTGGTTAAGAAAAACTCACACGCCTTGCGTTTAGGACTGGCAGTGTTGAGTCTGGTCGCGCTCATCCCGTTGGCCTCTGCTGGGCACACGGGTGGAGAACTGGTCTACCAGCATGGAGCTGCTATCGCACACCTGCCCACAGACAAGCAGGCCATGATCGAATCGGGAAAGTTTCTCATAAAGCATGAGGATAGTGATAAAGACAAAGATAAGGACAAAGATAAGGACAAAGACGACTAGCAGCAAACAAAACCGGGCCAATGCAAATTGGCCCGGTCTGTGGCAATTTGCCAGCCCCGAACTTCGTTATAGCTTTACCCAGAAAAAAGAACTAGATTGTCATTCAGATTGAAATTTTTCAGGTGCCCCGTCGTGAGAGAACTTATTCTGGAAAAGCTAAAGACGAGCGGTTACCTGCCGCCTCTTCCCGATGTGCTCATCGCTTTGCAAAGGCTGATGAATGATCCAGACTGCGATGTCGAAGATGTTCGGCGGCTCATTGCATCCGATCCTGTTTTATCTTCGCGCATAATCACCATGGCCAACAGCGCCCTGTTCGGTGGAGGGCGCGATCTGGCAGGTGATATTGAGGATGCCATCGTCCGGCTGGGTGTTGGAGCGGTGCTGGAACTATGCTACACGGTGGAGCTTCCCGGTTGTATCAAGGTGCCGCAAACTTTCGGGCAAACCCGTTTTTGGAAACACGGCCTGGCTGTTGCCATCCTTTCCCGTGAACTGGGAAGCAAAACCTTAACGGATAAAGAAGAGTTGGATTCCTGCTATTTGACCGGTCTCGTTCATGACATCGGTTTACTGGTATATGATTATCTTGTTCCCGAAGAATTCAACCAGTTTCTCATCACCACCGATTTTAATAATTCCGACCAGCAATTGGAAACGCTGGAAACAAACTTTTTTGGCATAAACCATTCAGAATTGGGCGCGGCTTATCTGAAAGAATGGTGGCCGGTTTCTCCAAAAGTGGTGGAAGCCGTAGCGGCTCATGGTGAAGTCGGCCTGGAAAAAGATCAAACTCCAAACCTGACCCGTCTGGTCAGCACCGCAAACCAGATTGCTAATAAATATAATTTGGGGCATTCCTTCCAAACCAGGCATAAGCCTGCCGATGAGAGTTGTTTAGAAGTCCTGAAAATGTCCCGAGAGGAAATGGACGAACTGGTAGATTGGACCCAGGTCGGTCTTCTCGCCGCCGAATCGGTTCTTTAATGACCCCTTCTCCTGAACGCGAAGGCCTGACCTGGGCCAAAGCTTCCAGGCTCATCGCTCTGCCTTTCAGCCCTTCTCGATTGAACACCTTCATGCGGGTGAAACGCTTTGAGGATATCCCCATCGAGCGGCTTCTGGCACAAGGCCTTGAAGGTGTTCTCATTGATGCCGATGGCACTCTTGCCCCCCATCATGCCAGAGAGTTCAACCTGTCGGTCATAGACCATGTTCGTGCCATGCTGGAAAACGGATTAAAAGTGGCCATCTATACCAATGCCTGGGAAGACCGGTTTGAAGCGTTTCAGGAAATGGGAGTGAAAGTCGTCTCCAACGTGCCTGCCAAACCTGATCCGCGTGGGTTTCAAGTCGCCATGACCGACTTTCTCCACTTGGATGACCCTGCCAAGGTCGGCATGATTGGCGATAGTTATGTAACGGATGGTGGGGCCATTGATGTGGGCATGCAGTTTATCCATGTCCGGCCAATAAAAGGAAATGAGCCCTTCTTTCATTCTGCGACCCGGCTCTGCGCTTATCTATGCGCTAAAATGTATGGACGATAAACTGCAAGATAACATCCTGGACACAAACCGGAAGTTTTCATATTAAAGGGGTTTACTTCTTCCTCCATTACAAGAATAATGGTCAAAGCTACTACATCTGGTACCTTTGTCAGAAACCACCACTCAAAATTAAATTATGGAATTCGAACAAGTTCAGGAATATTGCAAAGAAGCACAACAAATTGCCGAGCGTGCGGGAACGCATGCAGGTCTTTCTTTTCTAATTGGAGAAAAGTTCGGGGTTAATTTCGCCCTGCTCAGAAAAGCAAGGCGGAAACTTCAGTTTCTGTATCCCCATGATGACATGTCGGCAGACCATCCGCTGAATCAGGGGGGCCGCGCCTTGAAGATGAGCTATGCAATGACAGTGCAGGAGCATTACAGCGAACCTTTGGAGCAAGTTAAACATCTGGAGTCTCTCCTGGCCGATTTCGCCAGAGCCGTTCTCATCACATTCAGCCAGGACGAAATCAAAAGGTATCTGGAGTCTTCGCCCAACCTGGGCTATGACCCTGAGGAATCCGCAGAGATGGAGAGTGAGGCAACGTTTTCAGTCGATGATCTGTTGTTGGAAGCGGAAGAAATTCTGGTTCTTGAAGACATCAAGGCACTACTTATACAAGATAACAACAACTAAAAATCTATGGAACCGCCACCAATCCTGAAACAAAGCACCCGGCTGATACTGGCATTCGTCATCCTTTGCGTCTGTTCCGTGTTGATCCTTTTTACCGGGCCGGGATTCAATTTTGTCTGGCAGGTGATTCTCTCCGGCATTCTTTTCTTTTTTCTGTTCTGGCTGATCACCTGACGTTAAGCCATATCACTCCCACCAATGCCAAGCCTGCCAAGGCCAATGCTGAAATCGTCAGAGCTTTTAATCCCGGCAGATCCTTTTCCAGTTTTTTATTGACCGGCTCTATTGACGACTGAATGGATTTATTGAGCTCCGCTTTGACCTCATTCAAAATTTCCATTTTCGCAAAGCGGGTATTTTCCGCCACCAGTTTGTCGAGATCTTCCAGTATTTGTCTGGTGATTTCCGGGGTGGCTTTCACCAACTCTTGTCGCACAGCTTCAAGCCCTTCTTCATTCATTCGAATCATCTTGCGGTCGATTTCTTCCATCTTCGTTCTAATGGCTTTCTCTACTTTCGGGACGATGTTCTCCTGTATGCGTTCCATTGAGTCTCGCGCATTAGCCAGCGACTCGTGCAAGTGCTCTTGAATTTCTTCTTCCAGTGCTTCTTTTCTGGATTCCACATGCTCTGCGAGAATATCCAGCCTCTGGCGAATTTCGGCCACCGTTTGGAATCCTTCACGGGCCTGTTCTCTATCAAACTCCGGTTTTTTTGATTCAGACATAGCGATCATCTATTTTTAGTGACCCCTTTCGGGGACAACGGTTAACAAAATATGTTTATAGAGATTATGAACTCAATTCCTGACAGTTTCAAATGGTAAACCTCGTTGAGCGCAACTTGACTTACCCCCTACGGTCAGGTATTTTGATACTATTGATAAATAAAGGATTATCAAGTGGAAAAGGCCGTAAAGGAATTTAAAGATTACCTGCTGGTGGAGAAAAATGCTTCTCCCAATACACTGGATGGTTATCTTAATGATATTGCCCAGTTCCAGGAGTTTTTGACCCACTCCGGTCATGCCGTTGAGTCCTCTTCCATTCAAATCGAAAAAATAGACCGGTTGGCGGTGCGTTCATTCATGGCTTATCTCTATGAAAAGAATTGTTCGGGCGCGACCATGCGACGCAAGCTTTCAACATTGAGTTCATTTTTCCGGTTTCTGTCTCGCGAAGGGTATGTTAAGAACAATATCGCCAACACCGTTCCTGCTCCTCGGATGCAAAGCAAGTTGCCGGCATATTTTTCCGTTGATGAAATGTTTCGCCTTCTGCAATTGCCTAAGGGTGAAGGATTCCTGCCTGTCCGCGACCGGGCTCTGCTGGAATTGTTTTATAGCAGTGGCCTGCGTATCAGTGAACTGGTTGGCTTGACTCTTGAAAACACCGATCTGGACTCTCGCAGAATTAAAGTACTGGGAAAAGGCAGAAAGGAACGTCTTCTCCCACTGGGACGCCATTGCGTGGAAGCTTTGAAAACCTATCTGAGTGTTCGAAAAGATAAAATTCGTGAACCCGGCACAGACCAATTGTTCCTGAATCATCGAGGTGTCGGCATCACCATCCGGGGAGTGCGCAAAGTAGTGGATAAATATATCAAGCAGGGGAGTTTCGCAGGCGGGGTCTCTCCGCATTCGATTCGGCATTCTTTTGCCACGCATCTTTTGGAAGGCGGAGCAGATTTACGGTCCATTCAGGAATTGTTGGGTCACTCCAGCTTGTCCACCACCCAGAAATACACCCATTTGACCCTTGATCGATTGTCTGAAACGTATGACAAGGCACATCCTCGCGCTAAAGAAAAACCTGCGGAAAAAGCCGCGTTGGAATAATATTAACCTCCATTTTTCTTCTGATACCAGTACAATACTCATTATGATGCACGCAACCACAATACTCGCTGTCCGTCACAAGGGCCAGGTCGTCATCGGCGGTGACGGGCAAGTCAGCCTGGGCAATACAGTTATGAAACATACTGCCAGCAAAGTCCGGCGCATGTACCACGACAATGTAGTCGGCGGTTTTGCAGGGTCTACCGCAGACGCGTTTTCGCTGTTTGCCCGGTTTGAAGAAAAACTTGAAAAATTTCAGGGCAACTTGCCCCGCTCGGCAGTGGAACTGGCCAAAGACTGGCGCACCGACAAAATGCTGAGACGACTGGAGGCCATGCTGATTGTTGTCGATAAAGATCACTCCCTCCTGCTTTCTGGAACGGGAGACGTGATCGAATCCGATGATGGAGTTTTAGCCATCGGTTCCGGGGGCATGTTTGCTTCCGCCGCTGCCAAGGCTCTGGTGCAACACAGTGATCTTTCGGCCCGGCAAATCGTAGAAGAATCGATGAAGATCACCGAGTCGATCTGCATTTATACCAACTCGCATTTAACGCTTGAGGAATTGTAGTTCATGAATGAAACAGTACTAACCCAGCCTAAACGTGTGGATGCTAATGACACGTTCATGGCGTCACTGACTCCGAAACAAATTGTTGAGGAGTTGGATAAATTTATCGTCGGCCAAACCAACGCCAAGCGGGCAGTGGGCATTGCCCTGCGCAATCGCTGGCGTCGGCTGCAACTCCCCGATTCCCTTCGCGACGAAGTAGGGCCTAAAAATATTCTCATGATCGGCCCGACAGGGGTGGGCAAGACCGAAATCGCCCGACGTCTGGCAAAGCTTTCCAAGTCTCCTTTCATCAAAGTCGAGGCTTCCAAGTATACCGAAGTGGGTTATGTCGGGCGTGATGTCGAATCCATGATCCGCGATCTGGTGGAATTGTCGAAAAATATGGTTAAAGAAGAAATGGAGGCCACCTTCCGCGGGCAAGCTCGTGAACTGGCTGTAGAAAAACTTCTGGACTTACTTCTTCCCCCACCTGCGGGAATGCAGGGAAAACCCGGCTTTAATCTGGACTCGAATGGCAAACTGCATTACGAGCAGACTCGTGAAAAATTCGCCCAGATGCTGAAGGAAGGCAAGCTCGATGATCGCGAAGTCGAAATTCAGGTACGAGATAAAACTCCCACAATCATCGACATGAATGCTGGAGCGGGAATGGAAGAAATGGGCAACAACATAAAGGACATGCTCGGTTCCATTTTGCCGCAGAAGACCACAAGTAAAAAACTGAAAGTGCCGGATGCCTTCAAGGTTCTTTGCCAGGAAGAAGCAGAGAAATTGCTCGATCAGGACATAGTCATGCAGGAAACCCTGAAGCGTGTCGAACAAAATGGAATCATCTTCATTGATGAGGTAGACAAAATAATAGGCCGTCAGTCTGGCGGAACCAGTGGGCCCGATGTCTCCCGCGAAGGGGTGCAACGTGACCTTCTGCCTATCGTTGAAGGCTCATCGGTCAACACCAAGTATGGCATCGTGAAAACCGACCACATCCTTTTCATTGCGGCGGGGGCCTTTCACGCTGCCAAGCCGTCTGATCTGATCCCTGAATTTCAGGGCCGCTTCCCGATTCGTGTTGAGCTGGATTCTCTGACCAAGGATGATTTCGTCCGCATTCTTACGGAGCCCGATAACGCTTTGGTCAAGCAATACACCGCGCTACTGAAAACAGAGCACGTCAACCTGAGCTTTATGGAAGATGCCATCGACCAGATTGCGGAAATGTCCGCGCTGGTTAACCAGCGCACAGAAAACATCGGCGCACGGCGACTTCAAACCATCATGGAAAAGTTTCTCGAAGAAATTTCTTTTGATGCGCCGGATCTGGAAGAAAAAAGTATCACGATTGATGCCAATTATATTCGCGATAAACTGAAAGACATTATTCAGGATGAAGACCTGAGCCGTTATATCCTTTAAAAATTTCATTTCCACAGGGACCCTTGATCCATGCAAAAACTCATCCACAAAGCAGAAATTCTTCTAGAAGCTCTGCCTTACATCAAAAGCTTCTACGGTAAAACCATCGTCATCAAATACGGCGGCAATGCCATGGTTTCGGATGATCTCAAGGAAAATTTCGCCCTCGATATTGTCATGATGAAATACATCGGCATAAACCCGGTTGTGGTTCACGGGGGCGGCCCGCAGATCGACAAAACCCTCAAGGCGCTGGGAATTCAATCACAATTTGTTGAGGGGCAACGTGTAACCAGCAAGGAAACCATTGATGTGGTGGAAATGGTTCTTGGCGGAAAAGTGAATAAAGAGATTGTTTCCCTGATCAACAATCAAGGAGGCAATGCGGTGGGCATCACCGGAAAAGATGGTGACCTGATTTTTGCAAAACGGCATAAAAAGGTGAAGCATTCGCCAGAAACGGACCGCCCGGAAATTATTGACCTGGGGCTGGTCGGCGAGATCACTAAAGTGAACCCGCGAATTTTGGAGACACTGGACAAGAGTGGTTTTATTCCCGTTATCGCACCCATCGGCAGAGGGGAAAACGGAGAAACGCTCAACATTAATGCCGACTTTGTGGCCTCTCATATCGCATCAGCTCTGAAAGCCGAAAAGTTGATTTTGATGACCGATACCGAAGGGGTAAAAAATAAAGCTGGAAAACTACAATCTGGTCTCAGCCGAAAAAATGCTTCCGACCTGATTCGAAGTAAGGTCATTCGCGATGGGATGCTGCCAAAAGTCAATTGTTGTCTGGATGCTCTTAAATCCGGAGTCCATAAAACTCACATCATTGATGGCCGTGTTCGGCACGCCTTGTTACTGGAGGTTTTCACAGCAGAAGGTATCGGAACCCAAATAGTGGAAAAAGCGAATGATATGAAAACAGCCCACTAGCCGTGGAGGCAAATGACAAGCACCGCTAAGCCGAGAGAACCCGGCCAATTAACGCCATTGCAGTGAAACCTGCACGGTGGGTTAATATTGACAAAGATTTTTCAGGTTGATAGTTTGTTAGAGTAAGCAGGATTTTGAAAACCTTTCAGCGATGTCTATACAATGAGCACGTCTTTATTGGATGAAAGAAGCAAAGTTGTTCTTTTAGCCGTCATCGATAAATATATCGAGTCTGCCGAGCCGGTGGGTTCTCGTACCGTGGCCAAAATTCACCCTGACCACCTCAGTCCTGCCACACTCAGAAACGTGATGGCCGACTTGGAGGAAAAGGGTTTTCTGAGTCAACCGCATACGTCAGCAGGCCGTGTTCCCACTGATAAAGGCTATCGGTTTTATGTGAACCATCTTTTACGTCCGCAAAGCTTTTTAATGACCGCCGAAGTGCTGTCAGATACCCATGAACTTGAGTACCCGATCGGAAAACAAAACCTGCAAGGATTACTTGAACAGGCTTGCGAAAATCTCTCCACGATCACCCATCAAACAGGGTTGGTCATGCTACCCAGTTTTTCAAGTGCCTGCTTCAAACATATCGAATTTACCAAAGTAAGCCCACAGGCGGCATTGGCCGTATTTTTCTCCGAACAAGGTATTCTGCAAAACAAAGTACTGCCCATTGACTCTAATATGACTCAGGGTCAGCTGACCTCTATTTCCAATTACTTAAATGACGAGTTCAGCGGAAAACCTATCAAGTGGATTCGACGAGAATTGCTGAAACGGTTGAAACTTGAAAAGAAACACTATAATAATCTGGCAAAAAAAGCCCACACCCTTTCCTCCGCCCTGTTTGCGGAAGAGCAGGAGAATAGCGAACTGCTTGTAGAAGGTGCCTTGAATTTTCTCGACCAGCCTGAGTTCACAGAAGATATCGGTAAAATCAAAGCTCTTCTACTGACTCTCGAAGAGAAAACCAAACTGATCAACCTGCTCGACCTTTGCCTGCACCATGATGGAATGACCATATTGATCGGCGAGGAAAACCTACAGGAAGAAATGGGGAACTGCAGTTTGATTGCACAAAATTATCAGTTGGGAAAAGACAATGTTGGAACACTGGCTGTCTTCGGTTCTAAAAGGATGGACTATAAACGTATTATTTCTATTGTGAACCATACTGCAAAGATGGTCTCCAAGTTAATATCTGAAAATCAGGGAGTTTGAAAAAGTGACATCTAAAGAAAAAAAACCGCAGGCCCCGGAAGCTCTTGAACCTGAAATTCTGGAGCCCGATGTTCTGGACCCTGAGGAAGACGCCCCTACTGAGGAAGAAAAAAAGTTAAGCCCCATGGAAGAGCTTCAGGAACAACTGAAGAAAAAAGATGCGGAACTTGCTGAACAGAAAAATGATTTCCTGAGGGAAAAAGCCGATCTTGAAAATTTTCGCAAGCGACTGATCAAGGACAAGGCAGATGCCGTTCAATTTGCCAACGAACGACTCCTGAAAGAGTTGGTGCAGATTGACGACAACATGGATAGAGCCTTGAACACCCCCAATGCTTCTCTGGAAAGTTTCAGAGAAGGCGTGGAAATGATTCATAAACAGCTCACCACATTCCTCAAGAACCAAAAGGTGGAACCTATTGAAGCGGTGGGAAAACCTTTTGACCCGAGCCTTCATGAGGTCATGACTCAACTGGAATCTGAAGAACACGACGAAAACACTGTGATGCAGGAATATTCCAAAGGTTATACTTTGAATGGACGAATTCTTCACTCTGCTAAAGTGGTGATCTCTAAAAAACCCGCTATAGAGACGCCAACGCCCAAAGAAGAAGAAAGTGTTGAGGGTGCGGAATAATATGTTTGCCCTGCCTCATTTGGGCAGAGCTTCCATTCACCCCCCCATTTACATCCATGCCCGAACTTCCTGAAGTCGAAACCCTGAGACGGGCTCTTCTTCCTCTGGTCCTCAACAAAACCTGCACAGCTCTCAAGTTCTACCGCAAAGACATCCGCTTTCCCATCCCTCAAGATACTTTGCAGAAACAAATGGTGAATCAGGTGGTTTCGCAAATCCAACGCATCGGTAAATACCTGCTTTTGAAAGTTCCCCAAGGGGCAATGCTCTTGCATCTCGGTATGAGCGGACGTGTTTCCTTTAAAACTTCAATGAGTCCTAGGGAAAAGCACACACACGCTATTTTCCAATTTGGATGCGAAACCTTTCTGCACTTTGTTGATCCAAGACGGTTTGGTTGCATACTCTGGGTTCCGCAAAGCGGAGAACATCCGTTACTGGACAAACTCGGGCCGGACCCTTTCTCACCAGAAGCCAACGCCGAGGCTTTGAAAGGTCTGGCTAAAAACTGTCGTTCGCCCATTAAAACTTTTATCATGGACGCCAGACGCATCACAGGAATTGGCAATATTTACGCCTGTGAATCTCTGTACCTGGCAGGCATTAACCCCAAACGTAAAGCCGGGAGAGTCACTCTCGCGGAATGGGATCGGCTCCTTGCCTGCGTCCGCTCCACTTTGGAAAACAGCATTGCCGCAGGGGGAACCACCCTACGCGACTTCTTCGACCCCGGCGGTAAAGCGGGATATTATGCGGTGAAACTATCTGTTTACGGTAAAGAGGACGAACCTTGCCCAAAATGCACAACTCCCATATCACGCCTGATCCATTCGGGACGATCCACGTTCTTCTGCAAAACCTGCCAATCGGGCAACGCCCGAAGGTGACAGAGAAATAGTTTTAACTGGATGATAAAACGATTGCTATTTACCTCTCTCGCCTGAGGGCCAAGTGGTATGATATTGTCATTCATTTTGCCAAACCATCAGGACAGGGGCCGGATTTGAAACGTTCTATTGGACTCATAACGCTTAACGCAAAATTCATTCACTCTTCTCTGAGTTTACGATATCTGAGAAACTTCAGCCGCAATGCGGGCTACCAGAATATATGGATCCGGGAATTCGTCATCAACCAGCCAATCTGGAAAATTGCCGCCGAGATTCAGAAACTCAAACCCGCGGTTTTGGGAGTCGGTATTTATATCTGGAATCGGAGCCAGAGCCTGGAACTGATCGAACGTCTGCAAAAACAAATGCCTCATCTTAAAATTGTTGCAGGCGGACCAGAGGTGTCGTTTGAAAAAGAACACTCTCTGCCCTGCCCTGTAATTTCCGGCGAGGGTGAAAAAAAGTGGCTGGAGTTTCTTGAGTTGACACGCAAACAAGAGACCCCCTCCGAGGCAGTTCTTACACGCTGGCGGACCTTTGGAACTGACCTGCCAGAACTCATTCCCCCTTACCTGGAAGAAGACTTCCCGCGCCTGAAAAACCGAATCGTTTATTTTGAAACATCCAGAGGCTGTCCTTACCTTTGCTCGTTCTGTTTATCCGCGTTGGATAAAACGGTTCGCTACTTCGATGATGAAACCATCCAGAGTCAGATAAAAGAACTCATCACTGCGGGCATTCAGAAAATTAAATTTGTCGACCGCACTTTCAACCTCAAGCCCGGGCGCATGAAAAAGCTGATGCAATGGTTGACTCAATTCGAAGGCAACGAATTTCATTTTGAGGTGGTGGGAGATATTTTAACTGCTGACATTCTGGATTTTCTGGCAACAGTGCCTCCTGGCATGTTTCAGTTTGAGATTGGTATTCAAACGACCACCGAGGCCGTCCAGGAAACCATTCAAAGAAAACAGAATAATGAAAAACTTTTTGAGACGATCCGGCAACTGGTAGAACAGGACCGCATTCATTTTCATTGCGACCTGATATTTGGCCTGCCCGGAGAAACACTGGAAGATATTCGGCAATCTTTTTCCGAAGTGATGGCACTGAGACCTCATGAATTGCAGTTGGGTTTTCTAAAATTCCTTCCCGGAGCCCCCATCAACAACCTTGTAGAAAAAGAACAATACCAGCACCACTCCACTCCACCATATGAACTGATTTCGCACCAGCATCTATCGGCAGAAGAAGTTCTGTATTTGAAAGAATTCGAGGATATTTTTGATCGTTATTACAATTCCAAGCGGTTCCGTTTTTCCATTCACTACCTGCTCGAAAAAATGAACCCCGTAACCCTGTTCGACCGTTTGCGTGATCAGCATGAATCCCGCGAACTATTGATGAACCCCGTTTCTCTGGATGAGTATTACCGCATTTTCCGGGATACTTTTTATCCGGTTCCCACTCCCATGGAGCAGGATCTGCTGAAGTTGGACTATCTATATGCCCAAAGATCGTTTCGACTTCCTCAAATTCTAGCCACAAAATCTCCCGGGAGAACCTGGCAAAAAGACCGCAAAACACCGGTCATTCCCTTCAACCATGAGATTGAGATATGCGGATCGCAAGCCATTTTAAAAGTGGCCACAAATCCTGTATACTACGCCATCGCGCATTCTCAGAATGGAGACGGCTATTTTCGCCGGCCCACCGTCAATGCCGTTTCAGGTCAGGGGGCATAACCCGATCTGTAAACCTCGAGTCGAATAAAACAGGGCTGTATTGCCTCTTACAAAAAACACCATCAGGAAATAAAGATGACACCTCTAAACTTGAAAAGCAGAGCTATAACCCAAGGGAACCGACGAGCCCCCAACCGCGCCATGTTAAGAGCGGTGGGTTTTACCGACGATGATTTCGACAAGCCCATAATTGGAGTCGCTAATGGGCAAAGTACCATCACTCCCTGTAACGCAGGGCTCGGCAAACTAGCTGATATCGCTTCAGCAAAAATCCGAACAAGTGGAGGTATGCCGCAAATGTTCGGAACCATCACCGTTAGCGATGGTATTTCCATGGGAACAGAAGGCATGAAATGTTCTCTGGTCAGCCGGGATGTGATCGCCGACTCCATCGAAACAGTTTGCCGTGGTGCCAGCATGGATGCCGTCATCTGCATAGGTGGTTGTGATAAAAATATGCCAGGAGCCATGATCGCCATGGCCCGGTTGAACATTCCTGGAATCTTCGTCTATGGCGGCACCATCAAACCCGGCAAGTTGGACGGCAAGGATCTGACCGTCGTCAACGTCTTTGAAGCGGTAGGGCAGTTTGGTGCTGGCTCCATTGATCAGAAGGAACTCACGGATATCGAGAAAAATGCCTGTCCGGGTTTAGGTTCTTGCGGCGGTATGTTCACCGCCAACACAATGTCTTCTGCCTTTGAAACAATGGGCATGAGCCTGCCCTACAGTTCCACCATGGCCAATGAAGACAAGGACAAAGAAATCAGCGCAGGGGAAAGCGCGAAGGCTCTTTTAAATATGATTGAAAAGAATATTCTGCCACGAGACATCATGACGCGGAAAGCTTTCGAAAATGCCATCGCAGTAATTATGGCTGTCGGCGGCTCCACCAATGCCGTCTTGCATCTTCTTGCAATTGCCCACTCCGCCGGAGTGCCGTTGACCATTGATGACTTTGAAACTATCAGGAAGAAGATTCCTCTTTTTTGCGATTTAAAACCGTCAGGAAAATATGTTGCCATTGACCTGCACCATGCCGGTGGAATTCCACAAGTCATGAAGATGATGTTGAATGCAGGGCTCCTGCACGGCGATTGCATGACAGTGACAGGGAAAACTATCGCGGAAAACCTGAAAGATGTTCCCGACCAACCTCGGGAAGATCAGGATGTAATTCTCCCGCTGGATCGGCCAAAGGCACCCGAAGGCCATTTGGTTATTCTTAAGGGCAATCTCTGCAAGGAGGGCGCGGTCGCAAAAGTTTCCGGTGTTAAGACCCGAAAATTCACCGGCCCGGCACGTGTCTTTAATTCTGAAGAAGAATGTCTCGATGCTATTCTCGATAACCGCATCAAGGCAGGCGATGTCCTGGTCATTCGTTTTGAGGGCCCAAAAGGGGGGCCGGGCATGCGCGAAATGCTGGCTCCCACCGCTGCCATTGTCGGCGAAGGGCTGGGGGATAAAGTCGCACTCATCACCGATGGTCGATTTTCTGGCGGTACTTATGGAATCGTTATCGGCCACATCGCACCCGAGGCACAAATAGGCGGGCCGCTGGCTCTCCTTAAAGACAACGATACCATCGCCATTGATATGGATGCGAACGAGTTAAACGTAGAGTTAACCGATGAAGAACTTGAAGAAAGAAGAAAAGGATTCGTCGCTCCAGCAATAAAATATCAGTCGGGTGTATTGGCTAAATACGCAAAACTTGTCGGCACTGCCAGTAAAGGTGCCGTGACCGACTAACCACTCGGCGTGGGGCCAACTTGCAATGGCCATTACTGCATACAAACCGTGTCGACGGCTTAATGTGGTTTTGAAAAACTACGGCCCGATAGTCTGAGGGGCTGATGGCTGGGGTGATTCACAAACTCTCATACAAAATGCTGGTTACTCGGGTCAAGTTGTGATGAACTATAAAATTCTACCGGGGCATCTTTACCCCAGAGACAATCGAATAAACCTTTATTATTTCCACAACCTTTTAAAGGTTATTGGAGACTCTGTTTCTGAGCAGTTGAAGAGGCAGCATAAAATAAGTGTGCCCATCACAGCCGGGATGTGGGGAGGCTCGTATATGGTCGGCCTGGATGATGGACAAGCCAAAACCCAGGTCGCCCGCCTGTATTCCATCGTCAATCTGCCGCAGAATAGCCCCCTCGACCGGGTGGAAAACTTTGAATGCCTGATGGAAATTTACCAGCAAACGTTTTCTACTATCTTTAAACGTTATGGGTTGAATCTGGTAGACCCGCGCTGGGGGGAGGCTATCCCCTATTCCAATAAAGAGCGACCCACCACCGCCCTGCAAATGTGGGACACCACGGGAAGAGCCAGTTTCATGCGCGCCTTTTTTGTCTGGAATGAGGCAACCTGGGAAGAGTCGATCATCTACGACATGATCCGTAATATCAAAGTTCTTAAAGAACTTTTGAATATCAACACCCGACCGCCAAAAAAAGAAAGTTCAGAGCTGAAGTTTTTGTTGCAGGATGTCCTCATCACTTACTTCACCCTGCACGCCGCATTGACCCCGGATTTTGTGGAACATGCCGAGCCCATCATCAAAGACTTGTTCGAGCAGTTTATAAACGGGATGCATTCCGAAGAAACAATTGAAGAGCAATACCATAAAGTTTATTCAAGTGCTTTGGTTTATGGCTTTGAAGAGGCCCTGCAAATCCCTTACAAGAAGGCTGGTCTGGACGTGCAAAATGTGGAAGACTGGCCGGTGGAAAAAATCAACTATGTCCCCAATGAATTGAAAGAAAAACTGGTCCCCGCCCTGCAAGCCCCCTGGAAAAAATTTCACGCCAATCTCGAAAAACAATCTGGCGCACAGGTCGTCCTGTAAAGATTTGAGGCTCAACCATGCAAACCATTCCATTAGCGGAACTGAGCATCGTCTTCATTCCCACTATTTTTCTACTCGCCATCATGTTCCACTGGCGACTCAAACCCTGGGTTGGGCTGTACGCGAATGCCCGCATGCTCCTTCAGCTTCTATTGGTAGGCTATTTTCTTACTTATGTCTTCGAGACCACACAACCATTGGTCATCGTTGCATTGGTGATCCTGATGATAGCAATCTCTTCGTGGATTGCTCTCAGGTCGTTCGAGGAACACAAACCCTATCTCATTGTTCTTATCTCAATCGGAGGACCGGGACTAATCTTGCTGGGGGTCGTGACACAGCTTGTGTTGGAGTTACCACGGTGGTTTGAGCCAAACATGGTAGTTCCAATTGCTGGAATGATATTTGCTAACTCAATGAACACAGTCAGCCTGGCGGCAGAGCGTTTTGAATCAGAATTCAAACGAGGCGAAAGCTACATAAGTGCCAGAAAAACTGCTTTAGATGCCGCTCTTATCCCGCAGATAAATAGTCTCTTTGCTGTCGGTTTAGTTGCACTGCCTGGAATGATGACTGGACAGATTCTTTCCGGCGTTGACCCGATCGTTGCAGTGCGTTACCAGATCATGGTGATGTGGATGATATTTGGTTCAGGAGGCATCGCGGCCGTCATATATCTCGTCCTGCGTGTACAAATGGTCAAGCGGAGTGATAACTGAAAAACAATTGTGCTATGAAGGGCAATAGTCCTAAGAAAGCGTGTAGATATATGCTATCGCTGAGTTAACTCAATTTCAAAAGCAGCCAGCCGACGATTCCTTTTTGCCCGTTCAGTTCTTTATTGGAACCGTTCCAGACTGCGATAGCCATCAGCACCGATTTTTTGAACTGAACGTCGTTGGCATTGCCATTGGTCAGAGAGCGGTTGAAGACCAGACGCCATTTATTATCTTTCCATATAGCGCCGCCTTTTACATCCTGCTGGTTCTGATCAGTCAGGGTGCTGTATCCTTCGGCGTTTAAATCTTCGATGGTCTGGTAAGCGAGCTCAGAGTTGGAATTGTCTTTCACCCCCGGCTGCCCTCTTTCTCCGCCTATTGCCTTCCACTGCCAGATGTTAACAGGCTTTCCCGACTCACCCATGGTGATCGATGGAGCCTCTTTATCAGCAGTGACCGGAAACATCACCGCCGCCCGATCTACATATAACGCGGAGTGGTCAAAGTTGCTGGACTTTGTTTGGTCCTCCCACTCCAACATGATGGCTATGCCTTCATTATTTTTTGCAGCACGCACCGTGACTTCTCTTGTTGACGGATTCGGCCATTTCGGATTGGTGATCATTTGCGGCCCGAGTTCCACCTTGACCGCCACGGCTTTCGTATCCCAGAAAGGGTCATAAGGGTCTACCGGTAAACTCCCCTCATGACTGGCTACCGGTATGGAAGGGCCACAACTTTCATCCTGCAAACAATCTTCAACATTTGCGCCACAGGCCGAGATGAGCAGAGCAAGTACAGCAACCACCAGCTTTATTTTTCGATACATGGGATCAATAATTATGGATCAGTTTTTCAAGGTCAGCTTTTAGTTCCGGTGTATACGGACCAACAAGAATCAGGTTCAGCACTTCTGCAACAAAAGTCTTTTTGGAGACATCCATGATTTTCTCTTTCGAGATCATCTCAATCTGGTTTCGCTCCTCTTCCACCGAGAGCTCTTCTGAATAAAGGTGGGGGAAGGCATAGCGAACCACCTGTTTGTAGGGGTCGTCCAGTTCCGAATCCAGATCAAACATATAACGCTTTTTCACATGCGCCACTTCATAATCTGTCGGGCCATGAGCGGTAAAGGTTTTAATTTCTTCAAGCAAAACTTTTGTCACCTCAATGAGTTTCTCTGGTCGCACAGTCACATCAAAGTCCATCGTACCGATGTCCGACATGCTGGTTGCACGACATTCTACTGAATAAACCAGGCCTCTCTCTTCTCTGAGCACTCTCTGCAACCGGGAGGTGAAGCCATCATCAAAGATCCGGCTGACCAGTCCCATCGTCAGAAAATCTTTATGATTGTAGGAACAAGAGCGAAAACATATTTGCAGTTCTATCTGGCTGTCAGAATCTTGCTGAAAAAGAAACTGCGGCTGGGCCTGTGTTTCGGGAATGCTTCCGATAAAATGATTTTTCGTGATCGGAGCCACTGTGTCAGAAAAATAGGAAAAATATTTTTCTGCCATGGAAACATTAAAGTCATGCTCAACCGGCCCCGAAATTGCCAAAATCATGTTTCCGGGAACATAGTGAGCGTTGTAATAGTCCCTCAACATTTCCACATTGATCGCTTTAATAGTCTCTTCTGTCCCGATGGTGGGCCAGGATATGGGTGTTCCAGGATAAAGCAGTTTGCAGGCATGGTTGTTGATATCCACATTCACACCCTCTTCATTGAGCTCTTCATAATATTCTTCAAGAATAATTCCGCGTTCCAACTCAATCTCTGGAAATGTCGGGGAAGAAAAAAACTCCGCGAAGAGTTCCATGCCCTTATCCAACTGCGAGATATGCGGACTGAACCCGTACTGCGTGTATTCCCCCAGGGTGGAGGCACGAAGATCTCTGCCAATATTTTCAAACTCCATATTCAGGGAGATTGAGTTGGGGTACTTTTGATTACCTCGGAACATCATATGCTCCAGGAAATGGGAGATCCCATTATTCTTTTCAGTTTCAAACCGCAAACCGGCCCGAACAAACATCGACACTTCCATGGTGTGAATATGTGGCATTTCTACCGTCACCACAGTCAAGCCGTTTGCCAGCACATCTTTAAAATATCGTAATGCGAATTCTTTAACTTCCATAATTCCTTTGGCTCATTTTGTAAAATCTTATGATTTAAAGTGAAGAAGCATTATCGCACAAACCCGTGGGCAACGAAAGATGTGGACAATTTAAAGCAGGAAAATCCGAAACTTCACGCCAGGGGGGACTATTCAAACAAAATGGCATCTTCTCCCAGAAGAGCCTCAATCTGACTCAGCACTTCATCGGAAGGTTTAATACGCAGCTCCTCAGCCACCGTGACAATACGTTCTTTGTTATCCGGAAAGATGAAATGCAACCGGGTATCGTTGTTGCCCTTGTGAGAGGCGAGAATCTCCTTCACCGCCATCAGGGTCTCGCGTTCCAACCCCAATGTCCTGAAATGGATCATGACCTTGCCTTGAAAGTGCTGATTCGCCTGGGCAAGCGAAAACACCTCTGTGGCGATGACTTTTGGCAGACTGCCTTCGGCATCCACCTCACCTTTAACAAGAAGCGGTTGTTCCGCTAATAAAAGCTCCTGAACCTCACTATAAATTTCGGGCCAGAGAATGACCTCTACCGACCCCTGCAAATCTTCAAGGGTGATGATCCCCATCTTGTCACCCTTGCGAGTGGTTTTAGGAAGATGCTTGATCGGAATGCCTGCCAGACTGACCTTTTTTTTGTTCCCCGCTTCGGCGATGGAGGCAGAAGTGGCATCCGTGAACCAGGCCAACTCCCGGGTGAACCCATCCAGTGGATGACCGGTGATATAAAACCCGATGCTCTCTTTCTCCAACTGAAGCCGTTCGGCATCGCTCCATTCCTCCACATTACTGACTGATGTCTTTTCCTCTTCCACATCAGCCTGGAACGAATCGAACATGCTGGACTGCCCCAACTGCTGGTCTCTTTGTTTGGCCTGCCCCTGCTCCATACGAGCTTGCAGCTCACTCATCATCTGGGCTCGGCCCTGGCCCAGAGAATCGCAGGCGCCACTTTTAATCAAACTTTCAAAAACCCGCTTGTTGGCCAACTGCATATCCACGCTCTCGCACAACTGCTCCAGCGATGTAAACCTGGTCAACTCCTTCCGGGCCTCGATAATATTGTCGATGGCCTTGCTTCCCACATTTTTTATAGCTCCAAGACCAAAGACCAACACGTTTTCGCAGACTGAAAATTCTCGCTGACTCAAATTCACATCTGGCGGTTGCACAGTGATCTTCATTTCACGGCAATCGTGGATGTAGCGCAGAACCTTATCGGTGTTATCCATATCACTGGTGATCAAGGCCCCAAAAAATTCCAGCGGGTAATGCGCTTTCAGGTAAGCCGTCTGATAGGAAACCTGCGCATACGCTGCGCTATGCGATTTGTTGAATCCATAGCCAGCAAATTTTTCCATCAGGTTAAAAACTTTTTCCGATTTTTTTTCATTAATCTTTTTGATCTGCGACCCTTTAAGAAACTTTTCCCGCTGCGCCGCCATCTCTTCCGGTTTCTTTTTACCCATGGCCCGTCGCAGTAAATCTGCATCGCCCAGACTGAACCCGGCCAGCACGCTGGCAATCTTCATCACCTGTTCCTGATAGAGTATGACCCCGTGAGTTTCGCTGAGAATAGACTCCAACTGCGGCAAGTCATATTTTTCTTCCATCGTGCCGTGTTTGCGTTTGACATAATCATCGACCATGCCGCTTTCTAGCGGACCCGGTCGGTACATTGCCAAAAGAGCGATGATGTCTTCAAAGCAGTCCGGCTTTAGTTTTTTAAGCAGGTCGCGCATCCCCGAACTTTCCAACTGGAAAACCCCAAGCGTTTTCGCGTCGCAAAGCAGCTGGTAGGTGGCAGGGTCATTCAGAGGAATGGCGCCTATATCCAGATCTATATTTTTTGACTGCTTGATCATCTTCAAGGCATTGTTGATCACCGTCAATGTTCTCAAGCCGAGAAAATCCATTTTCAACAGACCCAGTTTTTCCACACTGCCCATGGCATACTGAGTCACGACTTCGTCATTGCTACCTTTATAAAGCGGACAAAACTCCGTCAGAGCTTTGGATGAAATGACCACTCCCGCCGCATGGGTCGAACAATGTCGTTGCAACCCCTCAAGATTTTTTGCGATATCAAGCAGTTCTGCTACGTGCGGGTTTTCCTTGCGCAGCTTGTCAAATTGCGGTTCTTCCTTAAACGCCTCTTTAAGAGTGATGTTCAGCTTGTTAGGAATCAGTTTTGCCAGTTTGTCGACTTCGCCATAAGTCATGTCCAAAACTCGCCCGACATCGCGGATGACCCCCTTGGCGTTCATGCTTCCGAATGTGATGATCTGGGTCACGTTCTGGTTTCCGCCATATTTCTCGGTGACATATTTGATCACCTCATCCCGACCGTCCATGCAGAAGTCGATATCAATATCCGGCATGCTCACTCGCTCAGGATTCAAGAATCGCTCGAACAGTAAATCGTATTGCATGGGGTCAATATCGGTGATCTCAAGGGCGTAGGCCACCACACTGCCCGCAGCAGAACCTCGACCGGGGCCAACAGGGATTCCGTTTTTCTTGGCGTGGTGAATAAAATCCCACACGATGAGAAAATAGCCGGGATAACCCATCTTCTTGATGATTCCAAGTTCCCGATCCAGCCTTTCCTCATAAACTTTCCGGTCAAATTCAATCTTGCGTTTCTCCAGCTCTGCGAACCTTTTCGTTAACCCCTCACGAGAACGCTCCTCAAGATATGTTACAAGGGTATAAGATTCAGGAACCGGGTAGTCCGGCAGGTTGAGCTTGTCAAACTCCAACTCCAGCTCACAACGCTCTGCAATTTTCAAAGTATTTTCAATCGCTTCAGGAGTTTCTTTGAACAGAGCGATCATTTCTTGAGGTGATTTGAAATAGAACTCATCCTTAGGGTACTGCATGCGATAAGGATCAGTGATAGTTTTTCCCGTCTGTAGGCACAGTAATATTTCATGCGCCCGGAAGTCTTTCCGATCAATATAATGGCAATTATTGGTGGCCACTACCGGGAGACCCAGCTTTTTACCGATGCCAACAATTTCCTTGTTAATCCGATCCTGGTTTTCCAATTGATGATTCTGTAGTTCAAGAAAAAAATTATTCTCGCCCATGATCTCCGCATACTGCTTGGCCACTTTGATAGCGCGGGGAACATTCTCCCTATTCACGTTGTGGGCCACCTCACCACGGACGCAGGAACTCAAGGCAATCAACCCTTCTGAATATTCAGCTAGCAGTTCCTTGTCAATGCGCGGCTTGTAATAGAACCCTTCTAGATATCCCTTGGTCACCAGTTTCAGGAGGTTTTTATAACCTGTCTCATTTTCAGAAAGAAGAATAAGGTGATAAGACGCATCCCGAAGGCCCTCTTTCGAGCTTTTCTCAAGGCGGCTATCAGGCGCGACATACACCTCGCACCCGATGATCGGCTTGACGCCATGTTTTCGGGCAGCATTATAAAACTCCACTGCCCCGAACATATTGCCATGATCGGTCATCGCCACAGCTGGCATACCAAACTCCACGGCTTTTTCAAATAAAGCAGAGTGACGGATCGAAGAGTCCAGCAAACTGTAAGAAGTATGAAGATGGAGATGTACGAAATTGGCTGGGTTCATGACACCTTTGATACCAGTTTGCCTGCCTTAAAGCAACCACCCTGAGACAATACATCCTAACCCATTAATTTATTGGGATTTACAATCAAAGAAACAAAGTCTTGACGAGGAGCAAAACAACGCCGGTCACAATGCCCGCTCCCACAAAGTTGAGGATAAAACCAGCGCGTGACATTTGCGGAATCGTCACCCAGCCACTGCCAAAAACGATGGCGTTCGGCGGGGTCGCCACAGGCAACATAAAGGCAAAGGATGCCGCCAACGTTGCCGGCAACATAAAGAATAGAGGGTGAATATTTGCCGCCACCGCTGACACACCGAGTATGGGAAGAATCATCGTGGTGGTAGCGGTGTTCGAGGTCAACTCCGTTAAAAACGTAATGCCAAGACAAATACCCAGCACCACACACCACAAAGGCCAACCCGCGATACCCGTGAGTTTACTACCGACCCAGATATCCAGACCGGTCGCGCCAAAGCCTCCGGCCAACGCAAACCCGCCCCCAAACAAAAGCAAAATGCCCCAGGGAATTTTCTCCTGCACGGTTTTCCAGTCAAGCGCGAAGAATTCCCGCTTGCCATTAAAATCTCGCCCCTTCACTCCATCAACAGGCAGGATCATTAATAACACACCCATCGCCATGGCCACGGTCGAATCATGCAGATATTCAGGATGGACAAACAACCCTGACCAGCCGGGAATGACAAATACACCCAACGAAATGGGTTGACGAAATATCCATAAAAAGGCCGTGAGGCAAAACACCACCGCTACAGTTTTTTCAGCGCGGTTGATGGGGCCTAAATCATCGAGTTCCCGTTGAATGATTTCATTGCTACCGGCTGAAATATTTTTTAACGGAATGGGCGATACGAATCGGCACAGATACAACCACACCATCGGAATAAAAACGACCACCATAGGAACTGCCATCAACATCCACTGAAAAAAAGTTATTTCCGGGTTTTCTGGAAACATTTTTTTATAAAATCCGGCAAACACAATATTAGGCGCAGTGCCAATGAGGGTGCCCACCCCGCCGATACTGGCAGAATAGGCCAGACCCAACATGAGGACGACTCCCAACCCTTGTTCAATTTGTTTTTGTGATTCAGAGTTTTTTACGCCATTCAAAGACGCATCGCGGGCAATTTGTCGCACCACCGCCATCGCAACCGGGAACATCATCATGGTCGAAGCCGTGTTCGATATCCACATCGATAAAGAAGCTGTAGCCGTCATGAACCCCAGGACCAGACGTTGAGGCCCGGTGCCAATCGCAGAAATGATCCACAATGCCAGACGCTTGTGAAAATTCCATTTCTCCATGGCGAGCGCGATCATGAATCCGCCAAGAAACAGGAATATGAGATGGTTGGCGTAATTTGGTGCCACCAGTTTACTCGGCAGGATGCCCAGCAATGGAAACAATACCAGCGGCAACAGGGCCGTGACCGCCAGAGGAGTCCCCTCGCCAATCCACCAGATGGCCATGAGAGCGGTCACCGCCATCATGCGCTGCCCAGAAAGCGTTAGACCCGCAAAAGTCGGCATGGTAAGGAGCATCAGAAAAACAACGGCCCCCGCAACCAGAACAGCCACTTGCCTGTTAAATGTAGTCGCCACTAATAAATCATCGCCCCTTAAATCATTAACGCAAAGATTTTAACCCGTCCGGCGACAGGGAAGTAACTATTTTTGTCGCCTCTCAGGGGAAACCGCTTCAGAAGAGAGAATTTTGGTTAAACGGCATTAAAATTCAGAATCCCGGTAGAAGGTTGTAGAAGGATGTGGGACCACTAACCAGGGGCAAGCGATGAGAACGAAACATGCTAATTGAATTCAGGGAGAGAAATTAAGATAACTATTCACAAAAGGGCGATGAATGCACCCAAGTAATTCCATCTATTTCTTAATGAGATCGGTTAAATAGTCCGCGTATTGTTTGGGAATATAATTCATATGATAGCAATTATCATAGTAATGAACCCGTTCAACACGATAGAGACGGGGTAAGTCAAAGAAATTATTATTTTCCTTGCTCTTAAAATATGCAACTGCCATTTTCGCGGCTAACACAAGACCATCAAAAAGATAAAAATAATAATTTAGAAGCCTTTTATTAATTTCTTTAAATTCAAAATCAGCCTCATTTGGATAAGCATGATCGATGAAGTCATCCAGAGTTCTACGCGTCACGTTTGGAATTAAACCGCAGGTTGAGGTTTGATCAATGGGTTTCAGTAGAGAGCTTTTTTCTGACACAAACCGGGAAAAACAATCCAAATCAAGTGCATCACCGCTATAAATAAACGAACTCATTAAATCCCCACCATTCTTGAAGTGAGCAAAAAAATTAGACGTCAAACTAAAAGCAATCTGTCTTTTCGCAACTGAACCTGAAAAACAGTTGAGCCCGCTTTCCGAACTGAACAAGTATGCTTTAGAAGCTGTATCGCTAACAGCAAAACCAGCGGCTATTGAATAATCTCCCAACGGGGTTCCGGGGAAAGGCGAATATATCGCATTCCAATAATAATCTTCCTTGCGAAAAAAGGAAGAACATACGAGAGCAAGACACTTGAGAGATTCTTGTAAAGGGTCATCATAATAAAATTCTTTTCCTTCACTATCAAGAAGCGACACATCACTATCAGTTGGGTCAAACGCAATTGTGGGCTTCATAACTGGCAACCCTACAATTGCCTGAGTTCTCAATGGAATACCAAAACTTTTAACATTTTTTATGGCATCTAGCACAATACTGTTATTTTCGTGCCGGTCTAGCAAAAGTTTGCGCACATTCTGGTCTCCTGATTCTATAGCCATCGAAATCCCTGAGACCAATCCTCTATTAGATATCGACTCAATCCGCTCAATTCCTTTTTTCCCAGCCAGCATTGCAGGGCGTGCTTGAATATAAAAAGGGATACCGACATCATCCACCCACCTCTTACCGAGTTCATTCCACCATTCCATATTGTTTAATGAAATGTCGGCTTGATCAAAAACAGCCGATGTTTTTACCCCATAGTGATCATCAAGCCTTAGAATATCTGTGCCTTCGGCTAATACTGTTTCAATGGGGCGATCTTGTATGATGCTTGGGGGTTTTATACCTTTCCCCTCATACGCTTCTTTTAAGTTATCTATCATAGAGCTGATATAACAATATGAGCAGGTATAACTACAACCAAGCGCACTTAAAACTGACTTTATTCTGCTAAACACATACCCTTTTGTCTTATCGGCTATCTTCTCAATCGTCAGCTGAGGGCGTGCGC
>JACKQG010001313.1_pt1 | contig 34724 bp, 24 predicted proteins | sample 8237621 | NCBI WGS metagenome assembly JACKQG01 (sample SAMN15677084, study PRJNA649215) | marine metagenome | biome: marine; feature: Black Sea; material: saline water; isolation source: suspended particulate matter (SPM) from the Black Sea western gyre | collected 2013-06-09/2013-06-10 | depth...
CCATTATCAACATTAATAACTGTTATTTTATCAATGTTTTTTGGAGAGTTATTTCCTAGTATTCTCATGGCTAAGTCAATGGCTTTGATCGGTTCCCTAAACCTGCTCTGGCTTATCTCTGCTTGCAATTCATTACCTTGAAATATAATACTATGGGTCACGATTCCTACATTCCCCATTTGCCACATTATTAACTCAGATTGATATTTTTTCCACCCATCATCAAGCTCACCAAAAGGAGCTAAATATGGTTGATTTAATATCTCTTTTGGAGCAGTATATTTTTGCTTTCCTTCAAAATTTAAATTTGAATGTAGTGATGCATTTAAAAAAAATGTGTTTCCTCTCTCAATACCCATTTGTAGGTCAAGTTTATCTCTATCATAGAGATTCAACCTATAGTTGATACCAATATTTATAGGTGAATCAACATTAAATAAATCTTCCTCTTCATTGTCATTGAAGAGAAGTTTTTTACCTATTTCTCTATCGTAATCATCGCCATCATATTCTATTTTTAGGGATAAATTAGGTATAGGTGTAAAATATTCAATACCACCAAATATTCCAGCTTTTTCTCCAGTAAAAAATCTACTAAAACCAATAGTTCCTCCCAAACCGGTAGATTTATTTCCCCCTCTTATGTTATATGAATCACTTAAATTTGCGAAAGGATTATCAATTTGTCCATTGCCAGCAAGTCTCCCCCATCCAATTCCTAGACTAAAATCTATATTTTGTAATCTTTTATTAGCAACAATATATTCTCCAGCATAGGCTCCTGTACCTCCAAAGTCTAAAAGTCCTAGAGCTATTTGAGGTTTATATTTACCTTCTTTAAGAAGCCTAAGCTTAATATCAATACCTTTATCTTTCCAAGTTTGACGAGAACCAGGGTTATAAGGAACAGTAGTATTCTCTGTGTACCTAACTGATGACTCCAACCAAGGAAAAAACTGTATCTTTGCATATATTCTATTAAAAGGAGAAGCTACGGAGAGTCCAAATGAAAGCTCTCCATCATCTGAAAATCGTGCAGTAGGATTTTGAATTAAACCCGTTCCACCAGATGAATTTGAAGACAATGCAAACTCTTCAAGACCATAAATCTCATCACTTGATAAAAGTAATTGGACTGGTAGAAAAGCCAACAAGAATAAGATTATAAGTCTTAGAGTCAACACTGTGTGCTTTAGAAAAGCAGTACTATTAAGCTACATCAACAAATACAATCAATTATTACTAGCCAGAACTACTTGTTGTAGTAGTTGTAGTCGTTGTAGTCGTTGTTGTTCCTGTTGTAGATGTTGTTTCTTCTTCCTCAGTAGTACCAGTAGTACCAGTAGTAGTGGTAGTAGCTGTTTCCTTAACTGGAACTGTAGTTGTAGTGCCAGTAGTAGTGGTAGTAGCTGTTTCCTTAACTGGAACTGTAGTTGTAGTGCCAGTAGTAGTGGTAGTAGCTGTTTCCTTAACTGGAACTGTAGTTGTAGTGCCAGTAGTAGTGGTAGTAGCTGTTTCCTTAACTGGAACTGTAGTTGTAGTGCCAGTAGTAGTGGTAGTAGCTGTTTCCTTAACTGGAACTGTAGTTGTAGTGCCAGTAGTAGTGGTAGTAGCTGTTTCCTTAACTGGAACTGTAGTTGTAGTGCCAGTAGTAGTGGTAGTAGCTGTTTCCTTAACTGGAACTGTAGTTGTAGTGCCAGTAGTAGTGGTAGTAGCTGTTTCCTTAACTGGAACTGTAGTTGTAGTGCCAGTAGTAGTGGTAGTAGCTGTTTCCTTAACTGGAACTGTAGTTGTAGTGCCAGTAGTAGTGGTAGTAGCTGTTTCCTTAACTGGTGGAACAGTAGTAGTAGTAGCAGTTGTAGTTGTAACAGCAGGCGTAGGCGTAGGCGTAGGCGTAGGCGTAGGCGTAGGCGTTGGCGTTGGCGTTGGCGTCGGCGTTGGCGTTGGCGTTGGCGTCGGCGTTGGCGTTGGCGTTGGCGTTGGCGTTGGCGTTGGCGTTGGCGTAGGCGTAGGCGTTGGCTCAGGCGTTGGCCTGGAATCTTTAGATATAACGTTGCCTAATATAGCTGCCCCAATAACACCTACTGCAATTGCTGTAGCTGCCGATACACCCGCAACCGTTCCTGCAGCTTCTGGGGCTACCGGTACTTCTGCTACCGGTACTTCTGCTACCGGTGCTGGTGCCTCTTCTGTTTGACTGAACCCAACTTGAGATACTGACATAGCTAAAGCTATTGCTATTGCTAGATCTTTTTTCTTGAACATTCTATATTCCTCATATTCGACCTTGGGCTTCTCGACATCAAAAAGCATACAATAAGACCTAAAGTTTAACAGTTAATTTTAGGACCTACTAACAAATTTGTTATGCAGTTACATTATTAGTGCATAAACTGTAGCACAGTGCCGACAAGGGATGCAATATAGTATTTACGCCGCCTTTGTCTACCCTGCAGTAATTCTAGAGCCGCATTATTATTGCTTATTTAATTTTATATAATATGGTATACGCTACTGGCGGATATTATAGCACTAAGCTTAGATATAGCAACATAACAACCATTACTAGCTATGCTTTTTTGTATATTACTACCTTAGAATGCCAACTAGATCACATTGAAGCAGTAAAATAGCCTGCAGTCGCGACTAATGGGGGATTTCTAACCCTAAGTAAGCAGCCCAAGCATATGGCTATGCTTTCACCTTTAATCCCTCTTGGACCCACCGATGAAAGGAGGTTGTGGCGCGACGAATGGGAAATGTCTAGTCATAAGTAAGTAGCCCAAGTATATGACTATGCTTTAACCTTTAATCTGTTGCCGGCGCACCGATGAAAGGGGATTACGGCAGGAGCGAATGAGTTATTTGATTGATGCATCGAATAAATCTTCTTTAATCGTAGACCATTTTGATTTATGTTAAGACCTGATCACTATGAAACTCATTAATCACGGAATATCAATGAAGACAGAGTTCAGCGCTGACTGGAAAATTTGGATAAAGACCAATGTGGATAATGGTCAAGATAAAAATGGGCTTTTCAAAGTATTATTAGACGAAGGTTATAGCGTCGACTCTATAACCACGCAAATGGACTATTACCCTGACATTCCTCTCGATCAACTGGTCAACCCGTTCACCAACCAAAGTAACCCGCCAAAAGAGTCTACGCTGTCGGTTCATGGCGCCGCAATCGACAGAGCGTTGTTCATTCCTAATGCGACCTCTCTTAACTCAGACAGATTACAACTTATTGTCCTTGAAAGCTTTTTAAACACCCAGGAATGCGAGCACATCGTTGAGGCTATCAAAACACAACTTAGACCTTCTGAGCTGTCAAGCTTTGAGGCGGACGCAGGCTTTCGCACCAGTAAAACCTGCGATCTGGGTAATTTAAGCGACCCCCTGATTAAACATGTCGATGAGCGTATCTGTCGCTTAATAGGCGTTGATGAATCCTATTCTGAAACTATTCAGGGTCAATATTATGAGATAGGGCAGGAGTTCAAACCTCACACTGACTATTTTGAAGCTAACGAGCTTGCCAGCAATACGACCAACTGTGGCCAGCGCACTTACACCGTGATGGTTTATCTCAATACTGTTGAGGAAGGAGGTGTTACTCGCTTCCCCAAAATCGACAGTGATGTTCATCCACAGCAGGGAATGGCTGTTATTTGGTCAAGCCTAAATCCCGATGGCTCTCCTAATGACAACAGCCTTCATCAAGCACAGCCAGTATTAAAGGGTTATAAAGCGGTTATCACTAAGTGGTTTCGTACTCGCAGTCGACTCTCTGAGCAGCCGCCCATGTTTTGCCGGCAGGCCAACGACTTTATCCCTAACTACACCAAAATAGGCTTCGCTAAAACGCAACTAGCCGCACCCCTACTTAAAAAAATACAGGCGTTCTATGGGGACAACCTCAGCGATCAGGAGCATGAGACGGTTCCTGGTGACTTTATTTTTAATAGTGCCGGTGGAGATAAGAAAAGCAGCACCCTAGTCAACTTAAATGACGACCTAAGAAAAGAAATACATGACGCACTAAAAATCATGATGGAAGACTGGTGTGGTCATTCCTTAATGCCCACCTTTGTCTATGGTATTCGTGTCTACCATCGTGGGGCTGTGTTGCGGTGCCATCAAGACAGGCTAGAAACACACATTATCAGCGCTATTATAAACGTCGATCAGCACGTCGACTCAGACTGGCCACTGGTGATTGATGACAACTATTATCGACGCCACGAAGTCATCCTTAAACCTGGGGAGATAATATTTTATGAGGGCGGTAGGCTCAGCCATGGGCGACCTCACCCTTTAGACGGCGAGTTCTTTGCGAATATTTTTTGTCACTTTAAACCCACAGGCTATGTGCCAAGGACGGTTACGCAAGATAACTAGAAGCGATGATTTATCAGGTTTAAATGACTGAATCGTTGACTGCAGCAAGGCTTGAAAACGCAATAGACGCCTTAACCTGTTGATTTAACATGGTCACCAAAACTAAGGCTCTATTGTTACCATCTGGCTGATAAAAGACCGCGTCAAGGCCTCGAAACGGGCCATCCATAATAGTCATTTTCTCACCCGCCTTGGGCACGCTAGACATAACCTGATCTTCTTGTTCCGACACCCGACGCTGTAACTGGTCAATTAAGCCTGAAGGCACCTTGATTGGCCTGCCACCACTGCTCACAAAATGACTAACCCCACGCGTGGATCGAATGCTGGTTGCTGAGACCGACGTGTCCCCTATCTGAACAAAAAGGTACCCGGGAAACAAAACCTCTAAGGCCTCGATTCTTTTGCCACGGGCTATCTTTTCCACACGGATCATCGGACAAAATGTCTCAACCTCTTGGCGGCCCAAATTTTCAGCCGCTCGTAGCTCTTCTCTCGACTTTGTCTGTAACAAAAACCAATCCACTTATATCACCTTCGATATTGGCTAATTATTGTGCTTCTAGTATAGCAAGCACTTCATTTTGCCGTTGTTCCAGCAATTCCCTGTCACCTCGGGTTTCCACATTAAAACGCACTACCGGCTCGGTATTACTCATACGTAAATTAAACCGCCAATCTGTAAATTCCATGGAGATACCGTCGATTTCTTCGATGACCAAGGCTTCTGCTTCATAGTGTTGTTTAACCTGTCTAATCGCCTTGGCAGGGTCCGCTATGGTGCGATTAATCTCGCCAGGGGATGGGTAGGCCTCGACCATGGCTCTGACTAAATCAGACAGCGGTTGACCAGAGCTACTGATAAGTTCCATCACTAATAACCATGGAATCATTCCACTGTCACAGTAAAAGAAGTCTCTAAAATAGTGATGGGCGCTCATCTCTCCGCCATAGACCGCGTCTTCAGCCCGCATGCGCTCTTTAATAAACGCATGGCCAGTCTTTGACTGAATGGCCTGACCCCCATTTTTAGCCGCCACGTCGATGGTGTTCCAGGTCAATCGAGGGTCATGAATGATTTTAGCACCCGGGGTTTTTAACAAAAAAGCCTCTGCTAAAAGGCCGACGATATAGTAACCCTCAATAAAGTTACCTTTTTCATCAACCATAAAACAGCGGTCAAAATCGCCGTCCCAGGCAATACCCATATCCGCGCCATGTTGCAACACGGCGTCGATGGTTGATCCGCGGTTTTCAGGCAACAAGGGATTAGGAATGCCGTTTGGAAAAGACCCGTCGGGGGTATTATGAATTTTAATGATCTCGATGGGCAACTGAAGACTCTTGAAGCGCGCCTCTATGGCATCAACCACGGGCCCTGCGGCGCCATTGCCTGCATTCATCACCAATTTAATAGGTTTGATAGCCGGCAAATCAACATAACCGCACAGATGGTCTAGGTACTCTTGCATGATAGAAACCTGCGTATATCCACCCCGACGTGCAGCATCTATGGGGGAGAAATCGTTCTCTTCAGCCATGCGCTTGATATCTAACAAACCCGTGTCAGAGCTAATAGGGCGAGACCCCTCTCGAATAGGCTTCATGCCGTTATAGTCGATGGGGTTATGACTGGCTGTTACTTCAATGCCGCCATCGGCCTGTAAATGCGACGTGGCAAAATAGACCTGCTCTGTTCCCACCATGCCGATATCCAGAACATCTGCACCAGCATCTCGAATACCCTCACTGAGCGCTGCCTTAAGCGACTCACTGGTCAATCGAATATCACCACCAAGAACGACATTTTTCGGTTTGAGAAATTCGGCATAAGCTCGGCCAATGCGATAGGCCACTGACTCATCGAGTTCGGTACCCAGTTGTCCGCGAATATCATAGGCCTTAAAACAGGTCAGTTTGTCCATAAAGTAGGTTCTCTGAGATTTTTTTGATCGTGTGACCCCAAGTCATGGCAGTTTTAGCCAAGTTTGCCAAGGTCTTTGTGCGTAAAGGTATAGTTTAATAGAATGGCAAGGCCATTGGTACCAGTATGGCTGCCATTTTGTGGTTTATAAAAAAACGGCCGCATTGCGGCCGTTACAGCTTACAGTTTGATGATCATTATTCGACAACAATCGCCTCTTTATTAGCTTGAAACGTAACGTCACCCACGCCTTTAACCATCATAATATCTTCTGCACTGGCAAAAGGGCCATTAGCCTCCCGGTGTTTAATAATTGCTCCAGCAATCATTGGGCCAACACCTTTGAGTGCCTCAGACATTTCTTCAGATGTGGCCGTGTTGATATTAACCATCATCGGCTCTAACTTCATCATCATAGCCATGGAGTCATCCATGCCAGGCTTGTCCATTGCATCTGCCATTGAGACTGATGATGTAAACAGTAAAAATAGCACTGCGGTGCTTACTATCGTTTTATAGGTAATGTTCATATGCGAGTTCCTTATCAGATCGATTAAAAGAGATGACTAAGTGCTGGCAATACGGGTAATACGGGTAATACTTCCGTCAAATTAATCACCCTCTAGAAAAGCATTAGCACACAGCACTACTAAGACAGTAAACCTGAAATAAAAGCGGCTCGCATTGACCAAGGTCACACTACTGAAAGGTTTTAACGTATTTAACCTCATTGACAAAAATACCCGCGATTACTATAGTGCGCGCCGCTGTTTAGAGGTAACATTTCTGTGTAACCAGAGGTTCGATCAGCGCAAACGAGAAAGCCCAGGTGGTGAAATTGGTAGACACGCTAGCTTCAGGTGCTAGTGCTCTTACGGGCGTGGAGGTTCAAGTCCTCTCCTGGGCACCAACTAGATTAGTCGGCAACACCATTTAAAACCTTAAAGTACTGTATTTATGAATAGCCTGCAAAGGCATCGTATAGCTGCATATTAATGCCAAGGATCATTGAGCTTGTGCCTAAGTCGCATAGGCCAACGCTGGAATGGTTTGTTTAAAGCGAAAGTACATAAAGCCGTATATCAATAGGGCAATAAAGGCTGCGGCAGCGCACATTAAAAACACGCCGGAATAACCCAAATTTAGAGCCAGGATAGATGCCGCTACGTTTGGCCCAATAATTTGCCCTAAACCTTGGGCTCCAGGCAATAAGGCCGCAAAGCGCCCTGATTTATCAACATTGGCAACAATAGACATCTGATAGACATCGTTAAAAATCCACAAGAAGTTGAAGGCGAAAACACTGACAAAGAAAGTTGTGTCGGTAATGCCATTGGCTAACATGCCTACAATCACCGAAACGGTTAACAGTGTCACCAGTAATGGTCTCAACAAGCCATACCGATTACTTAGTACTGTGGCAAATAAACAGCCTACTATGCTACACAATGATGACCAGGTTAAGACTTGGCCTATCCACTCTGGGTCAGCCTTGTCCGCCAGCGCGGCAAGCTCAATATAGGTCCAGTAGGCACCTATATTAATATAGGCAACCACTATCGCAAATAAGCATAGCCATGGGACATAGGCAGGAATGTTCTGCAGGGCCGCGGCTTCAGGTGAGGACTCTTGTGCCATGGACTCTGACTGCCGAGCGCTGGCGCTAGAATAAACTGGAATCCATTTAAGAAAGGGTATGGTCAATAAAAAACACACGATGAACACCTTATAAATCCCGGCCATCGACAGTAAGGGTAAAAAGTGCATTTCTAGCGCTTGAGAAAAGGCAAACGCAAACAGCATTGCATTATAAGCTCTTGCTGGTTTAGAGCTTGCCCCCAAAGATGACACTGCAACCGCGGTATAGATACCACTACCGAAACCGGCCAGTGCTCGAAGCCATAGCACTTGGTCGTAATCCACAATGGTAATACACAAAAAATTAGCCATTACTGCCAGGCTAAGGCCTACGATTGCCAGCAAGCGGCGACTCACCCTAGTCACAAAAATAGCCGTCACCACCGCACCTATGGACAACCCGCCTAGATCAGCACCCGCCACTCGGCCCACTTCAACTTCAGAAAACCCCAGCAAGGTGACCCAGGCTGTACTAATAACAGGAATACCCACCAACACACCATAACCAATTAGCGTCATGTATAAACTGATCACTATAGATTTCCAGCTATCAAAGGGGTTTTTAAAGTCCATGGTCTGTGCATTAGTGACGTTCATAGCATTACCTCAGTTTATTGGCCCTACATTTCAGCTAGTTCGGCTATTAAACGCCTTGATGATAAGATCCCGAGTATTGGCGGGGTCAATTACCGCGTCAATCTCCAAGTGGGCAGCTGCCTCAGTGGCTTTGCCTTGTTCATACATTTTCTCAACGAGCTCTGTAAATAGGGCCTCTCTTTGAGCGTCATCTGGCATTGCCGCAAGCTCTTTTTTAAAGCCTAAACGAACAGCACCCTCTAGACCCATACCACCGAACTCACCGCGAGGCCAAGCTGCACTGTAGATCGGCTTATGAAAACTGCCGCCAGCCATGGCCATGGCCCCTAGACCATAACCTTTGCGTAAGAAAATCGTCACCAGAGATGTATTTAATTTAGCACCAGCAACAAATAACTGAGCCATGCGGCGCACCGCGCCCTGTTCTTCGCTGGCAGGCCCGACCATAAAGCCTGGGCTATCGCATAATGACAGAATAGGAATATCAAAATTATCACACAGGGTTATAAATCTTGCGGTTTTCTCAGCAGCTTCTGCGTCTACCGCACCCCCTAACATTTGGCAGTCATTAGCAATTAAACCGATCGCCCTGCCCTCAACACGAGCAAACCCAGTCACCACCGCGCAGCCATAGGCTGGAGTAAGCTCGAGAAAACTGTGTGTATCCACAAGGTGCTTAATAATCAACCGTACCTCATACACATAGCGCCTGTCTGCAGGCATCATATCGCGCAACTCAACTTGATCAGCACACTGCCAAGCATCTTGGATACCCTGAAAATAACCCAAACACTGCTGAGTTAACTGTGTCGCATGGGCCTCGTCATCGGCCACCAAATCGACTACGCCGTTTTCTGCCTGTACACCAATGGGGCCTATGTCTGTCGGTGCAAAACTGCCCAGACCTCCACCTTCGATCATGGCGGGCCCAGCCATGCCGATCCATGATGTCTTGGTTGCAATGCGGATGTCAGCGCAACCAAAGAGGGCTGCATTACCGGCAAAACAATACCCATTGTTAACTGCGATCATCGGCACCTGCCCACTAAGGCCAGCCCAGCTAGCAAAGGTGGGTACGTCTAATCCTGCGATCTGAGTTTTGACGTCAGTATCTCCAGGCCGTCCGCCCCCGCCCTCGGTATACATAACTACGGGCAGAAACGACTCCTGAACTTGCTTTAACATTCGGTCGATTTTGCGGTGGTGGAAATAACCCTGTGTGCCCGCCAGCACGGTGTAATCATTAACAATAACAGCAACCTGTGTGGCCGCACTGCCAAATTGCTCGCTATTAATAGTGGCTAAACCTGTGATCACACCATCGGCCGCGGTTTGAACTTTTAAATCTTCAGCACTGATTCTATCGCGCTGGGCGGCCACAGCAAGCTGGCCATATTCAACAAAAGAGTCGGTATCACATAGCTGGGCAAGGTTCTCCCGAGCCGTTCGATAACCTTTGGCATGACGTTTATTAACGGCCGTTTGGCGTCCGCTATCGAGGCTGTAATGTAGCTGCTGATTAAGTTTTTCAAGGGGGCCATCAGATTGTGACTGCTGATCAATAGGCGTTTTGTCTTCTTCGGGTGGCGCATCGACTTCGGTAATCTTGCAAACCACATGCCCTGTCTGAACCGTCTGGCCCACCGTCACCCCGATCTCCAAAACAACCCCAGAGACAGGCGCAACAAGAGCGGTCTGCATTTTCATTGATTCTACGGTGGCGATTATCTGCTTTGCTACCACCGCCTGACCTAGCTCAACATCAACGCTAATTACCGCCGCGGCAAGTGGCGACACAACAGACTGGGCAGAGCCCTTCAGGCTTTTTTTCACAGGTTTAGTCCATGATGATTCGTTAATATTTTTAGGCTGGATCAGAGCTAGCAGCGGCCTCACTACTCGACTCGTTTTTAATACAAACCCACATTAAACTGGCGCTAACAACAAGATAGACAATAGCGTAATACAGCCAGTCCATACTAATTAAATTTGCAGTGAAGGTACTGTAAAGGATTCCTGTCATCACAACCAATCGGGATAACTCCAGCCCCCTAACAAAAGGCTTACCATCTAGTACGGCACCAATAACCATTATCGTGAGAAGCTGTGCTATCACCACCGCCCATAACAACTCATAAGGAAGCTTTGTCACCTGCCCCGCGCTCCAAAGATGGAAAAAGGTCAACAACAGATATTGCCCTACCATCGCATACTTAGCCCTTGTGCTGAGCTTGGGGTCATATTTAGTAAAATGATTTAAATCGGATTTGTTCGCCGGATAACGCTGGGCTACGTCGGCGGGGCGCCAGCCAGTTTTAGACCAGAGCACTCTAAGTTTGTCCTTCCAAGCATTAGTCCGCCAAGCATCCCGTGCCATATTGACAAATATATGCAGGTTGGCCCACAACGGATTCCAACTTGATAGGGGTACTCGAATGCCATAGATCGGTTTTTGCTGTTCATCTTCTTCTTGGAAGGTACCAAATAGCCGGTCCCACACGATGAACAAACCGCCATAATTTTTATCGATGTAGTCAGGATTTTGCGCATGGTGTACACGATGATTAGACGGCGATACGATAAACCACTCTAAAAACCCCAATTTACCAATATGCTGAGTATGTACCCAAAACTGGTAAACCAGATGAGCGGTCGCAATGCTGACATACATATAGATCGGCATACCCAAAAAGAAACAGGGAATGAAAAACACCCAGGTGGTTAAAAAGCTAGTACTCGTCTGGCGCAGTGCCGTACTTAAGTTATAGTCTTCACTCTGATGGTGGACCACGTGAGAGCCCCAAAAGAGTTGACGCTCGTGACTGATTCGGTGGTACCAGTAATAGAGAAAATCATAGAGTAAAATCCCCAATAACCAGTGGCTGGTAGACATTATGTTAAAGGACCAGAGGGCGTGATTTTGCCCAATATTAGAAAACACAAGTAATCCAATATTCAAAAACACAAACTTAGTTACAGTACTCAATAGCCCTAGACTCAGACTGTTTAAGCTGTCATTAATACGATAGGTATTGTTCCCTTTTAGCCAACCCCAAGCCAATTCGACAAGGATCAGTAGTAAGAAAAAGGGCACTGCGTAAGGTACAAAATTCATAAAAATCTCTTATAAACTTGAAACAAGGTGTAGTAGAGACAATTTAGGGCAATAGAGCATTAATGGCAAACGACCCCAGCCAATGACCACCCTCGTAACTGTCACCCACCAAATTAGGGTACGAATACGCAACATGACGATCAGCGAGATTATTAAGGTGTCCAAGTTCAGGGTACTGTTCGGCCAATGCATAAAATACCCAGGCGCGACTAAAGTTAAGCCCATCTAAGTGCACTAATTTACCATCGGTTCGATCAAACACCTGCCCTACAGGCAAGTCAAAACTCGGCGACATTAACTCGGGCAAAAAGTCATTGAGCCATACCATAAACTTTTCTTTAGGCAATACCCGCCGCATCAAGTCCACCTCTTCTAGGCAGGGAGATAGAAAGTCATAGCCACTAGGCTCCCAGCCAATGGGACAATTTTTATCCTGTAGATAGAAATCGTGTGCCCGCTGCTTTATCGCCATTTGCAATGGAATATCGTCAAACTGTAACGCGTAATCCCACGCAAAGGTGAGGCCAAATGCAGTATTAGCGTGCTCGCCAACTCTAATGGGGTACGCTAACTTTGGTAAATGGGCAATGTACATCTGTGATAATTCTTCCGCCAGGGGCTCTAGGGCTGCGATTAATGGGCCGGCCATGGGGTCATCCCAACCCTGTAATTCATGCGTTAACTTTAACAACCAAGCCCAACCATAAGGGCGTTCCCATGCGGTATTAGCTCTAAGATATTCAATATCTTTAGCGACATTTTCTGGGGTTATGTGCCGCTGCAAAATCGCTCTAGCTTGAGTGTTTCCATCCACCTCGGGAAATTGCTTTAGAAGACGTACCATTGACCAATGACCATGCACCGCTGAATGCCAATCAAAACACCCATAAAAAGCCGGGTGTAATTCCATCGGTGATGCAAGATCCTCATCACTGCGCAACGTCTGACTTAACTTATTGGGGTATTCTGTTTCGGCGCAGGCCAACGGCAACTGCATTAAATTGGCCGCTTGCCCAATAGAGAGGTCTGTGCGCCCCGTTTCTTGGGCAGCCGCCATGGTACCGGCGCTTAAAGTAAATCCAGCAATGGCCAAGATAGCGGTTGATGAAAAATGAGCAAAGAGGCGATTCTTCATTAAGTGATTACTCAGTTAAATGAGCAGCCAAGAGTCTGGCGGCTTTTAGTTTAGATTGAAAATTGGGATCTCTAGCAGCCGAGGCTCCCGGCTGGCTTGAGAACCACACCATCACGGTATCGGCTTTGCGGTTAATATAAATCACCTGCCCATGAATACCCACTGCACAATATTCGCCGATAGTTTCGTCCAGTACCCACCACATATTGTGATAGGCGCTCCAAGGGTCGTCGCTGTACTTTGTGTTTGCCTTCATGTTAGATCGTAACCGGTCGGTAATAACCACATTAGCGTCGACCCATGCTTGGGGTATTATCTGCTGGCCGTTGTATTCTCCGCGGTCTCGAATCATCATGCCAAAACGTGCCGCATCTCGGGTGGTACTGTTCATTCCTCCGGTCACAGCTGGCATATAAGCACGGTCAACGGCAATATAAGCGTCGTGCTCAGCCCCTAGTTTAGACCAGATATTTTGCTGAATAAAATCTTGAAATGGCTGACCGCTAACGCGGGCAATAATCCACCCCAGCACATCCGCATTGCTTGAATTGTAATCAAAATTACCCCCTGGCTCACGCTGGGGGTCAGGCTTTATAAAATTGGCCAAAAAATCATGGACGCCATATATTGGGGTATTTTCTGGCTGCACATCTGCCGCTCCCTGCAACCAACCTAAATTAAGTGCCGGTGCATAATGGATAGCAAAGTCAGAGTCGAGATTAGTATAGGTTTCGTGGAAATCTACCGAGCTAGCCATATCTAGTACGTTCTGCACCGTCACCCTCTCAAAGCCGCTGCCCTTAAGCTCTGGAACATAGGCCGCTGGAGATTCAGAAAGGTCAACCTTACCCTGCGCCACCAACAAGCCTAAGGCAGTACTGGCCAATGATTTACTCATAGAAAACCACAGGTGCTGGGCATGAGCATTGAACTGATGAAAGTAATGCTCATAAAGTAGTTCATCACCCTGAACTACCACGACGCCATCGGCATGATTAGCGGCAAACAGCGCCTGGAATCCCATCGTTTTGCCGGCCGTATCGCTTACATTATGATTGGCCAGTCCAGGTTGAGTAGGCCCAAGTAACTCTCTAATTTTACCCTCTCGAGGTATCATCACTACATTTAGAGGTGCACCGGCATTGCGGAAGGTCCACTGGTTAAGCGGATGCTCGCGATAATTTTTCATGGTTGCTTGCGTCTCACGAGCAGGTGGAAAGCCCTGCATTACACCTGACTCTGCTTGCTCGCCCGCAACAACGGCAAAACCAATGGCAAGTAAATATATAGCTGTAAACCAGCCTAAGAAAGCGATCTTCATTACCATACATCCCTTAGTCATTTAGCCCTGTTATTTAGAGCCTTATAGTTAGCCTTTATAACTAGCGTAGAATCGAAAAACCTTTAGAGTCTAAACTACCTTATTTAAAAGTAAAACCAAACTAGCTAAGGGGGTTGCCGATTGGCACACCTCAGTCCCCAAGACCTTAATTTTGAGACAGAAACACCCACTGCTAATAAACAATATCCATTTCGTCTAGCAAATTGTCGGCATTATCTAAATATTTCATCACCCAAAGCATGTAGCGACTGTCGACTTGAATGGACCGATTAGTCTGTGGGTCATAACCCCAGTCTCCGATAATACTCTCATACACTCCATCAAAGAGTAGACCGACCAATTCTGCGCGGCCGTTAAGCGTTGGTGAACCTGAGTTTCCCCCTGTGGTGTCCAATGTAGACAAAAAGTTAACCGGCACCGAATCAATAGACTTCACATAAAAATCGCCATATTGCTTTTGCTTAATGAGTTCAAGCTGCTTACTGGGTGATTCAAAGGGATCGATCCCTGTGTCTTTGGCTAAAATTCCCTCAAGACGAGTGAAGGGTTCAGCTCGCAGGCCATCTTCAGGTGCATAGCCTTTAACATGGCCAAAGGCAACACGTAGGCTTGAGTTAGCGTCGGCATAGACAGGCTTACCCTGATCACGGTTAAAGGCAATAATAGCTTGCATATACTGGGGGCGAACCTTCATCAACTTTCCCGACAGAGCCTTGCTCTTTTTCTCTTGTTGCATGTCGGTGTCGTACATTGCAACTGCAAATTTAATGAAAGGATCCTTAGATAGTTTAAAATCTTCGACTGATTTTTCTAACCAGGCTAACCGAGAGTCCATGTCTCCAAGAGTAGTCTTGGCATACATTCGGTCTAATATTCGACTGAGTCTAGCTTCATTGAGAACCGTACCAAGACCAAACACCTTGTCTAGTGCATCAATATGCTCATTTTGAGGCAACACAGCGTATCGCTTAAGTATTTCAAGCAGCAACGCTTTGTCCACACTGGCTGCATAACGCCGGTCAATGCGTTCCATGCTAGATTTAAAGCGAATCATGTCACGCTGTTGATAACCCGGTTCACGATCAATATCAGCCAGACTTTTTTCATTGGCCAGTCTATATAGTCGGCGGGCGGTAGGCAGCATTGTTGTGTAACGGATATAGCCCAAGATAATATCTCGAGCTTGGTCTTCCTGGCCCTCAGCAATCAGCTCATCAAGCATGGCGAGTGTTTTTCCGTATTGTTTCTGGCGCTGAGTATCTTTGCTTATCCAGTCGGCTAGATCATTTTCGCGGCTTTTTCGGTCTGCAAGCATTGGTGATTTAGCATAAAATTCTATCATCGACGTGAAATTTTTGGCGTAATTAGCTAACCCGGCGAGGAGGCTTTCATATTTAATACGCTCGTCACTGCCCTCTTGAGCAGTTTTATTAATGATTTTTATAAACCGCTCGCGCAGCATCTTCGCCTCTGGATAGGCCCACTCAAACTGGTTCTCAACTTCGCTAGCTGTTCGATAACGATTTGTACGACCTGGGTAACCAGTTACCATAACAAAATCACCTTCAAACACGCCTTTGGCCGATACCTTTAAAAAATTCTTTGGCTGGTATGGCACGTTGTCCACATTATAGTCGGCTGGCAGACCCCCTTTAGACACATAGGCACGATAAAAGGAAAAATCACCCGTGTGGCGGGGCCACATCCAATTATCAATATCGCCTCCGTACTTGCCTATGCTTCCAGCGGGGTTATACGCCAATCGTACATCACGAATCTCTAGCTGTTTAACCAAGTAATATTCAAGCCCTCCATGAAAGCTATAGACTTGGCATCGGTAGCCGTCCGCAGTCTCGCACTCGGCTATTAAGGACTTCTCTTTAACTTCAATAGCATGATAATAATCATTGCCGACTTTACCCTCTGAACCCGACACTACCTGTTCTGTCACCTCTGTCACCGCTTCGGTCACATACACACGTGAACCCGGCGCCGCAGGTAGCTCTTCAGCGTAGGACTTAGCCAGAAACCCATCTTTTAATAGGTTTTTCTCAGGCGTTGAATTGTGCAAAATAGAGCCGTAGGCGCAATGATGATTGGTGACCACCAATCCCTGCGACGATACAAATGAAGCGGTACAACCACCAAGGCTAATCACCGCATTCATTGGAAATTCCGTCAACGACGAAATAGACACCGCATCAATCTCTAGGCCTTTTGCAGCAAGTTCATCAGACATGGCTGGCAATTGGTGTGGCTGCCACATCCCTTCATCAGCTTGGGCCGTGAGCGTGAGTGTAGAAAAAATTATGAGGAAGGCTACGATAGTCGCTAGAGTGTTTTTCATTGTCATTAAGTCCGTTTAAATTGTTCATCAAGAATACCATTTTCTATAGCGCTAGGTCTTAACATTGCTGCATAGTTTCAATGATCAAATGTAAGTCTTCATAGGGTTATTTCACCGGAAGCTCTTTAGGTGTAAGATTATAGTCGTTGTCCAATACGAGTTGCAGGCGAGCGCTCAATCTGAGGGCCGGGGTATCGGCTCTGAAACACGTCCAGACCACTCATCAACTATGACTGTTTTGTGCCTAGTTGAGAACAATGGTCTTGGTAGCAGTTCAAGGAAATATGCATGGCTATAATGTCGAGATTACTCAATAAAATAAACCCCAAAACCATCGAAGAGCGAGTGGCTGAAATCAGCCACTTATCGATGGACTCTTTAATCGCCGTCACCACCAGTGAAGAGCCTGAAATTGTGCGGGCCGCAGCGATTAACCACCTCGATTATGGCACCCCATTAACCGACCTCGCTCTAACCTGTGAGACTCAGACTCTGCAACAGCAAGCTCGGCATCGCATTGCTGAACTCATTGATAGCGACTGTATTAGCTTAAAACAGTTGACCGCTGATGGCATGGACATCATGGCTCAGTTCTCCATAGTAGGATTCTGTCAGCGGCCAGAGTTACTAGAACAATTGTTGAACGTAAGTGCTGATGCAGATTTTTTCTACAAAATAGCCATCGAAGGGGTTTCTGCTCGTCTTCGTGAATTAGCGGCAGACAAAATTAATGATCTTGCAACGCTAAAAAAACTGCTTAAAGACACTAAAGGTAAAGACAAGCTGGTCTACAACATTGCCAAAGAAAAATGCGACGTATTTCGCGAGACTGAAAAACAAGCCGCGAAAACCAAAGTCGACATTGAGGCTCTCTGTGAACGTTTGGAAGTCCACAGCAAAAGACCTTTCGATGAGCAATTTACTCGTAAAGCACGCCGTTTAATCAAACAATGGCAATTACTGGAATCACAAAGTGCCAAAGCCACCACTGCAAGAGCTCAAAAAGCCATATTAGATTGCCAGCAAAGCATCGAAGATGATGCGCAACAATGCGCAGCGCGCGCAGCGCAGAACGAGGCAATAGACTCAGCTGCAAAAAGTCTTCAAGATATTATCGCTGAACTGTTTAGCTATTTAGCCCAACTTTATGAAATAGAGGGTACAGATGAGCAGTGTAAAACGATCGAATTGGCACGCGCCAAATGCCAACAACGTCACAATGATGCTCTTAAATTAGTACCTTCTAGTCCTGACGATGAAAAGATATTTGCCCAGTTAAATGAAAGCATTGCATTTCAACTACAACAACTGGCTAACCACGGAAGCCTAACCGTGCACGCTGCATTATTGATAACCCCGCAGCAAGACGATAGTGACGTGCCGAGTAATGAACCGCTGTATGGCGAAATAAAGGCAAGACTCAAATCGGTCCAATTACTGCCAGCGGCAATAGTTCCCCAAGCGGTTAAGGATGCTCAGGGGTTAATGGCCAACAAAGAGAAGTTCTGGGCCAATCAAAAAAAGACGTTTACTAATCAGTTGCATCACATAAATGCATTAATTGGCAAAGCCAATGGCGCCCTTAAAACAGGCGAGTCTAGACAAGCGGCAGGCATAAGACGCTCTCTGGATAAAAAACTGCTAGAACTATCCAAAATACCAACCTCAGTGTCTACCCAGTTGGAGCAATTAGACGCAGCATTAGATAAATTACTCGACTGGAAAAACTACGCAGTAGAGCCAAAGCAACAACAACTGATTGATCAGATGGGAGTATTAGTTGATAGCCAGGAAAGCCCAGAGGCGCTGGCAACCAAAATTAAGCGATTGCAAGAGGAATGGAAAACTCTGAGCAAAGGGTCTCAGGACCAAGCGCAATGGGCGACTTTTCACCAATTGGCCGAGCAAGCTTACCAACCCTGCAAGGAATATTTTACCGCGCAGTCTGAGATTCGTCGCACTAATCTGGAAAAACGTCGCCAGCTAGTTACTCAACTAACCGAGTATTTTGACGCTCAACATTTGGAAGGCGAGGGGTCCGAAAATACAGACTGGAATTTTTTTGAGAAGTTAATCGGTACTGGCATTAGAGAATGGCAGAGTTATGCGCCTACGGACCGAAAGGCCAATAAATCTGTGCAGCGGGATTTCGACCGTATGCTAGATGCCATGCGAGAAAAGCTCAGCCAACAACAGCAGAAAAATGCGCTAGCAAAGCAAGAATTAATCAACCAAGTCACTGCGCTGGCCGAACAGCATGATAACCGGAGAGCTGTTGAAAAGGTCAAAGACCTGCAGGCCCAGTGGAAAAATAGCGGAAATGCATCACGTAGAGATGATCAAAAACTATGGCAAACATTCAGAGTTGGATGTGATGCTGTTTTTGAAAAACGCCGACAGCAAGCCAAGGAATTTAAATCTGAGCTCCAAGTGCATAAAACTCAAGCCCAAGCATTGCTAGCTGAAGTTGAAAACTCAGCTAAGTTAACCGGCAAAGCACTACTTAATGCGCGCACTCGAGTGACTGAGTGTCAGCAAGAATTTCGAATGATAGGTAACTTACCTAAAAATGCCTCAACCACTTTAAACGAGCGCCTCTACACGGCAATCAAACACTTTGATGCTGCTGTGATAACACAATTAAAGGCTGCGAAGGCTCAGGTATGGGTAGATCTATTAAAGGCGGCCGATAAAATTCGCTTGTCCCAGCTAACCACCAAAGAAGCGGAAAGAGCTGCCCTGCAGCAACAGGTAACGGAATTTATGGATAGCGTTACTCAATGGCCCAAGAATGGCCTAGCAGCACTAGAGCAAAAAATCGCGATGGAGCATCCTGTCGACGCACAACAACAGAATAACAATGAGCAAACACTTAAAACGCTGTGTATCCGTGCAGAGATTCTCACCAACCAAGAAACCCCTGCCGAGGATAAAGCCTTGCGTATGCAGTATCAGGTATCTCGTCTACAACAGGGTTTTGGTCAGGCTACTTCTGCTAGTGATTCCAATATTCAGAGTCTCACTCTCGAATGGGTCATGGTCGGGCCTGTCCCCACCGATCTCTACCAGCCATTGTTAGAACGCTTCCAAAAGTGTCGCTAAAAGTCGTTGTTAGTGCACCACAATAGCCGGCTAAAACCTTTCATTGCCGCTGGCGTCCAAGTTGTTGATCTTGGTTCTGCCTAAACTCTTTAGCAACAAACTTCGGCACACCTTTAGTAGTGGGTATAACAGTCGTGAGGCGATCGCCGAGCGAAACACCCAATAATTTAGACGATTGAAAATTCCAGTACGGCTGCTCATTAGAGCCAGTGTTTGCATGGCATCAGCACCGTAATACAACTGACCCTTCATTTTTACTACCATGCCCTGATCAACATCTAAACCCTGTGCAGTAATCTCTGCCAAAACATCACTGGACTGACGGGCATCAATAAGGATCAAAGGTCCCAGCGACTGTTTGATGTCCACAAGCTTACAATAGGTATCGCATGCGGGACACTGTTTGTCATAAACCAGCACAATTTCGTCAGTCAATTGATCATCTAACATAACGCCCTCCTCTGCCGTCTGGCTTGCCTGAATAGAGAATAATTAGTTAATCCAAATGCCATTGGTGACCTGGCAATCGATAGAATCCAAAACCATATGGATCATCAAACCAACACCCACTAAACGGGTTTTTGGTAAAAAACAAAGCGCAATGTAAAGAGCGATAAACCAGGGCTGATGCAACGGATGAAATCCGATACTGCAACGACTGGCATCATAAATGGGAATGGCTAACAGGTGATCAAGATCAACCAACATAGTAGCCATCATCACCAGATAGGCGAACTGCCAGCGGGGTCGAAAGAACAGCGCTGCGATCAAAGCGGGAACAATAAAGTGTAAACTTAAATGGAACATTAAAACCCAGTCACGCCGCTCGGAATGGCTGGGTAGTCACCCACCAGCGGTGCGCCACTTTCCACCGCCTGTATTGCTGCTTCGATGATATCTAAGGCTTCAATAAACACGTTTTTGTCCATATTCAGGGCTGGATACATTCGCACTGTGGGCTCGGTGTCGCAAATAGCCCACACGCCGTTAATGAGCATTTCGTTACGTACTGTGCGGCCAACAAAGCTATCGTCATAGTCATCACCAAACTGCGCTTTATCTGGATGGGTAAATGAGATACCCATTAATAAACCTAAGCAGCGGACATCACTGACAATGGCATACTTTTCAGGCCAATCGGCCATACGTTGCTCAGCGATGGCGGCAAGATCTGCGGCGTGGTCTATGACATTATCGCGTTGGAAAATCTCCAGTGTTTTTAGACCAGCAGCACACCCAGCAGGCGTGCCGGCAAAGGTACTTCCCGCACTGGCTCGGGGGTTATCACCCAAGACCTCGTCTCGCGCGGCAACCCCCGCACAGGGTTCCACACCCCCGGACAGGTTCTTACCAAACACCATCATGTCGGGTATGACATCATAGTGGTCAATACCCCACATGCGACCCGTGCGACCAAGACCTGTAAGAACTTCATCAACAATCATCAGCCAGTCATGTTTATCGCAAATGCGCCGAATACCCTGAATAAAGTCTGGCGAGGGAATCCAGTTACCGCCTTCAGCCAGACCTGGCTCCACGATAATAGCGGCGATATTGTTTGCAGGAACAATATATTCAGGGATATGACTCTCTAAATACCACAGACAATAGTTAACGTATTGTTCTGGGGACATATCAGCAGGGATATTTTGTGAGTAAGGGTAAGGCGCCTTAATCACTGCTCCACTCCAGGGCTCCATGTACAAATTATGTTCGCTGGTGTAACCGCTAATGACCTTTGTGCCCATACCTGCGCCATGAAAAGAGGAGGTAAAACTAATAATATGGCGACGTTTTTTGTAGCAGAGCGCAGTGTGCACTGCCGACTCTACCGCCTCGGTACCAGAGACTTCAAAAGTGAGCCGCGGTAGCTGCTTACCCGGCATGATGTCGGCAAGTTTTTCTGCCAACTCAAAGCGCAGTGGATGTTCCCAGTGGTAACCATACCGCTGGTGGGCATCGTGTACCGCCTCTAACACCTCAGGATGACAATTGCCCAGAGGGTTGGTAGCCCAACCATTTTGAAAGTCGATGTAGCTGTTGCCGTCAAGGTCCCAGACATAATCACCCTTGGCCCTATCAAGAATAATTTGTGCTGGTGGAATAAAGCCTTTAGCCGCAGACTTTTTTGCCTCGGCTTGGTAGGTTAGTCCATGACGGAAGAGTTTTTTACCTGACTCCAGTCTTTCAGCCGTTTTAGGTCCGGGTAAGGTGTAAGTCATCAATAATTCATCCTGTTAATTATCTATGATAGTTGGCTGACCATGCACAATAAAAATGTTGGGGTCAATATTAGAGTAAATCACGCATTTTGTAATAGAGCATACCAAGGGCAACCATGTTGCTGCCAAATTTCCTACCCAAGGGAATTTTCTGGTGTTTAATATTGGCAAAGATATCCATGCGTTCAAAGGTGCCCGAGACTGCATCGGCCATTATCTCACCGGCTAGATGGGTCATATTGACACCATGGCCTGAATAGCCAATTGAATAAAACACATTTTTACTGCTCCGCCCAAGCATGGGCACGCGATTTAACACGATACCGATATTGCCCCCCCACTGATAATCAATACGTTTGTTCGCTAATTGAGGGAATATTTTGGTCATACGGGGAAAAATACTGTCTTTTATATTCGTAGGCACTCGACCTGAATAATTGCAACGCCCGCCAAAAAGCATGCGCCGATCGGCAGATAATCGATAGTAGTTAAGCACCTCGTTCATATCACAAATAGCCATATCGAGGGGGTTTATGTCCGCCACCTCCCTGTCGGTCAATGGTTCTGTGGCAATGATGTAAGTCCCCGCCGGAAACACCTTGCCCGATAATGTTTTATTTTCAAGTTGGGTATAGGCATTGCCCGCCAATACAACAAAATCAGCAGTGACTTTACCCTGATCACTGATTACTTGGGGTTTGTCACCATGGGTGATACCCGTAACATGACTATTTTCAAAAAACTGTACACCCAGCTCAGCCGCTGCCCTGCCCTCACCAAGACATAAGTTTAGGGGATGCAAGTGACCATTGCGATTATTGATAAGACCACCCTTGTATGCGTCAGTCCCCAGTACTTCGCGCATTTCATGGCTGCTTATTCTGCGCAGGTGATCTGCCATACCATAGTCATTGAGCTCTGCCTGCCACTCATCGAGTGTCTGTAGATGGCGATTTTTAAACGCAACATCCATGTAACCGTATTTGAGGTCACAGTCTATATTATAGCGCTTGATGCGTTGCTCGATAATTTCATGGCCACGATAGCCCATCTGGAATAGGTCTTTTGCGATTCCTTCGCCATAGTGCTTGAGTATCGCAGCTTCACCTCCGCCAATACCGCCGATCATCTGACCGCCATTGCGACCAGAGGCACCCCACCCGATACAGTTTTGCTCTACAACCGCAACCTTATAACCGCGTTCAGCTAAGGTTAGTGCGGTAGCAACACCAGTAAAACCACCACCAACGACGCAAACATCAACGCGAACATCGCCTTGCAATACCGGAAATGCAACGGTCTGGTTGGTGGTTGCAGCGTAATAGGAGGGACAATGTAATTCTGAACCAGGCATAGAGTTCTCACTAAAAATACAATAACTGTTGCTAATAAACTCTCTAAACAACACTATACAGGCATATAGGCAATTAAACAGACGTATAATATCGCGGCAGTAAGAGCGTAATAATTAGAGTACAAATCAATGCCAATAACTAACCCGGCTATTCATCAAGAACGCCGTAAGCTCCTCATCGATGCTACGATCACCGCCATTGCTGAATTCGGTCTTTCAAAATTGACCTTAGCAAAAATCAGCTCTATTGCAGGTCTCACAGCTGGAACGGTTAACTTTCATTTTGACAGTAAAGAGTCCTTACTGCTGGAAACACTTAACTTTGTTTCCGAAGAATTTGATCACAGCATTGCCAAAGCCCTTAAAAATGCTGGCCCTGAACCTGCCAAGCGTCTGGCCGCCATTATGGATGCCTCTTTAGACCCTGATATTACTGAACACCGAAAAATGGCCGTGTGGCACGCCTTCGATTCAGAAAGCCGAGGTAGAGAAGACTATCAGCTTATACGCGGCAATCTAGATCAGCAAAATTTCAAGCTCATTCTCGGTCTCTGTGAAGATATCATTAACAGTGCGGACAAACAGATAGAGATCAACGCTCGGGCGATTGCCAATGCGATATCTGGGCTTACCGATGAGATGTGGAGCGAAATACTGTTTGCTGGAGAGGGTTACGATCGTGATGATGCCCGCCATATATGCAGTAGCTTTCTGGCCAGCATTTTCCCTTGGTGTTATGACATGCCGACCCCTAGGCCAAATAGAAACACCAAGGATACCCAGACAGTTATCAATGTCACCAGAGCCTCTTTGGAAGACGCCGATAAAGCCAGTGTGTTATTTGATCTTTACCGGCGATTTTATGGCGAGGAACCAGACCTCACTTTGGCTAAGCAGTATATTGTGGATCGGCTAAACACTAACACATCAGTGATCTTTATCGCTTGGGATACAGACAGTCAAGCCTTGGGGTTCACTCAGCTCTACCCGACATTCTGCAGCGTCGATGCGACACCTATTGTCGTTCTGTATGATCTTTATGTAGACAGTAGTGCCAGACAAATGGGTATTGGTAAAGCACTTATGAATCACGCTATGGCCTACGCCAAGGAAACTGGTGCCTCACGCATTGACCTTGAAACGGCGATAGATAATATCCAGGCTCAGTCACTCTATGAGTCTTTAGGCTATGTGCGCGATACCAGCTTCTATAAATACTCTTTAACACTATAAACGTTTCAGGGTGCCCGCTTTAGTCTACTTGAGAAGCCATCACATAAAGAATCTCTAGACCAATGGTCGCAGCTGCCAAGGCGGTAATTTCAGCATGGTCATAAGATGGCGCGACCTCTACAACATCAGCACCAACAATATTCAAACCCTGCAAACCACGAATTATCTTTAGAGCCCGGTCGGTAGTGATACCTCCCACTACCGGTGTGCCCGTTCCTGGGGCATAGGCAGGGTCAAGACAGTCAATATCAAAAGTAAGATAGACAGGCATACTGCCGACACGCCGTTTGATGGCAGCAACCACATCGGCACTCGACAAATCATTAGCGGCAGCTGCATCTACAACCTCAAATAGATGGCTTTGGGTATCGTATTCAGTACGAATCCCCACCTGAATCGAGTGATCGGGATCAATAAGTCCCTCTTTGGGTGCGTGATAGAACATGCAGCCATGATCATAATTCTCCGCCCCGTCATCTTCTGGTGTGTAGGTGTCGGTATGGGCGTCAAAATGCACCAACGCCACAGGCCCATGATGCTGATGCGCCGCTCTTAACAGAGGTAGAGTGACGAAATGGTCGCCACCAAAGCACAATGCCTTTTTACCCTTGGCGTGAACCGCTCCCACATGCTCAATAACGGTTTCAATCATAGAGTTTGATTCGCTGGGTTTGAACTCTAAATCGCCATAGTCAATAACCTTGAGTCTGTCCATAACGCTAAATTGCCAGGGCCAGCGTTTTTCTTCCCAACGAAGATTTCCTGATGCCAACCGCACACCTTGTGGGCCGTGTCGTGTCCCAGCACGGCCAGTGGTGCCAATATCGTAGGGAATACCCATGACCACCACATCGGCAGACTCTACGTTGCGTGATAGTGGCAAACCCATATAGCTGTATACATTGGCAAACATGGAATAGCTGTTGGGAACATCTTTATTAGCCATTTCAAACCCCTACTTTACTGCTGACCTTAGTCATAACAGTGATTATTTTGTTTTAGTCTACCCAGATACCCTGGTCGCGTAAATCAGTTAAGGTTAACTCAAGCCCATGGCGCAGTATCGAAACCAACTCGTCAACCTGCTCACGAGAGATAATCAGCGGCGGAGATATAATACAGATATTGATGAAAGGCCTAACTAGCAAGCCTAATGTTTGGCAGTGTTGGTCTACCATTTCACCAATGGCATAATCTTTTTCAAGCAAATCTTCCTCGTTGTGCCCCTCAATCGTCATTTCCACTGCGGCCATCAACCCCTCGCCTCGCACATTTCCGACCAAGGGAATGTCCAACAAGGACCTCAACTGTTCTTGAAAATAAGGCCCTATTTCTAAGACTCTGTCGAGCAACTTTTCTTTTTCAATAATATCCCAGCTGGCCAGCGCCGCAGCACAGGCAACGGGACTACCACCCCAAGTATAGCCATTAGAGTAAAGGCAATCCTCAGTATTTTCACCACTGAAGCTAGCCAGGAAGGACTCTGACACTGCATAGCCTCCCATGGGGATATAGCCAGAGGTGACGCCTTTGGCAAAGATAATAATGTCCGGCACGATACCAAACACTTTTTCTGAAGAAAACCAGTGCCCAAGACGGCCGAAAGCGGTCACTACCTCATCAGCGATATAGGTAATCTCATGTTTTTTGACCATCTGCCAACAGCGATAGTTGTAGTCAGTTGGGGGTACGATAACACCGCCGCTGGCCAAAATCGGTTCGGCGATAAAGCACATAATGTTCTCTGGCCCCAACTCGAGAATCTTTTGCTCTAATTCATCCACTAAAAAATCGCAAAACTCCGCCTCGGTGGAAAATTCAGGATGGTAAAAATGGCAGGGTGCGGAGAGAAAATGAATGCCATCACGCATAATATCCATAGCGGTTTTATCCCGCTCTTTACCCGTTATAGATGCAGATAAGTATGTGCTGCCATGGTAGGCTTTTTCACGAGTTAGTATATGTTTGCGATGGGGCTGACCCTTTATATTACTGGCCAATTGGCATAGTCTCAGGGCTGAATCGACTGCCGTGGAGCCACCTGTAGTGAAATAAATGCGATTTAGATCCCCTGGAGTCTTTGCGGCTATGCGCTCGGCTAATTCGACCTCACGGTTGTTAATCACCGTAAAAGAGGTGGCATAGCTCAAGGTCATAATTTGCTGGGACACTGCATCGGCAATTTCACGGCGACCATAACCTGTCTGCATACACCACATGCCGGCTGGCCCATCTAACAGCCTATTGCCCTCCGCATCATAGATGTAGACGCCCTCGCCTTTGACAATCACCGAACTAGAATCATCATCTCCCAGAGTAGAAAGATCACCCCAGGGATGCAACAGGTGTTGGTTGTACTTGTCTCTATAACCTTCACTTTTCACAGTATTTGCCTTGTTGTTTTACAGGGATAACCTCGATGTCCAACGTTGATAGAGTCGCTCCGCAACCTGATTTAAGGCTGCGACATTGGGCACCAGAGACTCTTTGATTTGCTCATGATTCTGTGTGCTGGGCGTTGTATCTCTCAAATGATCTTGCCACTTTGTAATCCAATCCAATACAAGAGGCTCAGTCATCTCAACATGTCCTTGCATAGCCAGCACATTATCACCATAACTATAGGCTTGGTTGTGGCAGTGCTTAGATGAAAATAAAAGCTGTGCCTCCGCCGGTAACGCAAAGGTCTCTAAATGCCAATGAAACATGATAAAAGGATCTTCAATATTACCCAACCAATCGTCTGCTGAAGCGCTATTTTGCCTATGGCAGTAGTGCCAACCCACCTCTTCTACTAAGTTGGCAGTTACCTCATAACCCAAGGCCTTCGTGATTAGCTGTCCACCCAAGCAGTGGCCAAGTAACGGCACATTGCTATAAAGGGCCTGCTGAATTAGCTGAATTTCTTGATTAATCCAAGGAATATCATCATTGACGCTCATGACGCCCCCCATAAACACCAACCCCGCCATCGATTCGTCTAATGCGGGTATGGGGTCACCCTGATAACCGCGAACAATTCGGTAGGGGATATTTTTTTTCTGGAGGTGATCGGCAATATACCCAGGATGCTCGTCATTCATATGTAAGAATATCAGCACCTGTTTAGTCATCATGGGGATTATAACGCATCTCGTATTTTATAAAACATCATACCCGCAGCCATAGCGGGTCTGCGTAGTAATTTACCGCCCGGCCAAGGTAGGTGGAACATTTTGTTCATAATATCAAAACGGTGAGTATTGCCATCAACCGCCTCAGCAAGTAGGCGCCCGGTCATGTGCGTAGGAGCAACGCCATGCCCCGAATATCCACTAGCGTAGAGAATATTACTATTTTTAATGCGCCCAATTTGCGGCATACGACGCACGCTGATGCCCATTCTTCCGGACCAGCTATAGTCAATTTTAACATTCTTCAGCGATGGAAATACCTTGGCCATCTTGTTCCGCATAACAGCCTCGGCATTAGCAGGTTCCAGTCCTGTATAGTTGGATAAACCACCAAATAAAAGCCTTTTGTCTGCTGACAACCGGTAATAGTCTAATGCTGTCCTGGAGTCACACACAGCAACATCTCGAACCATCGTTTGCTGTAACTGCTCATCTGAAAGCGGTTCGGTACCAATAATACAGCTAGTCGCTGGCAGCACTCGGGCATCTAAGTATGGTACTAATTTACCCATGTAGGCATTTCCGCACAAAATAACATGGCCTGCTTTTACGCTACCTTTTTGGGTGGTCACAACAGGGTTATCACCATAGGTAATGTTGGTCACTTGAGAATTCTCAAAGATATTAGCGCCGAGCGACTGAGCAACCTTAGCCTCACCAATACATAAATTAAGGGGTTGAATATGCCCCCAATCTTCGCGGTAGTACCCGCCCAAATAGAGTTCAGAATTAACGTATTCTTTAATTTGATCTTGGTCTAACAGGCGCATGGCCGGATCGTCTTCAGCCCATTGTTGGTATGATTTTAGATGACGTTTTTTTAAACCGACCTCGCAGTAACCCCATTTAAGATCGCAGTCGATGTTGTATTTTTCAATTCGTTGTTTAATGATATCAACGCACTCGACACCCATACCCTCTACGATATCAACACCCTCACTACCGATGGTCGAGCGAAAGGCCCCAGGGTTCTGCCCATACCCACCTATAATCTGCCCTCCATTGCGACCGCTGGCTCCCCAACCGATGCGATTTGACTCGAGGAGAACAACTTTATAACCACGCTCACTAAGCTCCACCGCTGTAGCAACACCGCTAAAGCCACCGCCGACAATGGCAACATCCGCTTCTATTGCCCCCTCAAGCTCGGGGTAATCAGTTTGCCAGTTGGCAGTCGCCGCATAATAGGAGGGTGCGTGTTGTTTTGTGTCGGTATTGAATTTTAAAAACATAAATAGAGGCTCGTGTCTAAGGCTTACGCCTTCAATCCAGCAATGGCGGTGAGATACCAGCTGATAAACTCCATGAGGGTGGACTCATATTCAGGGTGGTAGGGTCCCGGCTCAAAGAACTGAGAATTCACTCCCTCGCTATTACGCGTAATAATGTATTCATCCTCTAGGCTGGTGTGATGCCAAAGCCATGCGACTTTTTCTTTGTCGTAATCAACGCCTTCCTGTGCATCACCATTAACATACCAAACCAACTCCATATCTGTTTCGGTAATACTTCTTGGAATAAACCGGTACAGCACGCAATGATCAGGGTAATTGAGCATAAAGGTGAGCGGACCCATCTGGAAATCACCAGCCCCACCATCAAAGCCTTTCATATGCCCCATTAATGGCGCAACTGGCTGACCATCTTTGCTCCCCGTTTTATAGCCTTCATAAAGGGCATAACGGCTGTGATACGAACAGGCGCCAAAGGCAGCGGCGTCGTTATAGTAACCATAGTATTCTGCGGCTATACCAGGCACGCCAGTCATCTCTGCAGCTCTAGCCCACATAGCCTCGTTAATCGGCTTTACCTTCTCAAAGGGAGCCTCAAGAGTATGTAGCTTGGCGTATTGACGGTGAGAACTAGCACAGTGATAGCACTCAAGGTAGTTTTCTAAAACGAGCTTCCAATTGGCATGGATACGATAGGTCTTGCGCTCTGCGACCTTGGCATTTTCAAGATCATATGCACCCAACTGGGTCGTAATCTTTTCCAGTGGCGCCACAAAATCAGGAGCATCGGGGTCGCAGTTAATAAATATCATCCCCTGAAAAACCACAAAGCGTACTGGCTTTAAAGAATAGTCATCGCAATTAAAACCCTCTCGATGATCCATATCTCGGGCCGACTTTAGCTTGCCATCATTGCCGTAGGCCCAACCATGATAAGGGCAAATAAAGGCTTTGCGGTTACCACTTGGTTCTTCACACACTCGGGCTCCACGGTGCCTGCAAATATTGTGCATGACACAAATATCACCCTTATTATCACGACTAATGATGATCGAATCTTCACCAATATCGAATAAGAAATAGTCGCCAGTTTTGGCAACCTGACTAATATGACCCGCATAAAGCCAGCTTTTGAAGACAATGTTTTCTAGTTCGGCTTGATAGGTAACATGTGAACGATAGAAATAAGGATCTATAGCAAACCCTGGCTTGCCCAGTTGAGCGCTCGCCTTGTCGGTCATTTTTTCTCTAGTATCAGAAACATCAGTAGCGATAAATTTCATATCAATACAGCCTAAAATATTACTCTAACAGGGATTTTACAGTGCTTATGCAACTATACAACAACTAACTAAATGAGCATATAGTTAATTAAATGATTGTTTAATTTATCGTTTAGCATCCTGGGCCATCCCACCAACGAGATCACATGGAGCGCAGATACCAGTCATAGTCTATGTTCGACACCTGCCCGGCGAACTGCTCGCACTCTCCGCGACGAATCGTACCAAACAGGCGACAACAATCTTCACCCAAATATTGAGGTAGCACGGCGCTGCTATCAAACTCATCCAGCGCCAACGACCAGACTTTTGGTAGAGTAATCTCCGCTTCTAGATCAAGCCCTTCCGGCACCATCTCGCCAGGATCGCAACCCTGACTAATACCATGATGTACCCCAGCAACGAGAGCCGCCATGACAAGGTAGGGGTTGGCGTCAGCTCCTGCAAGTCTATGCTCAACCCGACGATCTTGATCGCCGGATACCGGAATCCGCAGCGCCACATCGCGGTGGTTATAGCCCCAACTGGGCGTTAACGGGACATAATCACCCGAAACAAGACGTCGATAGGAATTAGCATTAGGCGCGAATATAGCCATAGCATCAGCCATGGTTTCGGCCAAACCACCAATGGCATGGCGCAGTGTGTCGGAAATCGCCGGCACCTCAGATGAGTCTGAGTCAGCAAAAACATTTGCACCATCGCTATCATATAAGCTGAAATGGACGTGTAATCCGCTACCTGGGATATCCGTAAAAGGCTTGGCCATAAAGGTTGCCGCCATACCGTGCTGTCGAGCCACCCCTTTGACAATACGCTTGAGGAGCACTGCGTGATCACAGGCAGAGACTGGATCAGCTACATGACCTAAATTAATTTCAAATTGACCCGGCGAAAACTCTGAATGCACCGTGGTCATGGGCACATTCTGAATCTCACAGGCTCTACGCACTTCTTCAAGAAAATCATCGTTGTCCCAAAGATCCTCAGGCATTGCATACTGCGTACCCGACTGATCAACATTAGTGCCTGGGACCTTAGCCAAAAGCGGCTCTGGCACGGCAGAGTCGCCACTCTTAATTAAATAAAATTCTAACTCTGTAGCAACAACCGGTTTTAACCCCATCGCCTGTAAAGGCTCAAGTGCTTTAATCAGCATGTTTCGACAATCAAACAATGCCGGAGTGCCATCCAGTTCAGTGAAGGTAGCCAATACCTGAGCCGTATCAGATTTTAACCAGGTAATGGGCGCCAAGGTATGAGCGATGGGATGAATTAATTTATCTGGATCACCCTCTACATTGGCAAAGTCGACCTCGCTGCAAAACTCACCGCGCACATTCAGCAAGATAGTCGACGCCGGACCCTTAACGCCTTCGCGAAAAAAGGTTACAAACTCGCTAGCCGGAATACGCTTGCAACGAATAATGCCGTTCAAGTCCGGCATCAAAATCTCCAGCATTGTGATCTCTGGGTGTTGCTTGGTGAATTGTTCTAGCTCTGACTCTACCGCAATATCCATTATGATTGTCCTGGCTTATAGCCATTTAGTCTTACTCTATTAACACCATCAAGGCATCCAAACCAACGCATCCATCAACACTTAATTTTATTGGATTAATATCCACTTCCGATACTGTATCAGCCAAGATCAGAGCGATCTCAGATAATCTAGCAGCTGCCTCGCAGTAACTGCCAACATCTACTTTTGGTGCACCACGGACGCCCGCTAAAATCTCTGCCATCGACAGTCTTTGTAGCGCCCTTTTTACCGTAGCTGAATCAAATGGCGGCATCAGCACCGCAATATCACCGAGCACCTCAGCGTAAATACCGCCAAAACCAACCACCACCGTGGGCCCAAACTGACTGTCTCGACTGACACCTAAAATCATTTCAACACCGTTTGACTGCACCATGGGAGCAATCATTGCCTGAGGGCCAAGTCTCTTTGCCATATCACTATAAGCAGCAAGTAGCTGCGCTTCGTCTAAGATGTTTAAATTCACCCCACCGACATCAGACTTGTGCTCTATCCCAGGCTGAGCAGTTTTGAGTACCAACGGAAATCCTGTTGCCGCAGCCGCAGACTTTAATTCATTCTGACTACCCACCAGCACACTCTGCAACATGGGCAGCCCTAAGTCTGCAAGACATTGACTGGCTAAGGTTTCTGACACCTTAGTTTCACCACCTAAACGCTCGCGCCAATAATCGCACTTATCCTGATCAACGCCTATAACTTGCATCGGCTCTCGTTGCTGAGAGTCTCGATAATTCATTAGACAACGAGCACCAACCAAAAATTGACTGACGCCGTCAATCACGGGAAATCCCTGATGGGTAGACGTGATAGCCAATTCATCGGCACCACTACCTTGCCTGTTGGCCACGAGAAAAACCGGCTTTTCTGTGGCTCTCTGAGCTTGATGTAAGTAGGCCATATAAGATGAATAGACTTCACTACTAGGTCCTCGATCATGAACTACCGCGCCTAAGGCCGCGTTCTGATCATTTAGAATGGCGGTAAAACAAGCTGCCATCTTTTCGGGAGCATGAGGACCGCCAGCACCCCAAGCGTCCAGAGGATTAACCGCGGGTAACCCCGGATCTAACAATCCCTCAAGGCTGGTAACCGTTGGATCACTAAGCTGGGCCAGCGGTACGTCAGCACTATCAGCTAAGTCAATCAACAATTGTCGCTCACCACCAGAATCGTGAAGACAAACAAGACCTCCCTCACTGACCACCTTGGGTTGAGCAAACATTATTAATGTCGTCGCCAATTGATCCATGTCTGCGACGCGCTGCACGCCATACTGATCGAACAGTGCGCTATAGCATTGATCACTACCTGCCAAGGCACCAGAATGAGAGATGGCCAGTTCAGCGGCCAAATCAGTGCGCCCCACCTTGAGTACAACGATGGGAATGTTGAGTTGATTGGCTTTCTTGAATGCTTGTATAAGCTTCTCCGGGTAGCGACTAGTTTCTAAAAACAAGCCTACAACTCGGGTTTCTGGAAGATCTAAGGCGTAGTCTAAATAATCCTCCATCGCTACGGTCAACTCATAACCACTAGACACCGCAAAATTGAATTGGATGCGTTGCTCACAATCGACAATGCCCGACATACCAGCGCCAGACTGACTTATTAAGGCAACATTACCGGGATAGGGGTGATCTCGAGTATCAAAACCACCCGCGAGCACACGATCGCGAACGTTATAAAAACCCATTCCGTTGGCACCTGCAATGAACAGGCCCGCTGACTGCGCTTTGATGGCAATGCGTTGCTTTAAATTTGGGGTACTATCATCAGAGAGGATTAACGCAGAAAAAATAGTACAAGCAGGAATCCCTAAGGCAATGACATCGTCCAGCGCGGCCTCAATACGTTGGTCACTAATGGCAAAGATAACCTGATCGGGGCGCTCTGGAAGATCAGCTAAATTAGGATAACAAGGTATATCTTCAACCGTGGCATAACTCGGATTAACCGCGTAAATTTCACCTTGGAAACCACCCCTGCGCAAATTAACAATGACCTCATTGCCGACGGTGCCACTCTTTTGAGACGCACCCAGCACCGCAATCGACGTAGGGTTTAAAAGCGGTTGTAGCCGATGAGTCGTCATTTAGAAGTCCGGTGCGGGGGTCTGCCTCTTGCGTGGTGGATTAAATACGGCACCCTCGATGACGGTGCATTTAGCCATCACTCGAGTCCACTTTAATTCACGCTCATAGTAGATTTCAGCCACTAACTCTTGACCGACCTTACCATATTTGGCTTCCACCTGAGCAAAAGCGACATTGGTTTTTGCTGTTGGGCACCAAGCCGCTGAAGTAACAGTGCCCACTGCTTTATCGCCAGAATAGATAAAGGCATGTTCCGCCGGCTTATTACCATCAACATCAAGATAAACAAAGGCATAGCGAGACCCCTCTTTCTTTTCTTTAAGGAGAGCTTTACGGCCATTAAATACCGGTTTATCAAAAGATACCAGCCACCCCAAGCCCAACTCAAAGGGCGAGCGCGATCGACCTGTGCGGATCGATTCTTCAGCTGGAATGAAGTCTACCCCTGCTTGAACAAAGCCTGCTTCGGTACGCAGCATATCTAGCGCATAGCCGCCAATTGGCCGAATCTCGCGGTGCTTTCCCGCTTCAAATAACTGATCCCAAAAGGTTTCTGCCAACGCAGGCTCAACCCAAATTTCATAACCTAAATCACCGGTAAATCCAGTACGGCTAATCATGACTTCTGACCCTTCAAAGGGAAAGCGAGTCAGACCAAAAGGCTTGAGATTTTCGATACCTTCAAAACCCATATTTTTGAAAATAGCGCTGGACGTAGGTCCCTGAACAGCAAGGGCCGCCACTTCAGCCGTTTCATCAACAATGGTCACATCAAAACCTTCGGCTGACCACATCAACCAGTCAAGACAACGAGCATAAGCACACAGGCGGTAATCATTTTCAGCGAGATGAAAAAAAGGGCCATCATCCATAACCTGGCCATTATCGTCCCACCAAACGGGGTAAGCCACACGACCCACACCAATCTCTCCGACATACCTTGTTACCAGACGGCAGGGGGAGGTACCGCCGTCCCGACCC
>JACKQG010001314.1_pt1 | contig 34677 bp, 36 predicted proteins | sample 8237621 | NCBI WGS metagenome assembly JACKQG01 (sample SAMN15677084, study PRJNA649215) | marine metagenome | biome: marine; feature: Black Sea; material: saline water; isolation source: suspended particulate matter (SPM) from the Black Sea western gyre | collected 2013-06-09/2013-06-10 | depth...
GCGAGCGTCCGTCGCGTTCTGTAGAAAGAATCCAGATCCGCAGCTCACCAGGCCCGCAGGTACAGAGAACAGACGTAGGCCGTCCTTCTCTGCAACTTGTCCAGCCTCGGGCAGGGCCGCACGCGTATCGAATAACGACGTGTCATGCAGCAGTGTTGTGATCTTATTGCGGGCCTTCGGTGAGCGTACAAGCAATTGGCGTGGAACCGTCATGTTCCCGACATGCAGCAATAGTGACTGCTCAGGAGAGAGGCTCCAATTCGTCCCATTTAGCTTGTTTATTTGTATCATGGTTAGCTTATTCTGTCATGTAATTATTTGCTTTTCCTCACACGCGTTCAGGAAGCTGCCCAACGTACCAAATATCCCCACCCTTGAACACCCCCGGTTGGGCTATTAGCTCGAATATTGCATTTAAATTTTTAACCCTTTGGGCAAGCCTGAGACGTCTATTTACTACGTTATCAAGGGCTTGCAGTTCTATGATAGCATACCTTTTGCTTTTAGAAATTCCGATACGACTTCTGCTGCACTTCTTTTTTTGCCGTCCACCTCATAATTCAAATGCTGCATCGCGGCATTGTCAATCAGCCCGCCGCAAAGCGACAGAACATCGCCGAGTTCCGGATGAATTTTCAGGATTTCTTCTCTAACAACCGGGGCGGCATGGTAAGGGGGGAAAAAGTTTCGGTCGTCAGCAAGTGGCTTCAGGCGATAGGATGCGATGCGGCCGTCGGTGGCAAAGGCGCAGATGACGTCCACTTTTCCTTTGGCTATGGCTTCGTACATGAGGGCGGGATCAAAATCCCGGACTTCACCGAACCGACAAGCGTAAGTCCGGTGGAGTCCAGGATAACCATCGGGTCTTTCGGCAAATTCCGCTGTGAAGCCCGCTCGCAGGCGCGGCGCGAGGTTTTTTAAATCCGATATTTTGGTCCACCCGTGCTGCGCTGCATCCGCAGCCCGGACCGTGATCGCATAAGTGTTGTTAAATCCAAAAGGCTTGAGCCACCGGGCGTCAAAGCGTTCATGGTAAGCTTCGGTGACATGGCGCAAGGCCTCCTCGGGGTCGGAAATCACCGGGTGCTTTAAGATTGCAGTCAGTCCGGTCCCTGTGTATTCGGCATAAAGGTCTATCTCCCCATTGACTAGGGCGCCGTGACAGATCATGGTACCGCCGAGGTTAAAGCGGCGCTCTACAATGCAATCCGTCTTTGCTTCGATCAGTTGAGCCATCATTTCTCCTAGAATAAGCTGCTCGGTGAAATTCTTGGTTCCGATCCTGATAGTTTTTTTCTGGGATGTTAACGATGCTGTCGGCCAAACGATCACAGAAGGGTTGGTAAAATATGTGATGATGCCTGTCAGAATTAAAATAACGGGCAGCATGAACGCTATCGGTTTCATAAAGGCCTTTAGCGACCCTTTTTGATCCCTTTTTCTTTCAGGCCGCAGCCCCCACTCAAAGGCTCCGATGGTAAAGTCCACGATCAAGGCGAGTAGTGCTGCCGGAACGGCACCAAGCAGAATGAGCCTGGTGTTTGCCAGGGCAAGACCACGATTGATGAATTGGCCCAGTCCGCCGGCACCGATAAAGGCCGAGAGTGTGGCAATTCCCACAGCGGCTACGGCTGCGGTTCGAATACCGGCCACGATTACCGGTACGGCCAAAGGTATCCGGACCATTTTGAGCTGCTGGTATTCGGTCATGCCGACTCCCTCGGCAGCTTCCATGATCTCGGTCGGGACACCCTCAAGTCCTGTCAGGGTATTGCGGGCGATGGGCAGCAAGGCATAAAGCGTCAGGGCGATGATGGCCGGCAGGGCGCCGATTTTCTCAAGCAAAGCCAGCAAAAAGACCAGCATGGCCAGACTGGGAATGGTCTGGAGAATACCTACAGCTCCCATGATCGGGCCTCGCAGCCAAACAGTTCGGAACATCAAAATTCCGACCGGTATCCCGATGAACATGGCCATAAGGATGGAGCAACCGGTCAGCATGAGGTGTTCACCCGTACGCAGCCAGAGCTCCGGCAGTCTTTCGGCGACATATGGTATCAGAGATTCTGAGCCCATTACACATGTTCCTTGAAGCCGGCCAGTTGCCGGGCGGGTTTGGCAAACAGCTCGCGGACGAATTCGGTGGCAGGCGACGCCAGAATTTCCGTTTTGGTTCCGATCTGTTCAAGATTGCCCTGATGAAGGATCGCAATATGGTCGCCGATCAGAAGAGCCTCAAAAATGTCGTGGGTCACAAAAATGATGGTCTTGTTCAGACGCTTTTTCAGGACTAATAATTCCTGCTGGAGTGATTCCCGGGTCAAGGCATCCAGCGCACCGAAAGGCTCGTCCATGAGCAAATAAGCCGGATCCGCGGCCAGGGCCCGGGCCACGGCAACCCGCTGCTGCTGGCCGCCGGAGAGTTCATCCGGAAACCTTTGGGCGAAATCTGAATACGGCAGGCCCACCAGTTCCAGCAACTCCTGCACGCGTTCTTGCCTTCGATTGAAGGACCAGCCCAGGAGCCGGGGCGTCAATTCCACGTTTTGTTCAACACTCATATGGGGAAACAGCCCGATTCCCTGAAAGACATAACCGATTTGACGGCGCAGGCTGACGGGATTCTGTGCCCTCACATCTGTTCCAGCCGCCTCGATGACGCCTTCAGTCGGTTCGATCAAACGGTTGACCATCTTGAGGGTGGTGGTTTTGCCGCAGCCGGATGACCCCAGAAGAACCAGCGTCTCCCCTGTAGCCACCTGAAAAGAAAGGTCTTTAACCGCATAGGAGCGCCCCCCGTCAAATGTTTTGGAAACATGCGTCAATCGGATCATGGCTTTTTAAATTTGAATTCCTCGCTGCTTTCAGCGCGGGATGAATTCAAATAAAATAAAAGATAAGAACCTTTTAAGGCAAAAGTGCGGTGCCGCAGCCCGGAGGGCTGTGGCAAAAAATCCGAAATACCCCGTAGCCTTGTTACAGGGATAGGAATTTTAGCCTTTCGCCAATCAGAGCGGCGTAGCCGCGTTTCATAAAATCGTGACACGATTTTATTACACCACATGAAAGGATGTTCAGGTGTGATTTTATAATTTTTAGAAAATTTCAATTGATGAATTTTTAGAAAACTGGTTATTATAATTTTTTCAAAACCATCAAAATTTACTGTTGATTTATTCATGATTGTGCAATAACATAATTATTTGAACTAAAATATTTTTAACAGGAATAAGATCACATGTCAATATCAAGCTCAGACCTTCATCATGATCCAAAGCAAAAAGTGCAGTGGGATTCCACCAAAGAAATCATTTTTTCGATCCGCCGTCTGATCCAGGCAAGTGAACTCTATACCAAAGAGTTAAACAAAAAATATCAGGTGAGCGCAGCGCAGTTGAACTGCATTCTGACCCTTAAAGAGTACGGTTCTTTACCGCCTTCTCAAGTTGCCAAGTATATGATGGTCAAATCCAGCACGGTCACCGGCGTGGTCGACCGCCTGGAAAGCAAGGGAATGGTGGAAAGGTCGAGAAATTCTCCTGATCGCCGGGTGATTACCATCCAGTTAACCGGTGTCGGCAAAATGTTGGCTGAAAACGCCCCGCCGCCGATTCAGCAAAAAATCATCGACGGTCTGAAAAAACTTACCGAGGTAGAAAGGGCTCAGATTGTAAACTCCCTTCACATGCTTACCGGCATGCTTGACGTCCAGGACCTGGAGGTCGAGTAAGCATACGAATCTTCTTTAGTCTTTCCTTGCCTAACCATCTTGAAAAAAACCTTTACAAAAAATATATTATGTTTTAATAGTTATAATTAAAACTATCTAAATTAAAAATATATTAATATAAGTTGTTTTAATAGAAATAACAGTTGGCGGATAGGAAGGCCCGATATGGAAGTGATGCCCGTTGTGGAAAAAAATGAATTGACACGGCTTCTGGGAGGCGGCGAGTTCGCTACCCTTTCGCGTGCCACCGGTACGAAAATTCAGAAGCTCGAACAACTCTTCAACGATAAAATTACGCCTTGCTTGCATCATACAACGGTAGCGATCGATTTGGTGGAAAACGGGTCTATTTTTCTGAAAGAGGGGCAGCGGTTGACAAGCCCAAAACTTTCCAAGACCATGAAATCATGTAAGGAAATGGTTTGTTATATTGTAACCGTCGGGGATGGTGTTGAAAGAAAAGTCCAACAACTCATGGATGAAAACCATCTGGCGGAGGCCTACATCCTGGATGCCATGGCGTCTGTGGCTACCGAGAATATGGTGACAACCTTTCACCAGCAAATGATGGCCGGATATGAAATCGAGGGACGGGGGGTTACCCTGTGTTTCAGTCCGGGATACTGTGACTGGCCGATTACCGATCAGAGAAAACTCTTCGGTCTGTTTGATTCAAATCAGATAACGGTTCAGCTTACCGATTCCTGTTTTATGCAGCCGCGCAAATCCATTTCCGGCGTTTTTGGCGTCACCCCTTTTGATTTCAAACAGCGCTCGCCTCAAGCATATAACCCTTGCCTGGATTGTAACAAAAAGAATTGTTTTGCAAAAAGAAACTAGAAAGATGCAATTCCGAGCGTTTCAAGATGCAATCCCACGACTAAGAGGATGCAAATGAAAGTAAGAAAAGGTCTGCCGGGGGGACAATATAATCCCATGTCCGAGCAGGATGTAAAAAAGATTCACGAAACCAGCCTCAGGGTCTTTGCCGAAGTGGGCGTAAAAGTAAACTTTCCGGAAGCCCTGGAGCTATTTCGCCGGGAGGGTGCAACCGTCGATGACGCCAAGCGGGTGGTCAAGGTTCCGCCGGACATGGTGGAGGAATGGATCCGGCAAGCGCCCGCCGTCATTCACCTGTGCGGCCGGGCTGAAAATGGAGAACTGGACTGTGAGGTCGGCGGAAATAAAGTTTATTTAGGCACGGGCGGCACGGCCCTGAATGTACAGGATCCTGGAAGTACCGAGGCACGGCGGTCAACTCTCCAAGACATCGTCAATATGGCTCGTCTGGTGGATGCTCTGGATAATATCCATTTTTACATGCTCAACGTGTATCCCAACGACATCCCCGACAAGGATGTGGAGGTGAACCGCTTTGGTGCGGCCTTGAATCGTACCCGCAAGCATATCATGGGCGGAGTTTATACTGTTGAAGGGGTCAGAAACGTTATCAAGATGGCGGAATTCATTGCCGGCTCTCCCGGCAAGCTCAGGGAGCGGCCGTTCATCTCGATGGTAACCTGCGTTATCAGCCCGTTAACACTCGATGAAACTTATGCCCAGCTTACCATGGAGGCTGCCCGTGAGCGCATCCCGGTGGTGGTGCCCTCGGAGCCTCTGTGCGGCGCTACCGCCCCGATTACACTGGCTGGAAACCTTGTGATCCAGAATGTGGACTCTCTGGCCGGCGTCATGTTGGCTCAAATGACCAGTCCGGGAGCTCCCACGCTCTACGGCTGCATTTCTTCCATCACCGACCTGCGCGACATGAAGTACCTTTCCGGAGCGGTGGAAATGGGAATTATGAACGCCGCCGCAGCCCAAATGGCCCGATTCTATAATTTGCCGGCCTATGTAACCGCGGGCATGTCCGATGCCAAAATGAACGATGCCCAGGCCGGATATGAATCAGCCATCACCAGCCTGATGGTTGCCCTGGCAGGTGGAAATTTTATTCACGATGCGGCCGGTTTTTTAGAATTCTGCATGACCGCCTCCTATGACAAGCTGGTCATTGACAATGAAATCATCGGCATGGTGATGCGGGCCGTGGAGGGCATCCGCGTGGACGACGAGACCCTGGCCTTTGATCTGATCAAAAAAGTCGGACCCGGCGGTCACTTTGTTTCCGCCCGCCATACCCGGCGTCACATGCGCTCGGAACTATACCGGCCTCAACTCAGCGATCGGGAAAACCGGGATCGCTGGCATGCAAACGGGGCTAAAGATATTCGGATGCGAGCCACCCAAAAGGTGAACCAAATTCTGAGCCAGGCGCTTCAGCCCGCTATCCCTGAAAACATCAGAGAGCGTATCAAACAGGAAATTCCGGGGATCCGAGCGTTTATTATGGAATAGCGGCAAAGGAGAAAGGAAATCCATGATTATCGTCGGTGAAAAAATCAATGCCAGCCTGCCGGCTGCCAACGCGATCATTTACCAACAGGATGACCGTAAACTTGTGGAGCTGGCCCAGGAACAGGTTCATGCAGGGGTTGACTTTATTGATGTGAACGTGGCGACCGGAGTTGGGTCCCGGGATGATGAGATTGCAGCCGTCCAGTGGGCCGTCGAAACCATCCAAAAAACAATGGACACCCCGCTTTGTATCGACAGCGCCGACCGGGCCGTACTGGAAGCAGCCCTTGAGGTCAACGGTGACAGGCCCGTTATGATCAACTCTACCAAAGCCGAAGATGACAACCTAAAAGAGATTATACCTTTGGCGGTTCACTACAACGCCTCCCTGGTTGCGCTGGCGATGGATCAAGACGGTATCCCCAAGACCGTCAAAGACCGTCTGCTCGCTTGTGAAAAAATTGCCGATGCCTGCCGAACATTCGGGCTGTCGCTGGAGAATGTTTATTTCGACCCCCTGGTGCTTCCCGTCAGCACGGATATCCGGCAAGGCCGCGTCTCTTTAGATACCTTGGCTGCCATTAAAAAAGAATTCCCCACAGCCAAAACCGTTATGGGTCTTTCCAACGTGTCGTATGGTCTTCCGGAACGGGCCAGGCTGAATATCGCCTTTCTGCATATGGCGGTCTTTGCCGGTCTCGATGCCGCGATCATGGATCCGTTTGATCGCGATTTGACAGCAGCGGTCCGAACCGCCGAGGCGCTTATTGGAAAAGATCGGTATTGTCGACGCTACACCCGTGCATTTAGGAATAAATAATTAAAACAAGGAGAATACCGTGATAGACAGTTATCGAGAAGGTATACTGGTCAAAGCCTACGAGCGGCTTGACATGCAGCAGGTAAAGTGGCTGGATCAGGCCTCTCTGGAGATTCTAAACGATCCCGGTATCTGGTGCTACAATCAAAGGGCTGCTAAACTTTTCGAGTCTCACGGGGCCAAAGTCCGGGAAGAAAAAGACAAGCATACCGTTTGTTGGCGCGTAAGCTTCCCATCCGGCCTTATCAGAGAAGCGGTTGCACAGGCCCCTTCGCGCCTGGTTTTGGGGGCCAGGACGTCGGAGAATCGATTGCTGCTCGACGCACAAGTACCGCGAGTGTACTTTGGCTCGGGTTCCGAGGCCAATATCTGGGTCGAGACCGAGATGGAATCGTATGTGAGCGTCAAAGACGCCGGCGTCACGATCCAAGTCCCCCGGTTTCGTGAACTTCGGGGCGATACGGCGCTGCTCGGGCGGGCGGCCAGGCTTTGCGATCAACTGGAAAATTTGGACTTTTTCATCCGGCCGCTGAACATACAAGATCCCGGCATCACAACCGACAACCACGATGTCAACAAGTTTTTTGCCAGTTTGAACAATATCACCAAACACGTCCAGGCCGGATTGACCCGATTAGACCGGCTCGACCATGTGGTGCGTATGGGTGAAATTATTGCCGGAGGCCCTGAAGCCCTCAGAAAAAATCCTGTGGTTTCATTTATCGCCTGTGTGTTCAAAAGCCCCTTGCAGATCGTGGACGATACCGCCGAAAAAGTGTTTGCCATCGTCGAGAGCGGCCTGCCTCTGGTGATTTCGTCATCTCCCCAGGGAGGATCGTCGGCCCCGATTCAAGAGGCGGGGATGGTGGCCCAGATCAATGCCGAAATTTTAGTCGGCATCACCCTGACCCAGTTGATTAAAGCCGGGGCTCCTGTGCTGTACGGGAGCGTGCCGGTGCGGGCCCGCATGGATGATCTTCACGACCTGTATGGATGTCCCGAATTCAACCAGTACAACATCGACTGCGTGCAACTGGCACGCTTCTATAACATTCCCTGCTATTCCACCGCCGGGGTGGGTGATGCCAAGGTTCCGGGCATGCAGGCCACGTTTGAGAAACTCTTTACGCATCTTTACATGGCCATGAGCGGTGCCCAGTACATTCACTACGCCTTCGGCCTGCTGGATCGGACCAACAGCTTCTGTCCGCTCCAGGCGGTATTGGACAACGAGCAGATCGGTAAGATCAAACACTGCCTGCGCGAGCCCAAGGTCAACCCTGGGGCCATAGAAGATACGCTCAAAACAGTGAAAAAGGTCATGGCATCCCCTTACCGGCTGTATGCGCGCCATGTGCGCAAAGCCATGCACGCCGGTGACGTTTCAAATCCTTACCGGTTTGAATCCAAAGGGCTGGAAGACAAAGTGCTGCAAAACGCCCTCGAATATATGCATCAATTGGAACAAAAGCCGGCCGTACATCTGGAACACGCCATCGTTGATCGGATCTTCAAGGAGGTCCCGGGACTGTTGCCCGGTCTCAAACAGGCGAGCTGATGGCAATCCCTTTAAAAAAAGTGTAAAGAGGAGATCATAAAGCATGGACAACCAGGAACTCATTGAAAAAATTGCGTTAAACATTGTACAGGGCCGCGTCGAAGCTGAAGATGAAGGCTTTGACGAAGGTTTTGAAGGGCAACCCGCCGTCAAAGAACTGGTGGCTCAGGTCCTTGAAGAAGGCGTCGATCTCAAAGCGGTCGTTATCGACGGCTTGACCAAAGCCATGGAAATCGTCGGAGAAAAATTTGAAAAAGAAGAATATCTCATCCCCGACATGCTGGCTTCGGCCGAATGTGTGGGCGTCGCCATGGATATCATGAGCCCTCACCTGTTGAAAGCCGGTGTGCAAAGCAAGGGGAAATTCGTTATTGCGACCGTGGCCGGAGATCTCCACGATATCGGCAAAAATATCGTAGCCATTATGCTAAAGGGTGCAGCTTATGAGATCATTGACCTGGGGGCGGATGTGCCCACCGCGACAATTGTTGCGGCGGTTAAAGAACATAAGGCCTCCTACCTGGGGCTTTCGGCTTTGTTGACTACCACCATGTGGGTAATGGAAGATGTAATCAACGCCCTCAAAGCTGGTGGGCTTGGCGATCAGGTGAAAGTGCTCATCGGCGGTGCGCCCACATCCAAAAAGTTCGCCGATCAAATCGGTGCCGACGCCCATTGCAAAGATGCCTTCGAGGCCATCGACGTATTAAAGCAAATGGCCACCTAATTCCATTCAACCACAAAGACTGCGAAGGTCACGAAGGAAAATCAAGTTTAAAATCTTCGTGTACTTCGTGCTGAAAAAGTGTTTTACCGTTAAATGAACGGCAATCGCAAACCAGGGGCCCGATAACGGCGCCCGAAAAGGTAGATATCATGGCGGAAATAAAAGCATACTCCCAGGCGGCTAACACCGGAAAATACGACAAGGCATCCGGGTTGCTGGGAAAATACGATAATGTCAGAAGGTTTTGGGAAGATCAGGTCACCAGTATCTTTATGCGCCCGGCGTTGAACGAACTTGTCGAGCGCAAACGAAGACGCCTGGAACGGATTCGTATTCTGGATTTGGGCTGCGGCAGCGGTGACGGTTTTGATCTTATCATGGGTGTTACCACCAAGGATCCGGGCATCTATGAATATATCACCGTTGCGCTCACCGACGATATGCTCAAAGAATACGTAGGGCTGGAAATCAACGAGGATCTGCTGCGGCAGGCCCAGGGCTACTATGGCTCCAATCCCAAGATAAAATTTATTCAGGGCGATCTGTCGAACGGACTGACGCCCGAGATCATAACCAAAGAGGCCCCGTTTGATTTCTATTTTACCTCTTTTGGCACGCTCTCTCACTTTAACAACGAACAGTGCATCAAGATTATAGCGGATGTTTGCAGACACGCTCCAGAGTATGCCCTGTTCATGGGAGACTGGCTGGGACGTTATTCATATGAATGGCAGGACCTGTGGCACCATCCCACAGATCGGGAATACTTCATGGATTACCGCATATCCTACATATATCCTGAGGAAGAACGAGCCAAGGCCGACGTGGCCTCTTTTTCGCTGAAACTGGTCTGCCGGGACGAGGTCATGCATATCATTGAAGCGGCCGCAAGGGAAGCCGGCGTCGACATTAAACCTGTGGTGTTTTTCGATCGATCCCTTTTTATCGGACGTCACCTGGATACTGGCGACTATAACAAAAACTGCCCCAAATTGCGCGGCCCCGTCAATGCGCTTTTCGAAAACTACGTGCGTACGGACCTGGAAAGCCTTCTGGTCGATTATGTGCCCAGGCAGGGTTTTGATCATCTCAACAACTTTTATGAACATTTTTTTATGTCATGCAACGCCCTGGTTCAATATACCATACACCTTTTGCGAAGCTTTGATTGCCAAACAGGCAAGTTTGCAAGTGTTCCCGAGATTCTTCCTTTTTATCCGCAACCGTTGAAAGATGCCATGGATACCATGCGCAGGGTCATAGAGGGCGTGGGCTGGCTGAGCTGGGGAGATGTCAGGGCCAACGTGATCGAATCGGTGCTCGGCTTTTCCTTAAGAAAGCTGGAAATGGAGCTTCAGCCCGGAACCGGCATGGGGCACGGTTTTGTCGGTATATTCGAAATGCGAAAATAAATCATAAGGAGGATTGCACGCATGTGCGGACTTGCGGGAGTATGGGGGCAAGTAGATGTGCCACTGGTCAAAAGTATGATGGAACTGGTCAGTCACCGGGGACCGGATGCAGAAGGTATGTTTGTATCGCCAGATGGTCCGGGGGTTCTAGGGCATCGCCGGCTGAGTATCATGGACCCTAAGGGGGGTGACCAGCCCATTTATAATGAAACAGAGGCCAGGCAGTATAGTGCGTGTAATCCAGAGGCGAAACTCCGATCCCCCGAAGAATGCCACTATCATCGGCTCTTTTTGCAATCCTATGAAAATCCGGAGACTGTGCTTTCAAATGTCGCCCGCTGGGCAGATCGGCCTGTATGGATCACAAACAGCTAGCCCGAATATTTCATGAACTTTTTCGATATAGAATCAATTCTTTTTAAAATTTAATATGTTATTTCTATTTTTAGACATATTGGGGTTAAAGAAATTGCAGCTGGATTAAGATGCTAAAAACAAAAAATAATAGGAGACCGGCATGAGCGGTTTGGTTATTGGTTTCGGCAAACCTGATCCTGTAAAGATCGAAGAAATGTTTTCTAAAATACATTACCGCGGACCTTATCTTGCGGGCGTCTGTAAAAACAAAAAGGTGATCATGGCCCAGAACTATCTGAAAGCCGACTGCCCGCAAGCGCGTCCGGAAAAGGATTCGGTGCCTGTCGCCAATTCAGGGGGTGAAAAAAATTATATTTGTTACGACGGTCAAATGGGCAACATCAACGATCTGGGGAACACCCACGGAATCTCCAACGGTCCTTTCAAAGAAGAGCGGCTGATTTTGCACCTTTTCCAAAAGTATGGTCATAATATGCTCTCGCATTTGGATGATGCTGTTTTCGCTTTTGTGATCTCTGACGGCGAAAATCTGTTTGCAGCTCGAGATCTTTTGGGCATCAAAACACTCTTTTACGGACACAAAGACGGCACCCTTTATCTGGCAACCGAACTCAAAAGTTTGATTACCGTTACCGGTGATGTTTACGAATTTCCCCCCGGGCACTACATGGACAGCAGCAAAAACCTTACCCGTTTTGCCGAGCTTCCCAAGGCCCCGCCGGAAGAGTTGCACACAGATCTCGATCAAATGTTGGAAGATATCCGCAACATCATCCAAAGGAGCCTGCGGTCACGGGTAGATTTTTCCGTGCCGACGGCCGGCTTGCTCAGCGGAGGGATGGACAGCAGTGTCATCAACTTGTTGGCGAGCGATTTTTATCAAGAAGCGTCCGGAAAGAACGCCCGATTAAAAACCTTTGTCTTGGGCGTGGGAGAAAGTGAAGACATTCAAAACGCCCGGTTGCTGGCCCGGCATATCAACTCCGATCACCATGAGCTTATCGTAGATCTTAACGATATTTTAGAGGTGCTTCCGGTGGTCATCTATTATCTGGAGTCTTTTGATCCTTCTCTGGTTCGAAGTTCGGTTTCCAACTATCTTATTTCCAAATACGCCCGGGACCAGGGTGTCGAACTCCTTCTTTCCGGAGAAGGAGGGGACGAAATTTTCTGCGGCTATCTGTACCTTAAGGAATTCCCAGTTGAAGAATTATTCAGACGCCAGATGGAGTGCATCGAGTTTTTACATAATAACGCTTCTTTAAGGCTGGACCGCATGAACCATTGTAATTCCGTGCGCGTGGTTGCGCCGCTGATATCCGGGGAACTCTTTCGTTATACTTTAGCTGTTCCTTCGGAATACAAACAGAAACCGGAAGAAAATCAGAAAATTGAAAAATGGATTTTTCGAAAAGCTTTCGAACACATGCTGCCCGATGCCATCGTATGGCGCCTGAAACAGGAATTTTCTCAAGGCTCCGGTTCGGCGGGTGTTCTTCCGTCATACTTTGAAGAGACGGTCAGCGATGATGCGTTAAAAGCCGCCCAGGCCAATTACCCTATTATCAGGAGCAAAGAGGAGCTGTATTATTTTCAAATCTTTGCCAGGCATTTTGGCAGCGGGCGGGCCGTCGACACGGTCGGACAGTGGATCCGTTTATAGTCATTTTTTACGCTTTTGCCGAGGAGCAGACGGATGATCATCATTGGGGAAAAAATCAACACAAGCCGCAAACGTATTGCCGAAGCCGTGGCAAGCCGGGATGCGGCCGTCATTGCCGCCGTTGCCAGGGAACAGGCCGAGGCCGGCGCCCATTATATTGATGTTAACGCCGGTACGTTTGTGGATCGGGAAACCGAATATCTAGGCTGGCTGGTAAAGACGGTTCAAGCTGCCGTTGATTTGCCCCTATGCCTGGACAGTCCCAGCTCCAAAGCGCTTTTTGAAGCGATCAAGTGTCATCGTGGTGAACCGATGATCAATTCGATTTCTTTAGAAAAAGATCGCTTCGATGCCATGCTGCCCATCGTCACGGCCCAGCCCTGTAAGATCGTTGCTTTGTGCATGGCCGAAACGGTCATGCCTGTTACCGTCGAGGAAAGGGTTCAAGCTGCAGAAAAATTGATCCTCAGGTTGACGGCCGAGGGAGTGGCGCTTGAAAATATTTTTATCGATCCTTTAGTGCAGCCGGTTTCCGTGGACACGCGCATGGGCAATGCCGCCCTTGGTGCTATCGGAAAAATCATGACCGATTTCCCCGGGGTCAACACCATCTGCGGCCTTTCCAATATCTCCTATGGCCTGCCGGAGCGCCGTCTGATCAACAGCACCTTTCTGGGGCTGTGCATGCTCCAGGGATTATCCGCCGCAATCTTGGACCCGACAGACACAGTGCTGATGGCGACCCTGCTGGCGGCGCAAATGCTGCTCGGACGCGATGAATATTGTGAAAAGTATATCGATGCCTATCAGCAAGGTATTCTGGGCACGTAACTATTTTAAACTGAAGGGAGTTTATGATGATTAGTACGGAGATGTTGAAGGAAACGATCGGTAAAGGGAATATCCAGAGTGCCGTAAACTATACCGAAGAGGCTCTCGCTGCCGGGCACCAGGTAAAAGCGATTCTTAATGACGGCCTGATTGCCGCTATGGATGAGGTTGGTGAAAAATTTGCCAAAGGACTGCTGTTTGTACCGCAGATGCTGCGTTCGGCCAAGGCCATGCAGGAATGTATGAAACTGATCAAACCTTACTTACAGGAAGGCGATCTGTTTTCCAAAGGGAAAGTGGTGATCGGAACGGTGCAGCGCGACCTACACGATATCGGTAAAAATTTAGTTGCCATGATGCTTGAAGGCGCCGGATTCGACATTATCGATCTGGGTGTTGATGTTTCTGCCGACAAGTTTGCGAAAAAGGCCCAAGAAATCGAACCGGATATCATTGCCATGTCGGCCTTGCTGTCCACAACCATGCCGAGTATGGGGGAGACCATCGAGGCGCTGCGCCGCGCCAAAATCAGGGATAAGGTCAAGGTGATGATCGGGGGCGCACCGGTTACCGCCAAATTTGCCGAAGATATCGAGGCCGATGTGTATGCTCCCGATGCCGGCTCAGCGGTGATTGCAGCCAAAAAACTGGTTGGCGCCGGATAACCGGACATGCCTCGCACCAAAAGCGATATCTTCGACAAACGTGACGGGCCAGAACCCAAATATTTTTATCACGAAAGCACGAAACAACGATGACACGAAAAAAAATATAGAAATTTCGTGTTTTTCCAAATTTCGTGTTTTCGTGATTATCTTTGAAATATTTGCCGAAAAAAGAACAAAATCAAATTTTATAGAAAGAAAAACAAATTATAAATGCCCAAGGAGGATAACATGGATTGTATGGATGTGCCCACCTTTCGACCGCGGCTGAAGGTTTTAAATCACCAGCAGGCTCTGGCCATCCACACGGCGGCTCTGGAAATTCTTGAAAAAATCGGATTCAAAATGGAACATTCGGGAGCCTTGGAAATGCTGGCTGATGCCGGATGCAGCGTCAGCAACAAGGACTGGGTGCGGATGCCGGCGTTTCTGGCCGAAGAAGCCGTTCGCTCGGCCCCCCGGCAGATTACCCTTTACGATCAGGCCGGCAACAAGGCCATGCCGCTGGTCGACGGGCAAGCGTTTTACGGCACCGGATCCGATGCCACCTTTACCCTGGACCTGGAAACCGGTCAGCGCCGCAGAACCGTATTGGCAGATGTTGCCAGCTTCGCCAAACTGGTGGACGGACTGGAAAACATCGCCTTTGCCATGTCGATGGCCAATCCGGCCGATGTGCCTGTGGAACGTATCTATGTGCATGTTTTTGCCGAAATGGTAAAACATACCAACAAACCGATCGTGTTTATCGCCGACAGCGGCAAAGACATGGCTCGAATATATGATATGGCTTGTCTGGTCGCCGGCGGAGAAGACGCTTTACAACAAAAACCCTTCATTCTCAATTACTCCGAAGCCATCAGCCCGTTGCGTTTTCCTGAAAATGTGATGGAAAAATTGATGTTCTGTGCCCGCAAGCGAATTCCGATTTGTTTTCCCTCCGGTTCCAATGCCGGCGGCGGTGCGCCCGTCACCCTGGCCGGGGCGCTGGCGCTGGGGATTGCTGAAAATTTGGTGGGGCTGGTGGTTCACCAACTCAGCGGCAAAGGGGCGCCGTTTTTATTCGGTCCCAATGTGAGTGCCCTGGATATGAAATCGAGTGTGGTCTGTTACGGCTGTCCCGAATGGAGCCTTACCCAGGCGGCCTTAGCCGACATGCGCGATGAAATTTACGGACTGCCGATCTGGGCCTTTGCCGGAGCTTCGGACGCCAAGGTAATGGATGCCCAGGCCGGTGCCGAGGCCATGTTTTCCATCATTACCGCCCTGCTTGCCAGGGCAAATCTGATTCACGATGTCGGTTTCTTGGAATACGGGAGCACGTCCTCGCTGGAAATGATCACCATGGCCAACGAACTGATTGCCATGAGTCGGTTTTTTACCGGCGGAATACCGGTCAATGAAAATTCATTGGCACTGGATGCCATCAAACGGGTTGCTTGCGGCCCCCCCGGTTCCATTTTTCTAATGGACGACCACACCTTTGAGAATTTCATGCAGTCTCTTTTTCTTCCGAAACTGCTGGATCGCTCTCGATACGATGCCTGGGAAAAAGAAGGCGCCAGTGATCTTTACCGGCGCTGCAATGCGGAGGCCAAACGGATTTTAGCAGAGCACGCGGTTGCGCCCAAGCCCGAGGATGTGCTAAGGACCATCAACGGCGTTGTAAATACCGATTGATAGCGTGTCCGTAACTCCATGGGGTACGGTCTTTACGGTTTTTGCAGTTGACGTGATGCTTTGGAGGTAGTCACTATGCAACCGCCCTTTTTGCCCGGCTGCTTTTTGTCAGCAAAACAGCTTAAAGCCATCGACCAAACCGCACGCCGGATTCTCAAACAGATAGGAATTCGTATTCCGGACCCGGAGACTTTAGAGACACTGGCAGCCGCCGGAGCCCGGGTGGACCGGCGCAAATCCAGAGTTCGTTTTGAAAAAGACTGGCTTGACCGGCACCTGATCCAGGCGCCCTCGCGCTTTACCCTGTATTCGCGCGATGGAAACAGCGACGTGCATCTGGGAAGCGGCCATGTTTATTTTTCCAACGGGGGTCGCGTCTTTCGCATCCTGGACATGGCCACCGGCGGATATCGCCTCACCATGCTCAGAGATATTGCCCATACGGCGGCCCTGGTGCATCAACTGGAGCACATCCACCTGTATATCATTGCGTGTCAAGCTCACGATATAGGTCCCAAAAATTACCATTTAAACGATTTTTACCAGGCCTTCAGCCACACCACCAAACATGTGATGGGGGGATGCGACACCCTTGAAGGCACCAAGCAAATGGTTGCCTTGGCAAGTCTGGTTGCCGGCGGAGAAGATCGGCTCAAAGCAAAACCGTTTGTTTCGGTGATTACCAATCCGGTCAGCCCGCTGACCATGGATACCGAAGCGCTGCGTATTTTCAAGTTTTGCTGCCGCCACGGCATCCCGGTTACCTGTGCGCCGGCGCCCATATCCGGCGCCACCGCTCCGGCCAGCCTGGCCGGCACTCTGGTCCAAACCCACGCGGAAGCTCTGGCCGGCGTCGCCCTGGCCCAGGTCTTTGAGCCCGGAGCAAAAGTGCTGTATGGTGCGGTGCCGTCAACCATGGATCTGCGCAACATGGATTACACCATGGGTTCGGTGGAAATGGCCATGCTCAATGCCGCGGCGGTGCAACTTGCCAGGCACTACCGGCTGCCGATTTATGCTTCAGGGGGTGTCACCGAGGCCAAACGGCCGGACATTCAGGCCGGCTGCGAAAAAAGTATTTCCAACTTGATGGTAGCGTTGAACGGTGCCGACCTGGTTCACCTGGCGGCCGGTATGCTGGATTCCGTCAATTCCATCTCTTATGAACAGTACGTGATTGACAACGAAATCATCGGCATGATTCAGCGGCTGGTGAAAGGAATTCGAGTGGATCAGGATACCCTGGCCTTTGATGTTATTAACAAGGTCGGGCCCGGCGGCAATTTTGTACTGGAAGATCACACCGTCGAGCACATGTTGGATGAATTTTTTTACCCCGGCCTGGGGGTGCGCTGCAACTTCGACGTCTGGGAACAAAAAGGGCGGCCCAGCATGCTGAGCCGGGCCGTAGATCGGGTCAAAAAGATTCTCGATGACGGCCCCGAGGGGCTTTTGGCCCCCGATCTGATCATTCGGATTAACAAGGCGTTTTCCGATATCATACCGCTTTGATTGGGTTCAGGCGTCATGAAAAAAACAGACAACAAAGATGAATAAACCAAAAAAGAAAAAGCGCAGTATCGGCACCTTGCCGACAAAGAAATACAAAAGCCGTTATGTCAGGCTGAATGTCCTGCCGGATGATCTGTGGTTGAAGGTTCCTTACGGCCAAACGGTTTTCGAGGCCCTGCAAAAAAGCGATCTGAACCTGGATAGCGATTGCGGCGGAATGGGTAAGTGCGGAAAATGCAAGATTCAGGTGCTTTCTTCTCTGGACAAGCCCTCCAAGGCAGCCCGCGATTTGCTCAGCGACCAGGAGGTAAAACAAGGAATCCGTCTGGCCTGCCGTACCACGATGTACAGGGATGTTTTGATCCGCATTGGAGCATTCGATCCCGACCAAGAGTACTATCAAATTCTGAAAACCGGCGAAAGGCCGCTGTTTTATTTTGATCCGTTGATTCAAAAACGGCTGGTTGCGCTGCCGGCCGAAACTCAAGATATAGGACTTTCGCACCTGGATCGGATCAAATTGATACTGGGGCGAGAATACCGCAATCTAAGTGCTTCCCTGCATTGCCTGAGAAACCTGCCGATGATGCTTGCAAAAACCAACGAACACGGCACGGCAGTTCTTCACGATAACCAGTTGATGGCCTGGCAACGCCGGGATGAGCTGGAGCGGGCTTACGGACTTGTGTTTGATCTGGGCACAACGACCCTGGTTGGGAAGCTGATCAATTTGAACAGCGGTATTGAAGTGGCGGCGGTGTCCCGCTTAAACAGTCAGGTCAAATACGGATCGGACGTGATCAGCCGCCTGCAGTATATCAAATCGAATCGAGGCGGTCTTGGCAAGCTCGCCAAGCTGCTGGTAAAAGACCTTATCGGCATCACCGAACGCCTGCTGGAGGTGGAAGGGCTCCGTCAGCGGGAAATTTTTATCGCCGTAGCAGCGGGCAACACGACTATGCAGCATATTCTTTTAAAAATTGATCCCGTCAGCATTGCCGGGGCACCCTTTGCGCCGGTGTTAACCGACGGCATGGTGATCAAAGCCGCCGACATCGGGCTGCCCTTGCATCCCGCCGCCTTGCTGTACGTCATGCCGGCTAAATCCGGCTATATCGGGGGAGATCTTATCAGCATGATTGTTGCTTCCGGTGCCGCTGAACAAGATGATCAAATGATTCTAGGGCTGGACCTTGGTACGAACGGTGAAATTTTTTTAGGCAATCGAAATCGGCTTCTCACCTGTTCGGCCGCGGCCGGTCCCGCCCTTGAAGGTGCACGAATTTCCAGCGGAATGATCGCCAGAACCGGGGCTATCGAGGGGGTTCGCACCGAAGAAGGGCAGATGCGTTATCGGATTATCGGCAATATCAAACCCAAAGGCATTTGTGGCAGCGGCCTGGTGGATCTGGCTGCCGTATTGCTGCATTGCGGGATCATCGACCCTGAAGGCCTGATTCGCCGACAACAGGCAGATGCCGAAAATATGATAGAAAAACAAGTGGTTCAAAGGGACGGTGTTTGCGACTTTATCGTAGCCTCCGGCGAGGAAAGTTTCGATCAACGTACCATTTACCTTACCCAAAAGGATGTACGCGAACTTCAGCTCGCCAAAGGGGCCGTGGCCGCCGGTATTGAGATTTTGACCAAGGAAATGCAGATCGGGGTAAACGACATTGACCGTATCTACCTGGCCGGCGCTCTTGGAAATTACATCAATCCATACAGCGCCATGCGCATCGGCCTGATTCCCACAGTCGACGCCGACAAGATCAAATCCCTGGGCAATGCCGCCAGTACCGGTGCTTCCATGGCTTTGCTGTCTAAATCCTACTGGAACAAGGCCATCGACCTGTCTCGTTCGATTTCGTATGTCGAGTTGTCAACCCACCCGGAATTTAACGAGCATTTTATTGCCAACCTGGATTTCCCCGATGCAAATCTGTGGTAGTCCCTGCCGCTTCAATTTGAATATCTTTTTCGACAAGAGTGATATTGAACATTGAATTATTGGCTAGACAAGGACCGTAGAAACAACTATTTTTGGCTTGTTAATCGATAAATATCAACTAGTTCGCGTGTCCGAACCCTGTTTAAAAACATATGTTGACAAATGAAAAAATCGGACGTTTATTTGAGATAACTTATTTTCCGGTTGACCATATCGCAAGGTCAATAAAAGTAAGGTTGGAGCAACACCCGGATTTGAAAGAAAAAAATGACCGAATTGATTCATAATTAAGGATTTGAAACCAATACACCGAACGGAGGAACAATCATGAAATGGAAAGAGGGGTCTGAAAATAAAACCGGCGAAAAGGAAGCCGATCCGGATGATTACCTGGATAATAATGATACATATTCGCCATTGAGTAAAAATTCGCAAGACAGCCTGGCATCCATTATTTTCGGCCTGCTGAAACCCACCTATCTGGCCATCGGTGCAGCGGTGTTGATTCTGATCCTGGCGCTGGCCTTGCTGACGTCCAAAAACGGTTCTCATGCCATTGAAAAGCAAAACAAAGAACTTGCGGCCAGCCTGAAACAGCTCGAGGCCCGCCTGGACAACCTCGAGAGCCGGCCAGCAGCATCTGCCAAAACGGAAGATCAAGCCCAGAACATCGAGCGCCTCAAAGCCAGGCTGGATCGCTTGGAAACGACAACGACGGCACGTATCGATAGCCTGGACAAGGAGATGAAAAAGTCAGGTACAAAACCGGTAGAAGCGGTTCCCCCCAAAGCATCCTCTCAAGCGCCGGCGCCTGCCGCGGAAAGAACCAAGGCTGCCGCGCCGCGCAGCCATAAGGTACAGACCGGCGATACGCTCTTTAGCATCGCGCGCCGTTACGGCGTTTCCCTTGAGACCTTGCGCCGCATCAACAAACTGACGCCTGGTCAGAGCATTCATCCCGGAGACAGCCTGATTGTGGAAGAACGCTGAACCTCGGGAGCCACAATAGCCGTTCTCTGCCTCGGGCCTGGGTATAGGGTAGAAGCCCGGTGAGCTTCCGATTTTATGCAAGATTCAGGTGAGAAATCATTTAATATCTGTTCGAATCAATGCTGCAAATCTCTAACAAAGTAACCATTTCCGCCAGCGAAATCGAGATAAGTGCTATTCGCGCCCAGGGAGCGGGTGGGCAGAATGTAAATAAGGTCTCGACCGCCGTGCACTTGCGTTTTAAAATTAATGATTCATCGCTGCCCGATTATTATAAAGAAAGACTCTTGAAGCTGAACGATCAGCGCATCACCAAAGAGGGCGTCGTCGTTATCAAGGCTCAGCAATACCGAAGCTACGAGAAAAATAGGGAGGAGGCGCTGAGACGACTCCAAGAACTCATAAAAAGCGTGGCCGTGTCACCCAAAAGGCGCATACCGACCCGGCCGTCCCGCGGCTATCATCAAAAACGCCTCGATCACAAAAGTAAGCGAGGTCAGCTTAAGACTTTGAGAGGGAAGGTTGCCGGTTAATGGTAACGGCACTTCAGTATCTTCCAGGCAAATTTTATTGGCGATCCTGCCTTTCAGCCTGTTTGGTTTAGATTAAAAACACAAGGGAAGTGTTGATTTTGATGAGGCATCCAGTGTAACCTGTTATAGATGAAACGCCAACATCTGAAAATTTTCTTATGTTATATAACTTTTTTATTGGCTGTTCCATCTGTCTTGGCTGCCGGACAATTTAAGGTTATACGTATCCATGCTGGGGATACCGTAACGGCCTATGGCCAGGATATCGAAATAATAGTTACACTCTTAGGTATCGATGCTCCGGAGTCATCCATGAAATACGGGCAGCCGGCACAACCATACAGCAAACAGGCCAAAGAATTTCTTTCTGAATTAATTTTGAATAAAGACGTAGAGATAAAAGGGTATGGTTTGGATCCTTTCAATCGAATCCTTGGTGTTATTTATGTCAACGGGGTCAATGTAAATCTTGAGATGCTTAAAGCCGGCTTTGCAGAAGTTTATCGGGGTCGATCCGCCGGAAACGATATCATGCCGTATCGCCGGGCGGAGGCCGAAGCTCGGGAAGCTAAAAGAGGCATCTGGTCCTTAGGGAAATATTATGTTTCACCCAAAGATTGGCGCAGAAAACATGAACAATAGCCCATAAACTGTTCAAAAAAAGGGGGGCGATATGAAGCAGGGGAGATGGATACTACTTCTGATATTGATTTTGTTTTCAGCACCGGTTTCAGCCGAATTTTACAAATATGTGGATAAGGATGGAAACGTTCTATACACGGACGATTTAAGCCAGGTTCCTGAAGAACAACGTGCGGGTCTCAGGGTTTTTGATGAATCCCAAAGCGGGACCTATTCAACGACCGGGGATGTTGAAAAACAGGAAAAACAGATGTTACCCGGTGAAGGTGAGACAAGCAGGCAAAAGGAAGCGGGTGATTTTGAAGAAACAAGGCAACGCCTTGAAAAACAGAAAGAGGCCCTGGACAAAGAAAGTGAGGCCCTGGAAAAGGAAAGAGAGGCCTTGGTAAAAGAAAAAGAAGAACTTGTTTCCAGTAGACGCTTTAAATCCGGGTCAGACTCCATAGTCAAGAAAAAACTCAAGGAACTAACTGAAAAAACGGAAAAATTTAGAAAAAAATTAAATGTTATGAAGGAAAAAAGAGCTGCACACGAGGCCGAAGTTGAAGCATTCAATGCCAAGGCAAACGAGGCTCAGAAACGGTAACAGGTATTAATCCCGTCCGATCAGGTTGTAATCATTCTCATTTTTTCTATATACTTACCCTGCTCGCTGACAAAAGATACGGCAACCTGTGAAACAGTTATGCAAAAGCTGAGACCTTTTTAAAACAATGACTTGAACCATGAAAATCTCTGTCATAGACAATCTGGAAGCTGAGACAGAACCTCTGAGCTATGCAGAAGCGGCTAGCGTTGCAGCGTTGATCAGGCAAAACACTCAGGATGTCAACCAGGGTGAGTATGCTCCGGCCGAGTTGGAAAGATTGTCTGCCTTTGCAACGCCTGAGAATATTCAGAAAGAGCTGAAGAGAGGCTACCTGATTACGCTTTTGAGCGATGAGGGAGATCAGGTTGGTTGTGGAATCGTCGTGCCAAGGGGAATGATGCTTGTCATCAGGACATTGCAGGTCAAAATGAACTACTGTGGGAAGGGATATGGCTCACTCTTATATCGTCACTGCGAAAAACGAATCAAACAAGCAGGCTTGAAAGAAATTGAAGTTGAAGTTCCTAAATTCCCGCGTTCGGAAGCTTTCTACAAAAAGCATGGATTTGTGAAAACCGGAAATCCGACCCTGGGAGATTTGTATTTTGCCATGTTCAAATATCTTTGAGGCCTGCGGAGGCTTTTTCTAAACCGGTCAAATGGAGGGTGTGGCTATGCCATCAAAGAAGACGCGAAAAGAAGTCGACCGGCGGGACCAAATCATTGCCGAAGCTCGCCGCGACCGCGAGCGTCGGGAAAAGACCTATCGGGAGCGAGCCCTCAAGATTTACCCGTGGATCTGTGCGCGGTGCGGGCGCGAATTCACAGGCAAGAAACTTCGTGAGCTTACGGTTCATCACAAGGATCACAACCACGATAACAATCCGCCGGACGGCAGCAACTGGGAACTGCTGTGCCTTTACTGTCACGACAATGAGCACTCGCGCTATTTGGAGGCGGACTGGTACGACGGTCCGACGCCGGGCGGCAAGCAAACGCCGTCTTCTACCTACAAACCATTTGCCGATCTCGAGGCCTTACTGAAGGGAAAAAAGTAGCAGTTGCTGAACGTTATGGTTAAATTGGGGTTAAAAAAAACAGGTGAGCCGGATATTTTCCTTCCGGGCTATAATTTCAGTCGTTTTTTATAAGTTTCGAGCGCCTGGGGTAGCAAGCGGCGGATGAGGACCTCCTTTTCGTTGCCGGTGAGTTTGGTATAAGCAAGGTAGTCAGGGTGGGATTCGTCAAGCTCAGGCGGAGTTTTTTTGCAAGAAATCTTGATGCTGTCAAAGGATAGGACCATTTCAAGGAGGCTGTATCGCATGCAAGGGAAATTGCCGATCCATCCCAGTCTATGCATCATTTCAAAGCGAGCCTGGTCAGCCAAAAAGAGATGGATATCCATGACTTTTATCTGTTTACTTTTTTCAAGATAATAAAACTTGATGGCAGTTCCAAAATCGAGGATACCCATGATTAATTCATAAAATGCTACAGCACTGTCTTCTGCGGGAAGGGCCAGGATGTAAAGGGTCCGATCCGACAGGTCTGCTAGCTTGGGGTTCTGGGTGTACACTTCTCCAAAGCGTTTGCGCCAGGGGCCAAATGCCCTTTGTTCCGCCGCTTTGGTGCGATATGTGTTTAGATCAACTATCTTTGCCATGCTGTTTCAATTAACGGATAACAAGTAACGCCTAATCCGGATTTTTCACAAGCTTGAGACGTTCATTTGCAAGGCATCAAAGGCGCAGCCGTAGTAGTCTACTGCAAGCCTTTGATAACAAAGCAAATGGACGCCTCAAGCTTGCCCGAAGGGTGAAAATTATTAAGAAATAGTAAATCAATCTTGAGGGACAAAGTGTAACCTTATCGTTTTAGATAAAATTATAGATAATAACTTGTTTTTTAATAATATAGAACCTTCTCAAAAATTTTCATGAAATATCTGGGCTAAGCAAGTTTTGGCTCGGTTAGGGTTTAATCATTGCACCCAGAGCCTCCAGGGCCATTGTGTATCCCTGGGCGCCAAACCCGGTGATTTGAGCGGTGACCACGTCGGATATCATCGATTTGTGGCGAAACGGTTCTCTTTTGTAGATATTGGACAGATGCACTTCAATCACTGGAATATCCAGCAAAAGAAGTGCATCACGGATAGCGATGCTGGTATGCGTATAGGCTGCGGGATTAATGATAAGTCCGTTTTGTTGCTGGGCGGCTTTCTGAATTTTTTCAACGATGGCGCCTTCGTGGTTTGATTGAAAAAATTCCACTTCGAGTTCCAGCTTTTCGCCGAGTTCTTTAAGGTAAGAATTGATGGCTTCAAGTGTGGTTGCACCGTAAATTTCCGGCTCTCTTTTTCCCAGCATGTTAAGGTTGGGTCCATGGATGACAAGGACTTTGGGAGTGCCCTTATTCTGTACCATAGTGATTGTCTCCTAGCGTGTATCACATTTTAGTTATGTTCCGATAAGTTTTCGAAATCTGGTGATGGTCTCTTTGTAGTCGGAACTTCCGAAGATAGCCGACCCGGCCACAAAGACGTCAACGCCGGCATCCGAAATATTTTTTATCGTTTTTTCATTGACTCCGCCGTCGATCTCGATCAGGGTGGAGAGCCCATTTTCCCGAGTCATCCCACGGAGGTCCTTGACCTTGTCCAAACTGCTCGGAATAAATTTTTGACCGCCGAATCCCGGATTAACGCTCATTATCATTACAAAGTCAACATCCTTGAGAACCCACTCAATCGTCGCTAAAGGGGTGGAAGGATTCAATACCACACCTGCACGCAGGCCGATTTCCTTTATCATCTGTATGGTTCTGTTCAGGTGCACACAGGCCTCAACCTGCACGGAAATCAGATCGGCGCCTGCATCGGCAAAATCCTTAATATAACGTTCGGGACTTTCAATCATCAGGTGGACGTCAAGGGGCAGTGAGGTCACCTTTCGAGCGGCTTCTACGATCAAGGGGCCAATAGTAATATTGGGCACAAAATGCCCGTCCATCACGTCCACATGGATCCAGTCGGCGCCTGCATCTTCGACAGCTCTGATCTCATCTCCAAGTCTTGAAAAATCTGCAGACAGTATCGATGGTGCAATCAGTTTCATGGTCGTTTATTCCTTTTTTAATTTTAAATCGATAACCTTCAATATTCGGCAGCCGGTACGGTGGGAATATCGACTTTGGGTTTCTGATTTAAAAACTCGTTCCCCGCAACTCGCAACCCGTTGCATTACCATGCGTTGAAAACTTCAGTCTTGATCAGCTTGTCATTTTCGTAAAGCAAAACGGATGCATTTATATTCTTTGGTACCAGCACCCAGACTTCTTCTCCCGGCTTGATGACATCATCGAAGATATCATTTGATACGCCGAAGCTGTTTAACCGAACCCGGATATGCCTTTTTAGGAATCCATTTTTCAGCCGGTGTCTGAACAGGCTGACGCCGTATGTACCGGATATATACGGTTCATCTTTCTGCTCAGATTTTCTGTTTATTACGAGGTTGACAACATTTCCTTCAAAAACGCGATGGCCGGATAGAGGTTCCTGTCGGACAACGGTATTTTGGGGTTTGTCTTCATGAAAAATTGATTTTATATCTCCAAGCACCAGATTACTTCTTTCAATCAGAGGGATTGCTTCATCTAATGAAAGCCCGATCAGATCAGGCATCATATATGCTTGCGGCCGGATCCCCATGCTTACAAGAAGATTGACACACCCGCCACGGGCGATCAGAGTTCCGGGGGATGGAACCTGGGCCATAATGTCATCTTTTTCAATGCTCTGGTTGTAAGTACTTGATGTTTCTCCCTGGCACAAACCGTTTTCTTCCAGGATGATACGCGACTGCTGAACAGAAAGTCCTTTAAGATTGGGCACCAATATGGTTTTGGCACCTTTTGAAAGTATAATTCTGACATCACGACCTTTTTTGATTTCCGTACCCGGCTCCGGTTCCTGAAAGATGACGTGATTTTTGGGAACGTCGGTGCTGTACTCGGACCCCTTAACTTTTGTATTTAGCCCCAGATCTGTTAAAAACTCAAGAACATAAACCACATTTTTTCCTACAAGATCCGGGACAATCACGGTATCTTCACTTTTTATGATCAGCGTGAGCGCAACGTAAGCACTGAGTCCCGCCACCAGCACGAATGCAATAAATACAGCCGCTATTTTAACAATGCGAGTAATCATTTTATGCGCTTCAAACACGCCGTAAAAAAACCGTCCATGTTGTTTAGATGTGGAAATGTTATTAGATATCCGCTTGTATCGACCAGCAAACGGGTCTCAAGCGGCAGTCCTGTCGGGTAGTTTTCTATAACAAATTTTTTATGTTTATTCAAAAATGCTTTTATTACGGCATCATTTTCCTCGGGTTCCGTGCTGCAAACAGCATAAACCAAAACACCGGAAGGTTTGACAAGGTTCGCCATGTTGTCAAGAAAGCGTATCTGCCTCTCATGATATTGCGCCAGATTTGGTTCTGATAATTTCCATTTCGCATCCGGATTCCTGCGCAAAACTCCCAAACCTGAACAGGGCGCATCTAAAAGTATGCGGTCATATGTTCCCAAGCGTTTTGGGTTCAAAGGTTCATTTAGGTCGTGAATATGGGGTGCTACAATCGAGATTCCAAGCCGACTCATCTCGGATGCCAGTCGGAGAAGTTTTTGCTCATCGTTGTCCAGGGCTGTCAGTCTGCCGCGGTTTTTCATCATTTGGGCGATGTGGCCGGTTTTTCCGCCAAGGCCGGCACAGGCATCCAAAACCGTTTCCCCGGGCTGCGGGTTTAATAAAAGGGTCACAAGTTGTGCGGCTTCATCCTGAACCTGAAAAAATCCATTTTTAAAGGACTCCATTTCCGGAACAGGCGATACGGGGTTGAAAAAAGAGACGCCGTCCGGTGCATAGTGTGTCGGCACAATTTTTTCGACAATGCCCTGCAAAGATCCCATTAATGCGGCCCGGGTCGTTTTCAGTGTGTTGGTACGCACTGTAATCGGAGGAATGGTATTGACGGCATCACACAGACGTTCGGTTTCTACAAGGCCGAAGCGATCCAGCCATCTTTTCAGCAGCCATGTCGAAAATGACTTTTCGACCGCCAATGCAGACACAGGATCTTTCTCCATGTCAGGATAGGGGACATGGTGGTAGTTCCCGGCGGCATTGCGCAACAGCCCGTTTACATATCGTACGACCCATGGTGCCGCAACAGATTTGGCCATTTCCACCGAAGTGTTCACCGCCGCCGAAACCGGTATGCGATTAAGGTGCATGATCTGAAAAAGCCCCAACCGCAGGATGTTCAAAACCATTGGGTCGATTCGGTCGAGGGGGGTTTTTGAAAAATGCCCGATGATCCAGTCGAGCCGTCCCCGCCATCTCAGAACACCGTAAACTAGAGCATTAAGCAACGTCCGATCCTTGCGGGTAAGCCGGGTCGCTTTGCCGAGAACATCATCTAACACCTTGTCCAGAGTTTGGTGTTTTTTATCCAGAGTATTCAGAATCAATAGGGCCGTATTTCGAGCAGCATCCGCCATAAATATATATCTCTGAAAACCTGGTTTTCCGGGCTAGGTTGAAAACTAAGTTTCAGCCGTAAATTGGACAAAGTAAATCCGAACTTGTGCAAGATTCAGGTTAAGATATCCCCCGGCAGTATCTGATAGCCCCGCAAAAAGTCTTTAATCAAAAGACGTTTTCCGGATGCTCCCTGAATTTCAAGAATTGACAGGGCGCCTTTAGCGGTTGCTACGCGCAGTTCATCGGCAAAGCCCTTGATGACGGTACCTGGAGGATCATCGACTTTCATTGGGACGGGTCTGACTTTAAAGATTTTGAGGTGTTTGTCCTTATGGAAGGTAAATGCTCCGGGCCAGGGGGTCATTCCGCGTATGAACGAATCAAGGGTTTCGGCCGGCTGTTTCCAATCTATACGACCGTCTTTTTTTTTAAAAAGGGGCGCGTAGGTTGCCCGGGCATGGTCCTGAGATACAGGGTGCAGCCCTTCTTGTTCAATGGTTTTCAGGGTCCGGATCAGAAGATCGGCCCCCATGAAGGCCAGGCGGTTGTGAAGACTGCCGGCTGTGTCATCAGGAGTGATTTCAATTTTTGAAGATAAAAGAATATCACCGGTGTCCATGCCCTCATCCATCAGCATGGTGGTGACACCCGTTTCTTTTTCTCTGTTGATGATGGCCCAATGAATGGGGGCCGATCCCCGGTATTTCGGCAGGAGCGAAGCATGTACGTTTATGGTTGCCAGCTTTGGCACTGCCAGAATATTTTGCGGAAGTATATGACCAAAGGCCACGACAACAATGATGTCCGGATTTTGTGCCACCAGTAGATCTTCGATTGCACGGGTTCTGATCGATTCGGGCTGAACAACAGCATAGCCCAATTGCAAGGCAGCGGTTTTGACGGGCGGCGGGGCAATCTTTCGTCCGCGTCCTTTGGGTCGATCGGGCTGGGTTATTACCAGAGCGACATCGTTTTTGTTTTTGTGGAGGGCTTTCAAGGCAGGTACGGCAAAGTCCGGCGTACCCATGAAAATGATTTTTAAGCCGCTTTTCATTTTTTTCTTAAACTTTTTTTAATGCGTCTTTTGTATATCTCCCGTTTTAGCGAACTGATGCGATCAATAAACAATGTCCCGTTTAAATGATCGATTTCATGCTGGAGCACGATCGCCAACAGGCCTTCAGCCTCGATTCTCAAGGGTTGGCCTTCCCGGTCAACACATTCAACCAGAATCCGAGCGGCCCGTTTGACATCGGTTCGATAATCCGGAACGCTGAGGCAGCCTTCATTTTCTGAAATCATCGTTCCTTCACTGGCAATGATTCTCGGATTAATCAAAACCTCCAGCGATCGTTCTTCATCTCTTGGAGCAATATCATAGACCAAAAGGCTTTTATCGTGTCCGACCTGTATCGCCGCAAGTCCAACACCGGGTTCAGCATACATGGTAGCGGCCATGTCTTCAATCAAATCCTGGATCTTGCCGTCTATATTTTCAATCGGCTTTGTGGGCTGGCCAAGGAATATATCCGGATATGTTTTGATTTGAAGTAGTGCCATATGAAAAAACCTTCATGGTGTTGATTGCGTTTCGGGCTTCACTGTTATAGTAATGCCGTTTTGAGATTTGGCAAACCGGTGAACCGGAAAACCAAGTATAGGCACTTGATATACCGTAATATTATCCCCTTTAAGGTACAAATCAACGCCAGGTTTTCTGGGTCAGGATTCTTTATTTCCATGAGAGACCTGCAAGATATTAACACTGGTTACCATGGCTGAAACAAGGCCTATAATAATAACGGGGAAAATTTGAACAGCATGATTGGCCAGCGTAAAGCCGGCGGCAGCTTTTGTGGAAACCCCGAAAAGGGTAAGAGCAAAAACACCGCCGGCCTCCCAGATCCCCCAGAAACCCGGCACCGATGGAAGGGCTATAAAAAAACAGATAATGATCATGACCGCGGAAATTTCGGAAAACGACAGCTCGATGCCCGGACAGCCCAAAGAAAAGATGTAATATGAGAATGCCGAAAGTCCCCATATAACCATCGAAATCCCGGTACAAAGATATATTTTGGCCGGATGTTTAACAAGCGCAAAACCGGAGGCGAAGTTTTCAACAAAGTGAATCAGCGGAATGCAGTATCTTTGCTGAATTTTTTTTTTAAAATCAGATCCGCTGAAAAAAAATATCGACGGCAACCCCATGATCGCATTGTTGATCACTTTTCTGGTTTTATCGAAGCAGACCATGACGATGCCGGCAATCAGGATTAAAAGCAGTTGCAATAGGCTCCTGCCGGCGATGACAAGGGTTTCCCGATTTAAATGATACCCTCCGAAGGCAATATCAAGGTTGGGGTCAATTTGAACCGTGGCAAGCAATACAGCGAAAAGGGCTATCAGGATGCCGATGTCAAATACCCGTTCCGCTGCTACGGTTGCAAGCCCGGTGGAAAACGGGACGTTTTCCTTTTTTAGCAGCACCGCCGGCCTGGCCAGTTCACCGACCCTGCCCGGGAGTACGCAGTTTATCATAAAACCGACCATCAGAGGATGAAACGCCTGCCAGAAACCAACTTTATGGGCCGACTCCAGGATAATCTGCCAGCGGTAAGCTCTCAATGCGAAAATGACAAATGTCAGCAAGACAGAAGGTACGATCCAAAGGTAGTTGATAGAGGCCAGGTAAATTAAAAGTTCGGGAAAGGGCACGTTTCTAAATGCCAGATAAAGTGCAACGGCAGATAGCGTTATCCCCAGTATCAGGGAAATGGTTGCTTTTTTTTTCATCAGAAATTCGGGTTAGAGGGTTATGAGGACAAGATTTCGCGCGCTTTTTCGGTATCTTTCTTAATTTGTTGCGCCAGTTCGGAAATGCCTGGAAACTTTATTTCATCTCTGATGCGCTCGATAAAGTTCACACGGATCTTCTGCCCGTAAATATTTTGATTAAAGTTCAAAATATGGACCTCTACTGTAAATTGACCGTTGCCGAAAGTGGGGCTGTATCCGATGTTGGCCACGCCGTTGTAAATGTTATTCAGGCACTCCACAGTGACGGCATAGACGCCGGTTTTGGGGCATAATTCGTCCTGAAGAATGATATTTGCTGTCGGAAAACCAAGAAGCTTCCCGCCCCTGTCACGTCCGGTCGTAACCGTTCCTCTGACCTGGTAATTTCGGCCCAGCATTTTTTGGGCTTCACCGACCTTGCCGTCCATGACAAGTTCACGCGTTCGGGTGCTGCTGATCCTGGCCGGCCGGCTGTTTGACGTCTGTATCCAGTCGGCCACAATCACTTCAAAATCAAAATCTTTTGCAAAACTCTTTAAAAGTTCCAGATTTCCTTCACGATTTTTACCAAAGGTATAATCTTTCCCCACAACAATGGCTTTCATTCCGATCCGTTTTACCAGAATATCTCCTACAAATTCCTTGGCCGATATAGCGGCAAATTTCAGGGTAAAGGGGACGCAGATAATGACATCGATTCCTGACCTTTCGATCAGTTCGATTTTCTGTTCATAGAGGGTGATCAGCGGTGGGTGTCCGTTGGGTTTTAATACCCGCATCGGATGGGGGTCAAAGGTCATGACAATCGATGTACCCCCGAGGGTGCCGGCCTTTTCTATTACCTGATGAAACAAGGCCTGATGACCGATATGGACACCATCGAAATTTCCGATGGTAATCACAGCGTTTTTGTAAGGTTTTTCAATGTTCTCAATGCGTTCGACGAGCACCATTCTATCCTTTTCCAGTCTTTAATAACTGCTTGACAGCAATAATAAAAAAATCTATATAAAGTATCTTGTATTTTAAATCAATAATTCTTTTTCCAGTTATTTTACATATCTCTTATTGCCGAAGTGGCGGAATTGGTAGACGCGCTAGGTTCAGGGTCTAGTAGGGGGTTCCCTGTGGGAGTTCGAGTCTCCCCTTCGGCACCACATCCCATTTATAACCTGCATTTAATAGGGCAGGTTTTTTTATTTATCGTCGTACCCGTATTACTTCTTACGTTAAAAGTCGGTGTAGCCCTGGCCGTGCCTGTTGCCGTTTTAGGCGCCGGCATCATTTTAATTGCACTTTTGGGGAAATTTATTAAGTTTTTAATTAAGAAATGGTAATTATCACTTTCAGAAATTACTTCTCAATAAATGGCGGGTGCACTCTCGGCAGACCGAGGTATGAAGATGGATAATGATGTTGATGAGTTGTTTGATCAAGGACTTGATCATTTTAATGCAGATTTGTACAACGATGCTATCGAAGTTTTTTCGGATGTTCTAAAGATGGATCCCGACCATCCGGATGCCCTGTATTACAGAGCTTTGGCCTGGTTCCATAAAGGTGATTTCGGAAGGGCGATTGCTGATTTTAGCCGGGCGATTGAGAAAAACCCGCGCGACGCCGATTGCTTTATCGGGCGCGGTGAAGCCTGGCAGAGCAAAGGGAATTTAAAGCGAGCCCTCGCGGATTTCAAAGCGGCCCTCGACATCGAACCGGATGATCCGGATTACCGGCAACGTGTTGAGGACTTAACCGACAAATTTTAAGTATCCAGTTGACCCGTTAGCCGGTTTGCCAGTTTAATCAAGTGGATTTCAGAATTTGCCCGGGCTAGCCGGACAACCGGCAAACCGGCCGACCCAATAGCAATACCAACTAAAATTAAATAGGTTAAACAACGCATCTTTAGCAAACTCGACAATCGTTCAAATTAGCTTTTACGATCTTTTTCCTTGTAAACATTTCTGATTTAAGTTATCCAAAATTTTGTTCGGCAGGGATCAAACGTTGTGCGGGGTTATTTTAAAAAATACCTATAATATAGAGCTGAATTAATTGATGTACCGCTTTAATAGTTAACTACAAAAATACTGAAAATACTATATATTGCCTGGGTGGCGGAAATCGGTAGACGCAAGGGACTTAAAATCCGCATCTTCAAATTGAGATTACAATTAGTTAGGTAGGATTGTAGAGGATTTGTAGAGCATCAATCATCCTTTTTTGCTACTGGCATCGGCCCATAGTTCAAATCTTCACTTGCCTCCTGCAAGTGTTTCGGTGATAGTTTCGTATACACCTTTGTGCTTTTCGGCGATTTGTGCCTCATCAACTCCTGGATTGTAGTATCACCCTTATCCATCATTGCCATATGGCTTCCAACAGTGTGTCTTAAATCGTGAAATCTATGCTTTTCCAGCCCTGCTTTCCTTGCATATGCCTTAAATTCCTTTGAAACCTTTTCAACATCGTCAATTTTGAATCTGAAAATGGTAGGGCGGTTTTTGCTCCTTTCCAGGCATCGATTGAGTATTGCCCTGGTATGCTTGTTTAAGGGAACCCGTCTTAAAAATATGCCGACGCTAAAAATCTGGTACGTATTCATTGATGACCATCATGGTCTTTCGAAGCGATTAAATCGTTTTACAAAAACGAACTCTCTGGGGCATACTTGGGTATAGGGTAAGGTGAGAAACGCCCGTATACGACGCTCCTGGCGGGCTTTTAGGGAAGTAAAAATGGAATATCAAAAGAAGTAATTGTGGTAGTATAATAATAGTATCTAACCTGACTACCTGACCACTTGGACAACGTTGTCCAAAGCCTGCGGACAGCATCAAATCCAAAGTTAAAATCCAGTTCGCAGTTGACAGGTGATGCTGAGGCGATGGGATATAAGATGCTTATACTATTGCTAAAACCTATGATTTTACCTTGAGATTTACCCTTTAATAAAACAAGCGGGGTGGACTCTATGGGATGCGGGTGTGGATATGGACCTGACGGATGGATGGATTACCGGGGAAAGTTTTATCCTGCTCTTGTGTCAAAGACATTATCAAACTTTCCGCCCCGACAAGAATTTCCGTATGCGGAAACCTAACCTCTAATTGACATCAGTGGGTAATACTTGGTAATGTTGCAATTACCTAAAGAAATCTTCAGTAGATTCCCACGGGCTTACGCCCGTGGTCCTCTGCTAATTTCGATAGTAGATAAAATCGATGATCAACTTAATCCAATAAAGGGGAAGGGAAAAAATGAAAACATTAATGTCTTTCCTATTGGCAGTAGCAACGATTTTTATTTTTCAGTCGACTGCTATGGCATGTCAATTCGACACAGATTGCAACCCCGGGAGCAAATGTTTAAAAGCATCAGGTTCAATTTATGGAGTTTGTGTGGGTGGGATTTCTCCTGGGAATAAAAATGATAGAGCCCCTGTTTATTCTCCTTTAGACCTAAATCGGACATATGGTGATACATGCCAATTTGACACGGATTGTGGTCCCGGTTCTATGTGCGTAAAAAGTAGCGGGAGTATTTACGGGACCTGTATGAAAAAAAGATTGAATTATACACCAAGAAATCGTTAGCCGTAACCTCTAATATTTAAAAGACTCTTTAGCAAACTTTTTCAAATAGACATTCAAAATTTAAAAAAACTACTAAAAAATGTCGTGAAATTGCAGAAAGTAATGGGGGATACAATGCCTAATGGCGTCGATCGAAATTTCGTAAGATTTATTGGTTGCCTTAGCGGCTTTAGGGCTAAATTTAACAAATGGCCAACAAAAATTCGACTTGATCCAAGCTTTATAACTGAGTTTAAAGAGGTGATGACAACTGAAGATTATCAAAAGATGACAAAAAAGATTTCAATTATACCTGACAATAGCAACCCATGGGATGGCTTGTACATAGCGGAAGATGATGAAGGAAATACTTACGATTTAATAAAATATGGGCACCCTTCAGACGATGTTGATGCTCTGGGCTGGTTAGGTATAAAATGGCCCGACTATGGCCCTGATTGAGTGTAACTCATCGTCGTCATTACCATTATCTATCTATTTCCCAGTAAGTAAAAAATGACGATACTAATAATGACAATCTTCCGAATAAAACCCTCCTGGCTAATTTTAACAGCGCTGTAATATCGGTTCCGCAGAATTCTGCGTAAGCGATATTTTCCACCTGAATAAATATTCCTACCGTGTTTCTGCGTCAAAGACATTATCAAACTTTCCGCCCCGGCAAGAATTTCCGTATACGGAAACCTAACCTT